>VCMH01000074.1_pt1 | contig 11735 bp, 8 predicted proteins | sample 3385031 | NCBI WGS metagenome assembly VCMH01 (sample SAMN11833398, study PRJNA544312) | saline spring metagenome | isolation source: microbial filaments from arctic saline spring | place: Canada: Axel Heiberg Island, Nunavut | collected 2010-05 | reverse complement strand
ACGACTAGCTCTGGTCCAGCTGTAAACAGTATGCTCTGCAAGGTCATAATCGCGGGCGACTTGAGCAGCCGAACGCCCGCTCTCTATTATGGCTTCAATGACGTCTGCTTTAAGTTTTGGGTCGTATTTTCTGCGGCTCATCTACTTACTCCTTTTGATGATTATAATTTATCATCTAGGTACTAAATAGTGTATCCACTCCAGACATTGTGTAACCAAGTTGAGAATGTGTAGTTGTTGATGTTGCACCAGCCCCAAATACAGCGTCAACCGCTACAGCTGTTTCAACTTCAGGCGAGTATACTACTGCACCCTCGATAGTTGCATTTTCACTAAGGTTATATCCACCGCCTAGTGAGAAATGTTGTTCAGTTGTCGCAGGGAAGAATAGATTGTTGAACATGTTGATAGTGCCTCCTTCAGGAGCTGTACCATCCATAGGCTTGATTGGGTTGTCAGCTTTATTATAACCAAGACCTAACCAGTAGTTTTTAGAGTTATATTTTGCACCCAAGGCGATAACATTCTGATCTTCCCAGCCAAAATCACCGTAACCTTTTGCTTCTGACCAGCGAACTTGTTTGAAGTCTGCTGTGACCATATAATTGCCCATAGTGTGTGCTAAGCCGACCTTAATTTCTGCAGGTTGCTCTAGATCGTCACTGAATGTGTAACCAAGTAAAGGGTTGAAAGGTGTAGACGCTGTTGATAATACGTTCTCATAAGTCATCTCAATAGCGGACTGGTAAGAGGCTGCAATAGTTGTTTCTGGAGTGATGTCAAAATAACCACCTAAGTTAAAACCATAGCCAAGGTCCTGTGCCATGCCAGTTCCAACATTGTTAGCACCAAAGGCACCGCCGTCGTCGTAGTTGATATCTAAAGCGCCGTACTGAATCACAGGAGAGAAACCAATACCGAAATTAGCTTCGTTATAAGCTAAAGTAGGTACGAAACGCATGATTTGCATTGTAGATTGTGCTTTTAATAGAGTCGCGTCATCAAAATAGTCAACGCCCATGCCTGAAGTACCATACATGCCAATACCGAATGTTAGGTTCTCATTTATGCGGCTAGTCATAGAGACTGATGGGATAACATTAAGGTCTGCTGCACTGTCAGTTTCACCAGCCCCTAAATCACTTGCGACGCTTGGCATAAATACTGTACCACCAAATGAAAACTCTGTACCTGTTGACTTACCAATCATAGCAGGGTTAACGATAACGTTCTCAGCACCGTAATAAGCTGCAACACCAGTTCCACCCATTGCAGAAGACTGTGCGCCAACACCAGTCATGTTTGTTCCGTTTGTTGCCATTGCTGATGAAGCAAAGATAGTAGCTGAAACAGCTAAAGCGATTCTTGTCATTTTCATTTATATTTACTCTCTTAAGTATGTTTAAAGTCTTTGCGGAATAATCAGCGTAAGGCTTCAGTTGTTGGCAGACTTCCTATCTGCGTAAAATTCAGGAGTAACTATGCATGAAAATATAAGCCATTGGTAATCAAATAATTTTGAGCTCTTATTAATAGTTCTGATTCACCTTGTGCTCCATAAGTCGTTTTTATGGGCCGATAGTCAGAGCTTGAAGGGTGGGCGTTTAAGTGTATGAAATGATAAGGGTTGTCTTAATGGTGTCGTAATGTTTTTTGCAGTTTGATAAAAGAATCTTGTGGTAGGTTAAGAATATTATTATATTAGCAAGTAGTAATTAAGGAGTAATTAAGAATGGTTAACCATTTATTCTGGTTTTGAATGGAATAATCAGCTCTCAGAAACGAAAAAAGCCGTAAGAGATTTGAATCTTCTTACGGCTTTTGCATGCTAAACCTGGGGCGTTAAACTAACAGACCCTACGCTTACATGGTTTTGTAAGGTCGCAGGACATGCCAGGCCTGGTAACTTTAAAAAGGCTTAGCTTAGAATGCGCCAGTTTTACCGTCTTGTAGCATTTCCCACATAGTGTTACGAACTTTCATAGTCGCTTCTAGCAATTCAGGAGGCATTTTCTTACCCATTTTGATTGCCATATCCATGTTCATTGTATAAAGATGTAGACCATCTTCTTCACCAACGATATTTACACGACAAGGAAGGAAGCCAGCCATTGCAGGAGAGAAGTCAGTCATTTTACGCGCTGTTTCTGGGTTACAGAAAGACATAACGTGAAGGACTCTTGATTCGACACCACGTGCAATAAGCTCTTCAGAAAGTGGTAGTTCACCCACGTTCTTAAGGTTGTTTCTGATACCTACAGAGTTGATTGCATCCTTAACTTCTTCAAGTGTCACGCCATCATCTACTTTTACTTCCCACATAGTTGCATCAGCGATATCGCCTTCTGACTCAACCCATTTGTCCCAGACGGCCATGAATGTTTCTCCAGCGCCGTCATTTAGGTTACCGATTGCGTTGATTGTTCCACAACCAGAAAGAGTTGTTACGGCTGCTGCAAGAAGACCTGCTTTGAATAAGTTTGCTAATTTCATTTTGTTCTCCGTTGAATATTGGATGTTTCGTTGTTTACGCATGCTAGATTACGGGTTATGAGGTGAAAAGCAATGTGATTTTTTTGGTGGTCAATAACATTTGTTTATTAAGAAATGCTTATACGCTAATATGGTTTTTACGTATCGCCTCTAAAACCTAATGTTTTTAATAGGTTATCGATGTTTTTATGGTTGATTTTATGGACTGTATGACAGTGCCACTCACGATAAATAGGAAAATTTCGTCGATAAAGTTCATACTTTTTATGAATTTCAGTCATGGAATCGGCACGAATCGCGGTGTCATCTTGGTGTGAGTCGTGGGTTTTCTTAAAAATTTGATTGAGAATAGATTGAGTCGAATCCTGCTCAGAAATAACGATTTCAGGCGGAGCGCTTGGTAGTTGTTTTTTCCACTCTTGTTGTTCTGGTGTTTTCCAGAATTTGCAAAGTGTCTGATAGACCATTTCACTGCCAGCCACCTTAGCCTCTAATGAGTGTCCTGCAATGTGAGGCGTGGCCAAGGTGGCTATCTTATAGAGGGCTTCTGAAATATTGGGTTCGTTTTCCCAGCAGTCAATCACATTGGCAAGCGTGGGGGTTTTGCACCAAGCGGCTTCATTGATGATGCCACCTCGCGCGGCATTGACAATAATTTGATGAGGCAAGATTTTTGCTAAGCGTTCGGCAGAGAGTAGGTCTAGGGTTGCGTCTTGTCCACTTCGGGTCAGCGGTGTATGCAATGTGATAATGTCTGCCTTAAGACAAGTCTCTAGATCCACGAAACTATCTTGCTGGTTTTCTAAGGCTTGTTGGCGTTGTCTTGGTGGATCATTTAATAAACATGTAATACCTAATAGAGTTGCTTTTTCATAGACAAGACTACCGACGTGGCCGACACCTATTATGCCTAGGGTTTTTTGAGTTAAATCAAACTGTTTAGTTTCGGCTAAATCAAATAAAGCACTGATGACAAATTCTGCAACAGAGTTGGCGTTGCAGCCTTGTGCGGAATAAAAATTGATTTTTTTGGCATTTAAGTAGGTCTGGTCAATATGGTCGAGTCCGACTACGGTGCTGCCAACGAATTGAACTGAGCTACCCTCAAGCAGTTCGGCATTGACTTGTGTTCTGGAACGAACAATTAAGGCATCCGCGTGTTTGACGGCGGCTGCATCAATGCTTTTACCCGGCAGGGTCACCACTTCTCCAAGATGAGAGAAGATAGCTTTCGCATAGGGGATAGCGTCATCGATGATGATTGTTTTTTGTTTTGTCATAATGGGCGAGTCTTTATAGTGACGGTTGAGTAATTCAATACAATACGTTTCAAGTTTTGTTTTGTAAATAATTAAATAGTCAGGGGTCTCATTATTGAGTACCTATAATGGGTATTATGTAGAACGATCGGAATGGTGACTATGTGCCCAAAGCGTTCTGAATTTAATATAACGAAATTGGTAGATTGGTACACCCTATAAACCTTAATTAAAAGTAGAGGAGGTCTGTTTGAATACAAAATCAGTCACAGAGTTGATTCCTAGCCCAAATGGCCTAATCGAGATACGTTATAAAGGCCTGTCATCTGAAGGCGAGGAGTCCCATAAAACCGTTAAATTGGTTGTTTTGAGTCATCCACATCCTCTGTATGGCGGCACTATGAGTAATAAGGTTGTCACGACTATGGAACGTGCTTTTCAGTCATTAGGTTATGTGACAGTGGCCTACAATTTTAGAGGCGTGGGCAAAAGTGAAGGTGAGCATAATCAAGGGATTGGCGAACAAGGCGATTTAGTTGAGGTCGTAAAGTGGGCAAAAGCGCGTTTTAAGAGTTCGCATTTAACCTTGGCAGGCTTTTCCTTTGGCAGTTATGTGACCTTAAAAGCCTATCAAGAATTTAATAAAATGCTTGGTGTAGATGCTTTATGTACGGTTGCACCACCGGTTGGTTTATATGACTTTTCTGGAATTCATCCTGTGAAAGAGCCTTGGGTGTTAATTCAGGGAGGTAAAGATGAAGTTGTTTCAGCGCCTGATATTATGCAATGGGTCATGGCGGGTGAGTTTCAGCCGGATATCTACTGGCGAGCAGAGGCTAGCCATTTTTTTCACGGCGAATTAATCTGGTTAAAAAAGATAATTTTGCTCGCGTATTAAGCTGTTAAACGTTGTCTTAATTGATTTTTTTTGATGGGTGGGTAAGTCGACAATATTAATATAGACAATATAAGGTTTTCCTTATATTGATATTTGCATGCAAGTGTTTATAATGCCTAGTATTAGAAAATTCTTATATGCTAATAAGTTTGTATTATGACAAGGTTATCGCTAATCTTGTCGATATATGTTTTCAATAATAACGTTAGCTTATTGCTGGGGTAATACGCCGTAGTTAAAAGAGGTGTCATCGTCCCTTTTTGTATAAATTAAGCCCCGTTGGCGCGCCGTCTTGAATCAGGTTATTTGGAGTAAAAATGAAACACAATAAAACAGTAAATCTTAGGTTGTCGGTATTGGTACTGGCACTCTCTTCCACTCTCTCTTTTAATGCGTTTGCAGAAACCTATGATTTTAAAAAGTGTGTTGAAAGTGCTTTAAGTCAAAACCCTGAAATGGGTGTGAGTTCAGCGCGGATTCAGCAAGCCCAATCGGCCTTAGGTAAAGCAGAGGCCAGTCGTTTGCCGCAAATTACCTTATCAATGACGGGTTCAAACTCGGATAATGCTTTGAATGTGTTTGGAATGAAACTTCAGCAGCGTAGTGTTGTCAGTGGTGATATGTTTGATCCAATTACTGGAGAGACATCACCTTTAAACAATCCAGAAGCGCATACAGATTTTAATACCCGTGTAGAGATATTGTTACCGGTATGGAATGGTGGCAAAATCGGTAGTTATGAGGATCAAGCCGCGGTTATGATTCAAGCCGCTCGTCAAGGCGATGTCGCAGTACAACAATATCTAACCTTTAATGTCTATCAGGCTTATGAAGCCGTACACGCAGCACGCTCTTATATTAACGTTGCAAAACAAGCCAAATTAACAGCAGATGAGTTTGTTAGAACGACTCAGAATTTAGTAAATCAAGGGATTGTGGTCCGATCTGAGTTATTGAGTGCCCAAGTAAATCAATCCTCGGCTGAGGTAGCTTTATTGAAAGCGCAGGGCCAAGAGAAAATCGCTTTAGATACTTTAAAGATGTTAATGAATGTTGACGCCACTCAAGAGGTTGATGTTGCGGGACGTACTGATTTAGAACTGCCTGCCGATTCGGTTGAATCGCTATTAACGATGGCAATGGCAAGCAATCCGCAATTAGAAGCAAAGCGAAAAGAGGCTTCTTCAACCGTGTTTGCAATCGAGGCCGCCAAAGCGGATTACTATCCGAGCTTTAATGTTATGTTGAGACAAGAGTGGAATGATGAGACTTTTGGGTTAAGTAATAGTTCTTATACCGTTGCTGGGGTTGTTTCTTGGAAAATTACCGATTTTGGAGTCACCAGTAATTCGGTTGATATGGCCAATGCGGCGGCACATGAGAAAAAAGCCGCTTTGCGTTCTGATGAGAATAAAACACGTTTAGACGTTTTAACCGCATGGCATAAAATGGAGGTGGCTAACAAGCAAGTTGACTTCAACTTATTGGCGGTCGAACAGGCCACTGAAGCGCAAAACTTAGTCTTGAAGCGATATACAGGGGGCGTTGCGACCATGACTGAGGTGCTAGCCGCTCAAACTCAGCTAGATGGCGCAAGAGCTGAACTCGTTTCGGCTAAATATGATGTTAATGTCTTTAAAGCCAAAATCCGTTTAGTCACCGGCACCATGAATATTAATAACTTGTAATAAGTGATTACGGTAGACAATTTTTAAAGTGTATCTAAACGAGACCTTTGCACGAGATCATAAACGGATAAAAATGGCTAAAATCTCACTGCTTTTCGTTGAGAAACTTGTCAATAGCTCGCTATTAACTACGTTTCCCGCCTTAATCAGTAAAATTTTATCTAATTTTTCTCTCGCCCCTGACTCGTGCAAAGGTCTCTAAACCAAATTTAAAAAATTTAAAGAAATAAGGAATTTATTATGAGACAGATGTCTAAGGTGCTAACCGCATCATTGCTGGTGACGGTATTCGGCTTGGCGGGTTGTTCGCAAGAAGCTGAGCAAGCTGAGGTGAGTGCGACCCAGGTTGTTAAAGCTAATGTGCAGACCGTTGAGTTAGGTGAGGTTGCATTGATGGCTGTTGTGCCTGGTGCTATCGTGCCTGAGCAAAAAGCGCAAATCTCTTCACGTTTAATTGGTTACATTAAAGGTCTAGAAGTTAAAGTCGGGCAAACAGTAAAGCGGGGTCAATTATTGTTTAGTATCGATTCAGCTGATATTAAGAGTCAAATCGTTCAGGCAAATGCAGGATATCACCAGGCGGTTGCGGGTTTAAATGATGCGACACTGGATTACGATCGCTTTACGCAGCTTTATAAAGATAAGTCCGTTTCAAAACAGCGCTTTGATAAAATTCGTTTGCAATACAGTATTGCGCAACAGAGTGTCGCAGCGGCTAAGTCTGCTTTAAACCAGGCAAAAGAGCAGCTTAATTATGCAAATGTTAAGGCCCCTTTTGCGGGTGTGATTGTAGATAAAATGGCCGTTGCAGGGGATTTAGCGTCTCCAGGAAAGCCTATTGTAGTCATTGAAAACACAGCCTCTTTAATTGTTCAGACCGAAGTGGCAGGTGATTTATTTGCCGTGCTTAAAATGGGCGACGAAGCGACTGTTTTAGTCGAGGGTCAATCAGGGCCTTTAGTTGGAACTGTCTATACATTGGTGAGTTCAGCAAATCCTAAAACCCGTACACACACTGTTAAATTGAGTTTGCCAGTGATTAATGATGTGAATAGTGGCACCTTTGCTCGAGTGAGTTTTAAGCGAGGTATCCGCCATACTATGATGGTTCCAAAGTCAGCGGTCGTCAATAGAGCGGGAATTGAAGGTGTTTTTGTTAATAACAATGGTAAAGCCTTTTTCCGTATGGTGCGTACAGGTCTTGAGATCGGTGATAAGGTCGAAATTCAAGCGGGTTTAGTCTTGGGTGAGCAAATTGTWGTGGATAATAATCAAAGCTTATTGAATGGCGATAGAATCGAAATTATCGGTCAAGAAACTCAAGTTGAACCAGAAGCCGTTATCAACGATGCCGTTGATACGTCTGTCAAAGGGGCTTAACGATGTCTGATAACAAAAATTCTGAAAATCAGGCGGTTGAGCCTAAGATGAATCTTGCGGGTAAGATTGCCACCGCATTTATTCACTCTAAAATTACCATGATGATTGTCATTGCCATTACCTTGGCGGGCATGATGGCGTTCCTGGTGACGCCGCGTGAATATAATCCGCAAATTGTGGTGCCAGCGGCCAATATTATTGTGCATAAAGGCGGCGCGACGCCAGCAGAAGTTGAAAATATGGTGGCCAAGCCATTAGAAACCATTCTAAGTGCTTTGCCAGGGGTGGATCACACCTTTGGTTATGCTGGAAATGATTTCGGTGTGGTGACGGTTCAGTTCGAAGTTGGCGAGAATCAGGTAGATAGCTTGGTTAAGGTTTATAACCAGCTGATGCAGAATATGGATAAGATGCCGCCAGATACTCAACCGCCAGTTGTTAAGCCAATCAATGTAGATGATGTACCCATTATGACCTTGGCGGTCACTTCGAAGGAAATGTCAGGTTATGACCTTCGAGATGTTTCGCTTAAGTTAGTTGAGAATCTACGAAATATTCCGGGCGTTTCCTTCACTGATGTTATTGGAGGTCAACAACGCGCGGTAAATGTCTGGTTGGACCCTCAAAAGATCTCTTTAACGGGGATGTCTTTAGACGATATTAGTGACATGTTATTAGGCAGTAACGTTTCAACACCGGTTGGTTCTCTGGTGAATAATAACCAAAATCAACTGATTCGAGTCAATGGCTTCTTAGGAAATGCCAAAGACGTCGGTGATATTATCATTAGCCTGGACAATGACCGTCCAATTTACCTGAAAGATATCGCTGAAATTGTCGATGGACCTCAGGAAACTGATGTTTATACACGTATCGGATTTGGTCCCGCAGCTGCGATTTCATCTAGAGGTGAGCAGGCGGCCGTTACGATTACACTTGCGAAACAACCTGGAACGAATGCTGTTGATGTGGCTAATTCGGTTGTTGATAAATTAGAAGCCCTAAAGAAAAGTGTTTTGCCAAGTAATGTCGATGTCGTGGTCACGCGTAACGATGGCGAAAAAGCCAATGCGGCGGTGAACTTATTGATGGAGCATTTAGGAATCGCCATTGCTTCGGTGGTTGTGATTATGGTGCTGTTCTTAGGTTGGCGTGAAGCAGGTATTGTTACCTTAACCGTCCCATTAATATTGTTTGTGGTGTTATTTGTCGGTATGTTGGTCGACCAGACGATTAACCGTATTACTTTATTTGCACTTATCTTATCCTTGGGACTATTGGTGGATGCCGCCATTGTCGTGATAGAAAATATTCACCGGCATATTCATAATGGCTTTGACCCTGAAAAATTTGATGAAGTCATCATTAAAGCCACCAATGAAATCGGTAATCCGACCAATGTCGCCACGATTGCGGTTATCTTAGCGTTTATTCCGATGTTGTTTGTGACTGGGATGATGGGACCATTTATGGCGCCCATTCCATTTAATGTACCCGTCGCTATGATTGCTTCGTTATTGGTCGCTTATATGTTGGTACCTTATATGGCTTACCGTTTCTTAGGTAAGAAAGCCATTAAAGAAATGCAGGAAAGAGAAGCTCAGGGAACGCCTCATGTCGAAAAAGAAGACTGGATGCAGAAGCTTTATGTGACTTCGATCACACCGTTAATCGATAATCGTAAGACGCGTAATATCTTTTTAGGTGTCGTTTTGATGGCTTTAATTGGCGCAATGTTACAACCAGCGTTGCAATTTATGCGCGGTGCTGATATGAATGGACCTCTGCACGCAGCGGGTGTTGAAGTCAAAATGTTACCTTATGATAATACCGGTACTTTCCTAGTACAGGTTGATATGCCGGAAGGTACAGCTTTAGAAGCAACAGATCGCGTGGTTCGTAATATCGGTGAACATTTGTCCTTGACTAAAAACATCACGGATTACAGTGTTTATTTAGGGGATCATGCTCCAATTGATTTCGCAGGTTTAGTTCGTGGCGATTTGATTAAACAAGGTGCTAATTTTGCTCAAATTCGAGTCAACTTAGTCGATAAACATCATCGTGATGAATCTTCTCATGACATTGTTATGGCCTTGAGTGCTGAATTGACAGAGCTTAAAAAGGTCTTTCCAGCAGCGAATATTAAGCTGTATGAAACGCCTCCTGGTCCACCAGTAACGACTCAAATCATGGCGGAATTATATGGCCCTGATTATGACAAGTTACGACAAGCGGCATTGGAAATGGGAGGCTCTTTCGATCAAGTCTACGGTCTGATTAACATTGATGATTCTGTAACGTCTGATACTGAAACCTTTGAAGTCAATATCGATCGAGTGCAAGCCAACTTATTAGGCGTTGCACCTGCTCAAGTCGCTAAGATGTTGCGTGATTATATCAATGGTTTTGAATTAGGTTATATGCACTTAAACAATGTGCGTGAACCGGTTAATATCATTGTGCGTCTACCGCGTTCGGCTAGAACAGTTTCAGAGCAGTTATTGTCATTACGAGTGCAGTCACGTAGTGGTGAAGCCGTTCCGCTTTCAGCAGTGGCTGACATTGAGAAGGTAATGCATGCTAAACCAATTCTTGCGAGAGATCAGCATAAAATGGTCATGATTGGTGGCGAACTGCTGAAATCAAGTCCTGTTTATGCCGTGTTGTCATTAGATAGAATGTTAGATGGCGTGACATTGCCTGAAACAGGCGTGACGTTCCATACTGCGAATCTAGGATTTGTTGCGGCAACACCTGACGATGTAATGGATTACACAATCCTTTGGGGAGGCGAAATGCGTCTGACATTGGATGTGTTCCGTGATATGGGCAGTGCGTTTATTGTCGCGTTAATCTTTATCTACCTAATCTTAGTGGGTTATTACAGATCATTCATGATTCCAACGATAGTAATGGGGGCGATTCCATTGACTATGATTGGGGTTTTCCCGGGTCACTGGATAACCGATCAAGCCTTTACCGCGACTTCAATGATTGGGGTTATCGCCCTCGCGGGGATAGTGGTGCGTAATTCATTGCTCTTGATTGACTTTATTTTAGATTATGAAAAAGAGGGTCGCTCACTGAAAGAGTCTGTTATCGAAGCCGGTAAGGTTCGTTTCCGCCCGATTCTATTGACCGCCTTAGCCATTATGTTCGGTTCAATGATTATGGTTACAGATCCGGTATTTGGCGGCTTGGCAGTAGCGCTTATCTTCGGAACGCTCTCTTCTACAGTGCTAACATTGTTGGTTATCCCATCGCTCTATTATATTTGGCGCTGGCACGGTGGTGTTAAGCAGCAAGAAGAAGCTGCCGCGGCGCATGGAAGTAAAATCTAGAGCTTAATTCCTTATCATTTCAATAGTATAAAAAGCCAAGCTTAGTCTTGGTTTTTTATACCTCATAGATTCAACTAGTAAGTGCAACACCTATAGGAATTGAAAAAGGCCAGTTGATAAGCTACCTTTTAAGTTCCTACACAAAAGAGGTGTTGCCCAATGAGCACATATCATCAACTGACCTTAGAAGAAAGATATCACATTTACGGACTCAAACGTGCCGGATATAGCATTACGACTATCGCAGACGAGTTAAAACGTCATAAATCGACCATTAGCCGTGAACTCAAACGCAATATTAAATCCCGTGGTTGGCGACCGTTGCTTGCACATACACAAGCCGTCGAAAGACGGTCAAGTAAAGCAAAAAAAAGAATATCTCATGACTGCTGGGAACTTGTTATTCACTACTTGAAGCAGCGTTGGAGCCCTGAACAAGTGAGTGGTCGAATTAAGATAAGCCACAACATAAAAATAAGTCATGAACGTATTTACCAATTTATCTACAAAGATAAATCAAGCGGAGGTTTGTTACACCAGTATTTATGTAGAAAGAAAAAATATCATAAGCGTGCAGGTATTTATGAGACACGAGGCAGGTTCAGCCACAGCGCCAAGCATTGATGATAGGCCTAGTCGTCGTGTTGACGAGCGCGTCCGACAGTCGTCGTGT
>VCMH01000118.1_pt1 | contig 11813 bp, 12 predicted proteins | sample 3385031 | NCBI WGS metagenome assembly VCMH01 (sample SAMN11833398, study PRJNA544312) | saline spring metagenome | isolation source: microbial filaments from arctic saline spring | place: Canada: Axel Heiberg Island, Nunavut | collected 2010-05 | reverse complement strand
ACACGACGACTACTTACTAGTTGAATCTATGCCTTTTAAAAGAACCCGGCTTATGCCGGGTTTTTTTTCGCCTGTCAGAAAGTTGTGATGAGTCAATGTACTGTGTGAATGTTAGTTTGATTGAAGCAACTTTATTCCTTCCAGGCCTGGTAGTTTTCAAATAGGGCATCCCATTCAATCGAGTGCTATTGATTAAACTCATTCAATTAAATTCTGAAAATTGCTACGTGCACGCGAAGAAAATACTCTTGAGGAGCTCAAGCAGACGGGATTTTTTACGGTTCATTTTATTAAGGCAATTGCATAATCGCTATCAAAAGACGAAGAGTGCTGTTTGTCATTGATTTCACAGGAGGATTTAAACCTACCAGGCCTGGTAGGTTTTGTGTTGCTTGAATGGGGCGTTTTCAGATGTAATTAATGGTCTTATTGGAGAGATTTTATTTGAGATAATGGCTTAGATTTGACACATATTGTGACTGATTTTATGGGTAACAATAAAGCGGCCATTCAAATCTTGATATTGGACTAAAACGTGATCGTTTAGCCCTGAAGAGCTAATCGTATTAAAGGCCTGTTCCTGGCAGTAATTATCAAGTACAGAGAGAGTGAAGACATTTTGAAAGTTAATGCCATTCACTCGGCCGCCGCTCTTGGCGATTTCCTCTATTAGATGAGAATAGCTAGATTTAGGATTGTGAGTGACTTGTACAATGATCTGGTCATTCTTTTGAAAGGTTGATAATTTTTGGATATCTTCAATCACAGAATCATTTTCGTGTAGATAATGCTTCAGATTGGTATCCAGGTAATTTAATAATTGTATCGTGTTATTGTCTGCACTGCTGAACGGACTTTGAACTAACAGTGCTGTTAAGAGAGTGGTTCTAAGGTGTCGTTTCATAGGTCCTAGGTAGTTAATAAAGTTAAATTTGATTAAAGCAGTTTATATAGACTAGAGTCTAGTTTAGAGTGCTGCTGTATTGGTTCTTATTGTTATATCGTTTATTGAACTTTCAAGTATGCAAAACCTTCGCTTTGCAGAATTGCGATCTTCGCCACGCCAGAAGAAACGAACTGAATACCTTTATAGACTTTAGATTGCGGTAAACCGACCTCATCACGCGTTTTATCGCATAACTCTACCTTGACACCACGCACTCTAATTAATGACTGTAAGCGACCTTTAAGTTCGTCACGACGGGCTAGTAACTCCTCATCGTGTGCGTATGCGCTGCCTTTTAGTGCATCATTGGTGGTAAAGCGTAATCCGTAACCGACAAATACCAGGTGTACTTCGGCTTCCATTAATTGTGAATCATAGAAGTTTAGAATATTATTGATGGAGGTTAAGGTTGCGGAATAACGAGTAGGGTCTTTAAAATCAACATGATAAACCACTTTAGCACCCTCATCGGCTGCCGTCGCATTTAAGGGTAGCCAGCAAAATGCCGTTAGGCAGAGTGCTGTCGCAAAATGTTTTAATGTATTTGTCATATTGAGTCCTTGAGAGTTACTTGTAATAAGGCGGGCTTTACAATATACGCGCCGTTTCTCTGCTGCCTTCAAGCGCTTTAATGGCTTCATTGGCTCGCATAAACAGTGTCTGGCTGTCTTTATCTGCATCACGTAGTTCTGTGATTCCAGCATGACTGGTTAAGCAGGTAGTGACATCATCCTCCAGTTTAATGGTTTGTGAACGGATGGTTTCTTGAGCCAGTTTGGCGATACGGAAAGCATCGACTGCTTTCACTTCTGGCAGAACAATCATAAACTGATCACAGCTTAAACGACCTACGTAACCTAGCTTTCCGATGATATTTGTAATGGAGTGTGCCGCTGTTAAAATAGCTTTATCGCCCGCTTCATGTCCATAAGCATCGGTGATCCGTTTGAAGCAGTCCAAATTAATTTTAATCATTGAGAGCGCTTGGTTGTTTAAGCGAGCTTTATTGAGTTCTTCGTCGACTAATCCTAGAAAGAAGTCGCGGTTATAAAGATGTGTTAGTGGATCCGTGGAAGAGAGGTGTTCAATCTGTTCTTCCATATGTTTGCGGCTACTAATATTGATGGCCAACCAAATGGCCGCTGGTTGATCATAGGTGCCGGCTTTAACAGGGTAGACTCGTGCTTCATACCACTGGCCGCCCGTAGGGCCTTCAGTGATACCATCGACTTCATTGTTCGACAATTGATACTCAATCTCTTGAAGATGGTTTGATGCGATGGCTCTTTGTACCACTTTCAAAAAACGATTTGCCATGCCTTCTGGCAAAACATCATGGTAGGTTTTGCCAATTAAGCCTGAGCCATCAGCATACAAACTACGTTCTTGCCCGCCGATAATATCAAGATAGGTGCCATCTTGTCCCATAACGAATATTGGGTCAGGCATGGCGTTGGCTATGGCTTCTAAATGCGATAAAGTCGTGTTGGATTCAGTCATCTTTAGTCCTTCGAAATCGGCTTATATTTAATTCTATGAGGTTGACTTGCATCCGCCCCTTTGCGTTTTTTGTAATCGGCTTCATAGTCAGAGAAATTCCCTTCAAACCACTCAACATGAGAATCGCCTTCGAAAGCGAGCATGTGAGTCGCGATTCTATCTAAGAACCAACGATCGTGGGAAATAACTACGGCACAACCCGCAAATTCCAGAAGGGCTTCTTCTAGTGCGCGTAGCGTTTCAATGTCTAAATCATTGGTTGGCTCATCTAATAGTAGCAGGTTACCACCGGTTCTTAAGGTTTTGGCTAAATGCACACGGTTGCGCTCACCACCTGAAAGTGTCCCGATTTTTTTCTGCTGATCGCCGCCTCTAAAGTTAAAGCGGCCGCAATAAGCTCGAGAGTTCACTTCAGTGTTGCCGACCATAAAGTTTTCGTCACCGCCGGAGATTTCTTGCCATACCGAGTTGTTATCATTCAATGCATCACGACTTTGGTCAACATAAGAAAGTTGTACTGATTCACCAAATTCGATGCTGCCTGATGTTGGTTGTTCTTGGCCCGTGAACATTTTAAAGAGGGTAGATTTACCCGCACCATTGGCACCGATAATGCCGACGATTCCGCCTTGTGGCAGTTTGAAATTAAGATCATCGATCAATAGGCGATCATCGAAAGCCTTAGAAACGTGATTAACTTCAATGACTTTTTCACCCAAACGCGAGGCAACCGGAATGAAAATCTCATTGGTTTCATTGCGTTTTTGATGTTCCTGACTGCTCAACTCTTCAAATCGTGTCATACGAGCTTTAGATTTAGCGTGACGTCCCTTTGCATTGGAACGAACCCATTCCAACTCGCCTTTAATGGTCTTCATGCGAGCCGCTTCGGATTTACCTTCTTGCTCTAGGCGTTTTTCTTTCTGCTCTAGCCAAGAAGAGTAGTTGCCTTCATAAGGAATCCCTTCACCACGATCTAATTCTAAAATCCATTGTGCGGCATTATCTAAGAAATAACGGTCATGGGTAATCGCCACAACGGTACCCGGAAAGTCTAATAAGAAACGCTCCAACCATGCGATAGATTCGGCATCCAAATGGTTAGTTGGCTCATCTAATAACAGCATGTCAGGTTTTTCTAGGAGCAGTTTACAGAGCGCAACACGACGACGTTCACCACCCGACAGGGTGCTAACATCAGCATCCCATGGTGGAAGGCGCAGCGCATCAGCGGCAATGTTTAAAGTTCGGTCAATATTGTGGCCATCTTTGGCTTGGATAATGTCTTCGATTTCACCCTGTTTTTTGGCTAAAGCATCAAAATCTGCATCCGGTTCCGCATAGGCCGCGTAAATGCCATCTAATTCAGCGAGGGCATTTTTAACTTCAAACACCGCTTGTTCGATATTGCCGAGCACATCTTTAGTTTCATCTAGTTGAGGTTCTTGTGAAAGATACCCTATCTTGGTGCCAGACTGTGGGCGGGCTTCACCAATAATGTCTGTGTCCAGGCCTGCCATGATTTTAAGTAAAGTCGATTTACCAGAACCATTTAAACCTAAGACACCAATTTTAGCACCCGGAAAAAAGGAGAGTGAAATATCTTTTAAGATTTGGCGATTGGGTGGAACGACTTTACCCACGCGGTTCATGGTGTAAACAAATTGAGCCATTTAACGATCTCCTACTTAGCAACTAGATAATAATGTGTGACACTTTACCGAAAAAGCGCTGACAGTGAAAGAAGAAACTGGCTTGATTGAGTCCTTAATAGGCGTTGGGTTATAAATTAAGTGTAGTTAGATTGGTTTTTAGTCTGAAATCGGGTAAAATTCTGGACTTTAAATTTACTTAATTCAGAGACGGAGAGCCGTAATAATGTTCACTAAAGATATGACGATTGCTGGTTATGATGATTTGATTGCAGATGCGATTAAAAATGAAGAGAAACGTGAAGAATCTCACATTGAGTTAATTGCTTCTGAAAACTACACAAGTCCACGAGTAATGGAAGCGCAAGGCTCTTACTTCACTAATAAGTATGCGGAAGGTTATCCTGGAAAGCGTTATTACGGTGGTTGTGAGTTTGCAGATGTTGTTGAGCAAGCTGCGATTGATCGTGCTAAAGAGTTGTTTGGTGCTGATTATGCAAACGTACAGCCACACTCAGGTTCTCAAGCAAACGCCGCTGTTTACCTGGCGCTACTAAGCGCTGGTGATACTGTTTTAGGGATGAGTCTTGCGCACGGTGGACACTTAACACACGGTTCTCACGTAAGTTTCTCAGGTAAGCTTTATAACGCAGTTCAGTATGGTATTGATCCAGTTACTGGTCAGATTGATTATGCTGAAGTTCAAGCGATGGCAGATGAACATAAGCCTAAGATGATTATCGCTGGTTTCTCTGCCTACTCTCAAGTCATTGATTGGGCTAAGTTCCGTGAAATTGCGGATTCTGTTGGTGCATACTTGTTTGTTGATATGGCTCACGTTGCAGGTTTAGTGGCCGGTGGACAATATCCTAACCCAATCCCGCATGCTCACGTTGTTACGACAACAACGCACAAAACATTACGCGGTCCCCGTGGTGGTTTAATCTTATGTAAGTCAAATCCTGATTTAGAAAAGAAATTTAACTCAGCTATTTTTCCGGGTGGGCAAGGTGGACCTTTAGTTCACGTCATTGCGGCAAAAGCGGTTGCGTTTAAAGAATGTTTAGAGCCTTCTTGGTCAACGTATTGTAAAGACGTCATTGTTAATGCTAAAGCGATGGCAGAAGTCTTTATGTCTCGTGGTTGTGATGTTGTTTCGGGTGGTACAGAAAATCATTTATTCCTGGTCAGCCTGATTGAAAAAGGTCTAACAGGTAAGCTAGTCGATGCCGCTTTAGGTTCAGCGCATATTACTATCAACAAAAATTCAGTACCAAATGATCCAATGTCTCCTTTTGTAACAAGCGGAATTCGTGTTGGAACACCTGCGGCCACAACACGTGGTTTCAATGTGACAGATTGCACAAACCTAGCAAATTGGATGTGTGATGTTATTGATTGTTGTGATCAAGAGACGACCTCTTGGGACGAAGCTGTTGTGGCTGAAGTTCGTGCAAAAGTTTCGGCTTTATGTGAATCGAAACCAGTCTATAGATAAAATTGAATAACTGAGCTAAATAGTCAGTTATCTTCTTGCATGATATAATCAATTTATACCTGCATAAAAACCACCATGCCTGGTGGTTTTTTAGTATTTAAAACTCGCTATAATGAGTCTGTTCGAGCCGATTTTAAATAAGATCAGGCGGGATGAACTAGCCCACATTTGCTGTATTTAATGGTTAAAACGATTCAATAACAACGGAGTTATATTCATGCATTGTCCATTTTGTAATGCACCGGACACGAAAGTAGTTGATTCTAGATTGGCAACTGAAGGTGTTCAGGTAAGGCGTCGCCGGGAGTGTATGCAATGCGGTGAACGTTACACAACCTACGAGTCTGCAGAATTGTCATTGCCAAGAGTGATTAAAAGTGATGGTAATCGTGAACGTTTTGACGAAAACAAGATACGCCGTGGATTGATTAAAGCCCTTGAAAAACGTCCTGTGGCCAGTGAATCGATTGATTTTGTCGCGAGTCAGATGACTAAACGTTTAATGTCGGAAGGCGTGCGTGAAATACCCTCCCATCAATTAGGGGAGTGGGTTATGGATGCATTACGTGATTTAGATCAGGTCGCTTACGTACGTTTTGCTTCAGTTTATCGTTCTTTCCAAGATGTGAATGCCTTTAGGGAAGAGATTGAAAAGCTGGTGCGCGCAACGTCCTCTAAATAAGAGTCAGGTTAGGTGGGAAATATCAAAAATAGTTTACCTAATGAACAGAATATAAAGTCTGCTAGCTTTTCGGTTGTTGATATTGAATATATGCAAAGAGCCATTGAGCTAGCAAGTAAAGGGCTTTACTCGACTAAACCTAATCCCGCTGTGGGTTGTGTTTTAGTCAAGGATGGCCTTGTCGTTGGCGAGGGTTGGCATCAACAAGCTGGCTTGCCACATGCCGAACGAGTCGCACTTGCTCAGGCTGGGGAGTTAGCCTTTGGCGCAACGGCCTATGTCAGTTTAGAGCCTTGCTCCCATACCGGTCGCACGCCTCCGTGTGCGGATGGTTTAGTCGAGGCGGGAGTTGCGAAAGTGTTTGTGGCCATGTTAGATCCAAACCCTTTGGTCGCTGGTAAAGGCATTCGTAAATTGACACAAGCGAATATTGAAACAAAAATTGGCTTGCTAGAAGATCAAGCAAAAGCACTTAATTCAGGATTTATCAGAAAAATGCAAAAAAAGTTACCGTTTGTTCGCTTGAAAATGGCCAGTAGTTTGGATGGTCGTACCGCAATGGCTGATGGCGAGAGTCAGTGGATTACCGGCGAAGAGGCTCGTATTGAAGTTCACAAAATGCGTGCTCTTAGTGGTGCCTTGGTGACGGGGATTGGTACTGTTTTGGCCGACGACCCTAGTCTGACGGTTAGATTACCTGCAGAAGAGTTGGCAGAACTCAATTTAACCTCAGAAAATTGTCACCCTCTGCGTGTGGTGTTAGACCCACACTTAAGTATGCCATTGGAAGCCAAAATGCTGAGTCTTTCTGGCCGTACCATTATAATGACTTCTCGAGATGCAGTTAAGGCTAGTCCTGAATTAGTGGAACTGTTTCAGACTAAAAACATAGAGTTGGTTGCTGTGGCCTCTGAAGATGACCGTTTAGATATTCGATCAATCCTTAGTTACCTGGCAGAAGAAGAGCAGATTAACGATGTAATGGTTGAATCAGGTGCAATTGTTGCTGGCGCTTTCATGGAGTCAGGTCTAGTCAATGAGCTTTACTGCTTTATGGCACCTAGTTTATTAGGTAATCAAGCGAAACCGATGTTCGTTTTACCGAGTGTTGAACATATGGCGAATAAAATTCAGTTACGAATACACTCAGTAGAAACGTTTGGCGACGATATTTGTATCGTTTCTAAACCCGTCGTAGTGAAGGATTAAATGTTTACTGGAATCATTGAATCACAAGGTGTGATTGAAAAAATAGAACCGCAAAAGGGTGACTGGAAAGTCACTGTTCAGACTGGAAAGCTGGATATGTCTGATGTTAAAGTGGGTGACAGTATCGCGACCAATGGGATTTGTCTAACCGCCATTGAAATCACCCATAATAGCTATGTCGCAGATGTGTCGGGTGAAACAATCAATGTGACGACCGCCGCTGATTGGCAGGTTGGCACACAGGTGAATTTAGAGAAAGCCTTGCGGTTACAAGATCGTTTAGGCGGTCACTTGGTCAGTGGGCATGTAGATGGTGTGGGGACGATCCACAAGATTTCCCAAGATGCACGCTCATGGCGTTATGAGGTTGAAGCACCGCTTGATCTGTGTAAGTATATTGCCTCTAAAGGTTCTATCTGTATCAATGGCATTAGCCTAACGGTCAATGAGGTTGAAGGGACTGTTTTTGGTGTCAATATCGTGCCTCACACGCGGCAGGAAACTACAATTAAAGAATTTAAAGTAGGGAGTAAGGTCAATCTTGAAGTCGATTTGTTGGCGCGTTATCTTGAGCGGATGATGTCTGCACCACAAGCTAAAGATGAATCAAGCATTACCCCTAAATTTTTAGCTCAAAATGGATTTATATAAATATGCAGTTAAATACAATTGAAGAACTGATTGAAGATTACAAGCAAGGCAAAATGGTCATTTTAATGGATGATGAAGATCGTGAGAATGAAGGCGATTTATTAATCCCTTCTTCGATGGTGAGAGCAGAAGACATTAATTTTATGGCACGTTACGGTCGTGGATTGATCTGTTTAACCATGACACGTGAGCGCTGTTATCAATTGCATTTACCTCTAATGGTTAAAGATAACTCAGATCCACATGGCACACCCTTCACGGTTTCTATTGAGGCCGCGGAAGGGGTTACCACCGGTATCTCGGCAGCAGATCGTGCGGTTACCGTCAAAGCGGCCGTTGCTGACAACGCAGGGCCTGCTGATATTGTTACACCAGGTCATATTTTCCCATTGATGGCACAGCCAGGTGGTGTTTTAACGCGAGCAGGACATACTGAAGCGGGTTGTGATTTGGCACGTTTAGCTGGAATGGAAGCCTCATCGGTGATTGTTGAAATCATGAATGAAGATGGTTCTATGGCGCGTCGTGATGATTTAGAAGGTTATGCTCAGTTACATGGTTTAAAGATAGGAACCATCGCTGACTTGATTGAGTATCGTTTGCAAAATGAGAAAACARTYGAGCGTGTTTCMGAGTGYAARTTGCCGACAGAGTTTGGTGATTTCAAATTAATAGGTTATCAAGACGTGCTTGAGCAGAAGGCGCACTTTGCATTAGTGTTTGGTCAGTTAAAGTCAGATGCAGCAACGATGGTTCGCGTTCATATGTTGGATACGTTATGTGATGTCTTTGGTTCAAACCGTCCTGAGTGTGGTTGGTCATTACGCGCTGCGATGAAGCAGATTGCTGCAGAAGGTTCAGGTGCGATTGTTGTTCTACGCAAGCACGAAGAGGCTGCGGGATTGCTGGATAAAATTCAAGCCTTTCAAATGAAGGATCTAGGTATTAAAGCCCCGGATACCGTTTATGACGATGATACCAAAACGTTTGGTTTAGGCGCTCAGATCTTATCAGATCTGGGTCTGACAAAATTAAAAGTGATTGGTTCGCCTTGGAAAATGAATGCGCTAAAAGGTTTTGGACTAGAAATTTCGGAAACGATTCCTAAAAAAGACTGATTTCAACATGCTAGGGACGAGAATCAAATGTCCTTTGAAATTGAAAATATGGCACAATAACGCCATTAAAATTAAAATCTAAACAGATAAAAGAGAACGCTAAAATGAATACAGTTGAAGGGAATTTAACCGCTCAGGGAATGAAGGTAGGTTTAGTCGTCGGGCGCTTTAATAGCTTTATAGTAGACCATTTAGTGAATGGTGCGATTGATACGATTGTACGTCACGGTGGCGATGTCGATAATGTCGTTAAAGTGATGGTGCCAGGCGCGTTCGAAATTCCTTTGGCCGTTCAAAAAATGGCGCAATCAGGTAAGTATGATGCCATTATCGCATTAGGTGCTGTGATTCGCGGTGGTACGCCACACTTTGATTACGTTGCCGGAGAATGTGTTAAGGGTATTGGTCAGGTTCAGTTGAACACGGGTGTTCCGGTTGCTTTTGGTGTATTGACGGTAGACAGTATCGAACAAGCGATTGAGCGAGCAGGGACTAAAGCAGGTAATAAAGGTGAAGAGTGTACTCTAGCCGCCATTGAGATGGTTAACGTGATGAAGCAGCTTTAATGAAAACACTAAAAGATATTAAGCCTGGTCAAGGTGAAGAAATTATTGAAGTCGAAGGGCAAATTACGCCACGTACTCAAGCGCGTCGTGTTGCTGTCCAAGCACTTTATGTTTGGGAAATGACCCATTCTGATATCAATGTTATTATCAAAAACTTCAGTGAAGATGGTCTTTTGGTGGATTTGGATTTTGATCTATTTAAAGAGCTTCTAACAAATGTGACGACGGATGTAATGGATTTAGATGCCTTGTATTCAGATCTGCTAGATCGTTCGGTCAATATGATCGATCCGATTGAGCGTGCGATTATGCGTATTGGGGTTTATGAGTTACTGTCAAAACAGCAGATTCCATACAAGGTCGTCATTAACGAATGCGTTGAGCTTGCTAAGCGATTTGGTGCAGAAGAAGGCCATAAATTTGTGAATGGTATTCTGGATAAAGTGGCTAAGACGTTACGTCCGCTTGAGCTGGATGCATAATAAATTGTTCAGAATAGAAGAATGAAACTCTTTGCTTTAATGTGAGAGACTAATTTTTCATTTTATGTCTGTATTGTTTGAAATGGCCCTGTAGAAATTCTACGGGGCTTTTTGTTTTTAAGAGTGTTTTACTTTGTTTGTGTTTACGCTCCTCCTGATTTGGGAAATTTAATGGCATTAGAATTTGATTTGATTGAAACCTATTTCAAACCCTTATCTCAAGGTTTATCCATTGAAGAAGTGGGGATTGGTGATGATGGCGCTGTTTTGTCGGTGCCTGAGAATCATCAAATGGTGGTGGTGACAGATACCTTGGTTTGTGGTGTGCATTTTCCGCTAGAGACGTCGGCTTATGATATCGCCTGGAAAGCTGTCGCCGTTAATTTAAGTGACTTAGCTGCAATGGGTGCAAGCCCTGGGGGATATTCATTAGGCTTAACCTTGCCTGATAATGACCAGGCCTGGTTAAAAGGCTTTGCCAGCGGTTTGCGCGCTATCACAGAGCAATTCAAAATCCCTTTAATTGGCGGAGACACTACTAAGGGGCCTTTAACGTTGACGGTGACAGCGCATGGCTGGGTACCCAATCAACAAGCCATCTTGCGTTCAGGTGCTCAAGTCGGTGATCTGATTTGTGTTACCGAGACGGTGGGTGATGGTGCTTTAGGGTTGAAGGTAGCATTAGAACAGTTAGATAAGGGTTTCAGTTCTGAACTGAGTGAGATTGAAAAGCAGGCGTTGTTGTCCGCATTGAATCATCCAGTTCCTCAGTTAGCCATTGCGGCTGATTTACGCGGGTTGGTGAATAGTGCGATTGATATTTCGGATGGCTTACTGGCGGATTTGGGTCATATTTTGGAGCAAACTAATCGTAAACAGCATAAGTTGAGTGCAGGATTGGTTTTAGAATTCGGAGCTGAAATTGAGTTAGAGCAATTGCCTCTGTCATCTGCTGTTGAAAAGTATATTACTCAAACGCATGACTGGTCACCTGTTTTATCGGGTGGTGATGACTATCAATTGTGCCTGACACTCAATAAACAAAATTGGCCGCAATTACAAAAAATTGCACAACAATATGGGGTAAGGATTACTCAGATTGGTCGTGTGGTTGAGCAAAAAGGCATTCATTGTTTAATGTCGGGTAAACCTGTTGCAGATGAGCTGATTAAAACAACTGGTTATAGTCATTTTTAGAGGGCATAGATTCAACTAGTAAGTGCAACACCTATAGGAATTGAAAAAGGCCAGTTGATAAGCTACCTTTTAAGTTCCTACACAAAAGAGGTGTTGCCCAATGAGCACATATCATCAACTGACCTTAGAAGAAAGATATCACATTTACGGACTCAAACGTGCCGGATATAGCATTACGACTATCGCAGACGAGTTAAAACGTCATAAATCGACCATTAGCCGTGAACTCAAACGCAATATTAAATCCCGTGGTTGGCGACCGTTGCTTGCACATACACAAGCCGWCGWMAGWCGTGTCAAGAGTCGTCGTGT
>VCMH01000008.1_pt1 | contig 11933 bp, 10 predicted proteins | sample 3385031 | NCBI WGS metagenome assembly VCMH01 (sample SAMN11833398, study PRJNA544312) | saline spring metagenome | isolation source: microbial filaments from arctic saline spring | place: Canada: Axel Heiberg Island, Nunavut | collected 2010-05 | reverse complement strand
ACACGACGACTTGTTAGAAGCTCTTTAAGTTTATACCACTCTTGAAGCTCTTGTATTACGGGCTTATCAGGCGCCCAGAGCACCAATTTTTCTGTCTTACAAAATTGCGCAATAACCTTAGCATCTTCACTATCCGTTTTAACCCTATTTAATCCCGATTGAGCATATCGTTTAATTCTTAATGGATTTACGACTGAGACTGAAACGCCTTGTTGGTAAAGAGAGGTGGCTAGCCCCAAATAATATTTCCCTGTTGCTTCCATGCAAACATGAGGTTCATTAAACTTAGAAACCCAAGTTTTGAATTTTTTATATCCTGCTACAGTGTTCTTAAAAATGATGCTTTGCTTCTGCTCACTTGTTGCCGCATCAAAGGTGTCTTTGCTTATGTCAATTCCAATGTATGTCGCCATGATAAACCGCCTAATATGTGATAGGATTTAGTCTCGCTTGGTAAGTTCACACTATGGCTTTACTAACCTTATGAATACAGGCTAGGAGTCGTGTCCTGCCTAAGATACCGTTCAGTTTATAGTGTGTGAGGACAAAGGTCTTAATCTGGCATGGAAGGTCTTACCCTAGGCCTGGTCACAAGATCTCTCTGTCCTTTTACTAAGCGTCCCTAATAAATTCTCCACTTCTGGAGAACACTTTCAACATATAAGGCCTGGTCATTATTAAAGTTCGTTATAAACGGTGAATTCAAGTTCAAAGTGCACCACTAATGAGAATTAATAGGGGTAATCAACCAGTTCTGGCCCTGATGCTGAGACTCTGAGGAGTTTACTCGGGCCATCTTTTAAAGTTTGCCAGTCGCCTAGAACCCAGCGATGTAGGGTTTGCTGTCCTGACTCAATTTTGTGGTGCGCAGGGCGGTGTGTGTGGCCATGAATAAGGTGCTCGACATTCGGATATTGTTTAAATAGATCACAGACGGCTTGGGTATTGACGTCCATAATAGCCTGAGGTTTATTTTGGCTCTGTTGTGCAGAACCCTGACGCATTTTCTGACCAATCGCAAGACGACGTTTCCGACCTAGATTCAAGAACAGCCACTGTACTACCGCGTTTCGTAAAATCGAACGCATTCTTTGGTAGCTTTTGTCATCGGTACACAAGCTATCTCCATGCATTATCAGGTAAGTGTGTTGATATAAAGTCACTTGACTCGGCTCTACTAAAAATTGAATCCCAGTGGCTTGCCAAAAGCTTTCTCTCATTAAAAAGTCACGATTGCCATATTGGCAATAAATCGGTAGGCCATTGTCGGTCAAAAATTTAAGCTTGCTGATAATCGAAGCATACTGCTCTAAACCAATATCATCACCGACCCACATTTCAAATAAATCCCCCAGAATATAAAGCGCTTCTGCTTTTGGGGCTTCATCGATTAGGAATTTTTCAAATGCTTGATTGATAGGGTGGTCTGGTTCGGGTTGCAAATGTATGTCTGCAACGAATAGGGTGTATGGATTCATTCTGAGATTTTAACAACTTTAGAGGTTAATGGAAAGTGGGAGGCGTTGAACCTAAAAAGGGATCATCAATCTGCTGGTCTGAAAACAAAAAAAAGCCGAAGAGGAACTTCGGCTTTATAACGATTATCTTTTTATTGGGTCGTCAGACAATCCCTTTTGATTAGTCTTCAATCAAGACTGTTTTGGTGATTAGAATGTCTTCACGCGGTACATCCTGGTGACCCATGCGTGTTGTGGTTTCAACTTTAGCCATCTCATCGATGATATCCATCCCTTCAGTGACTTTACCAAAGACTGCATAACCCCAACCTTGTGGGTTTTTGCCAGAATGATTCAAAAAATCATTATCTTTTAGGTTGACGAAGAACTGAGTGGTGGCAGAGTGCGGGTCACCGGTACGAGCATAAGCCAAGGTACCACGCACGTTTTTCAATCCATTGTCAGCTTCATTTCCAATGGCAGGACCAGATGACTTCTCTTCCATACCTGGTAGCATGCCGCCGCCTTGAACCATGAAATTAGGGATGATGCGGTGGAAAATAGTGCCATTGAAAAATCCGTCCATTACATAGTGAACGAAGTTCTCTGTGCCAATCGGTGCATTTGCATCATCTAATTCGATTGCAATATCGCCCATGGTGGTACTGATTTTAACTTTTGACATCGTTATTCCTTTGTTTTCGTGTTCTGAATTCTATAAATTTGTTGAATTATTTGATTTGACGGGCTTTGATAATCATAACGGTTGTAAGTGGGACATCTTTAAAGCCGTCCTTAAAACCTGTTTTTTCATTGCGGATTTGATTAACGGTTTTCATACCTTTAATAACGTTACCAAAAACAGTATATCCCCAGCCTCGACCATGTTTTTCACGAAAGTCCAAAAAGGTGTTTTGGGAAACATTAACAAAAAACTGCGCGGTTGCCGAGTGTGGATCATTAGTACGCGCCATAGCGACAGTCCCTATACGGTTACGTAGTCCATTGTCAGCTTCATTCTGAATCTCGGCATGGGTATGCTTTTTCTGCATGTCAGCCGTAAAACCACCGCCTTGGACCATGAAGTTCGGAATCACACGATGAAATATTGTATTGTCATAAAATTCTTCATTCACATAACGTAAGAAGTTTTCAACCGTCTTAGGGGCTTTGTCAGGATAAAGCTCTATAACGAAGCTACCTTTTGAGGTTTCAATTAAAACCTGCGGTGCTACGGTAGCTGCTTTTGGTGTCGAGACGGGCTCTGATTGGGCGAAAACATTGGAGCTTAATGCTAAATATAGTAAGCCGATGGTGGCCGTTTTGAGGCTTAAAATTAGACCTTTTGTCATGATTCACTCCTAAAGTTTTAATTGGTTTGAGTTACAATAAACGCATTCTAACACCTAGGTCTTTAAGACCTAAATATTTATAGAGACTTTTCTAGAAATACCTCAAGAAATTGTCTGTGAATGATTATATTTTGGGGGGTAAGTTCACTTTTTCAAGTAGATCGACTCCCTTTGCACCGAATTTGATGACAGGAAACACTATGAGTTTACAGATATTTAACACTGAAACACGCCAGAAAGAGTTGTTTAAACCCATTCATGATAATAAAGTCGGTATCTATGTCTGCGGTGTGACGGTATATGATCTTTGTCATATTGGTCATGCTCGTGTCATGGTGGTTTTTGATACGGTGGTTCGTCATCTACGTCTATTAGGATATGACGTGAATTACGTGCGTAACATCACAGATATCGACGACAAAATTATCAAGCGTGCCTTAGAAAATGGTGAATCCATTCAAGCGCTCACTGAGCGTATGATCACTGAGATGCATGCCGATGAAAAAGCCATGAATGTACTGCGTCCCGATATGGAACCTAAAGCGACAGAGCATATGAGTGAAATTAAAGGCATGATTCAAGTCTTAATTGATAAAGGTTTTGCTTACCCAGCCAGTAACGGTGATGTCTACTTTAAGGTCAATTCATTTGCGGAATATGGTCGTCTTTCAGGTAAAAAATTAGAAGACTTAGAAGCCGGTGCGCGTGTTGAAGTGAATGAAATGAAGCACAATCCATTAGATTTCGTTTTATGGAAAGCTTCCAAAGCCAATGAGCCAGCTTGGGAGTCTAATTGGGGTGAAGGTCGTCCAGGTTGGCACATTGAGTGTTCCGCGATGTCGACTAAGTGTCTAGGCAACCATTTTGATATTCACGGCGGTGGCATGGATCTCTCTTTTCCACATCACGAAAATGAAATCGCTCAATCCGAATGTGCGACAGGCGATCATTATGTCAATACTTGGATGCATTGTGGTTTTGTGCGTATTGATGATGAGAAGATGTCTAAATCTTTAAATAACTTCTTTACCATTCGAGAAGTCTTAAAAGTTTTTCAACCAGAAGTCATTCGTTACTTTTTATTGGCGAGTCATTACCGTAGCCCTGTCAATTATTCTCAAGAAAACTTAGAGTCTGCTAAAGCCAGTGTCGGTCGTTTATATTCGGCTTTGGAAAGTGTGGCTCCAGGTCAACCGTCTGAAAATACAGAATATGAAGCTCAGTTTATGGCGGTGATGAATGATGATTTCAACACCCCGAAAGCGATGGCCGTGTTATTTGAGTTGGCAAAAGAAGTCAATAAAACCAAAGAGGCAGGCCTGGCAGGATTATTGATTAAACTTGGAAACCAAATAGGGTTGTTAGAACAATCGCCTGAAGCCTTTTTTAAGTTTCAGCCAAGTGGCTCAGAGTTAACAGAAGAGATGATAACGCAACTTATTGAAGATCGAAAAAACGCACGTGCAGATAAGAACTTTGCACGCTCAGATGAAATTAGAGATGAGTTAACGGTTTTGGGCGTTGAGCTATTGGACTCTTCAGAAGGCACGACTTGGCGTAGAGTGTAGCCGCTCTTAAATAGAGGTCTTATTATAAGGTGGTTTCAGTGGGTTGTAGTCACGTTTTTTAATTCCCTTTTATTTATAAGCCTTTTAAAAACAATATGTTATATGCGGCTATAAAAAAATATAATGAGCTATAAAGCTCTTTATAATTGACAAGATAAGCAAATACTAATACAATCGACTCATTCATGTTTCTTCATGAGTATCCTCCTCTGATTATTTCGATTGAGATAATTTATTTAAACCTTCGCTTGTCCAGCGAAGGTTTTTTTTTGTCTGTCCGAAATGAGACTATATAGGGTCTTTAGAAGGGATAAGGGCAGGACTTAATAGTCCTATCCGTTATGAAAGGGCGTTAGGCTCTGATAAGTCTGGTGGTTTGAGCTGATTTAAGGATGTTTAGGGTCGGTTTTCAACCGTGGTTGGCTACCGATATCGGGCATAACGTCTTTTAATCGAGTGTACCTTTGATTTAAAAGCGAATTAAAAATAGTGGTGTATTCCAAAACGGCTTTAACATAAGCACGTGTTTCACTATAAGGCAGTGAGTCAATCCACTGATCCGCCGGTAAGGAACCATTTGCAGGAATCCATTTGTCGACTCTATTAGGACCGGCATTGTAAGAGGCCGTTGCTAACACTTTATTGCCACTGAATTTTTGGCTCAAGTAACTCAAGTAAGCGCTGCCCAGTTCAATATTGTTTTTCGCTTCAGTGAGTTTTGTGTAAGAGATGTTTTTCGAACTGATTTTTTTACTCATGTATCGAGCGGTCTTTGGCATGAGTTGCATTAAACCGGTCGCCCCTACCGGAGACTTAATCTCTTTTGAAAAAGCACTTTCACGTCGCATAATGCCGTATATCCATGACGCATCAATATCATTGCGTTTAGCATTCTGCATGACAGGTTGTTTGTAAGGGGTTGGAAATCTTAAACTTAAGGCATCCCACGATTTTGCTTTGGCCAAAGAACGAATCGCTTGAGCGTGTTGCTTCCATTGATTTGCCAATACGGCCACGGCTTGCAGTTCATTTTGATCGGCTTTATTGAGGAGGTGATACCATTCGCGTCGGGTGCTTAAAGGCCAACCAATGGCCAGTAATTCTTGTATGCGCAATAATTCCGGATATTTTTTAAGCAGCTCATCAGGCTTTAATTTTTTAATCGGTTTAGGATTAAACTGATAATCCAGATTTAATCGATCGGCGGCCATGAAAGCATAGTAATTACGCTGTCTAGCGAGTGTTCGATATAAATAATCAGACGCCTTAAATTGCTGGGTGGCCTCAAGCGCGCGGGCTTTCCAGTAGAGCCATTTTTTAGATTGTTGTTTAACCGGTTTCATTAATTCAATGGCTTCAAGCAGGCGTGGCCAATCTGATTGTTTAATGGCTATCTGGGCTTGCCAACGCAAGCTATCTGTATTTTTAGAACCATTACGATTCACGTGTTGTAACAGGTCTTTAGCTTGAGGGTCAGAGCGATAAGCCGTACGCAAAGCGACCTTACGTGCCAATACATTGTATTGCTGACTGTTTAAACCATATTGCTTATTGTATAACTCCAACGATTTTTGGGCGAGAGCCGTGTCTCTAGAGGCTAATTTACGAATACCCTGTGTGAATATAGATTTCTTAACCATTGGCGTTATGCTTCTAGGCAAAGGTTTCGAGATTAATTTGGGGTTTTTGTAAACTTTTACCCATTCATGAAGCATCTTTTGCTCTTCTCGAGAAAGATCCTTACTCAGAGAGTTGGCCAGAGAGAGTTTGTGTTTATTCATGGCTAAATTAATTCTTTTCCAAACCATGCTGCCGGTGAGTTTTTTGTGTTTTCTTATCAGCTCATCAATGGGGCGACAAGCCCTGCTGAGGGTGGTTGAGTTTTCCCAAATCGGTATGGATAATTCTAAGGCGGTATTAAGCTGTTTTGTATGGGAAAGTGCTTGGATGTTATAGCACTGTGAATCTTGGTTTTTTTGTGGCTTATAAATTTTTGAGAACTCATTCCACTGTCTGTTTTTGGCTAAATAAGTTAACCATTTAACGTAAAGAAAATCGCTTAGATAACTTTTCTTGTAAGTTTGAATGAAGTTTTCAATGAGGGCGTCTGGCGTATTTTTTAGGTGTAAACGATAGTCATGGTAAAGCACATAAGGATAGAGTGGATGATCCTTGAGCTGGACTTTATATTGGGCGATGGCTTTACGGTCATTCAGTTTAATGGATTGGTATGCGTCTAAAAAGGCCTGCTGCTGACTACTTAATATTTTATTTGCAGTAGAGGCGGTCGCTTGATAGCTGATTAAACTACTTAAAAGTAGGCAGGTAAATGTCAGGCGATTGAGCTGGTTTCTAAAAACTATAGCGCTCCCCGAATTTGAACGAGAACGGACACGCTTGCCAAATAGATTTAAAATCTTCAGAAAACTCATTAGAATTTCTAGCTCTCCAGTGGGATTTTTAAAATCTGACCAGGTTTTAAATAGGCCCTTATAGAGAGTTGATTATAACTTGCTAGTTGCTTTGCAGAGAGCTGATTTGCCTTGGCGATGTCCCAAAGATTATCTCCATTTTTGACGTGATAATTCTTGTGAGGCGCTTTAGGTTGCCAAACCGTGACTTGAGTGCCCGGCTGAATAATTTTTGACTGTTTAATATTATTCCAACGTATCAGCGAATCGGTGCTCACATTGTATTTTTTAGCGACCGTCCACAGGCTTTCATCTTTTTTAATAGTATAGGTTACCTGGTTGTCATAGCGCGCACTGCGAATTTCTAATTGTTGACCTTTACGCAGAGGTGCTTGAATCTCAATATTGTTCCACCTGCAGAGTGTTCTGGTGTCGACATTGTAATAACGTCCAATGCGCCAGAGAGAATCTCCAGAAGAGACGATGTGAATCTTTTTGACGCCTTTGTATTGGCTTTTATTCGTGAGACGTTCCACTTTATAGGCATTCTGAGACGGCACTGGAATCAGTAACGTTTTGCCAGCACGGATACGACTGTCTTTTAAGCCATTTAAGTTTTGGATTGCTTTACGGGAAGTGTGATATTTTTCGGCAATAAGGCCTAGGCTATCACCTGGCTTAATTTTATGACGCATCCATTGAATGTCGAACAGATTATTAGACTTAGCAAGGAGTTGTTTGAAATGAGCTACTCGTTTCACTGGCAGTAAGATATTAAACGGTCCTTTAGGAGGCGTCGTTGGTCTGAGATAGCCTGGATTCAGAGTGCCGAACAGTTCTTTAGATACGCCAGAAAGTTTTGCAGCTTCACTCAAAGTGATTTGTTGATTTAACTCGACTTCCGTAAAAAAAGGGCTGTTTTCGACAGGTTCTAACTCAATGCCCCAGTTATCTGCTTGATTGATGATGTGCGACACGGCCAGTAATTGTGGAACGTAGTTCTGAGTCTCTGTTGGAAGATAATTTTGGATATCCCAAAACGTAGGCTGTGCATCCTCTAAGGTATGTTTTTTCTTGTATTTCTTTATGGCTTTGTAGACGTTACCAATCCCAGCATTGTATGACGCCAGAGCTAGTAACCAATCATTGTTGTTTAAAGCATAAAGCTTTTGCAGGTAATCTAAAGCGGCTTGTGTACTCTGAATCGTATCCTGACGGCCGTCATACCACCAGTTTTGATCTAAGCCGCACTGGTGGGCTGTACTAGGAATGAATTGCCATAGGCCGACAGCACTTTGCTCAGAATAAGCGGTCGGCCGAAAGCTACTCTCTATAATCGGCAGTAGAGCCATTTCATAAGGCATATCGCGTTTCTGAACTTCACTGAGAATGAAGTGCAAATAAGGCTTTGAACGTTTCGAAACTCGATTTAAGTGATTCGGGTGTTTTTTGAAATAATTTAGCTGAGAATCATAGTGACCGAGGTTAACAGCGGCTAAATGAAATTGGCCATGCATTTCATCCCAAATAATAGGGTGAAAGGTTTGACTGCTATTTAACTGCTTAATCGCATCGGGCGTAGTCTGCGAAATGACGTGTAGATGTGGAGACTTAATCACCGTTGATTGATTCGTTTGTAGTGATCTTTCAGTTGATACGGAGTCGGCTGGTAACGTAACACAGCCGGAGAGAAACAGCAGGGCAGAAAATGACAGGGAGGCATGAGTCGTTTTAGCCAAAAGCGTCATTTTCTTTGAAGAATTAGTTAATGCTTGCCCCTGCCTATTAGAAGGTGTGTGTTCTGAAAAAAACGTCATATCTTAATATTATCCTAGCGAAGACCGGAGGGTAAAAAATTATTTAAATTAAGCCTGTTGATCAAATTGGTCTTTCCATTCACGTAATGTCTTGAATAGGCTCGTTGGCGAGTCCGTGGCTCCACGTTTCATCAACTCGGTCTTGATCGTCGGGTCATCAAAACGCATAAATGGATTCGTGTTTTTTTCCTCACCTAACGTTGAAAGCGGACCCTTATGGATCTGAGGGTAGTCAAACAATGGTTGCTTGGCGCGTTGTTGCAACTGTTCATTGCCAGGTTCGACCAGCAGTGCAAACTTAAGGTTGTCTGCAGTATATTCATGTGCACAGTAAAAAGGGGTGCTGTCAGGTAGGTCACGAAGTTTGATGATGGACTGACTAAACTCCTCCGCGGTTCCGCCTAAAACAAGACCACAGCCGGCGGTAAATAAAGTGTCGCCGCAGAATAATGCTTGTTCATTGTAAAAACTGATGTGATTGGCTGTATGGCCCGGCGTGTCGAAAACGGCTAGACTAAAGTTCGTCGTTAAGGCTATAACATCCCCATGAGACAAACCTGTTTCAATAGTGCGGTGCTGGTTTTTCGCAGGCCCATAAACGACCGCTTCAGGAAAGGTCTCTTTAAGAGCAGGGACGCCATTAATATGATCGAAATGCGTATGGGTAATTAGAATCGCTTGTAGATTAAGTTTATTCTGCTTTAGAAAATCAATCACCTGGATCGATTCGCCAGGGTCCACCACCCATGCTTTATCTGCTTCATAGAGAATCCAAATGTAATTTTCATAGGTGTCTATGAGTGCGGGAAGACCAACGATATTCATAATTTTTTAACCGGCATAATTGCTATAATTGAACATATTTTAGCAAATTTACAGATGATTTTGTACGGCGAAGACCGAAAAGGTTAACGATGAAATTATTCGGTAGGAGAATTTAATGAAACAGGGTTTTCAACACTCTTTGAATCAATGGTATTCCACCGGTTCGGGCAGGGCCGTTTTAGCGCAAGAGAAGGTTTTGGTTGAGTCAGCCATCCAAAATTTATTTGGCTACTTTATCGTGCAGCTTGGTGTGCCATCTTCGGAGCATTTAATTGCAAGCAGTCGTATAAAGTACAAGCTATTAATTGATCCAATTCTTGAGCATGAGTCCACTGAAGCGCACAAGGATCCGCATTGTCATTTAATTCGTGCTGATTTGGACTATTTGCCTATTGGTAAAGAAAAAGCGGATGTGGTCTTACTGCCACACACTCTAGAAGTTGCTGCAGACCCTTATTACTTACTAAGGCAAGTTGATAGCATGCTCGTTCCAGAAGGTCATGTGATTATTACGGGTTTTAATCCCTACGGCTGTTTTATTATGCGCCACCGTTGGTTTAAAAGAGATAGGGTGTTTGAGCAAGCAAAGTTAGAAACGTCACAACGTATTAAAGAGTGGCTGCAGGTACTGGGTTATGACGTACAAATACAAAACTACAGTTCTGTCACTTGTTTTGTACGACGTCCATCAGTAGGGGTTTTAATCACTCTCGTTGAGTGGTTTGAAAGGGTTTTGTCTGGTTTAGGTTTACAGTTTGGTAATGTCTACTGTTTGGTGGCCAAAAAAAGAGTTGATTCACCGACTTTAGTTGGTTCCAAATGGCATATGCCGAGTTGGATGGCCATTCCTAGCCGAGGGGTTGTTTCAGCAACAAGAGCAAACTCTGAATCCGTCAGAGATAACTCAAAGCGTTAGTCTTTTAGCATGAGTTACTCTGAATTCAGTGGGTCTACTTAAGTTTTTAGGTGTTTTCTAAGGAACTAAAAAATATCGAGAGATCTATTTTTGGGTTGTCATCTGTTACCAGCTTATCTCTTGATTAGATTCTTTTGAAATTTCAGCGAGTTTTTTCTGATGCCTGGAGAGTTCATCTTCGCTGGCCGGCATTAATCGTAAAGGTTTCCTATTTTGCGAGTTTGCTAGAGAAATCGCCGTATTATGACCATCATTTTCTGCAGAATCGCTGTTGAGGGAGAGCGCCGTCTGTCCCCCTGTCATGGTTAAATAAACGTCTGCCAGAATTTCCGAATCGAGTAGGGCGCCATGCAAAGTACGATTAGTGTTATCAATCCCCAGTCGCTTGCATAAAGCATTTAAAGAGTTACGTTGTCCAGGGTAGGTCTTTCTCGCCATTTTAAGCGAGTCAGTGATAATACAGTGATCTTCAATCTTGCCCCATCTGTTCTTTTTTAATAAAGAGAGCTCTTTATTGATAAAGCCCACATCGAACGGTGCATTGTGCATGATGAGCTCTGAGCCACTGACGTATTCCATAAAGTCTTCCACGATGGCTGAAAAAAGTGGTTTGTCTTTCAGGAAGGCATCGGTAATACCGTGAACATCAATCGCATCTTGAGGCACTAAACGCTCAGGATAGAGATATTGATGATAATTGTTGTGGGTTAATTTACGTTTGATGAGTTCCACCGCACCAATTTCAACAATTCTGTCGCCTGTATGGGGGTCAAAACCAGTGGTTTCGGTATCTAGTAGAATCTGACGCATTTGAACTCTCTTTACGGTAAAATATCACTCATTATTTTAATGCAAAAAATGACCAAAGGGTACGAGTTATGAGAATTAAAAAAGGCAGTCGCGTTACATTCAACTATGAGCTACGTAATGAAAGCGGTGAAGTCATTGACTCTACCTTTGAGAGTGAGCCAGTTATCTATATTCAAGGCGAAGGTGAAATCATCGAAGGGCTTGAAGAATTTTTAGAAGGCGAAGAGCCAGGATTCTCTGCAAAAGTGACTATTCCACCGGAAAAAGCTTATGGCGTGACCAATGACGATTTGGTTGTTTTCGCGGGTCCAGAAAACTTTGAAGATGATGTCGCATTAGAGGTTGGTTCAACCGTTGAGACAGAAGATCCGGATGGCGAAACGATTGTTTTCCGTATTATTGAAATCGCTGAAGACAAGGTCTATCTTGATGGGAATCATCCATTAGCAGATCAGACCCTAGACTATAAAGTAGAAGTCCTAGAAGTCCACTAATCTAACCTTTCCGGTTTGTGCTGAGCACCGCCACTTCTTCGTTAAAAACGGTCGAGTACAGTTGTACACTCCCTTGTTTTGCCTTGAATTGACTGCACTCAGCCCAAACCTATTTAAGGGTTAACTCTGAATTTTAGACGATACATTCAAGTCGTAAGTGCAACAGTTTTAATTTCCCCAGAACACCTCATTAGGTGTTCTGAATCCTAAACACTTTCTTGGGCGATTGTTGAGCTTATCAACAACCCAATCAATTTCTTCCTGAGTTACTTAGTCGTCGTGT
>VCMH01000033.1_pt1 | contig 12075 bp, 7 predicted proteins | sample 3385031 | NCBI WGS metagenome assembly VCMH01 (sample SAMN11833398, study PRJNA544312) | saline spring metagenome | isolation source: microbial filaments from arctic saline spring | place: Canada: Axel Heiberg Island, Nunavut | collected 2010-05 | reverse complement strand
ACACGACGACTCTACCGCCAGCGTTCATTCTGAGCCAGGATCAAACTCTTCAGTTTAATCTTGCTTAAGTTTATTTAATGAGCACTTCTGCTCTAACACTCGGAATTGACAAGATTTTGCATGGAAGGATTACTCCTACCTGATATTTGCATATCTACATAATATTGTCGTTTTCGAGATTTTTTATATCGTCACTCACTTAAGGAGTTTCCACATAAATTATCTCTGAATTACCTGATTTTTAAAGAACTTAGGTCTCTTCGGGAAGAGAAGCAAAATCGTTGCTTTCCTCCCCGGTAAGCCGCTCATTATAGGTTGTTTCGTCTTTGTTTGTCAATCATTATTTTCAAATGATTTCCAAACAATTTAAACCAGATCCGAAGATCTTCTATAACAATCGGCCCGTTGCAAACTCCTTAAAAAGTGTGTTTGCTTCGGAACGGGGCGTATTCTATCTAATCTAAGAAACTACGCAACCCCTATTTCATTTTTTTTACCATTTATTTGCATTTAGATGAATTTTTGACTACTTCTGCCTTTTAATCTGCTTCTTAATAAGTATTTTATACACGCTTACCCTCTAAAATAAGCTATAAACTAAGAAATCTCTTACCATTACCTTATGCCTATCGGCATTCCTTATTAGTTCTGAGCAACATTTTTACGCTACTATGAACTGACCAGGCCTGGTTGCTTTCATTAATACTTGCAAACCAGCATGATTTTATCTAGTTTGTTACGTAACTCACTGTATTACTAATCCTTTGTAAAGAATGTAATATTTATTTCATGTTATGTTTATATAGGAATATTGTTATGTCTCTTTCTCGCCGACGTTTTATTCAACAAATTTTAGCCCTTACGGCAGGTGGCATCACATCACCTCTTATGGCCTACGATGCTAGCGACAACGCACCCCTAAAAAAGACCGGTGTCGTTTTAGACCCTTCCTTCTATCTACACGACCATAAAGACCATCCTGAAAATTCCCAACGTCTTAAAGCCATTGATGAAGCCCTCACCAAACAAAAGTTATGGTCTCAATTAACGCCTGTCGCAGGGCGGTTAGCCAGTAATAAAGAGTTATTACTCGCTCATAAGCAAGGTTATATTGATGAAATAGAGATACTCAGCAAAGATGGGGAGAGTTTTTACAACGCATACCAAGAAGACACCTATATAAATGAACACACCTTTTTTGCTGCAAAAATGGCTGCGGGTAGCGCTATCAACGTTAACCTTGCTGTTTATGATCGTGAAATAGAGAATGGCTTCGCTTTGTTGCGCCCCCCTGGGCACCATGCGCTTGAGAATCAAGCAATGGGATTTTGCATCTTTAACAGCGATGTCATTGCGGCACGTGCTTTACAAAAATACCGGGGCGTTAAACGAGTAGCGATCATTGATTTCGATGTTCATCACGGCAATGGAACTCAGGATTTAACGATCAACGACCCATCAATAATGGCTATTTCAATCCATCAACACCCTTTTTGGCCCCTCACAGGGGATCTTAAATATATAGGAAAGGGTCCAGCCGCAGGCACCAATGTAAACTGTCCTTTTATACCCGGTGTGGGAAACGGCGCTTACTTAGGGGCTTATGATAATATAATAGAAGCAAAACTCGCTGCATTTAAGCCTGAACATATTATTGTTTTTGCCGGTTATGATGCCCACTGGCAAGACCCTCTTGCGGACCATCGCATGTCTGTCATTGGATTCAATAAACTCGTGGATAGATGTTTGGAATCGGCAAAAACACTTTGCAATGGTCGAATTAGCTTCTCATTAGGTGGTGGTTATAAGCTTGAGCCATTAGCGCAATGTGTCGCAGGGACATTTCATACTCTATTAAACAACCCTCAAAAATATCTAAACCCCATTGGAGAATCTCCAGATGGCGAAGTCGACAGCCAAGAACAGCTAGATGAATTAATCCGACATCATCGGGACACCGTCTAAATACCCGCTTTACGCGATACCAACCTTTAAAAGCCGTTGGTATCAAACCTATAAGCCAAACCATCAAATGGCAAGACTCCCCGTGACCCATTGGAGTTGCCACCAATATTGCCATAACTTGGCTTTTAATATAGGAATGGCTTTTTCAGCTTTATGTAGGTCGCTATAGGCTTTTAGAAGATCCATCATATTTCTATTACCCGTACTCATGCCGCTTTCAATGGCTTTAATGGCTTCTTTATTCGATTCAATGGCTTTATTGAGCAATGACAATTGCTGTAAGCCTAAGTCATAAGAGACCTGTGCTTGTTGTGCTATCCGGGTTATTCTACTCATCTTTATGGTTTTTTAATTTCGAGCTGTTGCATAGTCGCTCTCGTTTTAGCCACCTTGGCATCGGTTTTACCTGAAAGATAAATCGGTACTTTAATTTGTACCCCGCCTTTTAAACCTTGCATATCATCGTAAAAATGACCATCACTATCATTGTAGATATAAGACGTAAACAACTCTACCTGTGGCCTATCACTCAGCTTTTCAACATTGACCTGCTTACCTATCAGCTTAATCTGCTTATCAACCTCAAGAATAGCCGGATTATGGCTAATTAAATCTAACCAGGCCTGGTCAGATTTATTGAGGCTTTTACTAGGCATATGCGTTAAAGCGCTCGGCAATGTATTCGGCCTCGTAAAGCCACTGATATCAAATGGGCTATTCACCAACTCCGTTAATTTGAAGTACAGATTCTGCATATTCTGCTGAACCGCAATTTGCTGTGCTTTTATGTTATCTATCTTGGCTTGTATTTCAGTGAGATCATTTAAGTCTTGATAGCCTAACTGAAAGCGGCTTTTGGACTGTTCAAGTAGACCCAGGTAGGTTTGATGCTCTTTCCCTAAAAAATCTAACTCCGCTTGCTGTTGCCAGTAGTCATAATATTGCATGGCTATCTCTAGCAGAATGTCTTGTTGGCTAATTTTAACAGCTTGCTTTGCGACTTCCACAGCCTGTTGAGAGACATCACTGCGCGCCTGTTTTTCCGGCTGATAGAGAGGATAGCTGGCTCGGAGCTGGTTGGCCGTTCGTCCAAACTCCTTTTCTTTGACCCATGCATAACTCAGTTCAGAAATGAGCTGTACGGTTGGCCCCTCTTCACTTTGTGAAACATTTAACTGATAGCCATTTATATCGATCTGTGACCTAGCCATTTCTATATTGGGATTATGGGTCAGCGCGAGTCTAAAAAGCTCATTCAGTTGAGAGTCTGCCGATATTAATGACCTACTGTCCGCCATGCCTGGTGCTGGAAGAACCAGTAAGGTAGCGAAGCTGAAAGCCCACACTTTCCAGGAAGGGCGCTGAATGAATGTTGTCATATTAAATAATGACTTTATCACGCGCTTTATAAAGACATGTTTTGAGCTATTGGTGAATATCTGCATCATTTAACTCCTGCACTGTTTTCAGTTGAGGCTTCTCTATTGCTATTTGAAAATAGACGTCTACTATAGATCAAGTAGATAAGCACTGGGATTAACACCATAGAGACAATGGGCGCAGTAATCATGCCGCCAATCATTGGCGCCGCAATGCGCTGCATTAATTCTGAACCTGATCCCGAACCATACATAATCGGCAGTAAACCCAACACAATCACCAGGACCGTCATCGCCTTAGGACGGACTCTTTGTACCGCTCCTTGCATAATGGCGGCTTTCAATTGCGATTTGTTATTCAATCTATTCTCTTTCATCGCCAATTGAATGGCTTGTTTTAAATAGAGCATCATTATCACGCCAAATTCAGCGGCGACCCCGCCAAGCGCAATCATACCGACGGCCACAGCAACAGAGTAATCATAATTGAGCCACCAGATAGACCAAACCGACCCTAATAAAGCAAACGGTACCACGACCAATATCAATAACGATTCCGTCACATCTTTGAATATCAAATACAGCAACACAAAAATAATTAGCAACGCAAATGGCACAATTTTTTGTAAGGTGGCCTGCGCTTTTAAGAGGTACTCATACTGACCCGTCCAATGCACACTCACACCCGAAGGAAAATCGACTTTATCCAACACGGTTTGTTGTGCCGATTCTACATAACCACCGAGATCGATACCCGGCTTTAAATCGACAAATGTCCAACCATTTAGGCGGGCATTTTCTGATTTAATCATCGGCGGACCCTGCACAATAGAGACATCTGCAACTTGACCTAATTGGAGTTGAGTGCCCTGTTGTGTGACAATCGGCAATACTTTTAACTTCTCAACCGAATCACGCCAGGCTTGCGGATAACGTAGATTCATCGTGTAGCGTTGTCGACCTTCAAGAGTAGTTTGTAGGACTTTACCCCCCACAGAGGTAGAGATTATGTCGGCTAATTCGGCCATATTCATGCCATAGCGTGCCATTTGAATACGATTCGGCACTATATCAATATAACGCCCACCTTCCGATCTATCGGAGTAGGCGGAGGCGGTGCCAGGGAGTTTCTTTAGAACCCCTTCAATATCCTGGCCGACCTGTTGAATTTGAGCCAAATTATCACCCGATATTTTAATGCCTATCGGAGTCTTTATCCCGGTAGACAACATATCAATACGGGTTTTAATCGGTTGTACCCAAGCATTAGTGAGTCCTGGGAATTGCACGGTCTTATCTAATTCAGCAATGATCTTATCTAAGGTCATTCCAGGACGCCACTCGGACTTATCTTTAAACTGAATTGTGGTTTCTATCATGGTTAAAGGCGCTGGATCAGTGGCGGTATCAGCACGACCAATCTTGCCAAACACGGATTCCACCTCAGGTAGAGTTTTAATCAGAGCATCCGTTTGTTGCAGCAAAACCTGCGCATGACCAATGGACAGGCCTGGCAGAGTGGTTGGCATATACAATAAATCGCCCTCTTCCAATTCAGGCATAAACTCACTGCCTATCTGTTGCCATGGGTAAACAATACTTCCCAGCAATAACACCGCAAACAACACCACCATTTTGGGCCATTTTAAAAGCTGGCTCAATGTCGGTTTATAACCTGCAATCAACACCCGGTTAATGGGGTTAGCGGACTCTTTCGGCATTTTCCCCCTAACAAAGTAACCGATTAAAACAGGCACTAAACTAATGGCTAAACCTGCGGCAACCGCCATAGCTAAGGTTTTGGTTAAAGCCAATGGCGTAAAGAGACGACCTGCCTGTTCTTGCAGGGCAAAAATAGGCATAAAACTCACGGCAATAATCAAGAGCGATAAAAAGAGTGGCAGACCAACCTCTTTGGAGGAGTTCAATACTAAATTCCAATGCTCTTCGCCTTGTGCTTGTTTTCCGGTTTTCTGAAAGTGCGCCTCTAAATGCTTGTGGGCATTTTCAATCATCACAATAGAGGCATCCACCATCGTCCCTATCGCAATGGCAATTCCGCCTAAACTCATAATATTGGCCGACACACCCATCTGTTCGATAATAATGAATGCCCCCAAAATACCTAAAGGCAAGGAGATGACCGCAACCAGCGCAGAACGTAAGTGCATTAAAAACAGTAAGGAGATGAGTGCGACAACCAGCATCTCTTCCAGTAATTTACTGGTGAGCGTTGCCACTGAACGATTGATAAGACCCGCTCGATTATAGACTTCGACGAGCTCGACACCTTTAGGCAGGCCTGGTTTTAAGAGCGCAATTTTTTGTTTAACCGCCTCGATCACCTTCAGGGCATTTTCACCGGAACGCATCACAACAATTCCGCCAACAACCTCTCCCTCACCATTTAAATCCGCAATCCCGCGCCTGGGTTTACTGCCTAACTTAACCGTGGCAATGTCTTTTAAAAGAATCGGCGTTCGATTGTCAGACATCAATCCCACGGGGACGGTCTGCAAATCCTCAATACTCGAAACATAACCTTTTAAGGCCACCATATATTCCGCTTCGGCTTGCTCAATGACAGAGGCCCCCATCTCAACCGAGCTGTTTTTGATCGCTTGCTGAACCTGTTTTAACGGCAGGTTAAACGCCCTCAACTTATTGGGATTCACCACGACTTGATATTGCTTAACCATACCGCCGACCGACGCGACTTCTGACACGCCTGCTACGGACTGCAATTCAAACTTTAAAAACCAATCCTGCAGCGTTCTCAATTGTGCTAAATCCGTCTGACCTGTGCTGTCTTTCAGAGCATATTGATAAACCCAGCCCACTCCAGAAGCATCAGGCCCCAATGTAGGCAGAACCCCGGCCGGCAAATCGGCGGTCACTTGGCTTAAATATTCCAGTACCCGTGATCGGGCCCAATAAGGATCGGTGCCATCTTCAAACAAGACATAGACATAGGAGTCGCCAAAAAATGAGTAGCCTCGTACCGCTTTAGACTTAGGCACCGACATCATTAAATTTGAGATAGGATAGGTTACCTGGTCTTCGATAACTTGCGGAGTTTGGCCTGCAAAGGGCGTTTTAACAATGACTTGAACGTCCGATAAATCTGGAATCGCATCTAAAGGTGTCTTTTGAAAAGCCATCCAGCCCCAAGCGGCTATGGCAAGGCTCATCAACAGAATCAGCACCCGGTTGCGAATTGAGTAGGTTATTATGTGATTAATCATATCAACTCCTACTCTTGTTCGTCAGTTGAAAGCAGACGTCTTAAATTACTCTGTATCTTACTTTCAGAATCAATTAAAAACTGTCCCGACAAGACGATAGTTTGACCCGTAGTTAAACCCGAATTGACCTCGACGATATTATCGCTCTGCATACCAGTGGTAATTTCCACCGATTTAAATGACCCAGAGTCCGTTTTAACGACCACACGTTTGGTCATGCCATCGTCAATAATCGCCTCTAAAGGAATCGCCAATACATTATGTTTTGGACCCGCATAAAGCTCCACATCCATAAACTGATTTGGTTTTAACAGTTGATTTTCATTAATGACAGGTAAACGGACGGTAAGCGCCTGGGTTTTTAAGTCGGTTTCAGGATAGATGTAACTAATCGCACTTTCCCAGCGGCGTCCTGGCTGGGCATCCGTGGTTAAGTTCGAAGTGACTCCTGTTTTAATCCAGGCCTGCTGTAACGGCAAGACTTCAGCTTCTACCCATACCGTGGAGAGATCGGCAATGCTCATTAATTTAGTTTTGGGCTGAATATACATCCCCTCTTGCACCGTTAAATCAGTGATAACGCCTGACTGAGGTGCGTAAACAGGGACTTTATGAATGACTTTTCGCTGACGTTTAATTTGTTGGATCACAGCAGAATTCAAACCCAATAGCTCTAATCTTATCTTGGCGGATTCAATTAAAGCTGCTGCAGAGTTACCTAAACGCTTACGGCTTTGAATCACCTGCAAAAAATCCTGCTGCGCAGAGACTATTTCAGGGGAGTACAAACGGTATAGCAAAGCGCCTTTTTCAATGGACTCACCATCGGCTCTAACCTGTAAATCACTCATCCAACCTGATGCACGTGGATGAATATGTGATAATTTAGACTCGTCCATGACCACTTTGCCGAAAGTAGGAATGAATTTCCAGAGAGTGGTTTTTTGAACTTCAGTGGTGCGAATCGCTAAACCTAAGGATAAGCCTTTAGTGCCAGACGCTGAGTTAGAAATGCTAATTTTCGGGGCTCCGCTGGACTGTTTAAAGGCTTGTTTGACTAAATCCATGCCACATATAGGGCAAACGCCTTCGTGGTCGCGAATAATCTGCGGATGCATCGGGCAGACATATTTAAACTGAGTCGGAGCAGAGACCGTTTTGGAATCTACCAGGCCTGGTAACTTAGCAGATTCTTCGGTAGCCATAGGGTCATGACCATCGCCTGCACTGTGAACTATCTCTTGGGCCGCGACCACAGGAGAAACAATAGATAAGAGTACAACCGCAGCCATACTGAAAAATAATACCGACAACAAAGCCATTAAACGCTTTGAAATAAAAACAGAATACTGCATCGTAAATCCTTATAAATTCGCTGACTCCTTACTGTTGACATTGATCGATAAAGTCAAAGTATTGATAGGAGACAACCAGTTTAAAACACACAAAAACACACAACAGGCATTAGCCTAATGCTTAATAAATAAGATATTAAAGGATTTTGGGGGGACGTTGCTCTTGCGCCAGAACGGCGCTGGTCATGATAACGGATTTAACCGCAATAGACTGACTCTGATTAAGGGTAACCAGAGGGTTTGAATGGGATAATAGCGCTACAGAAAGATGCATATTTGCGCAATGACCTGTGTCACACTGACAATTATCAAAGCAATAAGGGCAATAAGCATGGTTAACAGAAGCTTGGGATTTCTCAGCGGACATCGCAGGACAACCATCATGAGATGCCATCGTCTGCATCATTGTGCTGTCTAATCCCGATAGAGCGGTATTTGCAACTGGCATTACACCCGCCCACGCCGATGCGAGCGAAGAAAACAGTAGAATGAATGCCATTAAATAAAATTTCATAAGCCTCATTATGAGCATTGTATAGAAACTTTGCAAGCAATCCCTATTACAGAGCCCATCCACAATAACCTTCTATTTAATGAAGAGTTCTATTCGGAAACTAACTTAAAAGAACAGTGAATCGACTCAAGCTGTTCCATTAACGTTTGGGTTTTATCTTGTGGCGTGAGTAGTTGCATCTGCACTGTTTGAGCATAATTTACTTCACTCACAACCCCCTCTACCAGGCCTGTCCAGTGACGAATCTGCTGTTCTAGGGAAAAATCGCATTCAACATAAACGCCATCCATGACCACTTGCTGTTCCGTAGGCAGAATTTCCATCACCGCTTGCGCGGCTTGGCCGTAAGCCCGAGTTAATCCGCCCGCACCGAGCTTTATTCCACCAAAATATCGCACTACAATAATCATCACATCGCCGATATTTTTGTGATTTAGCACATTCAATATCGGTTTTCCGGCTGTGCCACCCGGTTCTCCATCGTCACCCATCCCAGCATTAGTAGCACAACTGGGATGACCAATTAGATAAGCCCAACAGTGATGCCGAGCATCTGGGTATTCGGCCTTAATCTCCGCCAACCAAACCATGCCTGCTTCACGTGAAACAATATGTCGCGCGTAGGCGATAAAACGACTCTTTTTAATGATGATTTCCGCAACACTTTGATCCGTGGGAATCGGGTAGCTCATACCGCTCTTTGATTCATGTGGTTAATGCGACTCATTAGATTCACCTGACTCACGAAGGCAGTTTCACTTTAAACCACAGAGAATAAAGTGCCGGTAAGAATAGCAGCGTCAAAATTGTGCCCACGCCAATACCGCCAATCAACACATACGCCATTGGCCCCCAGAAGGTTGATGTGGTGAGAGGAATAAAGGCTAACATCGCCGCAACCGCCGTTAAAAGCACAGGACGCGCACGACGAACCGTTGCATCAATCACCGCTTCAGCCGGTGCAAAGCCTTGCTTTAAATGATCATCAATTTGTCCGGTAAGAATCAATGTATTACGCATTAAGATTCCCGCTAAACCAATCAAGCCCAAGTTGGCGACAAAACCAAATGGTTGACTGAATAAGGTCATTGCCAATACGGCACCAATTAAACCCAAAGGTGCTGTGATAATGACCATAAACAGACTACTAAACGATTTCACCAACAACATAATCAGCAACGTCATTCCCAAAATCATTAATGGAACTTTAGCTTTAATCGAGTTTTGCGCCTTGGCCGACTCTTCAACCGAACCACCGACATCAATGCGATAGCCAAGTGGCAGTGAATCCAGTAACGGTTGCATCTGTTCTTGAATCAACTGGGTTGCCACAGGGGGTTGCATACCTGGAATGACATCACTATTGACGGCAATAAATAGTTCACGATTTCTGCGTTCTAGTAACAGCTCTTCGTAAACCACATCGAGTTTAGCAATCTGCTCCAGAGGTAAACTTTCACCTAACGGCGTCTTGATTAATAAACTGCCTAAGTTATCGACATTAAAGCGACTGTCTTCGTCAGCACGCATGACCACACTCACCGTACGAATCTGCTCACGCACTTGCACCACAGGTAGCCCTTGTAACTGAGCTTGCAGTTGCCCTGTGACATCCTGCATGGTTAAACCCAATTGCATCAAACGCGTTCTATCCGCATTGAGGTGTAAGGTTGGAACACGATCACCCCATTGCAAATGCGGGTCAATGGTAAAATCTTGCTGGCCAATCAGCGTTTTTAATTCATTACCAATACGGCGTAACTCATTGGCTTCAGGCCCGACCACTCTAAAGGTCACTGGCCAAACAACTGGTGGCCCAAATAACAAGGTATGCACTCTAACACGTGCTTCTGGGAACATCCCTTGTTGAACTTGCTTTTGCAACTTGGCCTGTAAACGATCGCGCGCCGCGGCATCTGCCGTCACCACAATAATCTTGGCAAAGGCTGGATTAGGCAACTCAGGATTTAAGGCTAAGAAGAATCGGGGCGCGCCACGACCAACATAAGAAGAGAGTGATTTGACCTCTTCCTGACCATTAATTAAGGTTTCAATGCGCTTAGTTACGGCATCGGTCACTTTAATGCCAGTGCCTTCTGGCAGATAGATATCCACCATCAACTCTGGACGATCCGAGCTTGGGAAGAATTGCTTAACCACGACCTTATTCATAGCAACTACAGCCATTATGAATACCACCAAGGTTAAAAGGACAACAAGTAATTTATGGCGAACACAGCCTGTAATGACTTTTCTTAAAAACCGATAGAATTTAGTATCGTAGATATTTACGGCAATCGATGAACCCTCGGAAGAGTTATGAACAGGTTGCTTCAACAGTTTTACACCCAAATAAGGCGTAAAGTAGACAGCAACAATCCATGAGGCGATGAGCGCAATACCTAAGACCCAGAAGATATTACCAGCGTATTCGCCGACTCGAGATTCCGCCATACCAATCGGCACAAAACCGACCACGGTGACTAAGGTACCGACTAACATCGGTGCCGCCGTCACGGTCCAAGAGTAGGCCGCGGCTTTGGCTTTATCCATTCCCTCTTCCATTTTGACGAGCATCATCTCGATGGCAATAATGGCATCATCCACCAGTAACCCTAGCGAAATAATCAAAGCCCCTAAGGTAATTCTGTCAAAGTTCATACCTTGCAAGTACATCACAAAAAAGGTCATCGCTAAGGTCAGTGGCACCGCTAAGGCCACAATTAAACCCGCACGTAACCCCAATGCGATCAAGCTGACGAACAGTACAACGCCCAAAGCCGTAACAAATTTAACTTGAAAGGTGCTAACCGCGCCGTGAATGGCATCTGCCTGATTGGTGATTTTATCTAAGGTCACACCTAAAGGCAGTAAATGCTGATAATCGGCTTCAAAGGCTGCTAGGTGCTTCTCTAATTCTAGGCCATCCGTCGAAGGTGACATCACCACCCCTAAAATCAGAGCTTCTTGACCTTTATCTCTGACTAAAAAGCTCGGTGGGTTTTCATAACCGCGAGTCACTTCCGCCAGCTCTTGTAAAGCGACCACCTGCTCCCCTAATCGAATTGGCAGCATTTTAATTGCTTCGACAGTATCAGATGAGCCTGACTTAGTGCGCAGATACAAACGTGGGCCGGCCGTTTCAATAAATCCTGCATCGGTCACACTCAGCTGTGCATTAATGGATTGCTGAACACTCGCTAGATCAAAGCCTCCTAGACTCAGGGCTTCCTCATTAATATCAATATAGATGCGTTGCGGTTGTTCACCAATCAACGTGACCTTTTTAACGCCTTCCACTTGGCGCAAAGCGATTTGCATTTTATCTGCTTCAACAACCAATTTTTCTTGGGGCCACTTGGGTGCCGTTAAACTATAGAGCGTGAAAAAAACATCTTCAAAATCATCATTAAAAAAGGGCCCTTGTACCCCTTGCGGTAAAGAGGCTGCTGCATCGCCTAGTCGTTTGCGTACTTGATAATACAACTCTTGGGCAATCCCTTTTGGGGTATTGTCTGCAAAGCTGACAATCATATCCACTTGACCGGCACGTGATTTGGTTTCTACGCGATCAAAATAGAGAATCTCTTCAAGCTTTTTTTCTAAAGTCGTCGTGT
>VCMH01000057.1_pt1 | contig 12167 bp, 9 predicted proteins | sample 3385031 | NCBI WGS metagenome assembly VCMH01 (sample SAMN11833398, study PRJNA544312) | saline spring metagenome | isolation source: microbial filaments from arctic saline spring | place: Canada: Axel Heiberg Island, Nunavut | collected 2010-05 | reverse complement strand
ACACGACGACTGACCAAACCAATACGATCACCCGCACGCAACACCAACTTAACAGAGTCTAAAATAGGTTTTTGCGGATATGAAAAACTGGCCGACTCCACTGACAACATAGGATCAGGTTGATGCAAAGGTGGAATAAATTCAAAATGAAAAGGATTGGATGCCTGAACCGCTGCAACGGACTCCATACGCTCCAATGCTTTTACACGGCTTTGCGCTTGCTTGGCTTTAGAAGCGGTGGCTTTAAATCGCTCAATAAAGGTTTTTAGGTGCTGCATCTGTTGCTTTTGCTTCTCATGCAGAGACTGCTGTTGCATCAACTGTTCATTACGCTGACGCTCAAAAGAGGCGAAGTTACCCGAATAGAAGGTGATTTTTTGATCATGGATATGCGCAATACCCTGCACCGATTGGTCCAGAAAATCACGATCATGGGAAATAATTAGAATTGCGCCTTCATAGGATTTTAACCATTGCTCTAGCCAAGCAACCGCTTCAATATCCAAGTGATTGGTCGGCTCATCCAGTAACAGTAAATCGGAACGTTGCATTAATGCTCGACCTAATTTAAGGCGAACTTGCCAACCACCGGAAAACTGGGACATTGGTTTCGTAAAATCACTCTCTATAAAACCTAAGCCGTACAATAACTGCTTGGCTTTACTCGGTATTGAAAATCCATCCATTTTATCCAAAGCATCATAGGCTTTAACCAATAAATCATGATCATCTGAGGCTTCTGCCTTTTCAATCAACTCTTGCGCTTCAGCATACTTGGTATCGCCAAATGTAACATAACGTAATGCTTGAGCATCCGGACGATGTACTTCTTGTTCAACGTAGCCTACCAGCCAATCGGCTGGAATCCCAATATTTCCCTCTTCGATTGAGATCTCACCTAATAGACACTTAAATAGTGTCGTTTTACCCACACCATTTTGACCGACTAAACCAATTTTTTGTCCTGGATGAATATTAAGATTAGCGCCCTCAAAAAGAGGCTTAACGCCTGCGCGAATGGATAAACTTTGTAGACATAACATGTGTGAGGTTTCCTTAACCGTGTGTCATTTAACTAAACTTTTGCACAAGATAGGGACAAGATAGCAATGAGATAAAATTTAGACCTGTTGCCGTGAAATATTATGAGTAATAGCGGGCTATTGCCTCATTTTTTTAACAAGATCAGTCAATTTATAGCGATTCATTGACTCGTGCAAAGATCTCGAGTGTCGGCTATAAACCTTATTCGACGAGTTGGCCATCCAGCAAAGTCAGCTGTCGATCCATTTTTGCAGCAAGCTCCAAGTCATGGGTGACAATTAAAATAGCTGTCTGCAACTCTTGATTCAACTCTAACAAAAGGTTGAAGACTTGATTGGCGGCATTATGATCCAAATTACCCGTGGGTTCATCGGCTAAGATGCATTTTGGTTCCGTAATAAGCGCCCGCGCTATCGCAACTCTTTGACGCTCACCACCAGAAAGTTCGCTGGGTTTATGCTCCATACGTTCTGTCAAACCCACACGTTCTAATAACGCTTGAGCTTTCAGTTTTGCAACAGCACTGTCAGTACGACGAATACGCAGCGGCATCATGACATTCTCCAATGCCGTTAACTCGGGCAATAAATGGTGAAACTGATACACAAAACCCATATATTGATTTCTCAATCGGCCTCGTTTGGCTTCTCCTTCATCGGAAAAACTGGCTGAATTTAATCGAACGACACCAGAGTCAGGCGTATCCAAACCCGCAAGCACATGTAATAAAGTACTTTTACCAGAACCTGATGCACCGATAATTGCAATTTTCTCACCGACATGCAGACTGAAATCAACTTCTGAAAATACCGATGTTTGGATAATACCTTCGCGATAAGTTTTCGACAAATTGGTCGCTTCTAATACTAAATTACTCATAACGTAACGCCTCTGCAGGTTGTACTTTTGAGGCTTTTCTGGCCGGATACAAGGTGGCTAGCAGAGTCAAACCAAATGCAATGCTGGTAACGTACCATACATCCGTCCACTCCACTTTTGAAGGAACATTACTAATGTAATAGACATCTGCAGGAAAGAACTGAATGCCCAATAAGGACTCAATAAAAGGCACAATAACGTCGATATTCAAAGCCAAACTCAATCCGCCAATCAACCCAAATAATACGCCCAATATGCCAATCACTAAGCCTTGGATAATAAAGATCATCTGAATACTTGCCGGGGTTGCACCAATGGTACGCAACACGGCAATATCACCCTGCTTATCCGTTACAACCATTACCATGGTTGAGACGACATTAAAGGTGGCCACCATGATAATCAGCGCCAACACAATAAACATCATCTTCTTCTCCATCTCAATCGCTCTGAAGAAATTAGCGTGTTGTTGTGTCCAGTCTCGAATATACAAGGTTTTCTGAGCCACCTGGGCAAGATCTTTCTTCACTTCACCCACTAAAAACATATCATCTAATTTAATTTGTAGTGCGCCAACTGCATCGCCGTATTTAAAGAGCTTTTTAGCATCCTCAATATGCATAATAGCCAGACCACTATCATACTCGTGCATGCCCGCTTCAAACAGGCCCACCACGGTAAAACGCTTAATACGTGGTACGATTCCGACGGGTGATATACTGCCCTGCGGGGCAATCAAAGTGACTTTTTCACCGACTGAAACCCCTAAATCCAGAGCCAATTCACTCCCCAAAATAATGCGGTACTTTTGAGGCTCTAAATCGGACAATTGCCCCTGTAGCATTTTGCTATCAATATCTGCAACCTGACCTTCAAACTCGGATAGAACACCTCTAATGGCCGCACCCTTTACCAGACTACCGTTCGTCAACATGCCTTGTTCCATGATATTAGGCGCGGCACCCTCAACATGAGGTTGATTAATCAGGTCGTTATAGAGGCTATCCCAACTTTCGAGGCGGTTATGCTCTTCACTAATGGTCATGTGCGCCGTCATACCCAAGATACGCTCTCGTAACTCTTCTTGAAAACCATTCATAATAGATAAAATAGTAATCAAAGCCGCCACACCTAATCCTATGCCTAGCATAGAGGACAGAGAAATAAAGGAGATGAAGCCATTACGTCTCTTAGCGCGAGTATAACGAAGCCCTAGTAAGAATTCATACGGGAGTTTAAACATAGTTAACCTAATTTATCATTCTTGATTTTACTGTCCCTTTTATCGGGAGAAGAATTCGAACTTGTCATTTTATTTACGTTTTGAGTACTCTCTTTATAAGAGATAAAGACCGGCAGTTCGATCTTATGCATAATAGCCCAAACTCGAATTGAGAGTATAAGGATAATGGAGATGAAGACTGAATATTCGACCGACAATCCAAGCTCTTCCAAGGTTAGAAAGATACTTGCCCCAATAAAAGAAGCGGTCGCGTAGATCTCCTTTCGAAATACCAAGGGAACCTCTCCCACTAATACATCACGCATAACCCCACCGACGACGCCGGTCATGATACCCGTCATAATAGCGATGGGGTCTGAAAACCCTAATGCCATGGCTTTTTGCGTGCCGACCACCGTAAATACAGCCAAGCCTAACGCATCTAAAAACAACAACAGTTTGATAGGAAGGCGCTTATAGCGTGCTAAAAAAAGAGTAATAATGCTGAGACCACCACCACATAAATATAAATATCGTGCTGAGTCCAGAACACTGGGACATCGATAATCAAGTCCCGTAAAGTCCCGCCACCAATCGCGGTCACCATGGCAATAACAATGGCGCCAAACAGATCGAGCTCTTTACGACGCGCAGCCAAAAGTCCTGTCACCGCAAATACAACGGTGCCGAGGAGGTCTAAAGAATAAAGAGTCTGTGTAAGTGTCATGCATCAACATTATAAACGAGACGACAAAAAAAACCCTACATTAAGAGGGTTTTTTTTAGTCTTAAAAACAAATATTCTTTATTTATCAGATTTAAGACGTGTAATGCCTAGCATTTTCATCATGTATTTTTGGTAAATCGGTTCTGAATTACCCGCTTTCATATTACGGATGAAATACTTTTCAAATGCAATTTTCGCCAAATGTACCCATTTACCTTTTTTCGCCCACGTTAAGTTACGTGGTGGGATCTGAGGTAAAGCAACAAACGCAGCACCGGTATCACCCATATCTGTCAAACAAACTGTATTCCAAGTAGGCTCCGCAGTTGGCTCTTTACCTTCTAGATTGTTTGCAATGTTATGACAAATTGCCGTTACCATTGATTCAATCATCAAACCTGTTTTTGGTGTACCGCAAGGGACTGGACAAGTGGCATCTACAGGAGGAATCACAATCCCTACACCCAATGCATAAATATTGTGATAAGTAGGGTTACGGCTAAATTGATCGACCTTAACAAAACCACGAGGATTCACTAAAGGTCCACCCATTTTAGCCGGATCTGCATCAACCATCTCTTGCAAGAACTTAGAACCTTTAAACGCAGGCAACATCATTGAATACTTGAACGGTAATTCATGTTGATCAATCACATCACCACGGTTGTTATATTCATCGACATACATTGTGTCTTCAGTGATTTTTGTGACTTTAGCGTTACAAATCCAATTAATATGACGGCTACGCATTTCAGATTCCATCAAACCTTTAGAATCACCAACGCCACCTAACCCTAAATGACCGATGTAAGGTTCTGCTGTTACAAATGTCATCGGCACTTGGCTACGAAGTTTACGCTTACGTAAATCCGTTTCCATAATCATTCCAAATTCATATGCAGGACCAAAACACGAAGCACCTTGAACCGCTCCAACAATGATTGGGCCGGGTGCTTTACAGAACTCTTCCCACTCGTCATAGGCTTCAACCGAGTGAGGTGTTGAACAAACAGAAACGGTATTACCACCATGACTCTTAGGGCCAAACCCTTCAATTTCGTCAAACGCTAAAGCAGGACCTGTTGCCAAAACAAGGTAGTCATAGTCCATTTCAGAGCCATCAGACAACTTAATCTTATTCGCTTCTGGATCAAGGCCAACACAAGTCTCATGATAGAACTCAATGCCTTTACGCGTTAGGTATGGCTCTAGTTTAAAAGAGATATCTTCTGCTTTACGCCAACCTACAGCCACCCAAGGGTTCGATGGAATGAAGTTGAACTCATCGATATTACTGACAACCTTAACGGTATGACCTTTATCTAAATGCTTACGAATATCGTAAGACATTGGTAAACCACCTGTACTTGCACCTACTACTACGACTGTTGTCATACTTATTCCTCTTGTACTTAAATAACCGGTAAAAAGCGTTTCATTCTTGCTTAAAAGTCCGAAATAACGCCTATTTGAATAGCTTTAAAATAATTAGTGCTGTGATAATGAACCATTCCCCTGTGAATTAACAATTAAATTTATCAATCCTTTATCAGTAATTTTGATAATGAGTCAAGCATTCTTTAATCAATCGTCGTTATCTGTTTGTTTTGTAAAGAGATGAGCACAGCGGGCACGACGAGCAAAATTAAAAAGGTCGCAATGATTAATGCTAATAATGTTATTAAACTTGCCGACTGCACCAATTCATTGTGACTAAAAGCCAATACTGCCAAACCGATAAACAAGACCCATGAGCTTATCCAGATCGGTCTACCAACACTGGCCATAGAGAATCGAACGGCAGACTCTGCATCGGTAAAGACGGATTGTTGCGCGCGCACATAACGTGAAAAAAAGTGAATCCCATCATCTACAATCAAACCAAGTGGCACCATAATCAGCAGCAAACTCATATTGCCTAATGCCATAAACAACATAAAAATGTTTAAAGTAATCATTAGAGCGAGTAGATTCACTAGAACATTAATCAAAGCCAGCTTTAAACTCTGCCAAAAGATCAGAAATAGGACAAAAAAGGCGACGCCCAGCCAAAATAGATCCTGAAATTGAGGCTGATAAAACCCATTATAGAGGGTCAGAAAAACCAGCAACCCAATGCCTAGCCAAAGTAACCCATTACGTAGCCATCGATACTTCATCAATCCCTTAGAGACAAAACTAAACCCGTGCCTATCGGCACTATTGCCGACTCTAAACTCCAATAACCAAGAGAGTAAAAACAGCGGTAGCCAAGTCATTGCGCTGAGAAAGCTAATTGTAGCCCCTAAGCTAACAATAATGGCTAATTCCGTTAGACTTTCATCAAACCAAGCCGCAAAGATAAAACCTAGCGCGGTTGTTAAATTAGAGAGAAAGATTGGCATCGCATTGGATTTTAAAGCTTCAGCCATCGCGTCGTACTGAAATAGACCTCGGGCCATTTCTCTCAACAATGTACTCAAGATATGGACTAAATTACTGGTGAGCAGGGTCACAACGACCACTAAACCCAATACCGATTCCGTGTTAAAAGGCGTACCAATCCAACCCATGCCTCCAAATAACATCAACAGTATATAAAGACTTAAAGCCAATTGCACCAAGCCAGATTTAAAGGAATCTATCAGATACCCCATTGTCAGGCTCATCAAAACTAAACTAATGGCTAACAACCCTAAGTCAGACAACAAGGGAGTGAAATCAACCATGGTTAACCCATAGAGCGCGAGCAAACTCAATAGTGCCCAGCTGCCCGATAAAATTGACTTATTATGGGCCATTATTTGCACCCAATTATACGCCCAGCTTGCATTCATATTTGATTCCTTTGTGTCACAAGTTACTTCTCTGCTAATAATTAATCATTTTAAGATTCCAGTAGTTTAAAATATTGCGCACTGAATATGATAAAGAATCCACTGATATTATGAAAAAACTGCAGACGCCTTTAGCAACTAATGACATTACACTTAAAGGCAATCGCTCATATTGGGGGCCTCTAAATACCTCTGAGAGCGCATTGGCCATTGCCAACACCTACCAGAGCTCACCAGGCCTGGTGGTTGTCTTAACTCAGGACAGCCAGTCTGCCAACCAGTTGCAAGAGTCTTTACAGTTTTTTTAAATCATCCTGATGCTAATCAGGATGATATCCATTCCTTTCCTGAATGGGAAACGTTGCCCTACGATCAGTTTTCTCCGCACCAGGATATTGTCTCGGAGCGTTTAAAAACGCTCTATCGACTGCCTCAACTTGAGCAAGGGATTTTGATTTTACCCATCTCAACCTTGATTCAAAAGATTGTGCCGCACGATTACATTACCCAATTTACCTTTTTATTGGCATGTGGCGATACCTTAGCTATAGAGCTCTTCACGCGTCAGTTAGAAGCCAGTAGTTATCAGCGGGTCAGCCAAGTCATGGAACATGGTGAATTTGCGATTCGTGGCTCTATTATTGACCTGTTTCCAATGGGCAGCAAGACCCCTTTCCGTATTGACCTGTTTGATGATGAAGTCGAAACCATTCGCAGCTTTGATCCAGATAATCAACGCTCCATTGAGCAGATAGATAAAATCCAATTACTGCCTGCAAAAGAGTTTAACTTTACGAAACAAGGCATTGATTTATTTAGACTAAAGTTTCGTGAACGTTTTGGAGATGACGCAAGAAAATCACAGATCTATAAAGATGTTTCTGATGGTCAAGCGGTCGGCGGATTAGAATATTATCTCCCACTATTTCATGGAAATCTAACCGATCTATTCAGCTATTTACCGGATGACACTCGATTTTTCGAATTCGGCCACTTAGAAACCGGCATTGATAAAATTCACGATGAGTACGAAGAACGTTACCAAGTCGGCCAACACAATCCAGACTTTCCTCTGCTCAAACCTGATGAGATAATTCTCGATAAAACTGAGTTTTTAACCTCATTAAAGCGCTATCATCGAATCACCTTAGAGCCCGATTTATCAGCCAAAAATACCACTCAATTTGCCACTAAAACGCTGCCTGAACTTGACGTACAACCGCAAAGTGACTATCCACTCGCTAAATTGAATGCCTTTCTAGATCACTATCAAGGCAAAGTCATTTTTAGTGCCGAGAGTACCGGTCGCAGAGAAACCCTGATTACCTTGTTGGCCAAACATAAGCAGTTCCCGCTGATTGTTGAAAAGTGGTCGGATGCCCTAATGACTAAAAAATCGCAATGCGTTTTAGTCAGCCCGCTCGAAGAATCCATTTATACCGAAAACTACTGCATTATTTCCGAAACGCAGGTTTTCGGCCAAACGGTAGTACAAAAACGCCGTCGTAAAAAGAAACATGATGACTTCAGTAGTGCGATCAGCAACCTTATTGAACTCGACATTGGTAGCCCAATTGTGCATATCGATCATGGGGTTGGACGTTATCGCGGCTTAGAAATACTCGAGTTTAATGATGAACCCAAAGAGTTTCTAATGATTGAGTACGCGGGTGAAGCCAAACTCTACGTGCCAGTCACCTCTTTACACCTCATCAGTCGCTATACGGGTGCTACCCCTGAAACGGCGCCATTACATAGATTAGGCAGTGATCGTTGGGAAAAAGCCAAACGTAAAGCCGCTGAAAAAGTACATGATGTTGCTGCAGAACTACTGGATATCTATGCGCAGAGAGCGGCCAGACCTGGTTATGCCTTTAAAACACCTGCGGAAGCTTATCAACGGTTTGCGTCAAGCTTTCCATTTGAAGAAACACCGGATCAACAGAGCGCCATTGAAGCCGTCATTGCCGATATGTACTCTGACAAACCGATGGATCGCCTAATCTGTGGCGATGTTGGTTTTGGTAAAACCGAAGTGGCGATGCGTGCCGCGTTTATCGCCGCCTACGATGGCAAGCAAGTGGCCATTTTAGTCCCAACCACCCTATTAGCCCATCAGCACCTTGAGAACTTTAGAAATCGATTCTCAGATTGGCCCGTCAGAATTGAAGTGTTATCGCGCTTTCAAACTTCTAAAGAGCAAAAAATCGTTCTAGAGGATTTACAAGCCGGTAAGGTCGACATTATAATTGGAACCCATAAACTGATCCAAAAAGATGTCGCTTATCAAGCGCTTGGCTTGGTTATTATTGATGAAGAGCATCGTTTTGGTGTCAGACAAAAAGAACAACTTAAAAAGATGCGTGCCGAAGTCGATGTTATGACGATGACTGCGACCCCGATTCCGCGTACTTTAAATATGGCAATGAATGACCTGCGTGATCTCTCCATTATCGCCACGCCACCAGCCAAACGTTTAGCCGTGCAAACCTTTGTACAAGAGTGGAACGAAGAGGTCGTGCGCGAAGCTTCTTTACGTGAAATCCGTCGTGGTGGACAGGTTTATATCCTCTATAACCAAGTCGCTAAAATTGAGCAGATGGTCGAGACCATTCAAGAACTCATCCCTGAAGCGAAAGTCACCTTTGCACACGGCCAGATGAACGAACGTGATCTTGAATCGGTTATGGAAGACTTCTATCACCGACGCTACAATATTTTAGTCTGTACTACCATTATTGAGACGGGGATTGATATCCCGACCGCGAATACCATTCTGATTGATCGTGCCGATAAGTTTGGCTTGGCGCAACTGCATCAATTACGCGGTCGCGTCGGTCGGTCACATCATCGAGCTTACGCCTATATGTTTACCGGCGAAAAATCGACTATCTCTAAAGATGCCGAGAAGCGCCTAGCCGCCATCGCTAAGCACAACACATTGGGGGCTGGCTTTATCCTGGCCAGCCACGATCTAGAAATCCGTGGCGCTGGCGAACTACTGGGTGACGGGCAATCAGGACAAATACAAGAGATTGGTTTTGGACTCTACAGTGAACTGCTAGAACGTGCCGTTAAAGCCTTAAAATCCGGTAAACATCCGGAGCTCAATATGACCTTGCATACGGGCAGTGAAGTCGACTTGAGCGTTCCGGCACTGATTCCAGAAGACTACCTACCGGATGTCCACACCCGATTGATTTTCTATAAACGCATAGCCAGTGCAGAAGATCAAACAAGCTTAAGAGAGCTTGAGGTAGAGATGATCGATCGCTTCGGCCTACTGCCCGACCAGGTTAAAAACCTACTGGTAGTCACACAAGTTAAATTATTGATTGAACCAATGGGCATCATTAAACTCGATGCATCGGATTCAATAATTCGCTTACAATTTAACCAACAGCCCGATATTGATCCAATGAAACTTATTAAACTTATTCAGGCTCAACCTAAGCACTATCAACTAAAAGGCCAAACTGAACTGAAGTTTTTCGATACAATGCCTGAATTACCCCAAAGAATCGCCGCGATTGAATTGATGGTGAGAAGTATTAAAATGGGTTAGATTGTGTTTATGATCTCTGCTTATTTAAATGAACAATTGTCGTAATAGAAAAGGTTATGAAACCCATTATGCAAGTTATGAAACACGTTATTAATTATACAATGAGCGCGACAGTGTTCACTGCGCTGAATCTCTTAAAAAGTAGACACAAGACCTACTCAAGCAACACCTTTAAAAGTCTGCTGGTATGCACAGGCCTGCTGGGGTTTAGTGGCTCACTACATGCCGAAGAAATTCCACGCTATACGGTAGAAGTCATTGTCTTTGAAAACCATGCATTACGCGGTTGGACAGAAGAACATTGGCCTGATGAAATTGAATTGCCAATCACGGAAGACAGTACCTCACTATTCACCACGGGAAAGTATCCATTATTCATTGAAAATGCCAATACATCATTGGGTACCGTGGCTCAAAAAATAAGCAGACACTACGGTATCTTATTCCACCAGGCCTGGTCACAAAGCGCAATTGATACTAAGAATGCTCCCACGGTACTGATTGAAAATGCTCAAGAAGGTGGCACCCAAATAGTTGGGACCATTAAACTTTACAAAACGCGTTTTGCCCACGTTGAAGTTGATTTGGAATTTGAGAGAGCCATTCCGACTAAAATTCTCGAAGAGTTTGCCCAGAATCAACAATTGGCCTTAGAAGAGTTACCAAGCCATTGGCGTTTTAATTTAAAAGAAGCCCGTAAAATTAAAGAGGGTGAACTGCACTACATTGACCATCCTTTATTTGGGGTGTTAGTCCAGGTGCATAAGAACGATTAGCACCAGAACGGGCTGAGCTCTCTTTGCTTATGCCCGACGACCCTTCCTCTTATTACTCTTATGACACCCAGATTTATTAAGCCCTTTCTAATAATACCCTCTTGACGCCAATTTTAAAAAGCAAGTCGATCTTCTAGTTTCTCTAAAGCGACTAACACACAGGCCTCATCTTTTTCACCGCCTGGTGCCCCGCTAACACCCATCGCACCAATACGACGGCCACCACTTATAATCGGTACACCGCCTACCATCATCAAAATGCCTTCGACATGGTTTAGTTCAGGACGAATATCACCGCGTAGCGCTCTAAACTCACCCGATTTCAAGCCTGACATAATGGTTGCATTGGCTTTTTCCTCTGCAATTTGCAATGTAAACTTAGAGGCAAAATCATCCCGTAGTGCAACACGCTGGTTACCATGTTTATCAACGACGACTGCACTGACAGAAAACCCCTTTTCACGACAAGCTAAAATGGCCTCTGTCGCCAAATCTCTGGCTAACGTCATGCCTATATTCTTCTCGTCCAAAACATCCTCGGCATAGCTATTTGAGATAGGCAGCAATAACACCAGACCACATAAACCTAACGTAATTTTTTGTAACATGAATTATCTCCTTGAGTATATAAATACCCTTTAAATTTTAGATAATTCCGCTAATGACGTCAATTTTTATTGAATGAGTCATTTGGCAGGCACAATAATGCCTTAAGTCTCTATATTAAGCATTTAAAGGGTGAACTTTAGAACTGAATAGATGAAAATTTTAAAACGACCAGGCCTTATATGTTGAAAGTGTTCTCCAGAAGTGGAGAATTTATTAGGGACGCTTAGTAAAAGGACAGAGAGATCTTGTGACCAGGCCTAGGGTAAGACCTTCCATGCCAGATTAAGACCTTTGTCCTCACACACTATAAACTGAACGGTATCTTAGGCAGGACACGACTCCTAGCCTGTATTCATAAGGTTAGTAAAGCCATAGTGTGAACTTACCAAGCGAGACTAAATCCTATCACATATTAGGCGGTTTATCATGGCGACATACATTGGAATTGACATAAGCAAAGACACCTTTGATGCGGCAACAAGTGAGCAGAAGCAAAGCATCATTTTTAGCGTCTGTAGCAGGATATAAA
>VCMH01000121.1_pt1 | contig 12399 bp, 9 predicted proteins | sample 3385031 | NCBI WGS metagenome assembly VCMH01 (sample SAMN11833398, study PRJNA544312) | saline spring metagenome | isolation source: microbial filaments from arctic saline spring | place: Canada: Axel Heiberg Island, Nunavut | collected 2010-05 | reverse complement strand
ACACGACGACTAAGCGCTAGCTTAGTATCAATGGTTGATCGAACATCTAGAATCGCTCGCTTCATTAAAGTTAACACGAGAAAGTCAGACATCGTTAGCGCTGTCATCATTGAGCAATTACGAGCTTTAAACAGGCCTGTTCATTCATTAACTTCAGATAATGGCAAAGAGTTTTCACAATACCAAACGATGGCAAAAGAGCTTGGGACAGATTTTTATTTTGCCCACCCTTACTCTTCTTGGGAGCGTGGAACCAATGAAAATACCAATGGATTGTTAAGACGATTCTTTCCAAAAGGAACAGACTTCGATAAAGTAACTCAGGAAGAAATTGATTGGGTTGTTGATAAGCTCAACAATCGCCCAAGAAAGTGTTTAGGATTCAGAACACCTAATGAGGTGTTCTGGGAAATTAAAACTGTTGCACTTACGACTTGAATGTATCGATACAAACAGTACGATAGGAGTGCCTATTTGTGAAACCGGTTGTGCAAGAAGAAACGACAGGATGTGGAATTGCATCAGTAGCAAATATTTTGGGCAAGACATACCCAAAAATGAAAGAAATCGCAAATTCTATGGGTATCTACGCATCGGATAAGTCGCTTTGGTCTGATACCCATCATGTGAGACGCATGCTTGACGCATCAGGTATTGAAACCTCACCGAATGAAGTGCCTTTTGAGACATGGGATAAATTACCCGATATCGCGCTTTTGTCGATCAAGCATCATCAGGAAGACGGCAAGGATTTTTGGCACTGGGTTGTTTTTAAAAGAATAGAGAACAAGGCATTTGTTTTAGATTCAGTAAGTTATCTGCCGTCCAATATCCGAACTGACTTTGATGAAATGCAGCCAAAATGGTTCATTGAGGTTAAAAATGCATAACAAGGCTAATTCAGCCGACGCAAAAAGCCAAGCGGATGATTAGCAGGAATAACTGGGGTCAGAATCAATTTAAACACCATCTAAATTCAAAGCCACCAGGCCTGGTCAGTTTGAATTTGGAAAAATGGGACAATGGGGACGCTACCCTTTTATTCTGATCAACCTAGTTGAGAAGCCTTTTTGATATTGTTAGACCTCTTATTTAAACTATAGGCTTCACGTGACTTTTTTCGGTTCGGCAAAAAGTAACGTGAAGCCAGATACGAAAAATAATGAAGAACTACGAAGATAAAAAGGCTTCTCAACAGTCATCAGTATCAATTTACACGTCAACAAAACCATAATGAGAATAAAAGGTTGGAGCTAATTTATGAGTGGGTCAAAAACAACAGAGTTTAAGGATAGTTTTGAGGTCATTAGAGTAAATAATATAAATTTTAGTTCCTTAAATTCATTGAGGCCAGTGGGCTTGTTGTGTTTATGGCTCTTCGCGCCCAGCTTAGTGGCGGCTGAAAAGCCGAGCGTTAAGCCAAAAATTGAAGTAGAGCATCGTTTTTTAAATATGACACACTTAGAAGATGAGGAGGGTCAATTTGCTTTCTCTGCGAGTAAGGTCAATATTTCTAATGTTTTTGCCAGCTTTAACTATGAACAATGGGATTTAAATTGGCGCGATGTCAATAAGCTACCAGCCACATTGAGTGATGGCAATAAAAAACCAGTAGAGGTCATGCACTCACTATCCTTAGGTGGCCGATATATGACGCGCTTAAATGAACAACAGCTATGGCTCAGTGGATTAGGTGTCAGTATGACCTATGAGAAACAAACTGATGATTCATTGAGTATGAACGCCTACAGTATGATTATTCATAAGCTACAAGATGGTTGGTCGATTGTTTATGGTGGGACCGTCAGCTATCATCCAGTTCAGACTAGAGTATTACCCATTGCGGGTTTTAGCTATCGTCTCAAACAACCTTTGGGTTGGAGTGGAACCCTGGGGTTTCCTCGTAGTTATATCGGTTATGGATTGTCGCCACAATGGCAGATCAGTACCGGGTTGGTCTATAACACAGTGTTGGCAAAATTAGCGAAAGACAGTGTTATTCAAGCGGATGGCTATGGTGAAATTAAAGCTTGGCAATCGGATATTGCCGTGACCTATCAACCACAAAAAAATTGGAGCATTCAAACCAGTCTGCGCTACTCAGCTGTGTATGAATTTACCACTTACAACTCAAATGGCAATCGTCAAGATAGCTTTAATATGAGCCCTGCCTGGGGAGCGGCTGTGAGTGCGCGTTATCAGTTTTAATAAATGTATAAAAACACGGGTCACTTCAAAACGCGGGCTTTTTCTTTAGATGAAAAGTATTTAAAATCTATTTACCACTCTTAAATATTTTTAGCGATTAACTCGGCTTTTAACAAGCCACCTTTGGTTAATAATTTAGCTGAAAACTTAGGATTACGCCTAGCCTTAAAGGCATCATAAATCAATTTAAGTCCAACGGCTTCTAATAAAGAAATATTCACTTCGGTATCCATTTCTGCACTTTCAACAAAATCATTTGAAAAACTTGGCGCGATTATTAGAACCTGTGCAACTCTTTTCCCCTGGTTTTCACATCGGTTAACATAAGCTTTAACTTGCCTAGAAGTTGTTGAGTATTTGGCAAAATCACCATTTTTACATGTTTTGGCCTCACCGATAATGACATCATCATCACTCAATGAAATAATGATGTCAGCTTTATCCTTTGCAGTGTTAATACTTTTTCTTAAATCTTCATCAACAACAAGGAGAAGGCTTTCAAGGATTTCTTTCGTGATTTCTTCAAACTTAACGCCTATGTCAGCTTCTGAAATTTCAATTCCTGCTAATTTAAGGCCAGCTAAATCTCGTTTAGCCAAAATCGCATAATTTTCAATCAATTTGTCATTTGCATTAGAAAATGCTTCCAAGAGAACCTCTCTTGCGTTCCCACGTTTAGAAAGAGACATTTTATCTCGAATCATTTTCACTTCATCATTGCTTAAGAGGTACAAGATATCAATAGGAGTGATATTTAATACCCTAAGTCTATCTGTATCTACATCTTCGGTGTTCTCAAGCTCAAACTCCATCTTAAGCAATGTATTAAGCTCAGGAAAATGCTGCTGCAGTGTTGAATACATTTCTTTAAAGCCCGCAGAACTCAAAATATTAAACTCATCATCTGCAGAATTATTTAACACATCAATGATGACAGCAATACGCTCATCTAAGGTTGCTCCAATTTTATCGACATTTATCCCTAGGTCAGCAATTAGAATTTTTAGTCGTTCTTTTTTTGGATTTAGGTTTATATCAGAGTTATAAATATCTCGATATAATATATTCCTAATCGAAATCCTAGAAATTAAAATATTATGTATTTTCTCAGCTCTTGAAACGCTCCTGATTTTCTTACCATAATGTTTCAATATGTTTGAAAGCTCTGCATCGCTTAAATTGCGTAAGATTCGAACGGTATGTTTATCTGCTAACTCTTTCCCCTGTATCGCATTAAGTATCTCTACAACTTCATTAGCAATCAATACCTCCGAACGTTTTTATTAATAAAGATACAACCCATTTCACGTAAAGAATTTAGAGCTTCAATTACATGATTATTGGGCACAGGATCTATGGTGTGTTCTATCGCTGAAGCTTCATCGCGAGAGATACTCAATCGATCGGCTAGCACATTTAAAATACTGCGTTCGTCAGAAGTAACTTTAGCTTCACGATTTATTTTTTCATCATTTCTAAATGCCTCAGTAACACAATCTTGATAAATACTTAGCAGTGCACCACGATTCAAAACATCAGGAACGTTATTTTCGTTAATTTCAGACTGCAATAATTCTGATTGAATTTCTAATGCGCTCCACTCTTTCGCATAAAGAGATTCAATCCATGAAACCCTAGCAACCGAATTACCATCCCTTGTTAAAATATTTACTAGTAAACCTATCTGCGGCCCTGACATTGATATCTGTTCACTCAATTCTGCCTTAAAGTAGCTTGATACTAGAGTAAATAATTCAGTGATTTCAATTCCAGACGCATTTTTTATTTGCCCATCCAGCTTACTAACTGAATCCGCTAAATGCTTATCATGCTCACTCGCACTGGCACATAACTTATCTAAACAAGAAATAAACTTTGATTTTTCTACTTGGTTTACGGTTGATAGTACCTGCGTTAATTTCATTTACTTTTCCCACCTCATAGCTTCATTCTTTAGAATGAGTTTTTTAGAACTCCTCCTATGCTACCAAATAACTTACGTATTAATACACTATAAAAACTTTTATTGGAAAATTATCCATAACTCTTTATTCTCGTTCCCACGTTGTACGTGGGAATGCAGACCTATTTTCACGACAAACACGTAATCAATCAAGCTTCCGTATGCATTCCCACGCGAAGCATGGGAACGAGGTGTTTTCGTTATTCATCTTTAGGGTTTTATAGTGCTTTAGGTTTGACCAGGCCTGGCATGTCCTGCGGCTTTATAAAATCATGCGAGCGCTGGGTCAAATTCCAAAGCACTACAATAAACCGAATCAAGAATAGACAAACTCACGTGGAGACCGCCCCTTTTGTAGGCAATCGTCATTTCAGTTAGCGTAGGTGGCGTTGAAAGATTACATTGTTTGAGTGAAACGAGTTAAAGCCTAGGTATCAAAAAGTGTTGACACTCCAGTGCTCCATTTCAAGTCTTTGTTATCGATTCATTGTATTGTTTTACATTTTGTTTTTCTTTAAATTTATGCTTTTTCTCTTTAGAATAGGCAATAAATCGATGTAATTTGTAAATATATTTTCCATCTTTTAAAGAGTCTTCAAATTTTGGTTTTAATCCTACTCTTGTTGAGCGTTGTATATCTTGGTGGTTTTTATGACTGACAACTTTGATTTGTTGATCTGCAATGTTTTGTAACTGTTTGTAATTTTTTACATTTAAAATACTGTAGATTTCTTTTTTAAAATATTTGGTCCACTAATAAAACGTTTATCACATTCCCGTTTCAAGCCTCTTATTAAGACTCCACCATAAATTCCTGTTTCACTATCCCCAATTGTAAAATCAATGCCACCATAATTTCCATCTTGAGTGTGCGATATAAAACTTTCCAAATTCTTTTTGTATTTCATTTTTATGAACGTATGGATCAGGATGTTTATCAGAATAAATATAAAACTCTAATTCAGTGAAATTAAATATATGATTATTTATATCTAATTGGTATTCACGACGACTCAATTTATATGCAATCTTTTGACATATTTCATTAGAATTTTCGTCATTTATTTGGAAAACCAAATCTTTTATTTCTTTCATATTAGTCCTTAAGATAGACGTTTTAAGTCACGAGTATTGGAGCCTGTATCCGCGGCAGCTAACCCTAATTTTATGCAGTCGGAGTGGTGGCAATTAAAGTGCAAGCGCTTCCGTTTAATAAAAAAATGATAATGGAAGATATGTATCTCGTTCCCACGTTGTACGTGGAATGTAGATCTATTTTCACGACAAACACGTAATCAATCAAGCTTCCGTATGCATTCCCATGCGAAGCATGGGAACGAGGTGTTTTCGTTATTCAGCTTTAGGGTTTTATAGTGCTTTAAGTTTGACCAGGCCTGGTGAATACAAAGCACCGCTAAGAAAAAGCGTGCACGACTTATCGAGGCTGTTTTTTAAGAGATGCTTCGCGCTGTTCTGCGCGATGTTGCTTTTTCTTATCTTTATTTTCGGCAATTTTTAAGGCCATATCAGCCCCCATATGATTTTCACCACGTTCTTTAGCCAGCGTCATTTGTTTTTGACGCTCTTCAAATCGCTTTTTTTGTTCTGGCGTGGTGGTATCAAAACAATGCGGGCAACTAACACCATGCTGATATTGAACACTTAATTTATCTTGTTCGGTAATCGGCATACGGCAGCCACTACATAGATCATAAGTGCCCCTTTCCAATGAATGATTGACGGTAACCCGTTCATCAAACACAAAGCACTCACCTTCCCACAAGGACTCCTGCTCTGGAACATCTTCTAGATATTTCAAAACACCGCCTTCTAGATGGTAGACCTCTTCAAACCCTTGCTCTTTTAAATATGCCGTTGATTTCTCACAACGAATACCGCCTGTACAAAACATGGCTACTTTTTTATTTTTGGCAGGATCAAGATTATCTTGTACATATTGAGGGAAGTTGCGGAAACTTTCGGTATTAGGATTCAATGCATTTTTAAACGTACCCACCTGCACTTCATACTCATTACGAGTATCTACAAGGGTCACCTCTGGGTCACTGATTAAGGCGTTCCAATCTTTAGGTTTAACATAAGTACCGACCGAACGTTTTGGGTCTATACCCTCCATTCCCATGGTGACAATTTCTTTTTTAGTTTCACTCGGGTGCGTAAAAAGGGCATCTCATCGACAAATGATTCTTTAACGCTCACCCCTGCAAGACGTGGATCATTCTCAATGAAAGCCAATAAGGCATTAATTTCATTACGAGAACCGGCGACCGTGCCATTAATGCCCTCATGCGCCAGTAACAAGGTACCTCGAAGATTGTTTTCATGCATAAAGTTAAGCAAAGGCGCCTTTAATTCTGGGTAATTCTCCAGCGTGACGAATTTGTACAAGGCACACACAACTACATTAGGCATAACTATTCCTGATTTTTGACATAATTTGTGTATTTTACGTTGGATTTATACATTTGTACAAAGTAGTTAGGGTGCAAATTCGATTGATTTTGTTCGTTACTAGGGAAAAAGCAAAATAGAGACTCACCTTTTATTCTAAATACCCCATTGAGAAGCCTTTATGGAAAATGATATTGAACAACAGAGCTTAAAAAGGCTTCTCAACCGCAGGTGAAACATCGAATATGGAGTGTTAACACAAATACATTACTCAGCCGTTTAAGATCCCCTGGTCAAGCCTGAGGATGACGAGGCGATGAATAATATATAAATCCCACCAGGCCTGGCATGTCCTGCGGCTTTATAAAATCATGTGAGCGCAGGGTCACTGTCTGAATCAATAAAATAGAACTAACGTCTATTTTATTGATTCAAATCACATCTAATATTAGTTATAAAACAATTACTTTTGCTAGAATGAACGGCTAAATGCAGATGTTTGCTAAGAAGATTTCTAACCCCTAAATAAGTGATGATTGATGTTATTTGCACAAGTTAATAATAAAGAGCGATTTACGGGCCATCACCCCCATTATCTCAGCGTTAAAGTATGAAACGATTACAGGGCTTAGCCTTACTTTTGACATTCTTATCATTCAGCTCATTTGCCGAAGTCGCTCCTACATCTGCAAAAAAATCAGCGCCTGCCAAAAGTGACGCTAAAACCGTTGCAAAACTTGACGTCGTGGTGGACCTTGGTAAAAACGGCGATAGTGAACTGGCTAAACAATTACTCGAAGAAATCCCTCTTAGTCACTTAAAAAATGATCTATTCCCTGCACAGACTGACTTTTTATACCAAAGAGCCGAAAGTGAATTACTCAATACCCTCAAAGCCTTGGGCTATTACACGCCTAAAATCACTAGCCAACTTAAGCGCCAGCCAAATTTAACCCGTGCCACCTTTAAGATTGATTTAGGTAAACCGGTGCGAATTCGAAAAATTGATTTACAGATCACAGGTTCAGGTCAAAACCTACCCGCCTGGCGTCAATTTCAAAAATTCCAGCTGACGTTAAAACCTAAAGAGATTTTTAAGCATCAAGATTACACCGATACGGTGAGTGCTTTAACTAATATTGCGGTGAATGAGGGGTATATGGACTACGAATTTACACAACGTGAATTCAAGGTCTATCCGCATCTTAATGCGGTTGATATTCATCTCCATCTCAATACCCAAACTCCTTACCGATTTGGCAAGGTGACTTTTCAGGGAAGCAAACAGGTTAGCGATAAATTTTTACACCGCTATGTCAACTTCATGCCGGGCGATACATACCGACAAGAAAACATCCTTGCTCTGCAAAAAGGCCTTATAGACAGCCATTATTTTGGATTAATCCGAGTCGCGCCACAATATTCCAATCAACAGGATCGACAGATCCCCATTAATGTTGAATTAGAAGACAGTCTTAAGCACCGTTATGAAACAGGGATTGGCTACGGAACGGACACAGGTGCCAGAGTACTCTTTGGGTTTGAAAATCGTTTAGTGAATCAATATGGTCATAACTACCAAGTTGAAAGCCTGTTCGGTGAAAACGCCCAAAACTTTAGTTTTAACTATCGCATACCAGGAGAACGTCCAGCAACTCAGAATTGGAATATGGGGCTCAAATTTGATGCCACACAGTCAGACACTTTGGATCGATCATTAAAAGCGGTCTCTGCAGGTTACAGCTATCAAATTAACCCAGAGTGGTTAATTAACCCCTTTATTTCACTCGAATCTGAGGACTTTCGCTATACCAATGATCCGTCTGCAACAACCCAAACCTTACTGGTCGGTTCCAGTGTTAAAAATCGTTGGGTCAACAGTGATTCCTATCCAACTGAAGGCTATCATCACAATGCCACCTTAAGAGTCAGTATTGATAATCTTGTGTCGGATTCGCAGTTTGCCCAACTTGAATTAAGCACGCGTAAGGTCTTTTCTCCCATTGAGTTTTGGCGTTTGCATCTCCGCGCAAGAACCACGCTGACTTTCGCTGATAAAAACCAATTGATTCCGGCAAGTTACCTCACGCTTTTGGGTGGTGAAAACTTACGCGGTTATCAATTTGAGTCTATTGGTATTACGAGCGATGCCGACTCCATAATTGGTGCACGCAATAGTATTTCAGGCTCGATTGAAACCGACTATCGAATCACCCAATATTTTGGCTTAGGGCTGTTTACCGATGCTGGACAACTCTTTGATAATGAACAGACTGGAGATTTAAAAATTGGGGCTGGATTTGGTTTACGCGGCTATACACCCGTAGGAATGGCAAAACTAGATATTGCCTGGCCCGTCTCGGAAGTTGAACAACCTTGGCGCATACACTTCTCTTTGGGGTTTGATTTATGAGACTTCCCAACTTTAGATTGTCAGCGGCCTTTTTTAAATTGTTTTGGAGAGTTGCACTTGGCTTTACTGCACTGCTGTTAATTCTGCTGGTAACCGTCGTATCGTTAATTTTATGGTACCCACAAAGCGCAAATATAGCTCTACCCTATTTAGAGAAATTCACAGAGGGTCAGTTACAGATTGAATCGGCTGAGGGTCAATTGGCCGACGGCTTAATCCTCAAAAATGTCCGTTACAATAGCCCTATTGTAAATGTACAGATTGACCAACTACAGTGGCAATGGCGGCTTTCGGCCCTACTCAATCGTCACATTGATATTCAAGAAATCAGTATCACCAAGCCGACCATTAAGCTCACGGGCAGTGGCACTAAAGCTGTGGCTGAACCGACTACAACTGACCCGTTCGCTTTTTTAACGCCGTTAACGACCTATCAGATTCTATTTGATGTCGACCAACTTAGCGTCACTTTGGCCAGCCTGCAGTTTGAGGACGAGCCAGCCATTGAAATCGCACAGTTTAGTAGTGGCATTCACTGGCAAGATCAGTCGCTCACACTGCAAAACCTAACCACCGACTACCTAACGTATCAACTCCAAGCCAATAGTCGTTTTGAGATCTTAAATAAATCTGAATTCAAAGCTGATCTTGACCTTAATGTATCTGGTTTAGAAGGAATCGATTCACTTAACATAGTGACTCAAGCAAGTGGTGGATTAGAGCAGATTCACTTTAATGTGGAGATGATTAAACCTTATACAATGCATTCTGAACATCTGCTTAAAATGGATCAGAACTCGATTCAGCTCGACTCGCAATTTAAGCAGTTAAAAGCGAAATTGAATGAACAGTGGCAAATTAATCAGCTGCAAGGCCATAATAACTTACGTTTTAACCTTAATAATAAGCAACTTGTCAGTCAAGGGAAACTCAAGATCGACCTTAAGGATAAACCATCAGCCGCTTTGGAGTTCTCCGCAGAATACGTTCCATCTGGTCTGACTAAGTTTGATATAAAAACAGAGTTAACTGAAATGGGGAGCTTTAATGCCCATGGCCAGGCCAACATTCTGAGCTTAGAGAAGTTGACCGCCAAGGCAACCGTGCAGACAGATCAGTTAAACCTACAATGGCTGGAACCAAGCCTTAATTATCAGATTAGCAGTCTATTTGATTTTGCCCTCAGCGATTACCAAAACCTGACAAGTCAGCTTGATATTGAACAATTTGATGTCACGGGATTACCTGAGTCATTGACCTTTAAAGGCAAGGTTAAAACTCAACAAAATACTCAGAAGAAGAACCTAACCAAAACGGATAAGGCCGATGTAGCCGATTATTCGATAGGCATTCAATCGGGCCACTTAAAGTATGCGAACTATTCAGGCAAACTTCAGGCACAACTCTTTATCAAACCTGATTTCAGCCGAATTGATATTCCATCTGCCAAGCTATCGCTGGGTGACAACTCGATTGATTTGAGCGGTCACTGGGCAGAAACCTTTAACCTCACTTTAAATGCACAGCTGAATCAGCTGCACCAGTTATATGCCCCTTTGTCTGGCAAACTCACCGCCAAAGTAGATGCCCAGGGTCTTTTTCTAAAGGACCTTTCTGGATTTGACCAGGCCTGGTCAACCCTTAAAATCGATGCTGAAAATCTACGCTATAAACTGCCAGATTCACCAAACCAAGAGGCGCTGACCCTAGATAAAATAACAGTGAAAGCAAAAGTCCCTTTACACAAGCCGGAGTGGAGTACCTTTGCAATGTCCGCTGACGCTGTTTTACAGACTTCAAACAGCGCGGAGAGTCGCGTACTGTTTTCTAACATTAACGCCGTCCGCCAAGCCTCTAAAACAGGCTTAGCCAGCGAGGTGAATGTACAATATCCAAAACTGACGTTCCATGTGGAACTCTATGAAGCCAAACCCAGCTTAAAACAAGAAAGTGTCCTCTTATCGCGTTTTGATATTAAACAACCTGATGCTGGCAATTGGCAATTAGCACACGCCCGTCAGATTGATTGGAAAGCCCCTTTGCAGATCAAAACCGAACAAATTTGTCTTCAAGCCGTTGACAATAAAGAGGCCAAACTCTGTTTACAAGCACAAGCTGATCGCGCCAACTGGTCAATGAACGACCTGCCTATTTTTGACTGGGTTAAACCTTGGTTAGGTGGCAACCTATTGCTAAAAGGTCGTCTAAATGGCGAAGGTTCCGCTCATTGGAAAAACGCACTTACTCTGAAGCAAACACTCTTAATACCGCAACTTGATGTGACCATCACCGAGCAGGGTTATAAAGTACCGTTTGTCGTCAAAAACTGGCAGACCGACTTACAACTGAGCCCTCAAAAAGCCAGTCTAAAAAGCCTTGCCCAGATCAATGAAACAGGCCGTTTAAGTGCTGATATTCATGCTGAAAATAAAAATGACCAGGCCTGGTCGGATGCCAAATTAAACGGTAATATTCATCTGAATCTAAAGGAATGGCCTCTCAAAGGTCGAATTTTAGAGTTGATCAAATTGAATAAAACAGACTTGGATATTGAGACCACTCTCTCTGGCTCCGCCAAGACATTGCAGCACGATACACAAGCCGATATAGACCTTAATCTAGACTTGCCACTGCTGGGTCTGAATAATCAATCTATTCAGTTACAAGCGCAAGTGACTCCGTTAGCGATTGATGCCAAAGGGCTTTGGAAACAAAATGAGAATCAAGTCAATGAACGTACAGCTGATTTAACGCTCAAATTAAGCGGCTTAAATACACAACCTAAATTATTAGCCCGTTTTGATACCCAATCGATTGAGTTGCTTAAAACCCCTTTTGCGCACCTGACAACCTCCGCGGAGATGGAAGTGACTTTGGTCAAAGGGACTACCAACATTTTAGGTAAAGTACAATTGCTTAACAGCGAGTTAAATCTGGATGAGATGCCATTGCACCAACGCACCTCTATTAGCGACGATGAAATCATCATAGATGAACAAGGACAAGTCGTTCCCAAAGAGGAGAGCGTGTCCAAAGAGGARAGCGTGTCCAATCTTAGTTACGATATCAAAATCGGCTTTGGTGAAAACGTTAAGGTAAAAGTACAGGATTCTCTCCTGTTTTTAGGCGGGGAACTGCAACTGGTTAAAGCGCTCAACTCACCGGAGATGAAAGCCTTTGGCGATGTCAAATTACGTGAAGGTTACATTAATCTGGATGCACAAAATCAGATTCAAGTTGATGGGTCCAGCTTTCTCTTTAATGGCCGTATTGGCAATCCAACACTCAATGTAAACCTATATAGAGTGGTAGACCAAACTACGGCTCGACTCAATATTAGAGGCAATGCGAGTCAGCCACAGTTTGTGTTCTACTCCACCCCGGCTTTATCACAGCGTCGTGT
>VCMH01000134.1_pt1 | contig 12443 bp, 6 predicted proteins | sample 3385031 | NCBI WGS metagenome assembly VCMH01 (sample SAMN11833398, study PRJNA544312) | saline spring metagenome | isolation source: microbial filaments from arctic saline spring | place: Canada: Axel Heiberg Island, Nunavut | collected 2010-05 | reverse complement strand
ACACGACGACTACTCTTCTTGGGAGCGTGGAACCAATGAAAATACCAATGGATTGTTAAGACGATTCTTTCCAAAAGGAACAGACTTCGATAAAGTAACTCAGGAAGAAATTGATTGGGTTGTTGATAAGCTCAACAATCGCCCAAGAAAGTGTTTAGGATTCAGAACACCTAATGAGGTGTTCTGGGAAATTAAAACTGTTGCACTTACGACTTGAATGTATCGGCACAAAAAAACCCGCATAAAGCGGCCTCTCTTTAGTTCTAAATAAACTGTCGATTAACGAACAGTTTGATTCAATGAACCTGACGCATAACGAGCTTGCATCGCTTCAAGACCAATAGATTTGATCTTAGAACCGTGACCAGCACAACCGAAAGCTTCGAAACGATTTTTACAGATTTCCATCATCGCATCTTCTGCCGCTTTGTAGAATTTGCGAGGATCGAAGTTAGCTGTATTTTCTGTAAGGTGCTTACGGATTGCACCAGTAGATGCCATACGTAGATCTGTATCGATATTTACTTTACGCACACCATACTTGATACCTTCAACGATTGATTCAACTGGAACACCGTAAGTTTGGCCCATATCACCACCGTAGTTATTGATGATATCTAACCATTCTGCTGGAACAGAAGATGAACCGTGCATTACAAGGTGAGTTGTAGGGATACGCTCATGGATTTTCTTGATCTGATCAATCTTAAGAACATCAGCAGATGGCTTAGAAGTGAACTTGTAAGCCCCGTGAGACGTACCAACGGCTACTGCTAAACAGTCAACATTAGTATCTTTAACGAACTGGTAAGCTTCTTCAGGATCCGTTAATAGGCTGTCCATATCAAGCTTGTCATCAGAACCGTGACCATCTTCTTCACCCATCATGCCCGTTTCTAGAGAACCTAAACATCCAAGTTCACCTTCAACAGAAACACCACCAGCGTGTGCCAATTTAACGACTTCAGCCGTGATACCAGCGTTATACTCGTATGACGCAGGTGTCTTCATGTCTGCTTCTAATGAACCATCCATCATAACGGATGTGAAACCAGACTGGATTGCGCGTAGACAAACACCCGCATCAGAACCGTGATCCTGGTGCATTACGACTGGAACGTTAGGATACATTTCAACAGCGGCTGCGATCATGTGACGAAGCATTGGCTCACCAGCATACTTACGTGCACCTGCAGAACCCTGAAGGATTACTGGAGAATCTACAGCATCAGCAGCGCGCATGATTGCTCGAACTTGTTCCATGTTATTTACGTTAAACGCTGGCATACCGAAGTTATGTTCTGCTGCGTAGTCCATTAATTCACGAAGTGTAATCATCGCCATTTGGAGACTCCTTTATTTATTTCAAAAAATTTTTAACTATTCTATCAAGCTTTTAGACGCTATCCAAATAATATTGGTTAGCCATAAACACTAATGCGCTCATGACTCAAACTGGTTTAAGAAACCTTAACGATTTCCATGCTGTTAGTACCACCTAGGTTACCGCGTAATTCACCACGGGTAAGAATGACTAAATCACCCTCTTTAGCGACACCAAAAGACTTAATTCTATCCATAATAAGCGCTTTAACTTGCATATCATCACATCCGTCATAACTTACCGTTGAAGGATAAACACCACGGTACATTGTCACTTTACGACGTGTTTCAAGATGCGGAGTTAATGCAATAATTGGAATCCCAGAACTAATACGTGACATCAACAATGCTGTATTACCAGATTCAGTCAGGGCAGCGATACATTTAACATCAAAATGGTTTGCCGCATACATAGCAGACATTGCAATCGTTTCATCAACAGCCGTGAATGACTCATCAATTCGGTGGGTAGATTCACGTGAAGAACGTGACTTTTCCGCTTCATGACAGATGCGCCCCATGGTCTCGATAACCAAACTAGGAGACTTACCGGTAGCCGTCTCACCTGATAACATCACGGCATCCGTACCATCCATTACCGCATTGGCAACATCAAAAACTTCAGCACGAGTTGGAATCGCATTATCAATCATCGTTTCCATCATTTGCGTTGCCGTGATAGTGACACGGTTCAATTGACGTGAACGCTTGATCATTTTCTTCTGTAAAGCGGGAAGCTGTGCATCACCGACTTCAACACCTAAATCCCCACGGGCAATCATAACAACATCAGAAGCCAAGATAATGCCATCTAAGGTCGCATCGTCAGCCACGGCTTCAGCACGCTCAACTTTTGAAACGATGCTACAGAACAAGCCTGCTTTTTGCGCTAGGGTACGGCAATATTCAACATCTTCTGCTGAACGAGGAAATGATAAGGCCAGAAAGTCTGCCTTCATCTCAGCGGCCGTTAGAATATCTTCTTTATCTTTATCCGTTAAAGCAGATGCTGAAAGACCTCCGCCCTGAAGGTTGATCCCCTTGTTGTTAGAAAGCGTACCACCGACAATAACCGTACAGTTAACACGTTCGCCAACCACATTATCGACTTCAAACACTAAACGGCCATCGTCTAACAACAGACGATTACCTGGCTTAACATCGTAAGGCAGACTTTTATAAGTTAAACCAACTTCGTACTGGTTACCTAGGTTGATATCGACATTATTGTCTAAAGAAAACTTATCACCGTCTGCTAGAAAAATCTTCTCTTCAGAAAAACGAGCAATACGGATTTTAGGACCTTGTAAATCAACTAAAACGCCGACCTCATGATCATACTTGGCTGATAAAGCGCGAACAGCATCAACACGAGTTTTATGTTCTGCAGGGTTACCGTGCGACATATTGATACGCACAACATCTAGACCCGCTTGAATCATTTTTTCTAGCTCGCCTGGGCGATCTGTCGCTGGCCCTAAAGTTGCAACAATTTTTGTTCTTCTTATATTTGATGACATTAAATTTTTACCTTTAAATTTGAGTGTTTTACCAATTCAAAAAAAGATGTCTCGCAAAATAAACGCCTTCCACACTGACAGCCAATCGGTGGCTGCTATGTCTGTTATGTTTACTTACCGAGTCACCCTCAAATGGAAACCTCATATTATTATATTAACTCTATTCTCAATATGACAAATAGATGAAAATCAGGCCTGATAATGACCAGGCCTGGTCAGTTAGTCTATAAAGACCAGATTACTTTTTTGCTGCTGCTTTTTCTAGCATGATAACCGCCGGTAATTCCTTACCTTCTAGGAATTCAAGGAAAGCACCACCACCCGTAGAGATATAAGACACTTTATCGGCGATATCGTACTTGTCGATTGCCGCTAAAGTATCACCACCCCCGGCGATAGAGAATGCATTTGATTCAGCAATTGCCATAGCAATCGCTTTAGTGCCTCCACCAAACTGATCAAACTCGAAAACACCGACTGGACCGTTCCAAACAACTGTTCCAGCATTTTTAATGATTTCTGCTAATTCGGCCGCCGAATCAGGACCGATATCAAAGATCATATCGTCGTCTTGAGTTTCTGACACATTTTTAGTCGTTGCAACAGCTGTTTCAGAGAACTCTTTACCACAAACAACGTCTGAAGCTAAAGGAATAGCCGCACCACGTGCTTCCATAATTCCGTTTAACTTTTTACAAGTATCAAGAAGATCTGATTCAGATAGAGACTTACCTACGTTATAACCGGCCGCTTCGATGAAAGTATTGGCAATACCGCCACCCACTACTAACTGATCCACTTTCTCAGAAAGTGCCTCAAGCACTGTTAACTTAGTAGAAACCTTAGAACCACCAACGATTGCAACCATTGGACGAGCTGGGTTATTTAGGGCTTTACCTAGGGCATCTAACTCAGCCGCCAATAAAGGACCTGCACAAGCTGTCGGAGCAAATGCACCCGCACCGTGTGTAGAAGCTTGAGCACGGTGAGCCGTACCAAATGCATCCATAACGTAAACGTCACATAAAGCAGCATACTGCTTAGAAAGTGCTTCGTCATCTTTCTTCTCGCCGACGTTGAAACGGACGTTTTCTAAAAGAACCACTTCACCATCAGCGACTTCAAAACCACCATTAAGGTAATCTTTAATCAAACGAACTTCTTTACCTAACTTTTCAGAAAGATTGGCAGCAACAGGTGCTAGAGAGAACTCTTCAGCATATACACCTTCCGTTGGGCGGCCAAGGTGAGTCATTAGCATGACTTTAGCGCCAGCGTCTGCAGCCGTCTTAATGGTTGCTAATGATGCACGGATACGTGCATCTGAAGTTACTTTACCGTCCTTAACTGGCACATTTAAATCTTGACGAATTAATACGCGCTTTCCAGCTAGATCTAAATCGGTCATCTTAATTACAGACATTCGGTATTCCTCAGTTTGGAGTGTTGCAGAGCAACAAAGTTTAATATTAAATTATTTTTTCCATTCCATTTTCAATCAAGCGAAAATGGAACAGAAAATATAATCAGGTCGACTAAATAAATAATCGAGTTTCTGAGTTCAGTAGCCATGGCAGTTCGAGGCGGAAAGAGGGCGTGTACAAGTGTACACAACCGAAAGACAACGAAGAAATGCCGTGGATAATGGACTCAGAAAACGATTATTTTCCGACGTGTTCTACAACTCTCATCATGTTACATGTGTAACCGTATTCGTTGTCGTACCAAGCTACCACTTTAACGAAAGTAGTATCTAGAGCGATACCTGCTTTTGCATCAAAGATAGATGGACGAGAATCACCACGGAAATCTGTAGAAACATTAGGCTCATCAGTATAACCAAGAACACCCGCCATTTCGCCTTCAGAAGCCACTTTCATCGCTGCACAGATTTCGTCATAAGTCGCTTCTTTTTCAAGCTCTACAACTAAATCAACAACAGAAACATCAGAAGTAGGTACGCGGAAAGCCATACCAGTCAACTTACCGTTAAGTTCAGGAAGTACTTTACCTACCGCTTTAGCCGCACCGGTTGATGAAGGGATGATATTCTCAAGAATACCACGACCACCACGCCAATCTTTAGAAGATGGACCATCAACTGTTTTCTGAGTCGCTGTTGCAGCATGAACCGTTGTCATAAGACCACGCTTGATACCGAAGCTATCGTTAAGTACTTTAGCCACTGGCGCAAGCCCGTTAGTAGTACAAGATGCAGCAGAAACAATTGCTTGACCTTTATATTCGTTATGGTTAACACCGTAGACGAACATTGGAGTGTGATCCTTAGAAGGCGCAGACTGAACTACTTTCTTAGCACCGGCTTCGATATGTGCCTGACAAGATTCTTCAGTTAGGAAGAAACCAGTACATTCGATAATTAGATCCGCACCCACATCAGACCAAGCTAGGTCAGCAGGGTTACGCTCTGCAGTGATACGGATAGTTTTACCGTTAACCACTAGGTTACCGTCAACAACATCAACAGTTCCGTCAAAACGACCGTGTACAGAATCGAATTTAAGCATATAAGCTAGGTATTCAGGATCAAGTAAATCATTGATCGCGACTACTTCGATGTTTTTGAAATCTTTAGCCGCTGCGCGGAAAGCCATACGACCGATACGACCGAAACCGTTAATACCAACTTTAATAGTCATTGAGTTTTACTCCGAATAATGACCAGGCCTGGTGACTCTAGGCCTAGTTTAATAAAAAATTTGTTAATACTGAATGCAAATAATTGAGCCGTCTAAAAGACGGCCAATTTAATTACTTACCAAGTACTTTGTTAGCTGTTGCTACAACGTTCTCTACTGTGAAACCGAATTCTTTGAATAATTCGCCAGCAGGCGCTGATTCACCAAAAGTAGACATACAAACCGTCCCACCTTCAAGACCAACATACTTATACCAACCATCAGCAACACCGGCTTCAATCGCAACACGCTTAACACCAGGAATCAATACAGAATCCTTATAGGCTTGGTCTTGAGAATCATAAGCATTGGTACAAGGCATAGAAACAACACGTACGTTTGCATCCATTGCTTCAGCAGATTCTACTGCTAGACCCACTTCAGAACCGGTTGAGATAAAGATGATGTCTGGCGTACCAGCGCAATCTTTAAGAACATATCCACCTTTCTCGATGTTCGCAACTTGCTCTGCCGTACGAGGCTGAGGCGTTAGCGCTTGACGAGAGAAAATCAATGCCGTTGGAGCATTTCCACGTTGCATCGCAAGTTTCCAAGAAACAGCAGACTCGATTGCATCACAACCACGCCAGGTTTGGAAATTCGGGATAACACGCATAGTCGCCAGTTGTTCTACAGGCTGATGCGTCGGACCATCTTCACCTAGACCGATAGAGTCATGAGTGTAAACATAGATCGTACCAATATTCATGATTGCAGACATACGTAACGCGTTACGCATGAACTCCATAAACATAAAGAAGGTTGCACCGTAAACCTTGAAACCACCGTGAAGAACCATGCCGTTCATCATGTGCGCCATACCAAACTCACGAACACCCCAAGAAAGGTAGTTACCGTTTGCATTTTCATGGTTAACTTTAACGGTTCCAGACCAGTTAGTCAGGTTAGAACCCGTTAAGTCAGCAGAACCACCAAACATCTCTGGTAGTAAAGGACCCATTGCTTCGATTGTATTTTGAGACGCTTTACGAGAAGCGATATTAGGCATATCAACCTGAGTCTTAGCGATGAAATTATCCATCTCCATCTCGAAGTTGGCAGGTAAATCACCCGCTAGACGACGAAGATACTCTGCTGCTTCAGCAGGGAAAGCCGCTTTGTAGGCTGCAAACTTTTCATTCCAAGCGGCTTCATCCGTAGCACCTTTCGCTTTATGATCCCAACCAGCATAGATATCTTCTGGAATAACGAAAGGCTCAGAATGCCAATCTAATTCTTTACGAGCTTCAGCAATCTCATCATGCCCTAAAGCCGCACCGTGACAGTCGTGACTGCCACAAAGGTTTGGAGAACCGAAACCGATGATTGTTTTAGTACAAATCAATGTAGGCTTGTCAGTTACTTTTTTCGCTTCTTCAATCGCCGCATTGACGGCATTAGCATCATGACCATCAACATTCGGAATAACGTGCCAATCATAAGATTTGAAACGTGCAGGAACACCTTTCTCCATCCAGTCACCAATGTGACCATCGATAGAGATGTCATTGTCATCCCAGAATGCGATTAGCTTACCAAGACCTAAAGTCCCAGCCATGGCTGACGATTCATGAGAAAGACCTTCCATCAAACAACCATCACCCATGAATACATAAGTATGGTGATCAACGATATCGTGACCAGGCTTGTTGAACTGTGCCGCTAAAGTACGTTCTGCAATCGCCATACCTACTGCGTTAGTCAAACCTTGACCTAGAGGACCTGTAGTCGTCTCGATACCTTCAGCATAACCATACTCAGGGTGACCCGCTGTCTTAGCGTGAAGCTGACGGAACTGTTTGATATCTTCCATACCTAGTTCATAACCAGTAAGGTGTAACAAAGAGTACAACAGCATTGATCCGTGTCCGTTAGACAATACGAAGCGATCGCGATCAGCCCATTTTGAATTCGTTGGGTTGTACTTCATGTGGCTGTTCCACAATACTTCAGCGATATCCGCCATACCCATCGGTGCACCAGGGTGACCCGAATTTGCCTTCTGAACGGCATCCATACTTAATGCACGGATTGCGTTTGCTAATTCTCTACGAGTTGCCATACAACTACCTCAATTTTAAAAAAATTCGGTGCTTGCACATTCCTCTACTACGTTTAAGTTCTAATTCTTCGTAAGAACCTCAAGGAGGAATGACAAGATAATTTGGTGCAATATTCTCTCTTAAAATGACTAAATCATCAAGTTTTCTTATTTTTTCTTAGATTTACTTGCCTCATATCACTACCTCTAATAGTTTATTGAAGATCCATTTCTAATGTAAAAACCGGTAAAAACGGCTTTAATGACCTATTTAGACAATCATTGGCCATCAGTATAATTAATCGCAACATAGAGCAAATATAAAACCCGTTTTTACTGGCCTGGTGATAAATTTTACTCTCAAAGAGTCCCAATAGGATCTTTAGATGACTTCTGAATTCTTTTATTAAAGGCTTCACCGGCATGCTCATACAATGACAACATGGCTGGAATGACCAGTAAAATCAGAAAGGTCGAGAAAATCAAACCAAAGGCAATTGCGGTCGCCATTGGAATCAGGAACTGTGCTTGTAAAGAGGTTTCAAACAACAAAGGCGTTAATCCGGCCACGGTGGTTAGTGAGGTCAAAAGAACAGCACGGACACGCTGAACAGAAGCCTCTTCTAACGCTTCATTCATCCCTAGACCTGACTCTCTAAGACGTTTATAAAAGCTCACCAAGATAATCGAGTCATTGACCACTATGCCTGATAGGCCAAAGAAACCAAACAGCGACAGAATTGTCATATCTAATCCCATCCACCAGTGACCCATTATGGCACCAATCAAACCAAAAGGAATCGCCATCATGACCACCAGCGGCCAGCCATAAGAACCAAATACCCATGCTAGGACGATATAGATCATGGATAAACCAATCAATAAACCAATTTTCATGTCCTCCATGGTTTCCGCTTGCCGCGCACTTTGCCCCTCAACCGAATACACCAGTCCATACTTTGCCTCAAGTTCAGGCAGCGTACTTTTGACCAGTTGCGCCAAAATAAGATTGCCATTATTGACGACACTGTCCACTGAACCAATCACATTAATCGCCAGCTGCCCATCCACATGGCGCATCACATCAAAGCCACGCTGAGTAGACCAAGTGACCACGGTGTTCAAGGCAACATGTTCGCCAGAAGGAGTGACGATTTGCATACTATTAAGCGTTGCTAAGGTATTCTGCTCTGCCCTTGGGTATTGCACACGGACTTCAACTTCATCCTCTTCATCGGTAAAAATCTGCACCAATCGACCTGAAAAAGCATCTGACAGCTGACGTCCTAAAGCCACATAAGTTAACCCCAAAACCTTGCCTTGTGGCGTGAGTTTATAAATCAACTGATCTCGTCCATAGGGGAGATCATCGCTAATACCACTCACCCCCGCCACTTGCGACAAGACCTCTTGCAAGTCTAAAGAGGCTTGCTTTAAGAGCAAGGGTTCCGCGCCTGTCAAACGGATATCAACGTCTCCACCAGGCGGGCCATTTCTCGGCGATTCAATGGTTAACACATCTAAACCGGGTACGATGCCGACCTTTTCTTGCCAGACTTTTATAAATTCCGTATTGCGGATCTGGCGCTGATCGGGTTCAACCAACTCTACATTAACGCTACTAAAGTTTGGCCCTGACTGCTTACTAGTTTTATTATAATTCACCGTCGCAATCTTGACCATACCAGGCTCAAGTTCTTGCTCGGTCTCCAGCAACGCCCGATAGAGTTTTTCGGCGTAATCCGAAGAGACCTCTGAAGGCGTCCCTGCCACGAAACGGGCGTCAGCCAGCAACTTAGTGGACTCAGGCGACGGGAAAAAGACAAAACCTAAACGCCCCCCAGCCAGTAAACCAATGACAAAAATCATCATCGCCAGGGTCGTTGCCAGGGTAATCGCACGGTTTTTTAAAACCCAACGAATGACCTGTCGAAACTGATGATGACGGACATGATCAATTCCGTGATCCAAGCGATAACGAATTGAACCTGGTTTAGGACGTTCAGTACGACTTAAAGCGTGACGCAAATGACCAGGGAGAATCGTAAAACTCTCAATTAAGGAGGCGAAAATAACCGCAATAATGACGAGCGGAATGGCAAATAGGATATTACCCATCTCGCCACCAATCATCATTAAAGGCAAGAAAGCCGCAACGGTTGTTAAGGAAGAGGCGGTGACAGGCCCAAGCATACGATGGGCTCCGCCCTCTGCCGATTGCAAAGCCGATTCTCCGCGCTCATGATGCGACAGTGCATCTTCACCCACCACAATGGCATCATCGACAATAATCCCTAAAGCCATAATCAGCCCAAACATGCTGACCATATTGATACTGCCACCGGCTAGGTAAACAATCATTAAGGTGGCTGCAAAAGAGACCGGAATACCAACAGCTACCCAAAACGCCACTCGACCATTCAGAAAGAGATACAAAATCAAGACGACCAGAATTAAACCGCCAATCCCATTATTCACCAATAACATAATTCGTTGATTCACCAACGACCATGCCTCATCATAAACTTGGAGTCGCACACCTTGTGGCAAAGTGGGCTTAACTTCGGCCAACCAATCCATTAATATCTTCGAGGAAACTAAGGTGTCACCACTCTCTGCACGTTGTAACTGCATCTCAATGGCTGGGTAACCATCCACGGTTATGTAAGGCGCATTTTTAATCGCGCGGCGCTCAACTGTGCCCACATCTCCCAAAGCCACATTCTCTGAGCCAGAAACCACTAAGGGTATTTGATTAAATTCATGTGCTGTACGTTTTTGCTCTAAGGCACGCAAGTCACGCACACTGTCATCATGACCCACAGAACCGGCCGGATAATCGCGACTCATGCTGTCGATTTGGTTACCAACCGTTTCCAATGAAAGGTCAAACTGCTCTAGTTTTTCCTGTGAAAGTTCGACCGCCATCTCTTCAGAGGGCAATCCGCTAAAACTAATTTTGTCTATACCGCGATTGAGCAAATCTCGCTCAAATTCGTGTACCATCGAGCGTAGCTCTGACAAATGGCCCTGTTCACTTACCAACAAGACTTTGGCAATCGATTCGTAACGAACCACCCTTTCTACCACGGGCTTTTCCGAATCCTGCGGCAAATTGCGCAACTCATTGATGCGCTGTTTGATTTGATCGACGGCCTCAATCATGTTCACGCCTTCCTTGAACTTCAAGGTAATCGCTGCAACTCCCAGCGATGACGTAGAGGTCATTTCATCCAAGCTGTCTAAATTACGCAACACTCTTTCAATGGGTTCAGTAATGCTCCGTTCCACATCCTCACCATTGGCTCCGGGCCAAACCACTTGCACAGAAGCATAATCCAGTTCAAAGCTTGGGAAGAACTGCACATTCAACTTCATCAAAGCGACCAGGCCGGCTAGCAACATAATAATCATTAATAAGTTAGGGGCGACTTTATGACGCGCGAACAGCCCGATCATGCCATGTGATTTAAAACGACTCTCTTTGACGTCATAATCCTGATCTTCATCGCTTTTTGAAGCCTTGTTCCCGCCTGAAACTTCATCATTAGATTCGAAGATACTCATTTAACACCCTCAAACACTTTAAGGCCAGAAACGGCATTTGGCAGATGGGTAATATTGATTTTGGTGTTCGCGCCAAACTCAGGCAAAACTAACGCCCAAAGTTGATCGTCGCACAACAGATCACCCTCCACCTTAACCTGTTGCGGAAGTAAACGTTCATCTTCAACAATATAGACCAAGTCTTGCCCGTAAAGCGCGCTGTAAGGGATAGCAACCACATCATCCACCGGCAGGCCTTGCAGGCTGACCTCCATTAAATCACCAGGACGAGCATTTTTGAGCTCTGCTGGAATGCTAAAGAAGGCATCGATACCGCTCGTTGTAGATTCCCCTGCCAATCTCATTAATTTTAGAGGGATAGATTGTTGATCTATAGCCGTATTCGTTTGGGAATAAAACGCCTGCAAAGTGACATTAGCATCTAATGCTTGCTGTACCTTAGGCAGAACCATGACCGGTAATTTGGTGCGTAATTCCAAAGATGACAACGCATAAAAATCTAACATAGTCGCGCCGGCACTGACATGCGAGCCGGCACTGACCGACACAGTTGCAATCCGCGCATCATAAGGGGCAACTAATTGACCCCGTTGTTTGTTTAAAATCGCTTGTGTTAAGGTCGCATTGGCTTTCGCCAAACGCGCTACATACTGTGCCGCTTTAAGTTGATTCTCTTCAACGGCTAATTGAGCACCCACCACAACATACTCTTGTTTAACAAAGGCTTCCCTAACCGTATCTAAATCCGTTTGTGAGGCTAAATCTTTTTCAATCAATTGCTGAGTACGGTTAACATTGACTCGCTTGATCTCTAACACCTTCTGTTCATAAACTAAGCGCTGCTGATTGGCTTCATAAGCCAATTTTTGCAAACGAACCTCTGCAGTCGTATCCGCGACATCTGCCTTAGCTTGCTGCAATGGAACCTCCAAATCCGAGGCGCTCATACTAACCAAAGCGTCCCCCGCTTTAACCGACTGTCCATCCTTGACCCAGACACTTTCAATCACACCCGCAATAGGCGCGGCGGCGCTGACCAAAGAAAATGACTCAACCTTGCCATACAACGTCTGCACAGGAGATAAACTTTCAAACTTAGCCGGAATCGTCTCAACCATCCAGACCTTTTCCTTGATCTGCACGGGAGGCTGTTCCGGTTTGGTCTCTGCAAAATAGCCAAAGAAGGCAATGGCCAGCACAATAATACCGACAGGGATGAGCACGCTTTTAGAA
>VCMH01000011.1_pt1 | contig 12631 bp, 16 predicted proteins | sample 3385031 | NCBI WGS metagenome assembly VCMH01 (sample SAMN11833398, study PRJNA544312) | saline spring metagenome | isolation source: microbial filaments from arctic saline spring | place: Canada: Axel Heiberg Island, Nunavut | collected 2010-05 | reverse complement strand
ACACGACGACTGGCTACATAAGTAGCCCCTTTTTTTATTCCTCTATAATCCCTCTATTATTATCGTGGAGAGATTACTCATGTTTAAACTCATTTCATTTACAGTAACCTTATTTATTCTTGGGATAGGGATGGTTTTAGGTGTTCTAAATCCAGCGCCTGTTACGCTAGATCTCTTCTTGATTAGGCCTACGTTACCTTTAAGTCTTGTATTGGCCGTGATGCTTATTTTAGGCGTCCTCCTAGGGGCTGGTGTTATTCTTATTCAAGTCGCACAGCTTAAGTGGCGCTTACGTAAGCAAATTAAGATTAATCACAAACAAGCTAGTCAAATAATTCAACTTAAAAAAGATCAAGTTAATGTCAATAAAGCATTAAAAGAATCTGATAATCCTTTGTTAAAATTAGAAAAGTAGAGTCTCTTATGGGTCAAAGTAATTTACAAAATAGCCAGTCATTAATTCATTTAGTAGATCCTAAGGTCTTAGTTGCATTGGATTTTGCAGATGAAGCCTCGGCATTGGATTTTGTTGGCAACTTACGTCCTGAAGAGTGTCGTTTAAAGGTCGGTAAGGAGTTGTTTGCAGTTGCAGGCCCGGATTTTGTAGCCATATTAATTTCCAGAGATTTCGACGTTTTTTTAGATTTGAAATATCATGATATTCCAAATACGGTCGCTAAGGCTGTTAAGGCAGCAGCACGCTTGGGTGTGTGGATGGTGAATGTGCATGCTTTAGGTGGTCGGAAGATGATGCAAGCGGCTAGAGAGGCCTTGGATGAGTTTGAAAAGCGACCACTGTTGATTGCGGTGACGGTGTTGACGAGTATGGAACAATCGGATTTGGCTGAAGTTGGACTACAAGGCTCGCCTAATGATAATGTCCTTAGACTGGCTCAGTTGGCTCAGTCTTCAGGCATGGATGGGGTAGTCTGCTCGGCACAGGAAGCAACGTTATTACGCAGGATGTTAGGGTCTGGTTTCCTCTTAGTGACTCCTGGTATACGTCCAGAAGGCAGTGAGGTTAATGATCAAAAACGCATTATGACACCAAGACAAGCAATGAATGCGGGCTCAAGTTATCTTGTGATAGGTCGTCCAATTACAAGGTCGAAATATCCTTTACAGGTTCTTAAGGATATTAATAGTAGTCTTGACTAGGTAAGCCCTTGTAACAACTGTCAATATCGTTTATAATTCGCGCTTTTCAGGCAGTGTGTCTGAGGATTCCTTGTTTCACTGTACTCTTGCGAGAGTGTCAGGAAACTTTTTATTATCCATAAGGAGAGAATTAATGCGTCATTATGAAGTCGTATTTCTAGTGCACCCTGATCAATCTGAACAGGTTCCTGCAATGCTAGAGCGTTACCGCACCCTTATCGAGCAGTCTGGTGGTTCAATTCACCGTTTAGAAGACTGGGGTCGCCGTCAACTTGCGTATCTTATCAATAAGGTACACAAAGCCCATTACATTATGATGAATATCGAATGTAACCAAACAGCACTTGATGAATTAGAGAATGCTTTCTTTTACAATGATGCGGTTTTACGTAGCATCATCGTTAAGCAAAAAACAGCTATTACTGAGCCTTCAGTAGTGCTTAGCAAGAAAGATGAAAAGTTTGACAAGCGTCGTGATACACGTCAAGACACTCGTTCAAATGATTCCCGCGGACAAGGAGAGAAGAATGTCTAGAGGATTTGGAAGAAAGAAATTTTGTCGTTTTACAGCTGATGGCGTAAAACAAATTGACTATAAAGACCTAGATACTTTGAGAGCCTATATTACGGAAACAGGAAAAATTGTTCCTAGCCGTATTACAGGAACAAGCGCTAGGTATCAGCGTCAATTGGCGACTGCAATCAAACGTGCGCGTTATATTGCTTTATTGCCATATACTGATCAACATAAATAGAAATTTGAAGATTAGTTAAATTTAACAGGTACTGAATGTTAGCAATAGCCAAATACTCCATGAAAGGGCCTATGCAGGCAATCATCGCAGTTTGTCTATTTGCGGCACTCAGTGTATGGATTGCCCCACTTGGTATTTTTGTGGGTGCAATTATCGCCTTAGTGACCTTGAAAGTCTCGGTTGCAGAAGGTTTTAAGACCCTTGTTTGGGGTGCTGCGAGTCAAGTATTATTGACTGTTATGATTTCTGGGGCTTATTGGCCTGCGATTGTTTCAGTTTTAGAATATATGTTACCCGTGTGGTTAATGAGTGTTGTCTTACGACAAACTGATTCATTAGCATCAGCACTTCAAACAGCAATGATTATGACTGGGTTAGCTGTTCTTGGATTTCATCTAATGATTCCTAACCCAGCTGAATGGTGGTTAGCTTTATTTAACCAACATGCGGTTCCAGTTTTAGAGGCTGCGGAGGTTGTTTATCAACCAGATGTGATCTCTGGAATGGTGAAGATGGTAACCATGTTATTAGCGGTTTTTGCCGTGATACTTTGGTTTTCAATCCTAACAATGGGACGCTGGTGGCAAAGTGAATTATACAATCCAGGGCAGTTTAAGGTTGATTTTTATCAATTAAAGCTTCCTAAATCAACAGCTTATGTGGCAATTTTACTTGCTATATTTGGTTTGGTCTCAGGTCAGTCAGCTGGTCTGGTTTATGATTTATCCGGTATTGTCATTGTCGGTTTGATGTTTCAGGGCGTTGCCATTGCACATCAAACTGTCTCAATTAAGCAGTTACATAAGGCTTGGTTGGTGGGACTTTATTTCCTGTTATTTTTATTTCCTCAAACGATGTTGATATTAGCAACCATCGGTTTAGTAGATACTTGGGTAGACTTTCGAAACCGATGGGAAAAAGAAGAATTATAGAGGTTTAAGCTATGAACGTTATTCTGCTTGAAAAAGTACAAAACCTAGGGTCTTTAGGCGATGAAGTATCAGTTAAGTCTGGTTATGCTCGTAACTTTTTGATTCCACAAGGTAAAGCAAAAGCAGCAACTAAAGAAAATGTTGCAGCATTTGCAGAAATCCGCGCTGAGCTTGAGAAAGCGGCAGCTGCTGAATTAGCCGTAGCACAAGGTGTTTACGAAAACTTAAACGGTCAAGTGGTCACTATTGAAGCAACTTGTGGAGACGAAGGTAAATTATTCGGTTCTGTTGGTACTCAAGATATTACTGATGCCCTTAAGGCTTCTGGTTTCGAAGTTGAGCGCCGTGATGTACGTATGCCTGAAGGTGTATTGCGTCATATCGGTACTTATGAAATTGATATTCAACTACATTCTGATGTGGTTGCTTCAATTACAGTTGAGATCAAACCAATCGCAGAGTAATTTTCTCTCGATTGTTTAAAAAAGCGAGGTTCATTCTAAGAATGGCTTCGCTTTTTTTTGTTTAAAATCCTGTATTAGGTTTATAAAACCCCTTTCTATCGTATAGAGCGCTCCTAACATTCTTCATTTAAATACCCGATGCATTTTAATGAAAATGACTTGAATATTTAAAGTCATCTAAGCATGCTTGACGGTATAATGACTCTTCATTTTTGAGTTAAAAACATACTGTTAGTCTATGAATCACAAATCCGCCAAGTTAGTTAAATCAGAAGAGTTATTTAAAGTACCCCCGCATTCCATTGAGGCCGAGCAATCTGTCTTAGGTGGGTTGATGTTGTCTAACGGTGTCTACGATGACGTAAGTGCTCTCATCAATGAAAATGACTTTTATACTAAGCAGCACCAAGCTATTTATTCTGCTTTGACGGCTTTGAGTCGCAACAATAAACCTTTTGATTTAGTCGCTTGTGTCGCATATCTCGATTCGGTCGGTCAGCTGGAACTTGCAGGTGAGCGTGCTTATCTTGCTGAACTGGTAAAAAATACGCCAGGATCCGCTAATATCTTGTATTACTCGCAGTTAGTCAGAGATAAGGGTATTTTAAGAGGCTTAATTCAGGCCAGTAATGATGTTTCCGAAAGTGCTTACTTTCCACAGGGTCGTGATGTTCGAGAAATCCTTGATATTGCTGAAGCTAAGATAAACTCTATTGCTGAACACGGAGAAGGTAAAGAGCGCCAATATAAGTCGATGGATGTCTTGCTTGAAGCCGCCATCAATAAAATAGATGAATTGTTTAACTCTGAAGGGACCATCACAGGGCAGGAGACGCACTTAACGGAATTTGATGAAATTACCGCGGGCTTGCAAAAAGCAGATTTAATTATCGTTGCCGGTCGACCTTCAATGGGTAAGACTACTTTCTCAATGAACCTTGCAGAGAATATAGCCACCAAAAATAATACACCCGTCGCTGTCTTCAGTATGGAGATGCCTGGCGAATCTCTTGCGATGCGTATGATTAGTTCGATTGGTCGTATTGACGCGGGTCGAATGCGTACAGGTAAGTTAGCTCAGGATGATTGGCCAAAACTCAATAAAGCCATCAATCTGTTGTCACAAGCCAAAGTGTTTATTGATGATACTCCCGCTCTGATGATTACAGAATTAAGAGCCCGTTCTCGCAGAATTGATAAAGATATACGTGCACAGCAGTTGAAAGATGCGCTTGAAGCAGGGCATGCTGAACCTGAAACGCAGGTGACAGGCTTGGGTCTCATTGTTATCGATTATATACAGTTAATGCGTGGTTCAGCTAATGCTGAAAACCGAGTTAATGAAATCTCAGAAATTTCACGTGGACTCAAGGCGTTGGCGAAGGAACTCAATATTCCGGTCATTGCTCTCTCTCAGTTAAACCGAAGTTTAGAGCAGCGTCCAAATAAACGGCCCATTATGTCGGATTTACGTGAATCAGGCGCGATTGAGCAGGATGCTGATATCATCGTCTTCATTTATCGTGATGAGGTCTACAATCCAGAATCTGAAGATAAAGGCACTGCTGAAATCATTATTGGTAAGCACCGTAATGGTGCTTTAGGGACTGTCCGACTTACCTTTATCGGTGAATATACACGTTTTGAGAATCATGCTGCTTTTGCAGTGACTGATGGGCATTATTAAGATGTTAAGGGTAAAATATTTATGATGACTGTTTGCTTTCTATTTTTGCAACTGACGTTTGAAGTAGGTTTATAAATGCTTTATCGTCCCGTTAAGGCTTATCTTAATTTACCGGCATTAAGTCATAACCTGACAGTGGCTAAAACACTTGCTCCAAAGAGTAAAGTGCTGGCCGTCATTAAAGCCAATGGCTATGGGCATGGACTCATTCGAGTAGCTCAACAATTAAGCCATGCTGATGGTTTTGGGGTTGCTTCCATTGATGAAGCACTCATATTGCGTCAAAAAGGGTTTTTACATCGTATTTTATTGCTTGAAGGCCTTTTTTCCAAAGCAGAATTGCCCTTAATTATTCAAAATCGTCTTGATTTAGTTGTCCACTCCCACTATCAGTTAGAGTGGTTGCTTGAGTTTACAGCCCCGTTTGGTATCAATGTCTGGATTAAAATAGATACTGGAATGCATCGTTTAGGATTTGAGCCTGATGAAGTTAATTCTATTATTCGCCAGCTCGAGTCGAATTCAAACACCTTCCACCTACATTTAATGTCACATCTGGCATCTGCAGATGAAGAGCACTCCGCTGCTCTGTGCTTTACTCAGCAACAAATTACGACATTTGAGCAGGTCAGTGCAGCTTATGACTTGCCTAAAAGCTTGCTCAATTCTGCAGGAGTTCAGCGCTACTCAAACCAAGGTTTCGAGTGGATACGTCCCGGTGTTATGCTCTATGGTTCTGGTCAAGTAGAGGAGTCAGGGTTGAAACTTCAAGCAGTGATGCAACTAGAATCCAAAGTCATCGCCATTAAGGATGTTCGTTCGGGGGAATCTGTTGGTTATGGTAATAGCTGGACGGCTCAACGTGATTCGATCATTGCCGTGATTGCCATTGGTTATGGAGACGGTTATCCAAGGCATGCCCCTTCAGGCACGCCTGTTTTAATCAAAGGCTATCGTGTCTCCTTAGTTGGGAGGGTTTCAATGGATATGATTTCTGTTGATATAACCGATTATATTGGTTTAATCGAAATCGGCAGTACAGCTGAGCTCTGGGGGGATTCTTTAAGTGTCGATGAGGTCGCGCAATGGTCTGGAACGATTAGTTATGAACTCTTGTGTGGGATTACACAACGTGTTCCTATGATAGAAAGACATTAGGAGCGTTTATGTCATCAAATATAGCGCAAAACAAAACCCAAACGACGATGAATACGATACCGGAAAAAACACTAAATATTCAGTTGGTTAAGACTGAATTTCAAGGTTTTTTCAAAGTTCAGTCTTTACTTTTTAAGCACTCTTTATATCAAGGTGGTTGCTCTCCAGAGATTAAGCGTGAATTGTTTTGTCGGGGTGAGGCGGTTGTTGTTTTACTTTATGATTCAAACTTAAAGCAAATTGTATTGGTTGAACAGTGTCGCCCAGGCGCTTTGCAGCACGCACAACAGTTGAATCAACCTGACCAGGCCTGGTTACTTGAACCTGTGGCTGGCATGATAGATTTAGGCGAAACAGCGGTTGAGGCAGGTATTCGAGAGTCCCGGGAAGAGGCGGGCATTGAAGTCTTGGAGTTGGAGTATGTTTGTCAATTCTATACGAGCCCAGGGGGTTGTGATGAGGTTTTGCATTTATATGCGGCCGATATTTGCGCGAATGAGGTCAGTGAGTTTGCTGGATTAGCAGACGATCATGAGGATATTCGGGTGATTAAGCTCGCTTTTACAGATGCAAAGCGCATGTTGTTAAATGCAGAATTTAATGTGGCCAGTACTTATATCGCACTGCAATGGCCTTTTTTTCAAAAGCTAGCCGTTCAATCACTTGATTAATCTCTATTTGTTTACCTTTCCATTCAATATTATTCATTTTTCAGGCTAAATCATCAAGAATTTTAGCGCTCCTCACTTTATAAATTTATACAGAGAAAAAATTATGTTTTGCCTATTTAGAAATTCCCATATTCATCCCCGTTTGAATCGCTATGTCATTTTATTAAGCCTTTTAGGTGTGATTGGTTGGTTGTATTTCACTATTATTGAAAAATCTTTGGTCACTATGCTCAAGAGCGGTGACGCTTTGATTGTCGATTTAGTGTTTGGCTTACCTTTAGTCTTAATGATGGGAGTCGTTATTTATGCCACCATTTACTGGACTTGCAAAATTCTGATTATTATAGCTTTACCAAAATTTATTGTGCCTGCAGAACCTGAGGGTGATGTTTTACAGGAACAACTTGAAGAAGATAATATCCAAACTCTAGAAGAGCAGCACGGTTCAGAGTATTGGGCTGAAGACGATAGTCATTCAGAATTAGATTCATCAAAAGACGAGCAAAAAGCAGCTGATGAAGTCAAATAACAGACAACTAACCTATGCATCTCTATGAAAAATAGTAGGTTGTCTAAATTCCAGACGGAATCATCACTTCTGCTAAAGTTAGCAATGCCTATTCTCTTGGCACAATGGGCTCTAACGGGGTTAGGCGTGGTAGATACATTGATGTCAGGATGGGTTGGTACCAATGACTTGGCTGCAATTGGTCTTGGGTCAAGCATAATGCTCCCTGTGTTCATGTTCTCTACGGGGATACTGCTCGCGATTACCCCTTTAGTGGCTAAAGCTAATGGTCAGCTTCAAGTTAATAAAATCACTGAATTTTTCTTTCAAGGTCTCTGGTTGGCTTTGCCTCTTGGCTTTGTCAGTTTATGGATTTTAATGAATCTCGAATGGGTATTAAATCTATTGGATTTAAACAGTTCGATTTATCAAATGACTCAAGACTATTTGTTTTATATCGCATTTGGCTTGCCTGCCGTAGTGCTTTATCAAGCATTACGTTTTTTTGGGTAAGGCTTGGGCACGACACTACCCACTATGTGGATTAGTTTTTTCGCACTGTTCTTAAATATTCCGTTAAACACCATTTTTATATATGGCATGGGGCCTATTGAGCCCTTAGGCGCGGCGGGTTGTGGCATAGCGAGTACGATTGTGATGTGGGTAATGCTTTTGGCAGGTCTCCTCTATGTTTTTAAAGCTAAGTTAACCAGACCCTTTTGCAGGCCAGCCATTGCCTTGCGCATTCGATTACGTCCTAGCTGGAAATCGGGTATCAAACCGATACTGGCTCTTGGTGTCCCTAATACATTAGCGCTCTTATTCGAAGTCAGTCTATTCAGTATGATTGTTTTATTTATTGCTCCATTAGGGGCTGAAGTCATTGCGGGTAATCAAATCGCTTTAAGTTTCACATCCATGGCCTTTATGGTGCCGTTAAGTCTAGCGATGGCATTAACGGTAAGAGTCGGTGACGGGTTCGGTAGAAATAACCGTGAACAGATTCGTATCAGCCTAATTATTGGTTTTACGATGGCATTATTGATTGGCTTCTCATTGGCACTTATTAGCTACTTTCTAAGATTTGAGATTGTTGCACTGTATACCGATGATACTTCCGTTGTTTTGATAGCCAGTTCATTGCTTATTTTTGCAGCCATTTATCAGGTTTTTGATGCCCTTCAGGTCACATCGGCCGGTGCTTTAAGGGGGTTTCATGATACTAAGATAACCATGTTCGTTACATTTGTAACCTACTGGGGGGTTGGAATGGGGCTGGGTTATGTATTTGCCTTTAGGGATTGGATTGTTGAGCCTATGGGTGTTCAAGGTTTTTGGCTAGGAATCGTATTAGGTCTATTGACGGCGGCCATTCTATTATCAATACGTTTGAAGAAGATCTATCATGTCCACTTCGTCTAATAACGCCAAGGACTCTCTCTGCTTATGTGGCTCCGGCCAAAACTATAGCGACTGCTGCCTTCCTTTTCATACGCGCAAAACCTATCCAGAATCGGCAGAGCAGTTAATGCGATCACGCTACACGGCTTACGCTTTGCATTTACAGAACTACTTGCTGGAAACTTGGGCTATTTCAACCAGGCCTGGTGAAATTGAATTTGAGCATGGATTGGTTTGGAAGGCTTTAATCATAAAGGGTTGTAAAAAAGGTCGGCTAAAAGATAAGCAGGGTTGGGTTCGATTTATCGCCAGCTACCAAGTTGGGTTGGATATCGAAACATTACATGAAAAGAGTTTTTTTATTCGGGATGAAGAGGGATACTGGTGTTATGTGGATGGGGTGTTTAAAGCCTAAAGTAGTTAAAACCCTATTTAGAGCAAAAGTTTCGCTTTAATATGTAGGGCTTTGATAGGGGTTTTAATCTTCCTTATTTTTAAAAAAATGAAACAACCACCACATTGCCAGGCCGACAACAATAAAGGATATTGCAAGCAATCCAAAGGTTATTAGTAGAGCAGATCCAACACTTTCCATATCAGGCATATTTATCTCTCCAAAGAGTTATATTTACAGTATCTTTTTAATCTAAAGCATTTTACAATAAATTTTAATTTTGACTTAGGGTTTGTCTAAAAATATGTCATTAACAATTTCGGAACTTGAATCAGAGAGAGCCAAAATACTGGAAGAGATTGAGAGTAAAGCTCAAAGTATTTCTTCTGGTAAATCGAGCGCTGGAGAAAATCACTCTTTAAAAGATTGGTTAAAAGCAGCCGAAGAGGTGATGCCAGCATCAGAACCAGTAAAGGAAGAACAAAATATGAATAATAGTGAAACTCGTTCAAATTACACAGCGCAAGTGATGAAGCCGTCCAAAAACAAAGCGTCATTCTTTGGCGTCATTATTATGCTCTCTTTACTGCTTACTTTATTAGGCGTGCTCTATATCGCATACACTAGTGTACATAAAGAGCTACAAAATGTCTTAGAATCCAATCAGCTCAATACCGATAATATGAATCAATTACAGATTGATATGGAGGCTCTACAGAAATCTATCTCTTCTGGAGGGAAGGCTGAATTATTCATCTCATTAGAAGATAAAGTCTTTGCATTAGAAGCACAGGTTATTGTTCTACAGGCGGCGCTAAAAAATCCACTCGCGACCAGTAATACAATAGACTCAGCGACTGCAGTAAACAGTCTATCAGCTGTTGCTACTCAAAAAAATCTGTCGATGGACTCTAATAAGATCGTGACTGAAGCGGTTTTAGATAATAAGCTCCATCAACTTGAACAAAAAATAGATCAAAAATTACAAACCATTCTTGACTACTTGTCGTCTGGAAAGAGACCCTTAATAGACGTAAGTTCTGTTGATAACGTTGAGGATACGTCAGCAGAAATGACAGTATCGGAACCCAGCATTACTGAAACCAAGTCTCCCGTTATGACACAGCCACTGGTCCAGTTAGTTCAAGCAATTAAAAGACCCGAAGCGCCCAAGAGTCCAGAGAAGGCCTCTGCTCCTATTGAAAACTATACGGCCGACGTGAAATGGTTAATGAGTGAACCCGCTCTCCATTATACTTTGCAGCTAGCAAGCATGCCTGAGCAACAGTCGGTTGAAGCGATTGTCCGTAAAAAAAGTCTGACGGATGTTAGGATTATTCCTCAGACTCGAAATGAGACGACTAACTATATTCTACTCACAGGCTCATTTGCGAGTCGTAAAGCGGCAGATGAGTTTGCCCAACAGTATAAAACGGAATTTGGTATTTCTCCATGGGTACGAAAAGTGAAGGATATAACGGCTCGAGTAAAATAAATAGCAAGCGGTGGAGTTCATAAGCTTGGCTCTCTGCCGTAACGACTATAGACCCAAGCCTTGCCTTTCAATACTTCATTCTATGCCTTTAAAGCTGACTCTTCTTTATCTCAGGTCTAAAGACCGCACGCATCAACTCTTCATTATAAAACCTGACTCCCTGTTCAATGTGCCAATGCTTATATCAGTAGAATGGATATTTGCGCGACATCACAAGGAAAGTTGACGTCTAGAATATAACTCGGTTAATTTTCTGTTTTCAGAACAGGCAGTTCAACAATAAATCGTACTCCTTGTAACTTTCGCCCTTGATACTCTTCAAAGTTTTCAGCATAGGCTTTGCCTCTATGGAAGTCGGTAATGAGTTTGACAATATATAACCCCAGGCCTAGATGCGTCTGTTCATCTTGATTAAGATGTCTGATAGAGGTCATTCCATCAAAAATTTGTTGCTCATGACCTGCTGGTAAATGTTGACCTGAATTCTCGACAGTAATCTTAACGTTCTGATTGTTGAGTTGAGCTCGCACGGAAATAGGCATCTTGCCATCTGCAAAATCTTTGGCATTATTTAATAATTTATCCAGCATCTGTTCGAGCATAAAGCCATCTCCCAAAATTAGAGTGTTCTCAGGAACTCTATTCTCAAATTTCAAATTCCAATCAGGATGCAGATCAATATTGTTTTTCATATAGTGATTCAACATCTCGCCAATGGGAAATGCTTCAGGGGTTTGAAGATTAAGGCTATCTTCTATACTGGTCGCTTCTGAAAGTGATGCAATAATCTGCTTTAACTGCGCCACGGCATGCTGGGCATAGTCCAGCTGGGTGTGTTGAGTCTCTTTTTCTAGCAGGCTTAAAGACATGGCTAGGCGATTTAATGGATTGTGTAATTCATGACGTAATGTTTTTGGCAGCTGCTTTAGGTAACGTTCATAAGCGCCTAACTGTTTGAGCATTTCATGGATATGATGCCTTAAGTCGGAGAGCTCATCTTGATAGAATCGATTGGTTTTGTCCGGAAAAACTAACTCCGTTAAACGCCCTTGAGCATTGAATGTTTTTTCACATCATTATCTAAACGCATGATTCTATTAGATAATGAGGCTGTATGTATGATTGCCCCAATAATAACTATAAGGAAAATAGCAGCCCCAATTCCAATCAGTCGATAAAAATAATTAAGGCTTTTACTGAAAAGGGTTTCCATGCGTTGTTCAAGTATCAATGCGCCAATGGTTTGTTCTTTAACCATTAAGGGTGTTGCTGACATGAGTGAAACAGGCTGCTGGCTTTTATCCATTCGGTATTGCTGAATGGTTGAACCTTTAAGTGATTGGTTGATGAGGTTGCGTTCCGGCATTTCACTTTGGGGGTAGGGGTAAGGTAGAGAGTAGGGCAGGAAAGTGGCGAACGTTTTAATGAGGGTTTTACCGACAGTCGTAAATAGATCCGTTTGTTCCTGATGGCTTTCTTGTGGAAGTTGACCTACCACGTAGGTGGTTTGGCCATATTCGTTGACCACCCAAAGTACAGAGTTAGCTAAATTTAAGTGAGAAAGTCGAGTAGGCGTCCCGGATTGAATTTGCAACGCCCATAAATCTGTACGATTCTCTAAAATGAGTGCTAGATTTTCAACGGTTTGCTGCTGAACGATCGCTTGATTATTAAGCAGGATTCGATGTAAATCAATCGCAAATCGATAGGCTAAAAAGGGAAGAATCGTTAGCAGTAGCAACAAGACAAAAAATCTTGTTCGAATGGAAAGCCTTAGGCTGATGAGCTTAATGTTGAATGACAAAAGTTAACATCTCCCGAGGTAACTGATCTAACGAATTTTAGAGTCTCGTGGTGTGACTAAAACATTTTTAATAAAACGATTTTAAAACGCTAAACATCTTTCTGCCAGCTATAACCACGACCATATTCATTATGGATGGCATTGAAATCAGGCGTGATCTTTTTGAATGCATTTCGAATACGACAAATGTGTGAGTCGTCGTGT
>VCMH01000027.1_pt1 | contig 12784 bp, 10 predicted proteins | sample 3385031 | NCBI WGS metagenome assembly VCMH01 (sample SAMN11833398, study PRJNA544312) | saline spring metagenome | isolation source: microbial filaments from arctic saline spring | place: Canada: Axel Heiberg Island, Nunavut | collected 2010-05 | reverse complement strand
ACACGACGACTAGTCGTATCCGCGACATCTGCCTTAGCTTGCTGCAATGGAACCTCCAAATCCGAGGCGCTCATACTAACCAAAGCGTCCCCCGCTTTAACCGACTGTCCATCCTTGACCCAGACACTTTCAATCACACCCGCAATAGGCGCGGCGGCGCTGACCAAAGAAAATGACTCAACCTTGCCATACAACGTCTGCACAGGAGATAAACTTTCAAACTTAGCCGGAATCGTCTCAACCATCCAGACCTTTTCCTTGATCTGCACGGGAGGCTGTTCCGGTTTGGTCTCTGCAAAATAGCCAAAGAAGGCAATGGCCAGCACAATAATACCGACAGGGATGAGCACGCTTTTAGAACGCGCCTTAATCATTGAAAACATCTTTACTACCTTTTTAACATATGTATTTGTGTTCGAACTATTTGCCCGAGTTTTAAAGTAGAACCTTACTATAAAGCCACTTTAATTCGTCTGATTTATTCATACAAGAATAGAACTTTACCACTGAAAAACCAAACAGGAAATAGAATTAGCACACTAGTATAAATAAAACTGTTCTATCAATTGTCTGCACTTATGACTATACTAAACGATATTACTCTTTAATCCATAAAAATATTAGGAAAGCACCCCATGAAAACGACACTCACGGCACTTGCATTAAGCGGATTAATTACCCTACCTGCACTCGCAAATACACAACCGACTAATGAAGAAGCTCGCTCGATTGCTCAGCAATTCGGTGGCGAATTAAAACCTGCTTTGCAGAACAGCATGAAGAATGGCGGTGGCCCTGTGCCATCAATTGCTTTCTGTCACAGCAAAGCACCACAGATCGCTTATGAATTAGCTCAAAAAACCGGTTGGAAAATTAACCGCGTTAGCTTAAAGCCTCGTGGTGCAACAGCAACAGCCGATAACTGGGAAACAACTGTACTTGAAAGGTTTAATGCAAAATTGGCGGCCGGCACAACCGTTAAAGGCATGGAGTTTTCTGAAATTGTGACTGAAAATGGTGTTCAAGAATTCCGTTATATGAAAGCCATTGCAACCGGTAATGTCTGTTTAAAATGTCACGGCACTGACATTGCAGCACCGATTACAGGCGCAATCCACAAACTCTACCCGAATGATAAAGCAACGGGTTATGTAAAAGGCGAAATCCGTGGTGCCTTTAGCTTCTCTAAAGCACTTTAAGCGATAAACGTTTGCCATTCAGAGTGACCCTGCGCTCTTATCTCCTTGGAAGGCCGCAGGACATGCCAGGCCTGGTCACTCTTGCTTCAGGTCGATACATAAGCCTGAATAAACTCCGCAATCAATCTCTCTCTTTCCTTATCTATCGCCTCTGCGATTTCAGCCCCTTTAAACCCCTGCTGAAGAATCTTTTGGTTATCAACTTGATTCACAACTTCCAAGACTTCCATCCAAAAGACCGCCTGCGGATAATCCACTGACTCAAAACCCAATCGGCCTTGTGCATCTGCTTTACAGGCGAGTAAAACTTTTTCAAACCCTATAGCATCTTTTAGAGCACCGCAGCCTTTAATGACTTTTAAATAGGTCACCGGTTTCAAATAAGGCAAAAGAGTGCCCGACTCTGTCCTATTCAACCCTTGATGAATCAAACCATGCCATTCTGTGACTCTTAAAGCCTGCTTTTGCCATTTTTTGGGTACTCGGTAACGTTCACACAATTCCGCCACAATCGGCACCCCAGCCTTTTCATGGCCATGATGTTTAGGCCATAACTCTTCTGGGGTAATCGCTTTCCCTAAATCATGTACCAAAGCAGAAAAACGCACCATCGGATCATTTGACAGCCTTGCTGCAGCATCCAATACCATCATCGTATGAATCCAAGCATCGCCTTCAGGATGATACTTCTTGGGCTGTGTGACGCTATGCAGAGCAAACAGCTCGGGAAATAAAACAGCGACCGCCCCCACGCTATCCAATACGGCAAAAAACAGACTTGGAGACTTCGTATTCAAGGCTTTAACGACTTCTTGCCAAACTCGCTCAGGGGTTAAATCAGTCAGCTCTCCACCAGCCACCATCTGCGTCATCAAGAGTTGCGTTTCTGGTGCTAACTTAAAATCAAAAGGCGCTAACTTAGCCGCAAAACGTGCCACCCGCAAAACTCGTAAAGGATCCTCCTCAAATGCCTCTGACACATGACGCAGGATTTTATTCTCTAAATCTTGCTGACCGCCATAGGGATCAAAGATATCACCTGAGGGCGACTGTGCCATGGCATTAATGGTTAAATCTCGGCGAATAAGGTCCTCTTCTAGCGTCACACTTGGATCGGCAAACACCTCAAAGCCATGATAACCGACACCTGCTTTACGCTCCGTCCTGGCTAAGGCATACTCCTCTCTAGTGGTGGGATGCAAGAAAACGGGGAAATCTTTCCCCACCTGCTGAAAGCCATCCGCCAACATCTCCTCAGGGGTTGCTCCAACCACGACCCAATCACGATCATAGACGGCTATACCGAGCAAACCATCTCTAACGGCACCCCCCACTAAATAGACCTCTAAACCCACAATATGATCCTTTGTTTATTTTTTGACTTTACCAATAAAAAAGCCGTCAATAAAGACGGCTCTCTTTCAGGTGACTAAACCGTTACATCCACTTAAATGGATGCCCATAAGTTCACCCAAGCTCACGAGGGTTACGACCCGCTTTTTTACGGTAAAAATTGTAACGTTCACGAATATTATGCGGTGCGGCGTAGGTTGAAATAACCCACTCCAAGCCACCCGGCATAAAACCAAAAGTCGATGAAAAATCGCTTTCAGAAATCATATCGTGTTTCAGCATCAGTAACTGAGATTCCGAAACAGACGCCACGGGAGAAAATGCACCCAATTTAGCCATAATCGTTGCATTCAAACGACACATAGGAAAGACAATCGCTTCTTTCTGCATAATCTCGGCGACTAATTGCCCTAATTCTTTAAGCGTCATACGTTCTTCGCCACTCACTTCAAGTTTTTGACCAAAAGTCGCAGGGTTACGAATCGAACCCACAAAGGCCAAAGCAAAATCTTTGATCCAAACTGGCTGAACGACTGTATTCACGTTTGCCACCATCAACAACGACATACGCTGCAACTGCTTAGCAAAACGTACTGTCGTATCATCATTCTCACCAATCAACAAGCTGGGTTTAAAGATGGTCACATTTGCACAGGAAACAGCCTGCATTAAGTCATCCGCTTCGGCTAATAGCCCAAGCCAATCACGTCCCTTTTCATCACCAGAGGCCCCTATTTGCGATAGGCTCAAAACACGTTTAACGTCTGCAATTTCTGAGGCGGCCTTGATCTTTTGGTTAACATGAACCAACTCCGACGGCTCTATCCTTTCGGTACCGGTTGAACGATCAGCGATCAAGTTCACGATAATATCGGTTCCAGCAAGGGCCGCTGTTAGCGGTTCAGCATCATAAGAGGATAAAGCCCTGACAACCGTATTGGAGTAAAGGGAAAAATCACGATACCGCTCTGGTCTACGAACTAAAAGTGTCACCTCATAACCCACTTTAGACAACTCATTGACCACTTCTCTGCCAACAAATCCAGTCCCACCAAAGACACTTACTTTATTTCCTAATATCACGCTAAAATCCAGTTTTTTACTTCGAATCTGAAAAGAATAAGGAAATACTGATGATGGGTCAAGTTTTTCAGCACCAAATTTTGCCTAATCTTTATCAAACATTCACCAATATCTTTACCAAACGTTTAGATAATGTGCGTTTTATGCACCCTTTGATTTTGATATAATAACTCAAAACCAGAATACTTTAGAACGAGAATAAGGAATAAGCACTCGATGAACATAATAATTGTATCGGCCTACAAGAGCCCAAAGAAACCAGAACTTTTCCTTTTCGTACCTAAAAAACGGGTTTAGAAGAGTTGCCTGATGAACTCTTACTGATGTTCGGCGAACCGGCTCACGTAATTGATTTTGATTTGACCCCTGAAAGAAAGATGGCGCGAGGTGATGCTAAAATTGTCTATGAGGCGATGACCACTAAAGGCTATTATATGCAGATGCCCCCCGCAGAAGTTGAAAAGATGGGCAATATGACACCGCCACCAGAACGTTTAGACAATATCTTTTAAAGAGGGATTGACCAGGCCTGGTATATCCTGCGGCCTTATAAAATCATGTGAGCGCAGGGTCAAAACGCATTAATTAAAACATTTGAACCACGAAGGCACGAAGACACGAAGTTTTAAGAGAGAACCACCAGGCCTAGCAAATCCAGCGACTGTACAAAACCATGTGAGCGTTGGGCATGTCCTGCGGCTTTAGCAAACCATGTGGGCGGAGGGCCAAATCCTCTTAAATCTTTTCTTCGTGACTTCGTGTCTTCGTGGTAAATCTCTTTAGAACCCCACAATAAACCTACCAGGCCTGGTCACTTTGGTTTATAAAGTTTAATGTATTTAATAACCTATCAATTTACTCAGGTATTTACAATTTCAACTTAAAAGATACAATAGAAAAGTTAATATCATTTATCCATTTTAAAAGGAAATCACAATGGCTTTTACGCTTCCCGCTTTACCTTATGACTACGATGCTCTAGAAGTTTCTATCGATGCTCGTACCATGGAAATTCACCACACTAAACATCACCAAGCTTATATCACTAACGTTAACGCTGCGATTGCAGGAACAGAGTTAGAAGATAAGACGCTAGATGAACTTTGTGCAGTAGCAGGTACACTCCCTCCAGCTGTGCGTAACAACGGTGGTGGACACTGGAACCACTCATTCTTTTGGGATGTGATGACTGGCGACAGCATGGGTGCTCCAACAGGCGCACTTGCAGATGATATCAATGCCACTTTCGGTAGCTTTGATGACATGAAAACTAAATTCAATACAGCGGGCGCAACTCAGTTCGGTTCTGGTTGGGCTTGGTTAACCGTGTCTGCTGACGGAAAACTAGAAATCTCTTCTACTCCTAACCAAGACAACCCTTTAATGGATTGCGCTAAGGTTCAAGGAACACCTGTTTTAGGTTTGGATGTTTGGGAACACGCATACTACCTACGTTACCAGAACCTACGCCCAGCTTACATGCAAGCTTGGTGGGACGTGGTTAACTGGAACAAAGTTTCAGAACTTTATACGGCTGCAAAATAGATCAAATAGAAGCGTAACGTTTTGAGTTACGTTCTTTTGATACAAAAAATCCCAGATTTTATTCTGGGATTTTTTTGCCTGCTGTTTATGACCCGTGCTAATGAACGTTACATTGAAAGTGCCTACCCATATTTCACACGATGTTCACATAGTTCAGTCACTTCAACCCAATAACTTATCAAACGCCTCTACTGGCACGGGACGACTGTAATAATAGCCTTGAAAGAGCTGACAACCATCCAACTCTAACAACTCTTTTTGCTTCAGTGTTTCAACGCCTTCAGCTACCACAGTCAACTTTAAGGTTTTCGCCATCGCGAGAATGGTTTGCACAATCGCCAGGCTGTCGGCATCATGCTCTAAATCTCTCACAAAAGATTGGTCTATTTTTAATTGCGACAAAGGTAAACGTTTTAGATAGGTAAGCGACGAATATCCCGTTCCAAAATCATCCATTGACAATTCAATCCCTAAGCCACGAATGGCGTTCATAACGGCAATCGCCTTATCAATATCATGGACGACGGAACTTTCTGTCAGTTCTATTTTAAGCCCGGATGGATTGATACCACTGCTGACAACAATTTCTTGTAATTGCGTGACAAAATCAGCATTTAATAACTGCTTAGCACTGACATTCACCGCCAATGTTAAATGTTGAGAGAGTGCATTTGACTGCCATTTAAACAGTTGAGCACAAGCCGTTCTTAAAATCCAACCACCTACTGGAAGAATTTGGCCATTACCTTCAATCATCGGAATAAAGTCTACTGGTGACACCATGCCTTTTTGCGGATGATGCCAACGGATCAATGCCTCGACGGATTGGACCTTGCTATGCAAGTCCACTTGCGCCTGATAATAGAGCTCTAACTGCGTAAAGCCCGTTTCAATCGTAACCGCCATATCCTCTTCAAAGGCCTGAGCTCTTTCAATCTTTTCTTGCATTTGCGGATTAAAGAAACAGACTCGATTACGCCCCGCTTTCTTCGCTTGATACATCGCCATATCAGCGTGCATTATGATTTCCTCATCACTTAAGATTTTGCCTAAGAACATCTCCACCCCAAGACTCGGGGTAGAACGGTACACACCACCACTGAGTTTAAATCCTTCAGTAAAAGACTCTAAAATATGATTCGCTACAACTTGCACCGTACTAATGGCATCCTGATCTATTGGACCGAGATCTGTCAGTAATACAACAAACTCATCCCCTCCTAAGCGCGCGACAGTATCCATTTCACGTACCGAGGCCTGTAAACGACGAGCCACTTCGACCAGTAATTCATCGCCCATAGAATGTCCTTTAGTATCATTCAAGGTCTTAAAATCATCCAAATCAATAAATATTAGGCCTCCACACTGCTGTAACCGCTCACTCATAAGGAGAGCATGGTTTAAACGCTCTTTCAGTAAACGTCGGTTCGGGAGTTGTGTGAGGGGATCATAGAAAGCTAAATTAAAAATCTCGTCCTGGGCTTTTTTCCGTTCGGTAATATCTGAAAAACTGCCGACATACTGAGAAACCTCACCCTTTTCATTCTGTACAGCTTCAACCGTTAACCACTCTAAGTACTGTATACCATCTTTTCGGCAGTTCCTAACTTCACCCTGCCAAGATTGTTTAGCTTTTAAAACCGTCCACATTTCAGCATAAAAATCCTTACTCTGCATTCCTGAATGCAAAAGAACACCCGGCTTTACGCCGACGGCTTCTTCCGAAGAATACCCCGTCAATCGGCTAAAAGCGGAGTTGACTTGCAAGATAATCCCTTCGATATCCGTGATAATAATGCCTTCTTGAGTTTCAAAAGCCGTAGCCGCCACGCGCAAACTTTCTGCATTTTTGCGTTCGGTAGAAATATCATGAAACATAACCACATTGCCCAGGTTTTTAGTCCCCTCCAATAGCTGCCGACTATTCACTCTCACCCAGCATGGGTTCTGCACATGGTTTAAAAACTGTAATTCACCACTAAAACCACTCTTACCCAGCCCCTCTAAATAACAATCTGTCTGACTACCTCCTGGTTCCATTCTGTCCACATGAAATAAATCATGGGCTCGTTTACCTAATACGGCTTGTTTTGTCAGCCCCAAAAAGGTTAATGCAGCGCTGTTTATCTCTGTAATCAACCCTTTAGAATTAACCACATAAAGGCCTTGTGCCATGGTCTCATTAATGAGTTCTAAAAAATCCAGACTCTTCTGCTGTGCGCGTTTAGCCGAAACCCAACTCAAAGCAATAAAGCCCAGAACCAGAGCAATGATGGTTGCCATCAGGGCAAAAATAAGACTGTTTCTCAATAACCTATCCAAGTCTTTGGCTAGACGATAGGAGACTAGATAAGCATTATTTTCATGAGAAACATCATTAATCGCAATAAAATTAAGCACTTTATAGGTGCCTTTAACAAAGTAGACTTGCGAGAAAGATTGACCAGAAGTCAAACCTAACACAACTTGACGATCCCGCTTTGCAAGATGTCCGACTAACCTCATCTCACTGGACATGATGGCAGAAGATGGGGAAAGTTTTCTTAAAGGGTCCTCTTCTAACCACTCGTCAGAAAAAGCACTCTCTGCATAAATATTGTCGGCATTTGAAGCCATTTTAAATTCAAGTAAGCTTTTCTTATGAATTAAGCCATATTCCAGGCTATCGTCTAATAAGGCCATCTCTTTTCTTAAAGATTCAAACGGTTGACTAAACTCGACCGTTCCCAGAAACTGGTCATTTTTTTGAATAGGATAAATATGTCTAAATCCCGACTGTAATAAACCAACCTCGAAACCATGTAGGGGCGTTAAACTTTCTTTTACGCGAAGAAGGGAAGGTCTGATAATCGATAAATCATCACCAAACCGACTCGGCTTATGAAATCTTAAAAAGCTCCGGGTTTGTGAATCTTGAAAGTGAAAAATGGATAACCCCTGCTGTTTTAGGGTTTGATAATTGCCATACAGTAAGCGATATAAAGAGAGGCGTGCAAATTTAGCCTGCTGAGGATCTTGCGCCAAAAGCAGTAAGTCCATGACCGCCTTTGAAGCTTTTAAACTAAAGAAATAGGCATCAACGCCTTTTATATGGATAGATTCTACTGCTTTCCAGGCAATCTTTTGTGTACTGTTTTGTTTTTCTAAATAGAGTTCTTTTTGCTCAAGAAAACTTTTAGACACAAATAACAAGCTCAAGAGCCAAAGTACCACAATCAGTAAAACGGCCCAAAATTTTTCGCGCGGTTTAGCCAGCTCTCGGCGGATCATGGCGTCACATCCAAAAGTTGCAATTCACTCAATTGTTCATTTTTCGTCGCCAATTTCTCAACTCGGTCTGTAAACTGCGTCATCTGTTGCTGATCAAATACCACAAAACCAAACTTACCCACTCCCAACGTCTGAAGCTTTTCAGCCGATAATCCCAATAATTGGGTTTGTAGCTTTTGTAATTCCGTGGGAAGCAATTTTTTAGGATTCGAAATCAAAGCAAACATTGGATTCAAGGGTCCCTCTTTTAAAACCTCCAGCCCTAAGCCTTGAAAACGTTCCGCAATAAAATCTGCCATACAGCCGATAGACCCTTCATTTCGTAATAGTGCAAGTGCCACTCGGTCGTGTGCACCTTCAGATTGATAGGCGTAATCCGATAGTGTTAAACCTGCATCCGCAAAAAATGCCTCCGCCGCCATCCAGCCACAAGTCGATAATGGCTGAGTTAATAACACTTTAGGTGCTGCAATTTGTTTAATTTCATCCAACTGCGCCAGTCCATCCAGCGGCGCCACAAGCACACAGCGATAGCTTTGTTGATTTTTAGCGGCGCGTATAGAGACAATCGGTTGCAGACCTGCCGCTACCTTATGCAGTGCGATATAGTTTAAAGGCCCCAGCTGAACAATATCAACGGCCCCCGCCAGATAAGCCTGGATGATTTCATGATAATTTTTATAATATTTAACGGTTACCTTCCGGTCTAAAATGCGCGCCATTTCATTGGCCAAAGGTAAGCTTCTGGTAATCGTGGCAACTTCACTCTCTTTCGGCAATGGGGCGAACACTAAGGTTTCTTGGGCCTCAACAGAGGCAACTATCCCCATGGAAAATCCCAAGCTAATCGCTAAAATCTGAATATTTTGCTGAATTTTTGTAACAAATGAGGACTTCACTTTTAAAGCCTTTTTAGAATAAAGGTATTCGCCGATTATAGCCTACTTTTCTAGCTAATCTAAGAAAATATTTATAACTATTACATAGTCATACATCTTTATACTCAACCTATAAGTAAGGTTTTTAAAATCGCATGATACAGTGATTTTTGAAAGCCACCAGGCCTGGTCAGCTTCAATAGCATAACTATAAAAGCCCAACCTTTGCAAACGGTCAACTCACCTTAAAACCATACCAAAACGATGGCTCACTTAATTATTTCAAACGTTGCTATTTCAATCACTTAAAACAAGCATTATGAAAAAACCACCCGAAATTGCATGAAAATGCTAAAGTTAGTAATGGATTAAAATTTAAGTTTAACTAGATGGTCATTATGAATACTTTTAAAAAACTCCAGCTTGCCTTTGCGTCCATTATCATTATGTTCACGGGTTTTGGTGGTTACGCCATTTATCAAATGGATACCTTGGCTAGCGCAACAGAAAATATTTTTCAACACCCTCTTGCGGTAGGTATTGCTGCTCGCAATCTTAATACTGAAATCCTACAAGTAAATCTTTTACTCTCGCAACACAATAATCACAACAATAACGCTACCATCCGTCAAATAGAAACTAGACGGTTTGCGATGCAGCAAGAATTCGACATTATTAACGAACGTTATTTAGGGTCGGAAATTGATGTTAAAAACATATTAAACCAGTACAACAAGTTTTTTAAACTGGCCGAAAACATCCCTTCAAACCCCTCAGTTTCGGACATGCACCCCATTCAGGGCTCGCGCTTGAATGAACTTAACCAAGTTCAAGCTGACTTCTTTATAGCAAACCAAGTGTTAATTGATTTTGCCTCCAATAAAGCACAAAACTTCTTAAACACATCAACTCAAGCGCGCAACTTAGAAAAAGTTCTGTCATTAGTATTTCTTCTGCTGTTTTCCATTATCATTACCATTTATATCATTCAAAACTTAATAGGCGTGAATAAAGAGGTCTCCAAACAACTGCATTTGATTGATCAAAATATTTTAATGGCTGAATTGGACCCAAATGGCATGATTCACAACATCAGCCATGCTTTATGTCGTGCCTTAAACTCGACGGTTCAAGAGATGACCGGATCAGACAGCCATTTTTTCATTGACGAACCTGAACAACTGCAGCAATTAAAAGACATTTTAAGCTCAGAAAAGGGTGCCAAGATGCAGATTCAGAAAATCATTCTTGATGAAAAGGTTTGGTTTGAAATGAGCATTGAACCTCAATTTGATCAAGACTTTAATATCAATTATTTCAATCTCTTTCTGACAGACATCACCAGTGAAAAAAAGATTGAAGAAGTTTCAATTACCGACAAGCTAACAGGTCTATATAATCGTAATTATTTTGAAATGTTCTTTTCTAAAGAGATGCGTAAAGCCAAGCGAGACAAAAAGCTGTTTGGAGTCATTTTAATGGACATAGATTACTTCAAACAATACAACGATACCTATGGTCATTTACAAGGTGATTACGCTCTAAAGTCGGTCGCCAGCATGATCGATAAAAACACCCAACGCGCTTATGACTTAGCCTTTAGAGTGGGTGGTGAAGAGTTCTTAATTATCTTCAGTGTTGAAAACAACGATCAAGCTCTCGCGTTTGCAAATAAGATCCGTACTGACATTGAAGCGTTAGAGATTGAACATAATTCTAGCAGTGTTTCAAAGTTCCTCACCGCCTCTTTTGGAGTGGGCGTTTTCGCGCCCAGCCACCTATTAAATGAAAACGAGATCTATAATCAAGTTGATCAACAACTGTACGTAGCCAAAAATGAAGGTCGCAACACAGCAGCACTGATTTCCGTGGAATAGTCCACCCGCATACGATTTACAATCGTAACCAAACCCATAAAACCACTCCCAATATTCGCAACATCGCGTTTCGCGATGCCCCCCATTTTAGGACTTCAGCAGCCATCAAAATTCATTAGCCTACAATTAGCACATAGTTCCGAACAAAATTATTTTTCTTTCGACAGACTGATGCTCTGTACCGTTTGCTTTGACTCAAGTACAAAATTATAAGTTTTGTTAACCCGATTCCTTGAGTATTGTTTAATACACCTCCTTGGGCTATAAGCAAACATTGTATTCATAATGTTTACCTCCGCTATTTCAATGAAGGCCTCCCTTGCAGATTCCACCCTACTAAGATCCTCTACATCACTCTCAGATACTTCGTCTACCATGTGAATTTACCTCTAATAGCCTGTTCCAATTTAAGATACCTTAAGACTTAATCAACTTTTCGGTGTCTCTGTCACATTTTTCCAATTAATATTATTACAAGCTAAACACTCTTCTTTGATGAACCCTATTTTGACTAGTAAAGAGTGGACCTTACACCCTGCACAAAATCCTAAGGTAGCCTCTAACCACATAAAGACAATACAAACCCAAACCAAACTAGGTATCCAACTCGGCATGTAATTTTGTGTGACCGGCAGTAATTCACCTCCGAATAGCACATTGATCCATGTTGCAAAAACATCTGGATTAAAATATAAAATACACGCCAAAATCATGCTTGCACCAATACTCCAAGCAAACCGCTTTGGCTGCAATGGCTTCCAGATTGGCTGGGTATTTCTAGATAAATAGGTACTGATTAGAATCGCGGGGGAAAATCGTGCGCTGAAAACAAACATCCCAGCTAACATTTCAAATAACCCGTAAAAAGTACCCACGTTTGGGTGGAGTATTCATAGGTTCGTTTAACAACTTGAGCGGCATAGACTGTGCGCCCTTCCCAGTCAGTCTCATACTGATCGACAATCGAGTTACCATCGACAACCCAGCTAGAGGTGTAGAGCACGTCATAGAGCGTTAAACCTACAAATAGAGGGATGATTAATAGAATACCCGCTCGTATTCGTACGGCGACTTCATTAATATAAAGAGCGTGTTCATTACAATCTCGAAACCATACTTTTTTAAAAATAGAAAACATAACAACTTCCTTGTTTCATTATTTAATGACTAAATGACTCTCTAAAAGACTCATCAATTGATGAGGCATTAAGACTCTATAAATCACTTTAGGTTATCAATTTATAGACACTTAAACCCCATCACTAGAATCAAATCAAAAATCGACCTACCATCCTTTTCAAGGGAAATCATTCATGCGGCATCACAGTGATTTTGATTATTTTGTTCAAAAAAATAACTTATATCTAACGCGGTTTCGGATAATAAGTGCAATTTGGAAATAGGAAGAGCCAGTTGAGTTAAACTCGAAGGCTTTTCCCGACCAAGAGAATTGCAAAATGAGTTATAACCAACTGACCGAGGGTCAAAGACACCAGATTTACGCATTATTGAAAGAGGGATTTTCGCAAAAAGCGATTGCCGACAATATTGAATGCCATCCCTCAACCATGTGTMGTGT
>VCMH01000145.1_pt1 | contig 12896 bp, 10 predicted proteins | sample 3385031 | NCBI WGS metagenome assembly VCMH01 (sample SAMN11833398, study PRJNA544312) | saline spring metagenome | isolation source: microbial filaments from arctic saline spring | place: Canada: Axel Heiberg Island, Nunavut | collected 2010-05 | reverse complement strand
AGTAATGACAACCCTACTCAGAATCACTATTTAGAACCCTAAAGTATCGTTCAGAGTATCCCGAAAAGGCTTTTCAGGGCATTGTCAGTGCTCGAGAATGGGTCGCAGGCTTTACGAAGTGGTATAACGAAGAGCACCGCCACAGCAGTATTAAGTTCGTGACCCCTGCACAACGACACCAGGGGTTAGATATTGAAATATTGTTAAAACGAACAGAGGTTTATACTAAAGCTAAAGAACAAAACCCATGTCGCTGGACGGGTAAGATTAAGAATTGGGAGCATGAAAAGGAGGTTAAACTGAATCCTGGAAATGCGACCACTGAATCGAATAAATGTGAGGCGGCATAAATCACTTTTAGGCGACAACTATCTTGACAATTACCGATGAGCACCTTAAACCAAAAATCAATCGCTTAGCGTTGTTTAAAGAAATATTACAAAAAAGACCCTGCTTTTTGTCAATTAAGTCTTGACGATAAGAGTCAACTGTATATAATACGCCACATCAGCTCGAGGGGCTATAGCTCAGCTGGGAGAGCGCAACACTGGCAGTGTTGAGGTCAGCGGTTCGATCCCGCTTAGCTCCACCAAGTTTGATAACTGTAGTCTCAGCGAAGACCCTCTAGGCCGGGTTGCTAAGTAGCTGATACAACTATTGATTTTTAATGATCTATTTATAGAAATTTAAAATCACATTATGTGTGTCCTGTTCGTCTAGTGGCCTAGGACACCGCCCTTTCACGGCGGTAACAGGGGTTCGACTCCCCTACGGGACGCCACAATTTGCGGGAATAGCTCAGCGGTAGAGCACAACCTTGCCAAGGTTGGGGTCGCGAGTTCGATCCTCGTTTCCCGCTCCATATTTAAGTGGGTTGAAAAGAGTACACTAGGCCGTACGTTGACTTTCAACCGACTGTTTGTTGAGATACAAACATCGTAAAACTAGTTGTTTGTTCAACTAGTTTTATAAATCAGCAAGCTAAAAAAAGCTTAGAGATAAGCTGGATTTAGCAACTAGCTTAGTCTGATTTATATCTAGTTCAAGGCAGTAGTAGGGCGCATACACAAGTATGTGACCGACAACCAATGCAGAAATAGAAATAACACAGACTAAGAAAGTGCTACCAAAATGTCCCGTTCGTCTAGAGGCCTAGGACACCGCCCTTTCACGGCGGTAACAGGGGTTCGACTCCCCTACGGGACGCCACATTCTGAAACCCGCAATAAGATCTCTTGTTGCGGGTTTTTTTATGCCTTCAACAAATGAAAACGCCATTTAACCAGGCCTGGTCGAATGACTTACAGAATTAAGGTTAAGGGGAACTAGACCATATAGGGAGCTTAAAGATGGGGTGAGACGTCAGTCTATTTTGTTTGGAGAGAAACCGACTCAATGTTTTGAATCATTTCTAACTGATCAAGCAAGTCGCCTAACTTTATCTTTAAGTCGAGCTCTAATGTTAAGTCCATTTCAACTGAGCGCGCCTCACTGTCAGTCTTAGTTTGCGAAGAGATCAGATTAATATCTAATTCAGTTAAGGTCGCCATAACATCACGTAACAATCCTTTTCTGTCAAAAGCAACAATATGTAAATCAGCTTGATAAGTAGGGGATTCGGCAGTTTCCTTGCTCCACGAAACCTCAATCAGGCGTTGTAACTCGTCGTGAGACATATTGAGAATATTTGCACAATCACTTTTATGGATAGTGATCCCTCGGCCCCTCGTGACATAACCGACAATATCATTTCCATACTGCGGTTCACAACATGGCGCTAAATTTGTTTTAAGGTGTACTGCACCGACAACATATGCGACATTCTCATTGGCGGCACTAATCTCATCACCAGCATTAAATCCAAAGGACTTCTGACCACCATGCGATTGCTGCTTAGGCTTGAGAAAGCGCTGTAACGCATTGGAAATTTGGCGCTCATTTAACCGACCCTTACCAATATCCTCATAGAACTGTTCACTGTCTTCATATTTAAAACGCTTAATAACGTCAGATACTTTAATAGAGTGGGCGTGTAGGCGCTTAATTTCTCGATTAAACACCAACTCTCCCGCAATAATGTTTTCAGAACGATTTTGTTTATTAAACCAACTTCTCACTTTAGTGCGCGCACTACTACTGATCAAGTAACCTAAGTTTGGATTCAACCAATTACGGCTAGGGTGGCCATTTTTAATAGTTAACACTTCAACATTGTCACCGGTCTTTAAAACGGTACTTAGGGTTTTGATACGCCCGTTTATTTTTGCACCACGGCAACGATGCCCTAATTCAGTGTGAATATTATAGGCAAAATCAAGTGGCGTTGCCCCTTGGTTTAAGGTAATAATGTCATTGGTAGGGGTCATCACAAAAACATGCTGACTTTGAAGTTCAGTACTAATCTCTTTGAATATTTCAGGATCATCTGTATTTCCAAGCATTTGGCGTATACTTGAAATACTGCGTTCTAATTTTTCATCAAAACCTTTACCACCTTCTTTATATCGCCAATGTGCAGCGACGCCATACTCAGAATTATAGTGCATGTCTGGCGTTCTAATTTGAATCTCAATCGTATTGCCTTCAGGACCAATGATAACGGTATGAATTGATTGGTAACCATTATCTTTTGGGGAGGCTATATAGTCATCAAACTCTTTTTTGACGTAACTCCACTGGCTATGGACGGCACCGAGCACCTCATAACAATCCTTAATTGAATCAACGTAAATCCGTACGGCTCTTAAGTCATAAACTGCTTCAATAGGAAGGTCTTTACGCTGCATTTTCTTCCAAATGCTATAGATATGCTTGGGTCTTCCTGAAATTTCGGCCTTAATGCCATGCTCTTTGAGTAAATTACTCAAAGTATCCATCACCTTTTCAATATAAATTTCGCGTTCATTGCGCTTCATTTGCAGTTGAGAGGCAATCTCTTTATAGGCTCTCGGATGCATAAATCGAAAGGAGAGGTCTTCTAGCTCCCACTTTAATTGGGCTATACCTAAACGATTAGCAAGCGGAGAAAAGATCAGCTGTGTTTCAGCGGCAATTTGATGGCGTACTTGCTCATCTTCAAATTTCAAATGGCGTAAACGTGCAACGCGATAAGCAAGCTTGACAATCATAATACGAACATCAGAAGTCATCGCGAGTAACATTTGACGTAGTCGTTCATTTTGAACGTCGTCTGATTGTCTTACAATATCAAATTCTTTAAACTGGTTAAGCTTACGGATACCAGAAACCAAGTCTGCAGTAGCTTTACCAAAACGCTCTTCAACCATGTCATCGGTATAAATGCTTTGCAGATTCCCATCACTCACCAAGGTGGCTATTAAGGTTTCTACATCCATATTTATCTTTGCCAGAATTTCTGCCACATCAGCACTGCGAACCACAGTAACCTCAGGTAAGCTTTGTGCTTCGATAGCAATCGCGCAGGCAAGTTCGCACCGGGGCAGTTGCTCCGATGTTAAGCGCTCGGCTTTAAAGATGCGTAAAAACAGTTCCCGTGCTAGATTCATAGTGCTTTAGAGTTCATATTTAGAGTGACAATGTTATTTATGGTTTATTTTTTTTTGATGGGCTATTTTAATATAGTCATTCATCTATTTGCCCGCTAGTAGCCTACAGGTTAATGACTATCATCGCATCATTATGCGGCTTGAAAGGGGCAAAAATGATTAATTTAACCTTTAAGCTATATTATACCAACTTCTCCAGGCGCTCTATCTCAGCTTGTGCGTAGAATTTGATCTTCTTCGCCTCTTTCAACATATCACTCTGTGATAACAGACTGTAACGATAGCAAGAACGAAACACCTCCCCAATCTGGCTATTCATATTACGGTCGCTAATAAGGTGCTGTAGCTCAGTTGATCCGCTAGGAAGCTTGTAGTGGCTAACTATTCTACCAGCTGAGCTAACTTCGCTTCTATTAACGCCAACATCTGTAGTGGTGGACACTTGCACTTCTTTGAATTCTCTTTCTCGCTCAATGGCCCACAGTTTGGCTTCGGCCTCTTTAGAAAAGGTTTTACTTTCGGAATGGGTTAATACGCCTTTCTTACTTATTCTTATCTTGGCCATAAATGAGGGCGAGCCATCTAGATTTTTTCTTTCGACTATTGTAGCCATAACACTTCCTTTTATTTTGTCACAACCACTCTAAGTGACACTTCGTGCGATCTTTAATGTGACACATATAGTGACAACCAATGTGACAATAATGAGTCACCCTATGTGACAAGTGGCGAATAACAGCGTGACATACAAGTGACAACTTAATGTTACAGAATGGTAGTGCATTGTGACAATATAGTAAAGGGCAATACATTACTGAGGTCACCTCAAAGCATCAAGTTATAAACCCATAAAAACCACGCCTGATTTATTAAGAGTTCTCTATATTAGAACCAAGTGACAAAAAAGACGTAAATGGCTTAAAATAGCCGAAAATAACTAAAAAAGAAAAAACTAACCGAATGATAAAACCACCAAAAACTCTTGAGCCTTATAGTAAAGCCAGTGATGACAACCACTTAAACAGCGCCAACCAGTTTAGCGTCGCGCCGATGATGGATTGGACTAATCGCCATTGCCGCTACTTTCACCGCCAGCTCAGCCAGAATGCTTGGCTCTACACTGAAATGGTGACGACCGGTGCCATTATTTATGGTAATAATTTAGAACGCTTTTTAGGGCATGATGAATCTGATATCCCTGTTGCATTACAGTTAGGCGGTAGTGGGGCTAAGGATATGGCCACCTGCGCCAAGCTTGGCGAAGAGTGGGGCTATTCTGAAATCAATTTGAATATTGGCTGTCCAAGTGATCGCGTGCAAAACAATATGATTGGTGCCTGTTTAATGGCGCACCCAGAACTGGTTGCTGAAAATGTGGCGGCGATGAAAGCGGTCGTAGACATTCCTGTCACGGTAAAGACTCGTATTGGTATTGATGATCAGGAAGAGTTCGACATCCTTCATCAGTTTATTGACGGCTTAGCGGAAGCAGGGGTGGATGGTGTCATAATCCATGCTCGTAAAGCTTGGCTAGAAGGACTTTCTCCTAAACAGAATCGTGATGTACCTCCTTTGAACTATGCATGGGTTCATCAAATTAAAGCCGAATTCCCTCAGCTTTCAATTGCTATTAACGGCGGTATTAAAACCCTTGAGCAAGGGCAGACGCACCTACAGGGTTATAATGATTTACCCGCCGTTGATGGCCTAATGTTGGGCCGTTCAGCTTATGAACAACCTTATCTGTTAGCGGAAGTTGATCAGCAGTTCTATGGCAGTAAGCATGCTATTATTTCGCGTGAGCAAGTTTTAGAGAACATGAAACCTTATATAGAAGACCATCTTTCTAATGATGGTAAGTTAAACCATGTCACTCGCCATATGCTAGGCCTGTTTCACGGACTACCAGGCGGCCGAATTTGGCGACGCCACCTTTCTGAGCATGCTTTTAAAGCGGAAGCAGGTATCGAGGTCGTGGAACAAGCTTATCGCTTAGTCGCAAATGAAATCCAAAGGATGGAGGATCAAAAGTGATTTTTTTAGACGTACCATTTCGAGAAAAAGACCAAGCTAAAGCGCTAGGAGCGCGTTGGGATGGTGTGAGTAAAAAATGGTATATCCCTCCAGAGCTCTCTGAACAACCAGAACCTTTTCAAAAATGGCTCTCAAACGTAAGTACACCCAATTCAAATCAGATTTTAAATCACTATCTTCAGCAGACCTTGACACAAACACAGCACCATATTTATAGTGAAAATAGACCTCTGCCGACAGATACACAAGATAATGTGAATCCCAAAAAGAGTGAAAAGGGTGCTCTACTTTCTATTGTGTTACGCAAAGTTCAACAAGCCCTGCGTCAAAGCTTTCCCGGTGCGACTTGGGTGGTGGCTGAAATTGCCAATCTGAATAATAGTCGTGGACATCTCTATCTTGAATTGACTGAAAATAACGCCCAAGGACAATCCATTGCCAGTTGCCGTGCAATGATTTGGAAAAGCCAGGCGCCAAGATTATTACAGCGTTTTGAAACTGAAACAGGCAGTCCATTTACCATCGGCCAAAAAGTATTACTCTTAACGGAGATCAGTTTTCACGAAAAGTACGGTTTTTCGATGGTGGTGCAGGATATTGATCCAAGCTATACCCTTGGAGAGCTTGAACTAAACCTAAGTAATATCCGAAAACAGCTGATTACCGATGGAATCTATCAACAGAATAAACAGTTTACGCTTCCAAGCGATTTCTTTAGAGTAGCGGTCATAGGGCCGCCCAAGGCTGCAGGACTGGGCGATTTTCGGGCAGATGCTGATAACCTTCAAGCCGCAGGAATTTGTGATTTTAAATATTTCTACAGTGCTTTTCAGGGAGATTCGGTTGAAAATGAGATGCTCGCAGCAATTGAAGCGATTCATGCATTGCATCATAGCCAGCCGTTTGATGCTCTGGTTATTATTCGCGGAGGCGGAGCAAAACTTGATCTAAATATGCTCAATGTATACTCTATAGCCAAGCAGTTATGCATGGCTCAACTTCCCGTATTAACGGGAATAGGGCATGAGCGTGACTCAACGATATTGGATGAAATATCTAACCATCGTTTTGATACGCCTAGTAAAGTCATCGCATTTATCCGTCATGAAATATTCCAAAAAGCACAGCAAGCTAAATCAGATTGGCAAAGAATCGAGCACTCTAGCCGCTTAATGGTTCAATACTTAGAACAAGATTTATCTCAGTTAAATCAAGAGATTACCCATAACAGTCAAGGGACAATCTATCGCTGGAAGCAAGCGATGGAGCCGCTCCAGTTTCAGATTCAACGTTTGAGTGAAAATCGTATTCAGTCGGCATTGGTCAGCATTAATGAACTAAGACAAACCATTGATTTTCAACTTAAAAACAGCCTAAAACTGGTTAAGACTAATCTTGATTTATACCAACAAACGACTGAAAAAGAGTCTCAAAGGGTGCTCGAAACTAACCAGCAGCAGATTATTCAGTGGATTGCATTGGTGTTGAGCTCAGGGCCTAAAACACAGTTGAATCGAGGGTTTAACATTGCCAAGGATGCCGTTACAGGGAAACCCGTTATAACAGCGAATCAGGCATTGAAAGTCAAATCCATTCAAATGGAATTCGCCGATGGTAAGGTGTTGGCAGAAATTGATCAGACGACAGGTATTCTAAAAGAATAGCTAGGCGTTCATTCAGATCATTATTAGCGGTCTGGATGAGACAAAAAACAGTATAAAATTAATATAAATTGTATAAAAAGGGCGCCGTAATGAGCCAGAAATCCGAAAGCTTTAAAGAAAATTATCAAAAGTTGCAGAAAATTGCACAAAAATTATCTGATACTTCAGAAGTAGATATTGATGAACTTGTGCCAATGGTTGATGAAGCCACCAGAGCTTATCAGCTTTGTAAGTCGAGAATTGAAGCGGTTGAGACGGCGCTGAATAATCGTCTAGAGGCTGAAAAACCAAATCCAGAGGAGCAAGTAGATGCCTAAAGCGGTTATTTATTATAATCCTAGCTGCTCTAAAAGCAGAGAGAGCTTGGCAATACTCAAAGAAAAGGGCTTAGACATTGAAGAAGTTCGTTATTTAGACACGCCACCCTCTAGAGAAACGCTGGCTGAATTGTGTCAAATGATGAACTTGAAGCCTCGTGATATTATTCGTAGTGGTGAAGCCTTATTTAAAGAACTTGGGTTAACTGCAAGCGATGACAAGACAGATAGTGAGTGGCTTGATCTATTAGTCAGCAATCCGCAGTTAATTGAGCGTCCGATCGTTAGAGTGGGTGATAAAGCCACTATGGGACGACCTCCGGAAAATATTTTGAAAATCTGCTAGAGGCAGAAAAACATAACTCTGATGACCATTCTGACCCATTAATGTGTCACATCAGTTCAGTTGAGAGCTTTAGAATAACGACCCATAACTTACATTGTTCTTTTTTGATCAAGCGACAAAGACTGTTATTTGATATTTGACCAGGCCTGGTCAAATATATTCTCTGTTTTACAAACTGATAAAACACTCATCAACATTCATTTCACTATACAAAAAATCACTGCATAGTTCAGTAGGATTCAAATCGACTTCATAATCTCTCATATTTAAAAAGTGGGGCAATAGTTCCACACGAATGTTATTCTACACAAACACCAATTTAACATAATATATATTATGCGAACTTACAGCAAAGGTTGTTTTACGGGGGATCTGACTGGTATAGCACATAACTACCTAAAGTCTCTTTAAGAATCAATGTCTTGATTCTACTCTTAGCTATTCTCTTTGGAGGTACTTAAACTACTTTTACTGCAGGCTTAGCCAAGGAATATAAAAGATCGTCAAACCTGTCGAATTAAACGACTTTCCTCGCTCGACTTCATCAGAATGAAAATCGAATACAAAAAAGGCCGAATCAGTGGATTCGGCCTTTAAGCTTACAAAGCAGTTAAAACTGTTTTAATCTTAAAATAGGATCAAGAGCCATTCATAGTTTATTAACTTACAGGCCTGAATCACCTATGAACAATATCATCATTGGAATGGCTGACACCAACGACAACAGAATCGGAACCCATGCCTTTTCCTCTTTGTTTTTTAAGCCAATAATACCCGAAATTAACGCCACTGGAGCGGCTATCCAAGCGATTGGGGGAAATACAAAGCTGAATAAAATGGCAACCACACCAGAAGCCATGCCTAATGTCGTTGCATTACCTGGTTGATAATTTCGTGTATTTCGCATGTCTGTTGGCTCAGAGCTGGATGATTCCATGCGCCCTAAAATAGAGTTGATATCCGACTCTGTTAATTCGGGTTGCGCCACTTCAATATCCGTCATTCCAAGCGTAATTTTCTTGTTTTTATAAAGCGACTTAACTAAATCCTCCCAATGAGCATCGTTAGGTAATTGATCAACCATTGCATGTGCATCTTCTTTAATCGACATAAAGCCCTCTCTTTTATTAAATTTTGAATATTATTTTCTTAAATGGACTTAATTAGGTGGCTTTACTTAAAAGCCTTTAATATAAAGGCTCTTAGAGTAATAAATACGTCTTTTCAAGTGCATTTAGAGTATCTTTCTTATCTTTTTAGATTATTATATCTATAATAATTTGTTTTACGAATCCAAATTTCCGTTTCAACAAAATTACCCTTATCAGGAGTCGTTTTTAGTATGGCACTAATGCCCGGTCTACAGTTAAATATTGGTCAGCAACTTAAATTGACACCGCAACTACAGCAGTCGATTAAAATTTTGCAATATTCCGCTTTAGAGGTTCAACAAACCATTGAAGCGACTCTTGAAATAAACTTTATGCTTGAAGTGGATGAAGAGCTCTCTCAAGATGATGAGCAAACCTCCGACACGCATGAGAATACTAAGGAGAAAGATCCCAGTTCTAAGGAAGAAAAACCCCTTGATATAAATGAAGCTGACACCATCTCTAGTGAGCTTGATATCGATTGTAACTGGGATGAAGTTTATTCTGACCACACCGTGAGTTCTAGCTCAAAATCTGCAGAAGACTATATTGGCGCTGAAACCTATACCGCTTCGGAAAAAACATTGCATGACCATCTACATTGGCAGTCAGACATCTACCCTTGGGATGAAGTTCAAGAGGTCTTAGCTTCCTATTTAATTGATGACATCAGTGATGAAGGCTATTTATCAACAGACCTAGATCAGCTGTTAGAGGAAATTAACCTTAATGAAGGGTCTAGCCATAATCTGGAAGAGTTGAAGTCTGTACTCACGATTATTCAGCAATTTGAGCCGACCGGAGTTGGCGCTAGAAGCGTTCAAGAGTCCCTTTTATTACAATTGGCCGCTATGCCAAACAATCCTTTTGTGGTGACGGCCGCTCAGTTGATTACAGATAATTTTGACTGGCTCTCTTTTCATGATAACAAACGCATTAAAAAACTTTACGGGCTAGACGATGAACAACTTAGCCAACTGTTTAGATTAATCCAATCTCTAAATCCACGCCCTGGTCGCGACTTTTCGTCAATACAATCTGAAATTATCGTTCCTGACTTACGCATTAGGCGCTCTAAACAAGGCTGGTTGGTTGAGTTGAATGCGAATGCTTTTCCTCGCCTTGCCGTAAATTCTACTTATATTGATTTGGCCAGTACGTTAGACAACAGCGAGCAATCTAAGAAAATTAAAGAACAGTTGATTGAGGCTAAAGGCTTAATTAAAAGTATTCATAGTCGAGGTGAAACCCTTCTTCGTGTCGGTAGATTCATCGTTGAAAAGCAGCATCTTTTCTTTGAAGAAGGTGAACAAGCCATGCAACCTCTTGTCTTACGTGAAGTGGCTGAAAACTTAGAGCTACATGAATCCACAATTTCTAGAGCAACCAGTCAAAAATACATGCAAACGCCACGTGGTACTTATGAACTAAAGTACTTTTTTTCGACGGGAGTCAGCCAATATGGCAGTGCAGATCAATCAGCAACGGCTATCAAAGCACATATTAAAGGCCTGATAGATCAAGAAGATGCCAAAAACCTTTAAGTGATAATAAATTGATGGCACTTTTAGAAGAAAAGAGATTTCTGTGGCTCGTAGAACCATTGCTAAGTACCGTGAGGCACTAAGCATTCCCTCTTCCAGCGAGCGTAAGAAACGTAACCAATTCAAGATGTAGAGTTGCTTGCCTTGAACATTACTCTTATAATACGCAGATTACTTAATAAAAATTTTAGTTAAGGTTAGTGGATATGAATCGAACAAGTTTTGAACAAATACAAGTTGCTGCTCAACAGCAATGGGAACATCAGGCACAAGTAAAAGAATACATGTCGGCTGTTAACCCATCCATGCCCAAAATTGATGTCGTTGGCTATCCTAGCAGCTTGCACGAAGGTGGTGATACTCGTATTATCCCTTTTGATCTGTCGACAACCTTAGAAACAACTTATCCTGCAACCTCGCCTAATTTAATGGCTAACTACCTGCACATCTGTGAAGGTGATACCCTAAAAACCGATGTTTCCGCGACTTCACAAATGTTTTACATCATTCGTGGCCATGGTCGTACGCAGATGGAAAATGGTACCATTGAGTGGAAACAAGGAGATTTATTCACCTTGCCTGCCGTTCCAGATGCATTACATTCAGCTAGCTCAGATGTGGCTATCTACTGGGTTCATGATGCACCTCTTTTAAAATATTTAGGAGTTGAGCCAGCCGTTCAGCGGTTTGAGCCGGTTTTATATACGCATGAACGTTTAACGCAAGAATTGAACTCTATCCGTGAAGCGGCCGCTGGCAAAAATCGTACTGGTTTCTTGTTGGCACATCCAAACTTCCCTCAGACTCTGACATTAACCCATACTTTATGGGCGCTTTATAATGTATTGCCAGCGGGCGTTGTCCAAAAAGCCCATCGCCATAATTCAATTGCATTGGATTTCTGCGTCTCATCAGGCCCAGACACATATACCATGATTGGTAAAGAGGTAGATGAAAACGGTGATATTATCAATCCCATTAAAGCAATGTGGACACCGGGTTCAACGTTCATAACGCCACCTGGCTGGTGGCATTCTCACCATAATGATTCAGGTGAAGATGCTATTGTATTACCTATCCAGGACGCAGGTCTTATTATGAATATGCAAGTATTAGATTTTCAGCTCATTAGTTAATAACTGATGAACCTCATCTCGTTACTGAAAGCGGAGTTTTATGCAAAATACAGATTATCGAATCGCGGTTATTGAAGACGATCCAATACAATTAGAAAATCTAGTCACAGCACTAGAACAACAGGGATTTATGGTCGATTCTTTTGATAATCGCCAAAGCGCAGAAGAGAGCTTTGCTGCAGGCCTGCCTAATTTAGTGATTTCAGATATCATTCTTGGATCTGAGGTCGATGGTGGATTTGATTTAGCCAAACACCTACTCGGCTACAATCAACCCATTCCGATCATTTTTCTCTCTGAAAGACAGTCTGAATTCGACATATATACTGGCCATGCTCTCGGTGCGATTGATTACCTACCAAAACCGATTAGTTTAAATATGCTGATTGTTAAGGTTAAAAATTTATTAAGAATTACCGGCAATGCCAGCACAAACTATGCAGATGAGGAAGCTTCAAAAATCCCGAATTTGGTATTGGTTCAGGATCAATTCAAGGCTTATTGGTTTGAAAAACCATTGGATTTGACGGCGACTGAGTTTGAAATGCTCAAGCAATTTGCCGTTGCTGGCGAATCTAGTGTTGTCTCCTATGATGCTTTGCAAGCTTCGACACAGGGCGTGGTTGAGCGAAATACCATTAACACACACATTTGTCGTATTCGAAATGCATTCAAAAAGATCACGCCTGATTTCAATGCCATCCATAATGAATATGGTCGTGGTTATAGCTGGCAGAAAGATGTTTAGCGTTTTAAAATCGTTTTATTAAAAATGTTTTAGTCACACCACGAGACTCTAAAATTCGTTAGATCAGTTACCTCGGGAGATGTTAACTTTTGTCATTCAACATTAAGCTCATCAGCCTAAGGCTTTCCATTCGAACAAGATTTTTTTGTCTTGTTGCTACTGCTAACGATTCTTCCCTTTTTAGCCTATCGATTTGCGATTGATTTACATCGAATCCTGCTTAATAATCAAGCGATCGTTCAGCAGCAAACCGTTGAAAATCTAGCACTCATTTTAGAGAATCGTACAGATTTATGGGCGTTGCAAATTCAATCCGGGACGCCTACTCGACTTTCTCACTTAAATTTAGCTAACTCTGTACTTTGGGTGGTCAACGAATATGGCCAAACCACCTACGTGGTAGGTCAACTTCCACAAGAGTCGTCGTGT
>VCMH01000055.1_pt1 | contig 12898 bp, 12 predicted proteins | sample 3385031 | NCBI WGS metagenome assembly VCMH01 (sample SAMN11833398, study PRJNA544312) | saline spring metagenome | isolation source: microbial filaments from arctic saline spring | place: Canada: Axel Heiberg Island, Nunavut | collected 2010-05 | reverse complement strand
CCGCTTGCTACGCCTTTAGCCCTTAATGCGTCTGCAAATCTCTTTAATGGCACGTTGTAAGCCATTGCATTAATGGCTGGCATGTACAGGCATTTCCTTAAATTGGCATTACCCATTTTAGACAACCTGGAGCTATTTACACTCGTCCCAGATTGAACGATTTGAGGTGTCAGCCCTGCAAAACTAGCCAGGTTTTTTGCTTTGTCAAAACGCTTAATATCTTTGATAAACGTTATTAAGTCCATGGCTGTTTTCTCACCAATACTGGTAATGCTTTCAAGAAGTTTTACGCTTTGGCAAAGCTCTTTATCTGATTGAATACATTCTTTAATTTTAGCGATAACCGTTTGAATGCTGTTTTCAATCTGCTGAATTTGCTTTTCTTGAACTTTTCTTACGCGTGAATTTAATCCACTTTTCAGTTGGTTTTTGAATTGAGTTTGCTGGCGTGTCAGAAGCTCTTTAAGTTTGTACCACTCTTGAAGCTCTTGTACTACGGGCTTGTCAGGCGCCCAGAGCACCAATTTTTCTGTCTTACAAAATTGCGCAATAACCTTAGCATCTTCACTATCCGTTTTAACTCTATTTAATCCCGATTGAGCATATCGTTTAATTCTTAATGGATTTACGACTGAGACTGAAACGCCTTGTTGGTAAAGAGAGGTGGCTAGCCCCAAATAATATTTCCCTGTTGCTTCCATGCAAACATGAGGTTCATTAAACTTAGAAACCCAAGTTTTGAATTTTTTATATCCTGCTACAGTGTTCTTAAAAATGATGCTTTGCTTCTGCTCACTTGTTGCCGCATCAAAGGTGTCTTTGCTTATGTCAATTCCAATGTATGTCGCCATGATAAACCGCCTAATATGTGATAGGATTTAGTCTCGCTTGGTAAGTTCACACTATGGCTTTACTAACCTTATGAATACAGGCTAGGAGTCGTGTCCTGCCTAAGATACCGTTCAGTTTATAGTGTGTGAGGACAAAGGTCTTAATCTGGCATGGAAGGTCTTACCCTAGGCCTGGTCACAAGATCTCTCTGTCCTTTTACTAAGCGTCCCTAATAAATTCTCCACTTCTGGAGAACACTTTCAACATATAAGGCCTGGTCGTTTATGGTTTCAATAGTGATGGCAATCAAATTTACTGATAGTAGACCCTGTTATTTTCAATTATCGGTAAGGTCTAACTACTGCTATAGTCTTGAAAAATTTAAAAATTAGTAATAGGATATAAGATGTCATTCAATAAATTAACAGGCGCGATTTTAGTCGCTTTAGCCTCACAAGCCGTCAATGCATCAGGTTTTGCATTAATCGAACAAAGTGCTAGTGGTCAGGGTCTCTCTTACGCTGGTGCGGCGGCTAATGCTGAAGATGCCAGTGTTATGTGGTTTAACCCAGCGGGTTTAACAGAGATTGAAGGCAGCCAGGCGATTATAGGCGCGCATGTTATTTCTCCGGTTGCGAAATTTAGTGACGATGGCTCTACAGGGCCATTGGGTGAATTTGGCGGGGGAGGCGATGATGGTGCAACGCTTGGTTTTGTGCCGAATATCTACTGGAAAGGTAAGTTTGGTGAGTATGATGCTGGTTTAGGTATTAACGTACCTTTTGGTCAACATATCTCGTATGACGATGGTTGGGCAGGACGTTATGTTGCAACTGAAACCAATTTAAAAACCATCAATATTAACCCGGCAATTGCACGTAAAATCAATGACCAGCTTTCATTCGGTTTCGGTTTGAATGCACAATACGTTAATTTGATTATGGAAAGTAAACTTGATAATGGACTTGTTACAGGAGGAGTTGATAACACTACTGCAAATGCCAAGTTGGAAGCGGATAGTTGGGCTTTTGGATATAACTTAGGTTTTTTGTATCAACCAACGAAACAAACTAATCTTGGTTTTTCGTATCGTTCTCAAGTCAAGCATGATGCAAAAGGTGATGTTGATTATAGCGATAATCTGAACAATAACTGGTTTCTTGGAAAAGGTCTTGAAGATGCAGATATTTCATCTGCCGTTAACCTGCCTGCCACAGCTTCATTTAGTTTTAAGCAAGGAGTGAACGAAAGATTACAAGTCTTGGCGGATGCTACTTGGACGAATTGGAGCGATTATAAAGAATTGGTTATCGAATATGATTCAGCTCAAGAAGATGCAAACACGCGACAGGATTTTAAAGACAGCTGGCGTCTCTCCTTAGGAGGTATCTACCAGTTAAATGATGCTATGAAACTACGTGCGGGTGTGGCATTTGACCAAACACCGGTCTCAGACGAAACAAATCGTAGTCCTAGGACGCCTGATTCAGATCGTAAATGGTTGTCGTTTGGTTTGGGTTATAAACTGAGTCAATCAATGAATTTAGATGTTGGTTATAGTCATCTCTTTGCAGAAGAAGTAGATGTGAATTATACAACGGATGATGCTCAATTTTTAATTGGCACTTACGATGCTTCTGTTGATATATTAAGCGCACAATTAGTTTGGAATTATTAACAGGACTTGAGTTCATTTTCCCAAATTGACCAGGCCTGGTCACTTTGAAATCGAGATGTTAAAACGCCCGCTTATTCATTGAATAAGCGGGCGTTTTTTTATGCTTTTTATTTAGTTCTAAAGTATCTATTTAAGGCATGTAGCGTCTACGAATCCAATAATCGACACTGACATATTTTCCGCCACCGATAAAGAATAAAGCCAATAACATAATGAAATAGGTAGCAGCCCATTCTATGCCGTTGTTACTGATAATAAAATTACCGTGTTCTGTTAGCCATTCATAATTGCCATGGGTTTGTAAGACCTCTTTGGCTTTGTCTAAGCGGTCAATAGCCTCTATTGAGGTTTCACTTGCCCAAGGAGACATTAAGTCATGCACGGCTTGCCAACCGTTATGCCAATGTACACCCGTTGCTGCAATAACCATGGTAAACATTAAGGGGATGGTTGCCCATCGAGTGGCAAAGCCAAACAGCAATAAGATGGCACCACCGACTTCTGCAGAGGTCGCTAAAAAGGCCATTATCTCCGGGTAAGGTAATCCGAGCCCCCATTCTTTGTTGCCAAACCACTCGACAATATCCGGAAAAGTGTTGACCTTATTCATGCCAGCCACCCAAAAAACAGGTACTAAATACAAGCGTAAGGCTAAAGGGGCTAAAAAAGAGAGGTGATGACTCAAGTCCATCATTTTTTGAATATTTATAATGAAATTTTTCATGTATGTGCTCTTTGAAAAGTTATAAGGAAGAGCTTGTAGACACGTCTTGGTGGTTTCATTATCAAGTTAACTTATTAAAATTACCAATCAAATTCATTGAAGGTGTTGATGAAAAATTAAATGAAATAAAAAATTGAATTGCCGTTCAGGGAAGGGACTAAACTGGAGAATAAATGATTTTATGGGATTTAAGCAGGCACTCTTTAAGAATAAATACCTGCTGTATTGATTTTAGTTAAGAGAAGATCAAGCCTTTAAAAAAGACAACCACTCTTGGAATAAGGCAGGCGTGGTGGCTGCAACGGCTGAGCGTTTTTCAACTCTAGCCACCACAACTTTTTCCTCTTCTAACGTACAACTCAAACCACCGGCTTCTTCTAAAATCAACCAGCCGGCGGCATAGTCCCAAATGTTTTGTGCACCGTGCAGGTAGACCTGGCCACGTCCCGCGGCAATCCAACACCAGTCGAGTGCCACTGAGCCAAAACTGCGTTGCGATGAGTAGGGCGCTTGGACGGCTAGGCGTGTTGCTAAGGCAGGTTGAAGGCGTTTAAAGTCGACAATGCTACTGCATTGGCTTAACGCGGTTTTAGGCGTTTGTGCAAGCAATGGTTTGTTATTCAATTCTGCACCGAGTGCCTTTCTGGCTGCAAACATCTCATGACGTGAAGGGTCGTAAACCAGTCCAGCGACAATTTCCCCCTTAATCATTAGAGCTAAAGAGACAGAATAGACAGGAATACCGATGGCGAAATTACTGGTGCCATCAACAGGGTCGAGTATCCAGCAACCGTTCACACTAGTCATCGCTTTTTCTTGTTCTTCAAATGTCGACTCTTCACCCAAAAAAGCGTACTCGGGCCAGTTATGTTCTAAGAAAGCTTGAGTCTGAATTTGCATCTGAGTATCGGCTTCGGTCAGAAGGGAGCCATCGGCTTTGATTTCTGCTGAGACCTGCTCAAATCGTGCGAGGACTTCCATTTTAGCGAGTCTTATAATGCCATTTTTAAGTTTGGCCCATTGCTGTTCGTCCGTAAAGTTATGCTTTTTCATGGAATACTCTCTTTAAGTTATTCGTCGCTTGGGGGCGTTAAGCGAATGGTTTCTATGGCATTGCTTGAGGTTTCAACCACCTCTAATACATAGTCATCTACCTTAATGCAGGTTCCGGGTAACGGTAATGTCTCCAGAACTTCTTGGATAAGGCCGTTAAGAGTCTTAGGGCCATCCGTCGGTAAGGTGAGTTGGTATTCCTTATTCAGGTCACGAATGAACTCTGAAGCATTAATCGTCATAGTGCCGTCAGCATGTAATGCAACAGTATAGTCATATTTGTTTTTGGAATCTGTTGAGAGCTTACCGACAATCTCTTCCAGTAGATCTTCCATGGTGAGTAAGCCTTGCAGGTCACCATATTCATCGACAATCAGCGCCATACGGCGTTTGTGGTCGGTAAACTTTCTTAATTGCACATTCAGAGTGGTGGTTTCTGGAATGAAGTAAGCAGGCCGGGTGATTTTTACAATGTCTTTCAGGGTGGCATCGCCACGCATCAAAATTGGCAGAGCACGGCGTAGATTAAGGATGCCAATTAAATCCTCTTCAATAGAGCCGCGGTAAAGCGGAATACGGGTATATGAGGATTTTTGAATGGCTTTTAAAACCCCTTCAAAAGGCTGGTTTAAGTCAACACCATACACATCTTGCTTCGGAATCATAACGTCTTCTACTGTCACGCTTTCCAGGTTTAAGACGCTAGAGAGCATGGAACGGTATTGAACAGGGAGTTGATTGGTGGCTTCATCTATTAAGGTTTGCAACTCCTCGTGGCTTAAAGAGTGTTGGTCATCGCTCTGTTTTGTATCGACACGAAAAGTTTTCAATATACCATTGGCAAAGAAGTTGACGAGCCATACTATGGGTGAGAGTATTTTTAACAGAGGAGTTAAAACATAAGCGGCAGGGTAAGCGATTTTTTCTGGATAAAGCGCCGCTAAGGTTTTAGGAGCAACTTCCGCAAACACTAAAATAACTAAAGTTAGCAGGCCTGCGGCTAAGGCAATCCCAGCTTCACCAATAAGTTTCATCGCAATAATCGTTGCGATAGAGGAGGCAAAGATATTCACAAAATTGTTGCCGAGTAAGATTACACCGAGCAGTCTATCTGGGGACTCAAGGAGTTTTTGAGCCTTGATCGCGCCTTTGTGGCCAGCGTTAACTTGGTGCTTTAATCGATAGCGATTTAAGGCCATCATGCTGGTTTCAGAGCTTGAAAACAGAGCCGATAAAAAAATGAGAAGGGCAAGTATGCCAAAAAGGATCGAAATATCTAGCGAATTCAATGTGGTGTAATCGGTTGTGAATGAGTGCGAATTATACCGTTTTATCGGAGCCGAAAAAAGCCCCGGTTGAACAACTTAATGCGGTCTTTATTTTAAAATCGTGCTCTTAATGATTTTCATTGAGTGTCGTAGGAGCCGCTGAGACCGCAATTAATTGTTTTATCGCGGCCGCCGTTGTCTTTACGGCGTGGCTCTTAGAATCCTAAAAACCGTATTATAATTTGGGTTCCAACATAGCTTAGAACCAGCAGGAAATAAGCCCAAATAGTATATCGTGCGGCTGTTTGACCACGCCACCCATATTTAAAGTGGCCAAATAGAAAGGTTGCATAGACCAGCCAAGATAAGATTGCGAAGAAAGTTTTGTGAATCAGGTGTTGCGCGAAAATATCTTCAATAAAGACAAGCCCACTCAGTAGAGCAAAACTTAGGAAAATAAAACCAATCAAGACTAACTGGATGAGAGTGTTTTCCATTACTTGCAGTGGTGGCAAAGCTTGCGTCAATCGTGAGAGTTGTTTGGTCCGAAAACGTCGTTCTTGCATTGCATATAAAACGGCTTGCGCTGTGGCAAGTCCCATAATGCTATAGGCCGAAATTGAGATAAGAACATGAGTGCCCATTTTTAAAGAGAGTGGGATCTCACCGTGAATTGCTAAAGGAATTAACGTGGTCAATGCGGCGAGTGGGTAAATAAAGATCCCGAGCGTTTCGGTGCTTTTATTGATATTGGTAATCAGTAAAATAATACTGGCGAGTACGGCAATCAATGAGAGCACGATGCCGATATTAAGGTTGATGCCGTGATCAACCCATAACATTGAGCTAAGTGCATATGCGTGCAAGAGTGTCGCAATGACAGCGAGTCGAATCACTTGTAAGCGTACATCAACGGATGCACGACTTTGAATCTTGCGCCAAATCAAGCTGCTTGCGTATAAATATAAGAGACTGGCGAATAACGCACTTAATCCACTGATTAACATAAAACCGAACCTTTGATAATTTGAAGTCTCACTAAGAAGAGAGGCTTCATGGACAAGGGTCGCTATGAAGACATCAATCTGTGAGATATTTCAGCTATAATAGCTGAATTATTTTTTGAATTGAAGACCGTACGCATTTAAAAGCGCAAACTTATCTTTGTGATGTGCAAGTAATGTACTGTTTTGTTAGGAGTTTTGTATGTTTGACAATCTATCAGATCGTTTGTCGAAAACCTTTAAATCCATTCGTGGTCAAGGTCGTCTGACGGAAGCCAATGTGAAAGACGCGCTTAGAGATGTGCGTCGTGCGCTACTCGAAGCGGATGTGGCTTTACCCGTCATTAAACAGTTTATTGAAAAAGTACAAGAACGTGCGATTGGACAGGAGGTTTCAACCAGTTTGAATCCTGGTCAAGCTTTTATCAAAATTGTACGAGAGCAGTTAGCTGACGTAATGGGGGCGGAAGCCGAACCGCTTAACTTTAATGTTGAGCCGCCTGCCGTGATTATGGTTGCGGGCTTACAAGGGGCGGGTAAAACCACCTCTGTTGCTAAGTTGGCTAAGTTACTTAAAGAACGTGACAAGAAAAAAGTCATGTTGGTTTCAGCGGATGTCTATCGTCCAGCCGCGATTAAACAGCTAGAAACGTTAGCGGAACAAGTTGATGTACTCTTTTTCCCCTCATCAGCAGATCAAGATCCGGTGCAGATTGCAAAAGATGCGCATGCTGAGGCCAAGAAACAATTTGTCGATGTCCTGATTTTAGATACCGCGGGTCGTTTGCACATTGATGCTGACATGATGCAAGAGATTCAGCATTTACATAAGAGTATTAATCCTTGTGAGACGCTGTTTGTAGTCGATGCAATGACCGGTCAAGATGCTGCGAATACGGCTAAAGCTTTTAATGATGCTTTACCATTAACCGGGGTTATCTTAACCAAAACCGACGGGGATGCACGTGGAGGCGCGGCGCTTTCCATTCGCGAAATCACCGGTAAACCAATCAAATTTATTGGTTCGGGCGAAAAGGTTGACGCTTTAGAAACATTCCATCCAGATCGTATGGCAGGTCGTATTCTAGGTATGGGTGATGTACTCAGCTTAATCGAAGATGCTGAGACTAAGATTGATCAGAAAAAAGCTGAAAAATTCGCACAAAAAATCCAGAAAACGGGCGTATTCGATTTAGAAGATTTTCTTGAGCAACTTCAGCAAATTCAGAATATGGGTGGTGTCGGTGGCTTAATGGGTAAGTTACCTGGCATGGGTCAGATGAAAGAACAAATAAGTGGCGATGTGGCAGAGAAGGAATTTAGGCGTTTAGAGGCTATGATTAATTCCATGACTCGCAAAGAACGTCGTTTCCCGGCGGTCATAAAGGGCTCACGTAAACGTCGTATCGCAGTGGGTTCTGGTACGACCGTGCCGGATGTGAATCGTTTGTTAAAACAGTTTACGCAAATGCAAAAAATGATGAAAAAAGTTTCTAAGGGTGGCATGAAAAATATGATGCGTGGTTTAGCTGGGAAGTTACCACCGGGAATGAGCATGCCTCCCGGAATGAAATAAAGACCTCCTTAATTTCAACTTTCTGAAGTTTGGTCCTACGCTCACATGATATTTTAAGGCCGCAGGACATGCCCTACGCTTTCATGGTTTTGTTAGGCCGCAGGACATGTCAGGCCTGGTCAGGTTATTAGGAAGTAGGAGTTGAGTCTTTATTGCATCCCAAAGCCTCAAGCGAACCGATGTTGCTTGGGGCTTTTTTGTGGACGAAAGTAAGTTTTTAGAAGAATACATAAGTTAACTTTATACGGAATCTAGAAAGGCCATAGAAACAAGGGGTTATCTGTTTTAGAAGTGGATGCAATAAGTTGTAAATAAATCAATATAACTCGTTGAAGTTCAGTTTAATTATCTGTATAATCCCGCTTTCGCCAAATGGTTGGTGGAACATAGAAGAATTTGTTGGGAGGATTACCTCTCATCGCCTGATTAAAAGGAAATATATTATGGTAGTTGTTCGTTTAGCTCGTGCTGGTTCAAAAAAGCGTCCTTTCTATAAAATGGTTGTTGCAGATCAACGTTACAAAGCAACAGGTCGTTTTATTGAGCAAGTTGGATTTCATAACCCAGTGGCAACTGGTGGTGAAGAAAGAACTCGTCTTGATCAGGCGCGTCTAGAATTCTGGATTGGTCAAGGTGCTCAAATGAGCCCACGTGTTGCTAGTATTGTTAAGCAAGCGTCTGTAGCTTAATTCGTTCTCCCGTTAAAAAGGTCTAGATATGTCTGATGAAAAACTGATAGTCGGCCAGATTAACGGTATTTTCGGGGTCAGCGGTTGGTTGAAAATTTTCTCCCATACCGACCCGAGAAAAAATATTTTAGACTACTCGCCTTGGTGGATTAAATGCAAAGGCGAGTGGCGTACAGTCAAGGTACTTGACAGTAAAGTGCAGTCGGGCGGTAAAACGCTCGTTGCTCTGATCGAAAATGTGACTGATCGTGACGTAGCCCGTGAATACATAGGTTGCGAAATCGCCATAGACCGCTCTCAGCTTAAGCAAGAAAATGATGGTTGGTTTTGGATTGATTTGATTGGCTGCCAAGTCACAACGCAAGATAATATTGCATTGGGCGAGGTGACTGAGATTGTCCAGACAGGCGCACACGATGTGTTGCGTATAAAAGGGGATCAAGAGATTTTGATTCCGTTTGTTATGGATCGTTTTATTCAGTCAGTGGATATCGCCAATAGACAAATTATTGTCGATTGGGAATTGGAAGAAGAAATAGACAGTGAGGTTTGATGTCATTACCCTGTTTCCGGAAATGTTTAGTGCATTAACGGAATCAGGCGTAAGTCGACGTGCAATTCAATCTGAACTTTATGCTTTAAAAACCTGGAATCCACGCCAGTTTACGTTAGATAGACACAAGACAGTTGATGATCGTCCTTACGGGGGCGGGCCAGGAATGGTCATGATGTATCAACCGTTAAAAGATACACTTTCTGCAATTGAAAATGAGTTACAGGTAAAACCACATGTGGTGTATTTATCACCGCAAGGTCAACCTCTCACTCAACAGAAAGTGGCTGATTTAACTCAGTATGACAATATTACTTTGCTCTGCGGCCGCTATGAAGGGGTTGATGAGCGTTTGGTTACTTCATCCGTGGATGAAGAAATCAGTATAGGTGATTTTGTCGTCAGTGGCGGGGAACTGCCAGCCATGATGTTAATGGATGCGGTTATCCGCTTAATTCCTGGCGCATTAGGGCATAGTCAATCAGCTGAGCAAGACTCATTTTCAGACGGACTGCTGGATTGTCCGCACTATACCCGACCTGAGGTTGTGGATGGCATGAGTGTACCTTCGGTATTAATGGAAGGTAACCATGCCAAGATTGATGCTTGGCGACAAGCTCAAAAAATAGTGCGAACCCAGCAACGTCGTCCAGATATCCTGTCTGACAAAAACAGTTAAAAACTCGGATTTAACCTCTGGTTAGCAAGTATTAACTTGTTTAACGAATGTTGAATAAACTTTTAGAAGGGAGAACCCTTCTGGTTCACAATAGAATTGATTGAACCGAACTATGGAGAAGCTTAAAATGAGCGATATCATTAAGCGTATTGAAGCAGAACAGATGACGAAAGAATTACCAGTATTTGGTCCTGGTGATACAGTTGTTGTACAGGTTAAGGTTGTAGAAGGTAAGAACGAACGTCTTCAGGCTTTTGAAGGTGTTGTTATTGCCATTAAGAACCGTGGCATTAACTCTAACTTCATCGTGCGTAAGATTTCACACGGTATTGGTGTTGAGCGTACTTTCCAGACTTATAGCCCTGTAGTAGACAGTGTTGAAGTTAAGCGTCGCGGTGCAATTCGTCGCGCGAAACTTTACTACCTACGTGAGCTTTCTGGTCGTGCAGCACGTATCAGAGAAAAAGTATAATCGTCTAACGATTAACTTGTTCTTGAAAACGCCCTTAATTGGGCGTTTTTTGTTTCTGCTCTCCTGAAATCAAAACCTTAACGCTATGGTCGGATTCACTCTTCTCTCTTAACCCGCTATTTTCTATTTCATCTAAGCGATTCAAATCTCACCTCTCTTATGCTATTTGCTATACTTTGGTTATGCCAAATAATTCGCAATCGTTTCACCATATTCATGATTTTCTAGTCTTTCTATCTGTTTCAGAAGGCTTAAGTAATAACACCATTTCTGCCTATAAAACCGACTTACAACTCTACCAGGCATGGTTGTCTGATAATGACTTACTCAGCTTTTGAGTTGATCGAACGTTCTCATATTGAAGATCTTATGTATCACTTGCAAGAGAGCGGTCGTAAGGCTAAGAGTAATGCTCGTCTGCTTTCAACCTTAAAACGATTCTATCAATGGGCCGTGGTCAACTCGTTGTTTGCTTCTGATCCCACGGCCTTGCTAAAGGCGCCCAAGATTCCCCAATCGATTCCAACCGTCATTACTGAACAACAGGTGGTCGCTCTATTGGAGGCACCTGATATCACTACGGTCTTAGGGATTCGTGATAGAGCTATTTTGGAACTAATGTATGCCAGCGGTTTAAGGGTTTCTGAAGTGGTGGGCTTACCTTTTGAGCAACTCAACTTATCAGCAGGCCTGGTGCAGGTAACGGGTAAGGGGAGTAAAGAGCGCATTGTGCCTATTGGTGAAATTGCGATTGAATGGTTGGAGCTTTATATCAAGAAGTCGCGGCCTGTTTTGGCCAAACAACGCTGGATTCCCAGTCTATTTATTTCACGTATTGGTCGAACCATGACGCGACAAACACTATGGCATCGCGTTAAAAATCTGGCGTACGACGCGGGTATTCGGAGTAAGTTATCTCCGCATACCTTACGGCATGCGTTTGCGACCCACTTAATTAATCATGGTGCAGACTTAAGAACAGTGCAGTTATTATTAGGGCATAGTGATCTATCCACTACACAGATCTACACGCACGTCGCTAAAGAGCGATTACATAAACTCCATCAGCAACATCATCCTCGTGGCTAATATAGCTCAGAGGGCTGCTAAAGGCCTGGACGCTAAGCTACGTTTAAAGCGAATCAGGTTATGACAGACAGCTTATTTCAAGCCTTTAAGCGTTCAGTTAAAATTGTTTAGCGGTTATAATCGACCCAGTTTAATAAAATATCATGCTTTTAAGGCACGCTCTATTTCAAAATAAATATTTAAAAAGGTCACTTCAATATGTTTCCCATGAGAAAGTTTTTACTCTCAGTTTCCCTTGTAAGCTCAATAGCCATGAATGTTTCTGCGGCAGATACGACAGCTATAGAGGCTCAATTAAAAACACTGTTACCAAATGCGCCTGAAGCGGTTATTACAGCGACACCGATTGAGGGCTTTTATCAAATTCAGGTCGGTATGACGGTTGTTTATATGTCCAGGGATGGAAAGTATTTACTGAATGGCAATTTAATTGAGTTGGAAACCAGAGAAAATCTAACCGATTTAGCGAAGTCTGTCGCCAGACAGAGTGCTATGCAGAAGATATCCGAGTCGTCCATGATTGTCTATCCGGCTAATGGCAAGCAAACCCATTTTATAACAGTTTTCTCGGATATCGATTGTCCATATTGCGCTAAATTACACAAAGAGATTCCGGCTTTAAATGAAGCGGGTATTACGGTTCGTTACCTAGGTTATCCTCGTTCCGGTATGGGTTCACCTTCGTATCACAAAGCAGTTTCTGTTTGGTGTGCCAAAGACAGCCTGAAAGCAATGGACAGTGCGATGTTAGGTAAGCCCGTTGAAAATAAGGTTTGTGTCAATCCTGTGCGTGATCATATGATGCAAGCTAAGTATTTTGAAGTGAACGGCACGCCGAATATCATTTTGGATAATGGCGATTTACTACCAGGTTATGTACCAGCAAAAGAGTTGATTAAAATCATTAAGGAGTAATGCTTGTTTGGTTTTAGAGCCTTATAGATATTCAATGGTAGTGATTAATTGACCGCCCAAAAAAAGCCCTCATTTAGAGGGTTTTTTTGGGTGATACATTCAAGTCGTAAGTGCAACAGTTTTAATTTCCCAGAACACCTCATTAGGTGTTCTGAATCCTAAACACTTTCTTGGGCGATTGTTGAGCTTATCAACAACCCAATCAATTTCTTCCTGAGTTACTTTATCGAAGTCTGTTCCTTTTGGAAAGAATCGTCTTAACAATCCATTGGTATTTTCATTGGTTCCACGCTCCCAAGAAGAGTAAGGGTGGGCAAAATAAAAATCTGTCCCAAGCTCTTTTGCCATCGTWTSGTMKTGTGAAACT
>VCMH01000050.1_pt1 | contig 13048 bp, 9 predicted proteins | sample 3385031 | NCBI WGS metagenome assembly VCMH01 (sample SAMN11833398, study PRJNA544312) | saline spring metagenome | isolation source: microbial filaments from arctic saline spring | place: Canada: Axel Heiberg Island, Nunavut | collected 2010-05 | reverse complement strand
ACACGACGACKACTCAACTTGGCGTGGACGAGACCTCATCACGTAAAGGACATAAATACGTCGACGTTGGGCGTAGATTTAGAGGCCTCTCGCGTCATTCATGCCTGTAAGGGGAAAGGTAAGGAAACCTTGCATAACATTCAACAACACCTTGACTCTAAAGGGGTTAAAAAAGAGCAGATCACGCAACTCAGCATGGATCTGTCACCCGCCTTTATTGCTGGGGCGGCACACTCATTTCCAGATGCGGAGATCACCTACGACCGGTTTCATGTCGTCAAATTGCTTAATAAAGCCATGGATCAGGTGCGCAGAATTGAACGTATTGAGCATGATGACTTAAAAGGACATAAGTACACGTTTTTGAAAAACCGACAAAACTTATCGGATAAACAGGAAAAGTCATTATCAGACATGCTTGAGCTTTACCCCACTCTAGGCAAGGCATACCGATTGAAAGTGCTGTTCAATGATGTATGGGACATGCCAAATAAAGTGGCGGCAACGACGTTCCTGACCAACTGGTGCAGAGAGGTCGAAGAGTCAACTATTCCCGCCTTTATGGCTTTTGCAAAAACGGTCAAAAGACATTGGTCTGGAATTATTCACTTTGTCGAGTCGCGTATTAGCAACGGTATTTTGGAAGGCATTAATAGTAAGGTGCAATTAGCCAAAAGACGCGCCAGAGGCTATCGCAATATCGGGAATTTCATCAACATGATTTATTTCCTATGCGGAAAACTGAAATTCAACTACCCACTCTATTTCACATAGAGCCTTTTAATTCTGCTAACTGAGTGTAGCGCGCAAAAAGCTCAAAACATTACAGAACAAATTGCACAACTCTTGAGTGAGTATAGTTTCTCAGCTAATGAAAATACGTCATTTCAAATCACATTTTCTGCGGGGATTGCAGAGTTTGACGGCCAGCCAGATTATCAACACACGGTTAAACACGCCGATAAAGCGCTTTATCATTCTAAAGAGAATGGCCGTAATCAAGTCACCATTTGGTCAGCCTAACCAAATTTTCTGCTTTGCTACCGATCATATCGGTAATTAAGTCAAGTACCCGGCCTGGTCATTTTAAAAACCATAAAAAAACCCCGTAAACAAGGAATCGTTTACGGGGTTTTTACTGTTAGTTAATGCACTCAGTTCAAGTCTTTACATTGAAGTCCAATCTGAGTTTTGTGTTTTTTTGCCAGCAAGTAACTTTATTTTATCCATATATTCATAATATGGATTGATGGTTATTTTACACGCTTTCTGTACGCTATTAAGGTCAAAGGCCTCTCCATTCTGAGCTTTTGCTTCATGTTCTTGAAAGTTTGCTGTCTGACATGCGCAATAAAATCGACTATTTTCAGGTGCAAGATGACTATGTTGATCTACACAGGCATAAAAGAACTCATCTCCCGCAACACTTGCCAACGCATTACCTGAAAAGAATAAGAATACTGAAATCAAAATGTATTTAATGTTGTTTTGCATATTTCACCTATATAATCATTCTCTAATATGAATTAATTATACCATACACCACCTCAACAAATGTAACATATCTACATTACAACACAATACAAATCATTAAAGATTTCTATAATTCAGCGCGGTTACATAATAAATTAACCAGGCCTGGTCACTTTCAAATCCATCATTTTCAGCCATAAAAAAACCCGCATTCTCAATTGAGAATACGGGTTTTAGACTAACCATTTTTAGCGAGCGCTTTTATCAAGATCAAGGCAGTGATGGACGACGTTTAGGTCTACTAAACGAGCTCATCAGCAACGTAGATAACGGCAAAACAAGCCTACCAGCCTTGGTCACTTTCAAATTCACTAATCTTTAGACCATAAAAAACCCCGCATCTCAAAGAGAATACGGGGTTTTAGATAAAACCATTTTTAGCGAGCGTTTTTGTTCAGATCAAGGCGGTTTCTGGTGAAGTTTAGGTTTACTAAACGAGCCAGACACCAACGCAGAGCTGGGCAAAACAAGCCGCTAAAAAATTAGTTTTTGTCTTGATCTACGATTTTATTCGCTGCAATCCAAGGCATCATTGTACGTAGCTTTTTACCAACTACTTCAATGCCGTGCTCTGCGTTGTTACGACGCGCAGCAGTCATTGATGGGTAACCAGATTGACCTTCTAGAATGAACTGCTTAGCATACTCACCAGACTGGATGTTTTTCAATGCAATGCGCATTGCTTCGCGAGACTCAGCGTTGATTACCTTAGGACCGGTTACATATTCACCGTACTCAGCGTTGTTTGAGATTGAGTAGTTCATATCAGCGATTCCGCCTTCGAACATCAAATCAACAATTAACTTAAGCTCGTGCAAACACTCGAAGTATGCCATTTCAGGTTCATACCCAGCTTCAACCAAAGTATCGAAACCAGCTTTAACAAGTTCAACCGCACCACCACAAAGAACCGCTTGCTCACCAAATAAATCAGTTTCACACTCGTCACGGAAAGTTGTTTCGATGATAGCTGTACGTCCACCACCAACACCAGAAGCGTAAGAAAGCGAGATTTCTTTCGCATTACCAGAAGCATCTTGATGGATTGCGATAAGATCAGGAACACCGCCACCACGGACGAATTCTGAACGTACTGTGTGTCCAGGTGCTTTTGGAGCAATCATAATGACATCTAAATCTTTACGAGGCGCCACTTGGTTATAGATAATTGCAAAACCGTGCGCGAATGCTAAAACAGCACCTTGCTTGATGTTAGGCTCAATCTCTTCTTTATAAAGAACTGATTGGAACTCATCTGGCGTAAGGATCATAACAACATCAGCACCTGCAACGGCCGTCGCAACATCAGCCGTCTTAAGACCGTAACCTTCCGCTTTAGCAATTGAAGAAGAACCAGCACGTAGACCAACAGTCACATCTACACCAGAATCTTTTAGGTTAGCGGCGTGCGCATGACCCTGAGAACCAAAACCGATGATGGCAACTTTTTTGCCCTGAATGATAGATAGATTACAATCTTTATCGTAATAAACGTTCATGTTAAAACCTTTAAATTTTTGAATATAAAGATATTTTTATATTCGTAGTTAATAATATTTTTAGAATTTTGATTATCCGCTATTTTAAGGGCGGACAATTTTTAGTCAAGTATTCCGGGGTTTAGCAGGCTTAGACGTGTAAACACTTCTCGCCACGCAGTACACCCACCGTTCCTGAACGCACTGTTTCCAGAATCAATCCGGAATCTAACGCACCAATGAAGGCATCTAACTTTTTAGACTGTCCGACCATTTGAATCGTGTAGGTGGTGGTTGTAACATCAATAATGTCGCCACGAAAAATATCAGCTAAACGCTTATATTCTTCACGCAAATCACCCGTTGCTGAAAGTTTAATCAACATCAGCTCACGTTCAATATGGGAACCTTCGGTTAAATCCAGGACCTTAACGACATCGACTAAGCGATTAAGGTGCTTAACAATTTGTTCAACTTCTTGAGCCGTCCCACTGGTGACCAACGTTAAACGCGATAATGAATCGTCTTCCGTTGGGGCAACCGTTAAGGCGTGAATATTGTAGCCACGGGCTGAGAAAAGCCCTGAAACGCGCGATAAAGCACCCGCTTCGTTTTCCATTAGCATAGAAATAATATGTTTCATTTATGCTCCTATACCAAAATCATTTCGTTAAGGCCTGCACCAGCAGGAATCATTGGATAGACATTCTCTTGTTTATCGATAATAAGGTCAACAAACACCAAACGATCTTTATACTTTTCAGAGAACACTTCTTCCAATTGCGCGGTCATCGTTTTCGGATCTTCAATGCGCACACCTACGTGGCCATAGGACTCTGCTAACTTGACGAAATCAGGTAAAGACTCCATATAAGACATTGAATAACGACGCTCGTAGAAAAACTCTTGCCATTGACGAACCATGCCTAAGACACCATTATTTAAACAGATAATCTTAACCGCGAATCCATACTGCAAACAGGTTGAAAGTTCTTGGATATTCATTTGAATAGAACCTTCACCCGTGACGCAGACAACGGTTTCATCAGGAAAGGCTAACGCAGCCCCCATGGCAGCCGGTAAACCGAACCCCATAGTCCCTAAACCGCCAGAGTTTAACCAACGACGCGGTTTATCAAATGGATAATACTGTGCCGTAAACATCTGGTGCTGACCAACATCCGATGAGACATACGCATCACCGTTAGTCGCTTTCCAAACAGCTTGAATGGCTGCTTGAGGCTTTATTTTTGCCCCTAATGTATCAAATCCTAGACAGTTAGTGGCACGCCACTCTTCAATCTGGACCCACCATTTGGCCAAAGCCTCTTCATCTGGCTTGAGTTTAGTCTTCTCCAAAATAGAGAGCATCTCAGTGACGACCTGTTTAACAGGACCGACGATCGGAATGTCGACTAATACGTTTTTGGAAATAGAAGCCGGATCTATATCGACGTGAATAATTTTAGCATAGGGACAGAATTTTTCTAAATTCCCCGTGACACGGTCATCAAAACGCGAGCCAATGGCAATGATCAAATCACTATGATGCATTGATAAATTGGCTTCGTAAGTACCGTGCATACCCAACATGCCGAGAGACTGTTTATCTGACGCTGGAAAAGCGCCCAGGCCCATCAATGTTTGGGTAATCGGGAATCCTAATTTATGGGTTAACTCAGTTAACTCGGCTGAAGCGTCACCTAAAATGATCCCTCCGCCAGTATATAAAATAGGGCGTTTAGCAGAAAGCATCATTTCTACAGCTTTTTTAATCTGTCCGCTATGGCCTTTTGTTACAGGCAAGTAGGAGCGCATCTCAACTTCTTGTGGGAATGCATAGTTGCTTTTGGCGGTTTGTACATCTTTCGGAATGTCGATCACAACTGGGCCAGGTCGGCCAGTTGTTGCTATATAAAATGCTTTTTTGAGCGTAATAGCAAGGTCATCGACATTCTTGACCAAGAAGTTGTGTTTGACGATTGGTCTTGTAATCCCGGTAGTATCAATCTCCTGGAAGGCATCTAAACCGATCAGTGACGTCGCCACCTGACCCGTAATACATACCAACGGAATTGAATCCATATAGGCGGTCGCGATACCAGTGACGGCATTAGTCGCCCCTGGTCCCGAAGTTACAAGAACCACTCCTGGCTTTCCTGTAGAGCGCGCATAACCGTCTGCAGCATGTACTGCAGCCTGTTCGTGACGAACTAAAATATGGCTTAATTTTTTAGCGTCTGTATCAAGGGCATCATAAATAGGCAAAACAGCTCCGCCAGGATACCCCCAAATATGCTCTACGCCCTCATCTTCTAGGTAATTTACAAGAATTTGAGCACCAGTCATTTCCACAACATTGGTCCTTTTAATTACGTTAAATCCTTTCAAAAATCGACTGTTTTTATCTGATATTAAAATAGACAAAAAAGGCGATCCAAAAAGGCTAACTAAGGTTCATTAATACACCCGCGTGGTTTGCACGCGGAAAGGAGATATTATATAAAATTTTGCCCGTTTTATAAACCCAAAGCCGTGCTTTGTTTGAATAAAATTGCTATGTAGGCCTAAAATTTAAACGGATGATGGGAAAAGGACTGGAGCCCACAACTAAAAACAAATATTTTCCAGATATATTTACCAAAAAAAGGCTCTCCTGGACAGCCTTTAAAGAAAAATTCGTGCAAATTATAGTTCGCTATTCATATAAAAATACGTTATAAATATCACACTGCAAAGCTCCAAGGGATATTTACACATGACCTAATCACGAGTGAACGGGCCTATTTAAATGCTTTAGGAACTCTGCTCTGCTTTTAGAATAACGTGTAATGTATCTAAAATTGAATCGGGGGTTAAACTCATCGAGTCTATGCCTAGTTCGACTAAAAACTCAGCAAACTCAGGATAGTCTGAAGGTGCCTGACCACAGATACCAATCGGTTTATTATTACGTTTAGCACCTTCTACAGCCATTTTAACCATCTTTTTGACACTCAGGTCACGCTCATCATATGCAAATGCGACCTTATGTGAGTCTCTGTCAATCCCTAACACCAACTGCGTTAAATCATTGGTGCCAATTGAAAACCCATCAAAGAACTCTGAAAACTCATCAATAAGCAGTACATTGCTCGGAATCTCGACCATCATGTAGATTTTAAGGCCTTTTTCCCCGCGCACTAAGCCATTCACTGCTAAGTTTTCAATGACCAATCCGGCTTCAGTTAAGGTACGACAGAATGGCACCATAATAATCAGATTATCTAGGCCTAGCCCCTCCCTTGCTCTTTTTACAGCTTGGCATTCAAGTGCAAAACTTGGTTTATATTCCGGATCATTGTAACGCGAGGCACCTCTGAAACCGAGCATAGGATTCTCTTCCTGCTCCTCAAAAACCGCGCCGCCAATCATTGACGCATACTCATTGGTTTTAAAGTCAGACAAACGTAAAACGACCTCTTTTGGATAAAAAGCGGCGGCGATTGTTGAAATCCCCTCTGTGAGTTTATGAACAAAGAATTCCTGACCATCATCAAATCCTGCCGTCAGCCGTGCAATTTCGGCTCGAGCTTTTTCATCCGTGACTTTTTCTGGGTTGATAAGTGCCTGTGGGTGAATTTTTATGGTGTTACTAATAATAAACTCCATTCGCGCTAAGCCAACCCCGTCATTCGGAATCTTATTAAGACTAAACGCCAGGTCCGGATTTGCTAAATTCATCTTTACCTGAGTTTTGGGCATCGTTATATGCTCAATATCAATGACATCTTCCGTAAACTCAAGCTCTGTTGCATAAACCCGTCCTTCATCCCCTTCGACACAACTCACGGTGATGCCTGCGCCATGTTCAATCAGCTCTGTTGCAGACTCAGTTCCGACCACGGCCGGAATTCCAAGTTCACGTGCAATAATCGCGGCATGGCAAGTACGCCCTCCTCTATTGGTGACTAAAGCAGAGGCCTTTTTCAAAATCGGCTCCCAATCAGGCGTGGTCATATCCGCAACCAATACATCGCCCTCTTGAAACTCATGCAAAAACTCTACCGAAGTAATGACATGGGCTTTACCACTGGCCACACGATTACCTACAGCGCGCCCTGTCACTAAAGGTTCTGGACGATTTTCTTCTAGGGTGTACTGTTTTAAAAAACCACCCTTCTTTTGCGAGACAACCGTTTCTGGGCGCGCCTGAACAACAAATAACTTTCCTGTTCTGCCATCTTTAGCCCACTCTATATCCATTGGGCGATTCACTTTGGCCTTTTGACTGTAATAAGTTTCGATTTTTGATGGCGTACTCAGCCAACAGCAAAACGTCCTCATCTGTGATGCAATACTGTTTTTGTTCATCCATAGATGTCTGAATATTTTGCACCGGCTCATGGCTGCCCGCATCCGTCGCATAAATCATCTTTATTTTCTTAGAACCTAAGTGTCTTTTTAAGACCCCGCGAGCCCCTTTTTTAAAGGTCGGTTTATGCACATAAAACTCATCAGGCTCTATCGCACCTTGAACGACATTTTCACCTAATCCGTAAGCACCGGTAATCAACACCACATCTTCAAAACCGCTTTCAGTATCAATAGAGAACATGACACCCGATGAAGCCAAGTCAGAACGTACCATCAGCTGTACTCCTACTGAGAGCGACACCTCAAAGTGGTCAAATCCGTGCTCGGCACGGTAGTGAATGGCGCGATCATTAAATAAACTGGCATAACATTGCTTGCATGCATCAATATAGGAATCTAACCCTGAAATATTCAGATATGAATCTTGTTGGCCTGCAAAGCTGGCCGTAGGCAGATCTTCTGCGGTGGCCGAACTTCGAATGGCGAGTGAAAAGTCACTACCAAGATTGTGCGTTAGGGCTTCATACGCCAAAAGCATCTCTTTATATAGCGATTCTGGTAATTTAGCGTTATAGATCAGCTCACGTATTTCACTCCCGCAACTTTGCAGCTCTCTCGTGTTATCAATATCAAGGGAATCAAGAATACTGTGCAATTTTTCCCAAAGACCATTCTCTTCTAAAATTGCATTATAAGCATCTGAAGTAATTGCAAACCCATTGGGTACAGGTACACCTTGAGGTACAAGACTTTGATACATTTCGCCAAGTGAGGCATTTTTACCCCCCACCAACTGAATATCCTCTAGACCCACTTCTGAAAAGAATCTGATATATAAACTATTAGAAAATTGTAATTCTGACATCATGACTATCTCCAGGCTTTATAACCAAAAATCGAAATTTCATACTACACTTTTTTTGAAAGCGGATAGTCACAATATCAGTTTTTATTATGCCAACATTGAAAGTACAAAATAACAATAAACTCAATAAGTTCAATAAGTTAAATAGGCTTAACAACTTCTTTAAAGGTCACTTAGTACGTAAATAGTGGTGTTGTAAATTAAGTTTTAACATGATGAGAAATTGACTCAATTTAATTTCTAAAAACGTCCAACCACGATAAAACCCATCTAATTTTGTCAGCATTATATGGAGTATCGACCACTGTAGAATCTACTAGATCGTATGTTGTGATATTGATGGTATTCCTGTTTATTGGGGCACTGTACTGTATTTTTCTACAAAACATATGGCTTTACTGACTAGTCGAGTCGCTCTCTCTAGTTTTTAATTTTTAGACAACATCACACCCACCCATTGATGACAGAATTACGAATGGTTTTAGGCGTTGATAGGTTTTAATAAAGGCTTGTTCTGAGATTTAATTTGGGATATCACCCATAACGGACATTACATTAGGGCTTATTTGGCGTGCGTTGCTAGGCAGGTTTACTGGAATGACACTTATTTAAAGCCCCCCTTTTCATTACATAATGTAATGAATCAGGTTAAATTAAGTTCTATATTCTTTTAAAAGAAGATACTTACGATAGTGTTGTAACTCATCAATCGATTCATGAACATCGGCCAAAGCCAAATGCGCGCCACTTTTTTTATGCGATTGATAGACTTTAGGGGCCCATCGTCTCGCCAGCTCTTTCAGCGTACTCACATCCAGGTTCCGATAGTGGAAAAACACTTCCAACAGAGGCATTTGCTCGACCATAAAACGACGATCCTGGCAGATACTATTACCACACATTGGAGACTTACCTGCTGGCACATATTGCTTTAAGAACTCAACAGTTAAGCGTTCGGCCTCTTGCATCGACAGGGTGCTTTCCTGAACTCTTTTGGTTAATCCGGATTTCCCATGATGCGTGGTACACCACTCATCCATACTATCAAGTGCCGATTGTTCCGTTTGAATCGCCAACACTGGCCCTTCCGCCAGGACATTCAATTCACTGTCTGTCACCACGGTTGCGATTTCAATAATTCGATCTGTTTTTGGTTGTAATCCGGTCATTTCCAAATCAATCCAAATTAAATTTTTATCAGACTTCATAATAGGCTCTCTTTTCACATACAATATATCGTTATATTAACGTAAAAAACCCTTTTAAAAATAGAAAACCCATCTTCTAAACTGTAGAAAGAGCCTTATGAACTGGATTACCCCTTTATTCTTATTCGCCTTAAGCCTAAACGTCTTGATTGAAGTTTGGCTTAATATCAAAAACCAATTCCATATCGGTAAGCATCGCCATAGCGTACCTGAAGAATTTAGTGAAGTCGTGACATTAGAAGCACATCAAAAAGCCGCTGATTACAGCCGCGCTAAATTGCAGCTAAGTCGCTTGGGACTGTTTTATGATGCCGCGATTCTGTTATTTATGACATTAGGCGGTGGCTTTCAAGACATCTATAACCTCTGGTTAACCACCGCATTAGAACCGGTTTGGCGAGATGTGGCGTTTTTGCTTTCTACCCTTTGGTTTGTCTCCCTATTACATCTGCCTTTTTCGGTTATGAGTACCTTTAAAATCGAAGCTGAATTTGGTTTCAATAAAACGACCCCGCTGAATTTTTTAACAGATTTATTAAAGCAATGGGCATTAATGGTCGTACTGGGTGTCCCGCTTATCTGGGTGGTTATCAGCATTATGACGAGTTATATCGACCAGGCCTGGTGGTTTTATACCTGGGTTGTTTGGATGGGTTTTCAGTTTCTTTTAATGTGGGCTTACCCAAAATGGATTGCGCCAATTTTCAATAAATTCTCACCATTAGAAGATGAAGCAATGAAGTTGCGCATTAGCAAGTTGCTCGAACGCACCGGATTTGAATCTAACGGCATTTTTGTGATGGACGGATCTTCGCGCTCGGGTCACGGCAATGCTTACTTTACGGGCATGGGCAAAAACAAACGTATCGTCTTCTTTGATACTCTATTAGAGAAACTCAGCCCAGAAGAAGTTGAAGCGGTTTTAGCACATGAACTTGGACATTTTAAACATGGCCATATTCGCCAAAAGTTAATTGAAAGCACTGTCTTGACCCTAGCAGGATTAGCCTTATTAGGCTGGCTGATTCAGTTACCACTGTTTTACAGTGGCTTAGGGATGAGTTCACAAACCCCTGCAATTGCCCTACTGCTGTTTATGACCGCCGTACCAACACTCTTCTTTTTTATGGGACCTATCAGTGCACTTAAAAGCCGTAAACATGAATTTGAAGCCGATGCGTTTGCCGCTGAACATGTTGGTGCTGAGCATCTGATTTCTGCCTTACTGAAAATGTATAGTGACAATGCGAGTACCTTAACGCCTGACCCGAGCTTTTCGGCTTACCATGACAGTCATCCGCCCGCTAAAATTCGTATTGACCACTTAAAAACGTTAATCGGCAAGAACAACCAATAGAAATTAATAACAAAACACACCATCAAACGCATTTAGGAATTAGAGAGATGACATCAAAAATGACTCTATCACAAGAACTGGCTCAGCAACGCTGTGAAGAGATGCCTAAAGGCTCCAAGCCTTTAATCATCCCAGCCATTGAAAGTAACCTAAGCCACTTAACTGGCTGGGATGCACCGCTAAACTATGTCAGCATATCCAAATCCTTTAACTTTAAAAACTATTATCAGACCACCGCTTTTGTAAATGCAGTCACTTGGTTGGCGCATAAAGAAGATCATCATCCACAAATTTGTTTTGGCTACAACAGTGCAAAAATCACATTGACAACGCATAATGCCAAAGGCTTGACCAATAACGATATGATTATGGCCGCTAAAATTAACGCTCTACTGGATTAACTGACATCAAGTGATTAGCCGACTTCAACCTTCTGGTTATTATTAGGTTAGTCTCACATTAAGTTTCTCACTTTAGCTTCACATAAGAATAAGGTTTCAATCGCTTTATGGCCAAACGCAAACTTACTGACCAGCAAACCCGCCGAGTCAAAACCAAAAGACAAAAGAAAACGCCTGAAGACAAAGGGAGTGACTCGTCGAGTGTTCTGTCAAAAGAAACCTCAGATACGAGTTTATTAGGCGCAGAACAACCAGGCCTGGTCATTACCAGCTTTGGTAAACGCGTTCTGGTGGAAGCGGAGTCGGGTGAACATTTTAAGTGTGCCATCCGTCAGCATTTAGGGAAACTTGTTGCAGGCGATCGGGTCCTTTGGCAAACGGACATTGAGGCAGGTACTGGCGTTGTCATCAGTGTTTTACCGCGTACTCATGAATTTAGCCGTCCGGGCTTTAGAGGCCAAACTCGAATGATCGCAGCGAATATCGATTTTATCGGTATCGTGATGCCGGTATTACCAGGCATTCATCCTGATATGATTGACCGTTATTTAGTGGGCGCGGCCCAGCTAGACATTCCGGTTCTTATCATCATCAACAAAGTCGATCTATTAGAAGACGAAGAAGATTGGGATACCATTGCGGCTTTATTGGAACCCTATACGGAACTTGGAATTGAAATCCTTCCCGCCTCAACCATCTCGCAGGCGGGGCTGCAAGAGTTGCGCAGCTTTATGGATGACAAAAATAGTGTTTTTGTTGGACCATCAGGCGCAGGAAAATCTTCTCTGATTAATGCATTGATTCCAGATCTAGGAATCCGAGTCGGTACACTCTCTGAAGCCACCGGCCTGGGCAAGCATACGACAACCAACAGCATTCTGTATCACCTACCCAGCATGGATGAATCCCAAAAAGATGGCGGAAATCTCATCGACTCTCCAGGCATTCGCCAGTTTAGCCCAACGGCTTGTTCAGCCAATGAGCTCGCAAGCTACTATCCCGACTTTGCACCCTTCTTAGGACAGTGTAAATACAACAACTGCACCCACAGCATAGAACCGCACTGTGCTATTAAAGACGCGGTTGAATCAGGAGAGATAGCCTACAGTCGTTACTTGAGTTTCCAGAGAATGCTTGAAGAGTTTAAAAGCGAGCCTGAACACTAGAAAGTTTTTGGGCTAGGGCGCTAAACGCCTGCCAACAAAACTGAAAGACCATACAACAACAGAGTTGTCCCAAATATCACTCCAACCCAGAATAAAAACAGCCAACCCAAGTGAATAGACTTCTGGGCTAATTTCAAAACCAGCCAGCTTATCACTGTCAAAACAATTACCACTAACCACAATCTAATCAAAATCACTCCCTCTTGTTTAAACGCTTTTAAATCCGCTGGATTCACTAAACAGTTAAAACAACTCACTCATTATGTCGTTGACGTCGATGAAATCCACGACAAACGCTATTCACTTCTTTATTTAAAGGCAATTTTACCCAAAAGAGCACCATTATATTCACTTAACAAACAATTAAAATAAAAATGATGAACTTAATTAAAGCCGCTCTATAAAATTGATTTAACACTCGAAGACAGTTTTTTTAAAGACATAGATTCAACTAGTAAGCCCCCTGTGTCAGGATAGTTGTCGCCTCTAGTTTTTATTAAAATAGAGGTCAATACTATGAGAAAAAGATACACGACATCCTTTAAAATACAATCCGTTGAGAAAGCACTGAGTCGAGATAGTCACACCTCATTTGCAGAAGTGGCACAATCGCTTGGTATTAGTCTACCCTCCTTAAAAAACGTGGATTGTAAAAAGCAAATAATCAGGAATTTGAAATGGCTT
>VCMH01000168.1_pt1 | contig 13105 bp, 21 predicted proteins | sample 3385031 | NCBI WGS metagenome assembly VCMH01 (sample SAMN11833398, study PRJNA544312) | saline spring metagenome | isolation source: microbial filaments from arctic saline spring | place: Canada: Axel Heiberg Island, Nunavut | collected 2010-05 | reverse complement strand
GGTACGCTAGAGTTACTAGTCACAATGATGATTGCACAGAAATATTTTCGTACCTGCCTTATACTATGGGCCGCAATAGCACATCTAGTCGTACATCAGCATTCAGTGGTGTGYTAGGTATAGGTAAAGAACTGAAACAGATGGGTCTTAATGTTAATACTTACAGTAAGTTCATACCTAAGGCTTACATGCACTCCTCCGTAGAAGACAGGATTGCGGTACTACAAGGGTTAATGGATACAGATGGTACAGTGGACACCAAGTACTCCTCATCATTCTGTACAGCTTCTGATAAACTGGCTGAGGATTTTTACATGCTGTGCACGGGACTAGGTTTACGTGTGTACATGGTACATAAAGATAATGACCATGCAGGATGTTATATCATAAAKATTAAGCATAGAGGGTTCAACCCGTTTAGATTGAAGCGTAAAGCGGATAAAGTAGAGTTTCATAAATGTACAGACTACCAAAAAATTAAAGAAATAAGGAAGGTACCTAGTGTACCGTCCCAATGTATAGTAGTAGACAATAAAAGTAAGTTGTTTTTGACTTCGAATCATGTAGTTACGCATAACTCTACCGTGATGGAGTATGTGCTGATATATGTGGCTGCTCTGGGTTATTGGCCGAATTTCGGTAAGGTGCCGTTTATGGTATTCCTCGGTGCGAGTCAGGACGGTAACGTTAAGGCGTTGTTTAAGAACCTAGATTCTAAGGTCAAGAACAGTGAGTTCCTTAGCGGCATTCTTACAGTTAAACGACAAGTTGATAACGAGATTGAGTTTGAGAATGCTGATGGTGTAGAGACGATCATAGCTGGTCGTGGTATGAATGTGAACTGGCGTGGTATTCGTAGTAAGCATGGGCAACGTCCTCAAGTGCTGGTGGCGGATGATGTACTACCTAATGACGTTATGACATCTGAGACTATACGAAATACGATTGAGACAAACTGGTACAACTCCGCGTTGCCCGCTTTGGATCCACGTAGGCATAAGATAATCTACATTGGTACGCCATTGTCTGAGGAAGATTTGTTACACAAACTTAAGGATAGCGGTGTATATGCAATTATAGAGTTTCCTTTGTGTAGTAAGTTCCCTTGTGAAGAAGAAGACTTTGATAGCGTATGGCCAGATCGATTTACTTTTAAGTATGCGACTAACTTGTATAAGCAGTATGAGTCATCAGGTAGAACACAAAGTTTCTACACTGAGTATATGCTAGAGATTACGGATTTAACTACGCTACTAGTTGATGAAGAAGATGTGCAGTGGTTTGATGTCAGTATGATCGAGAAGAACAAGCAAGCGTATAATTTCTACATCTCTACAGATTTCGCTACTAGTACTAAGAAGAGTGCTGATTACTCTACTATGGCTGTATGGGCTATATCTAGTAATAGCGATTGGTTACTAGTTGATGGACAGTGTAAACGACAGACTATGCARGATAACATTGATGACCTATTTAGACTAGTTCAGAAATGGAGACCACTAAGTGTCGGTATAGAGAACTCAGGTCAGCAAGGTGGTTTTATATCTATTATGCAAGAACGCATGATGGAAAGAAACACTTGGTTTACCTTTGCTAAGAAGCGTGGAAGTAGTGAACTAGGTATCAGACCACTGCATGATAAGGTGCATAGATTTGTTACTGGTGTGCAGCCTAAGTTTAAGCAGAATAAAGTGTGGTTACCAAAACCAGAGCTGACAGCTATTCGTAACCCTAGATTACATGAACTAGTTACAGAAATGGTCAATGAGTTGAGTAAATTCACGTTAGCAGCTGGTGTTAAAGCACTGTCTCATGATGATGCGATAGATTTGCTTAATCAGCTTAGTGAGATGGAAATTTACTTACCTAGTGATGAGGTTGAGATGATGGACTCTGTTGTTGCTGAGGACGGTATTATATGGACAGGGTCTATAGAGGACGAGGATTTCTCTGGTGGTAGTACTGTTTTTTAGGGTACGGAAGTTTGTAAATAACTGCCTATATCCTGTGTATTTATGGTATAATCTTATGATAATAATTGAGTGTATCCGTACACTGTAAATAACTAGGATTCCTATGAATATAGAAGATGTAATATCGCTGGCGAGTACCTCGGAGTTAAGCTCACTGGCTGTAAAGGATGATAGTGCAGCAATACTGGACTATGTTAACCTAGGTCTGATAGAGCTATACAAGCGATTCCCTGTGTCAGTAAAAGAACAAGTAATAGCGTTACTAGATAATACAGATACCTACTCTATGCCAGAGGACTTCATGTGGGTAGTCGCTGCGTATGGTGAAGTGCAGGAAGGTTCGTCTGTTACAGTGAATACGCTTCCTATTAATGAGGAAGATAATCCTCTGAGTATTAACATGATTAACTGGTATCAGGTACAAGTACCTATGTCTATGACTGGTGCTTACATATCTATTATATACACAGCAGCACCTAGGATGTATTACACTGCGGATATGGCAGAAGTAGTTCCGATTCCACCACAGTTAGTAGAGGCGTTATTGCACTACGTTGGGTATAGAGCTCACGCAGCAATAACTGGCGATATCAAAGAAGAGAACAATACACATTACCAAAGGTTTGAGGCTAGTTGTAAACGTGTCGAGACTAAAGGGATGTTTACATCAGATGATGTGAATATGGATAGTAGAATAGTTAATAGAGGTTTTGCATAATATGAGTACACGTTCATCTAGCCTAAGCGCAAGTCCAGGTACTGCGATATCACGAGAAATTGATAGTAAGTACGACGTAATTAAAGAAGTAAGTCTGCACCTAGTGGAGCTTGACATTGTAGCAGCGATAGACCTTGAACAGTTTGACCTCGATGTAGACCAGGTAGCTGCAGACCTAGTTCTTACTAACCAGGACACTATTGATACTGCAGCGGATGTGGTTACTACGAATGCGGATGTAGCTACTACTAATAGTAATGTGACTGCAGCACAAACTGCACAAGGTCTTACAGAGACTGCTAGAGATGCTGCAGCTGTTAGTGCAGACTTTGTCGATGACCTAGTGTTAGGTGCAAAGGCTGGTGATCCTACTACTGATAACGATGGTAATGTGCTGCAAGTAGGTGCTGTGTACTACAATACTACACTAGTTCCTAGCCAATTGAAGATCTGGGATGGCAGTGTTTGGAATACTGCAGTATTTGATGCTACAGGGGTAGTGACAACACTCAACGGAAGAGATGGTGCAGTTTCGCTGTCAGCTGCTGATGTGAATTTAAGTAATGCTGACAACACCACTGACGTAGAGAAGCCTGTCTCTACTGCTCAACAGACTGCGTTAGATACTAAAGTTGATGATTCAGTAGTAGTGACTACCGCTATAACAAGTGCAACATTTAATGCAGATGGTTCTATAACTATCGTAACTCCATAAGGAATAGTAATGGCAACATTTAATATAAGATCATCAGCCCAACAGGATGCGATAACAGACTTACTAGCGCCACAGGCAACTACTTACACTAAGACTGAGGTTGATGCCAAAGACGACTACATAATCAGCATGGTTGGTTCTGATGCGTATTCAGGTGCTTACGGAGTTACCTGGCATAGTGATACTGATACATATGTAAGAACAGGTACACTAGGGTTTACATCAATTCAAAGTTTGATGAAGAGATGTGTGCTCAATGTTGATGGAACTGTGAACTACTTTCTACATCCTACAAATAGTGGGTACAAAGAAGATGGTACAGTGTCTGTACTAGATGGGACTGCCGGTAATGTGATGGTACAGGTGCCAAAGTTCTATGTTAAGTACACTGATGATGGTGTGTCGAAGAGTGTTGATATAAGCCTAACAGCAGATGTTGGGTTTGTTATACACCCTGCGTTTGTTAAGGCTGGAGTAGAGGTGGTTTACAGATACTACAGAGCGTATACAGCTATTAACGAGGTTGGTGTACTACACTCAGTGTCAGGGGTTATTCCTACACGTAGTCAGACTATTGCTACGTTTCGGACACAGGCGAGAGCTAATGGTGCTGGATGGGAGATGGTAGATTGGAACTTGCTGAGTGCGATACAAGCGTTGGGGTTTGTAGAATTTGCTGATTTCCAGTGGGATAGGTACATCGGTGCGGGTAACAATATTGGTGGTGATTACGGTATTACTACTGGGCAGTCTAATGGGATTGGTAATAGTAGTTCACCAAGTACTAACGATGACATGTGGATGTCTTATAGAGGTATTGAGAATTTCTATGCGGATGTGTGGGAGTTTACAGACGGGGTTAACATTACAGATTATGTACCGTACATAAATAGTGACCACACTACGTTTGCTAGTGATGTGTTTACTGGTGGTTATGTGAGTTCAGGTGTTACAATACCTGCAGCTAGTGGTGACTACATTAAGAATATAAACGTAGGTAGCACAGGGTTTATTCCTACTGATGTTACAGGGGGATCTAGTACAACTTACGTTGGTGATGGGTTGTGGACAGCCACAGGTAATACCATTGCGMTCTTTGGTGGTACTGCGTCTAATGGTGCGCTTGATGGCGCCTTCTGCCTGTATGCGCCTTATGCCTCCTCTCTTTCGCTGCGAATGTCGGTGCTGGTCTCTCTTACTAATAAATGATAACTACACAAAAGGTTGAAATCATGGACGTATGACAATCTATTAGGGCGAACATACGATATTTGGTGGTGCTGCGTGTTGCGGTGCGTTTGCTGGCGCCTTCTGCCTGTCTGCGTYTRMTGCCTCCTSTCTTTCGTCTGCGWATGTCRGTACTGGAACTCTTAACTTAAAAGCTAAAACAATAGAATAAGCCCTATACCACTTGGTAAAAGAAGCAAAGCTCCAATATGTGTTGGTACTGCAAGGGGAGACTCAGGAGTGTTAAGAGAGAATGAAAAGATACGGTAAATTGTTTGACAAGATAACAGATTTAGATAACATAGTGATAGCACACTCAAATGCTAGGAAAGGTAAAACAAGCTACAGAGAGGTTAAAGAGGTAGACACGGATATCGTAGGGTATTGCAAAAAGATACAAGCGATGCTGGTAGATAAGAGTTTCGTGAGTAGTAAGTACACCATGTTCGTAAAGCACGATAAAGGTAAGGATAGAGAGCTATTCAAATTGCCCTACTACCCTGATAGGATTATACAGCATGCTATTATGCAGATTGTAGAACCGATATGGAAAAAGAGTCTAATAGTAGATACCTACCAAGCGATAAAAGGTAGAGGAGTACACAGGTGCTTAAAGAATGTCAGTAAGGCTGTGCATGTAGAGGGTACGAATTATTGTCTTCAGATTGACATAAAAAAGTACTATCCATCGATAGACAACGAGTTACTGAAACAGGTAATAAGAAAAAAGATTAAGTGCCAGGATACGTTGTGGATACTAGATACGATAATAGATGGTCACGTAGGAGTACCAATCGGAAACTATATAAGCCAGTACCTAGGTAATTTGTTCATTAGCGAGCTAGATCACCTACTTAAAGAAAAGTTTAAAGTTACTCACTACTACAGGTATTGTGATGATACTATAGTACTAGCGAAGGATAAAAAGGTACTACACGAAGTATTAGGTGTGATAGCTACCTGGCTGCAGAATAACAAATTGAAGTTAAAAGAGAATTACCAAATATATGAGATTACCGATAAAAGACCTCTAGACTGCCTAGGGTATCTAGTGACACCTACAAAGGTGTACGTCAGGAAACGTATCCTGCATAACATGTACAAGGCAGTAAACACAGGTAACACTAGTAGCTTACCTTCCTACTACGGGTGGTTTAAACATTGTTCGTATAGACTAATAACAAAGGAAAATGACAAATGGAAATTAAAGATGTAGAGAGTTCAGATTTACCTAGTGGTACACAAGTATCTAGAGGTAAGATACTAGCTAACTTCAACATTGCTGAGGTACAAAAAAACTGTCGAGGGTGAACTAGTAACTAATTATGTATATGACCAGATAGAACTGCCAGAGACAACTAGTGATGTAGATGTGTTGGAACTAGTTGCCCAAGCAAGTACATATAAATGGAAAGAGTCACGTACTCTAGCGGTGTCTCAAATTATTGTGACTACTGAGAGTGGTAGACGATTTGATGGTGATGAGATCTCACAAGATAGGATGGGAAGAGCGATACTCGGCCTACAAGCAGGTGAGACGCAACCTTGGATTCTTGCAGATAACCAACCTGGTGAACTACCAGTGGATGTGACTAAGGAAGAGTTCCTAGAAGCACTACGATTGGCGGGTAAGGCACAGACTGCAATGTGGAGTCAATAGATGAGACAGTTCCTACTAGCCTTTGACCAACTACTGAACACTGTAGTATGGTTAGAGTCAGAAGGTCAAGGTAAGTGTAATGAAACGCTTTCATCAAGAGCATGGCGATTACGTCATGATTCAGATGGATATAAAGTAATCAACGCTATCTTCTTTTGGCAACCAGATCATTGTATGAATGCGTATAAGAACGAAGTAATTAGGAATCAGGAGTACAAGTAATGTTCAAATTTACACCAGTTCCACATCTAGTGTACTATGTAGATGACCTAGGAGGTAATTCGATAGGAAGAGCTAATGCATTTGTGATACGACTAGGTAATCGCAGCGAGTCCAACTACCAGCATGAGCTGATGCATGTAAAACAGTGGTATATGACGATAGGAATGCACGGGTTGTTGTACAAGTTCGTACCTAGGTATAAACTGTGGGCAGAAGCTCAAGCCTATAGGAAAGCTATTACGTATGGTCGTAGTTTAGACTCTGCAGCATACGGCCTAAAAGACCCTAGTTATGGATTCAATTTGACCTTGAATGAGGCTAAGGAGCTGCTCAGTGCGTAACCTAGGTAAAGCTTACCATTTTGTAGCAGGGTTATTAATAACCTTGTCAGTAGGCCTTGTTGCTCCCATACAAGTAGCTGTACTAGTTACATTAGCTGTCGGTGCAGGTAAGGAGTTTTACGACTGGGTAAATAAAGATAACCATACACCAGACGCTAATGATTTCATCGCTACAGTTGTTGGTGGACTAGTTAGTGTAGTGATGCTTGCAGTCTAGGTAGTCTGCGAGTACTAAACAATATAAAGAGGCAACTAGATATGAGTAAGAAGAATTTGTTAGGACCGTATTTCAAGAGATCAGAATTTGAGTGTCCGGATGGGTGTGGATTTGATACTATTGATGCTGAAGTATTCAAAGTAGTAGTTAACGTGAGAGAGTTCTTTGGAAGACCTGTTACTATTAACTCTGCATGTAGATGTGAAAAACATAATGCTGAAGTCGGTGGTGCAGAGCATTCGCAGCATTTAAAAGGTAGAGCTTGTGATATTGTTGTACAAGGTATCGAGCCTGATAAGGTTGCTGCTTACCTAGAGAAGAGATATCCTGACCAATTTGGTATCGGGAAATACCAGAGCTTCACACATCTTGATAGCCGTGGGGATGGACCTGCTCGATGGGATAACCGATGACACCAGAGAAGTTTTAATGCCTGGAGAGTATTCCCTAGACTAGGTATGCTATTCTTGAGTGGGATGTTTGTATGGGTTACCCATTGGTTTATGGGATTGCCTMTAGAGGAGTGGACACTAGTTCAGTATGCAGCTATAACAATGGCGTACATTGGCGCATGGAAATTTTACTTTGAGACAGGTAATAAGAAMGTAGGTACATAATGACATTTTTACTAAAGTATATGAAGTATGCKMTTCCTCTGSTGCTAGTGGTTGGTGTGTATTTCTACGGGCATAGCAAAGGCATGGATCAAGAGAGATTGAACAACCAGAGTGCCTTGTTGGAAGCCCAAAAAGCTTCTGCTGTGAGATTAAAAGACTTACAGTCTCAGTTACTAGAAACAGAGTCTCAACTACTAGATTACACTACTAAAACTAGAGTTGAGTACAAGATTAAAACCAAGGAAGTAATTAGATATGTTAAAGAGAATAAAGGTGTGGGTGGTGTTGACCTTAATAAGTGTGTCCTTACTCCTACAGGGTTGCTCAACATTACCGACTCCTATAATTAGTAGTAATCCTCCTGTAGTGAGTGCAGTGTTGTTAGAGCCGTGTGAACAACTAGTTCCTCCAGAAGATGGGTCGTTTCCTACTATAGCAGGTAAACTAGTTGAGACAGTTGGGCAGTATAAAGACTGTGCACGTAGACAGAGAGCTGCTACTAAAGCTATAAAAGATATGCAAAAGTACATAGCTAATTAGGCTGTAATTTGGTATAATCATAGGAATTTATTTATAGTACCAATAATTAGTATTTTAAAAGTACTGTTTAAGTACCCAAAGGCAAATAATGCAAAATGAACTTAGGTTAGATAAGATAGAATCCATAGTTACTCAACTAGAATCAGACCTACGTATAATGGCTTCTGGTGTTACTGAGATGGCTAGTTCTATAAAGACACTGATAGATATGCAAACAGATCAGAAGTTACTGAAACAAGAACTAGAATACAGATGTAGTATACTCCATTCTAGATTAGATACAGTAGACCAACGGGTTAATGGTACGGTAGAGAGGTTAAGTGCTATTAATTCGTCCGTAGCTGTGCTAGAGAAAAATCAAAATACCTCAGTAGACAATAAGAACACATTGGCGGAGTTGTATCCGTTGTTAGTTGTAGTAAGGTACCCTAAACTACTTATAGGGGCTATAGCACTGCTTTATGTGGTTTCGATTAAAGAGATCCGTGACATAGTATTACCGTTTCTAGTGTAATATTCTGTACGGAAGTTGATAAAACTGTACGTAATGGTGCTATTGATGTATACTAGTTCCAAATACAAGACCACATAATAACAATAGGAAAGCTTTTTATGGCCAAGATTAATAAGAGCGAGTTACTGCAGGCACTGCGTAAGGATCTCAAGTCTGCTGAACTGTTAAACAATCAGCGGACTGCAAAGATTACTGAGTGGAAGAATGCCTATGAGGGTAAACCTTACGGTAACGAACAGAAAGGTAAGTCTGCTATTATATCTAGAGATGTTAAGAAGCAGAGTGAATGGCAGCATGCTAGTATCATTGACCCTTTCGTCAGTTCTGATGAAGTTATAAAATGTGTCCCTATTACTTCTGAAGACGTAAGTTCAGCTAGACAGAATGAGTTGTTACTAAATACTCAGTTTACTAGAAAGTTTGATAGGTTCAACTTTATGACTAAGGCTGTAAAAGTATTAGACATGGAAGGTACTGTAGTAGTACAGACTGGTTGGGACTACCTAGATGAAGAAATTACTGTAGAACGAGAAGTTGTAGTTACAGATGATTACGGGTTCCAAAGTGTTGAGCTACAAGAAGTTAAAGAGACAATAGTTAAGAAAACCAACCTACAGCACGAGTTTGTCGTAATGAGGACATCTACATTGACCCTACTTGCCAAGACGACTTAGATGCTGCTCAGTTTGTTATCTATAGATATGAGACAGACCTGTCTACACTTAGACAAGATGGTCGTTATAAGGAACTAGATAAAGTAGCGAAAGCTGGTGATGAGGTTGGTACTAATTTCGATTATAGAGAAGAAGATGAAACTAACTTTAGATTTTCTGATGCTCCTCGTAAGAAAATACTTGTACATGAGTATTGGGGTAATTACGATGTGAATGATGATGGTATTGCTGAACCTATCGTATGTGCATGGGTTAACGATATTATTATTAGGCTACAAGATAATCCGTATCCAGATGGTAAACCTCCATTTCTAGTTGTACCATTTCACAGTGTTCCTTTCCAGATTCATGGTGAAGCTAACGCTGAATTGATTGGGGATAACCAAAAGATTAAGACTGCTATATTCCGTGGTGTTATTGACAACATGGCACAGTCTAACAATGGACAAGTTGGTATCCGTAAGGGTGGACTAGATGCTATGAACCGTAAGAAGTGGCAAGCTGGTCAGAACTTTGAGTTCAATGGTAGTCCTGCTGACTTCTGGCAAGGTAGCTACAATCAGATTCCTGGTAGTGCGTTTGATATGATTGGTCTTATGAATAACGAGATTGAGAGTATGACCGCTACGAAGTCATTTAGTGGTGGAATTACTGGTGGTAGTTTAGGTAGTACTGCTACAGGAGCTAGAGGTGCCTTAGACGCTACTTCTACTCGTAGAATGAATGTAGTTAGGAACATAGCTGAAAACCTCGTTAAGCCTCTTATGCGTAAGTGGATGATATACAACTCTGAGTTTCTTGAAGATGAAGAAATTGTTCGTGTTACTARTGAAGAGTTTGTACCTGTTCGTAGAGATGACTTAGMGGGTAAGGTTGATATCGCTATTACTGTCAGTACTGCTGAAGATAACGCAGCTAAGAGTCAGGAGTTGAGTTTCTTGCTACARACAGTTGGGCCTAATGAAGATCCTACTATCAGACGTGAAATTATGGCACAGATCATGGAATTGATGCGTATGCCAGAACAAGCTAAAAAGATTCGTGCTTATAAACCTGAACCTGATCCAGACCAAGAGCAGATGAAGCAGTTAGAGTTACAAMGAATTATGTTAGAGAATAGAAAACTTCAGTCTGAAATCGAAAGTAACTTTGCTAGAGCTAATGAAAACAGTGTTGATGTTGAGCTTAAAACAGCTAAAGCAGCAGTCGAGTCAGCTAAGGCTAGAAAATTAGGTAGCGATGCTGATATGCAAGATTTGAAATTCTTGAAAGAGGATGAAGGTATGTCKCAAAARGATARACTTGAGTTAGAAGATTTTAAACGTAAAGCTAACCTAGATACTTTGGCGTTCCAAGCTGAGTACGGTGGTCCAAACGAACAACTAGGGATGGGTGAATAGATGGGATTTCTGAATGATAGAGCTGTTGCTCAAGACCAAGAGAGACAGAAGAAACAGATGGAACAACAAATGCAACAGCGTCAAGTGGAGCAACAATTACAGCTTCGACGAGCACAGCAAGCTAGTGGCCTAGGTGGACGGTTGAGTGTCGAACAGCAAGTCGCTAACTTGCCACCTGAACAGAGACAAGCTGTTATGCAGGACTACATGGCGTATGGTGAGGCTAACAGTAGACCACAGCAAGTAGCTCCTGTAGAACCTCGTATGCCAACACCGATACCAACTGCACAACCACAACAAGAAGTACGTGGTGGTTTGTCAGGTAGGWKWCKTCRWGYACAGCAAAGTTTGGGACCTGGTGAACAGATCGTAAATGAGTACAACGACTACCCTAGATAAGAGTAGTAACTTAGCTACAACAGATAATAGTAAAATAGGATGAGAGAAGATATGGGACTAGCAGAACAGATGGGTGGACCAGCTCCACAACAACAAGGGCAGATGGGTGAGCAAGGTATRCCACAAGGACAAGCCTCTGCACCTAGTGTAAACGAGGTTGTAGCTTTGTTGAAACAAGGTATGGATCCAGAAGAGTTATTGCAGAAGGGTGTTCCAATGGAAGTTCTTAAGCAAGCTATTGAGATTATTATGCAGATGGAACAACAAGCTAAAGGTGTTCAACCTGACTCAAGACAACAAATGCAACCACCACAAGCGGGTTTAGGCCAAGCTTTAGCACAATAAATTAATTAAGTTATAGGAGTAAGCAATGGCTAATACATCAATAGCACCAAAGACATGGGAACTAGTTTTCGATGCAGACACGGACGGTAGTTTTAAGGTAGTAAACTGCAACGCTAGATTGTTAAGAGCAACTTCATTACCTACTGGAGGCGGAATTACTATTAACTCTGGTGAACATGGTGCAAGTGAAATATTTACTTATGTATCTGACGGAGTTAACTCACTGTACGTATACAATAGTAGTAGTGTGCCAGGTCGTATAGAAAGGGACGTGTAATATGATTTTCTTAGGTAAGCTATTTGGTAGGATAGACCTTGTAGCAGGGGTCCATAGTATGCGGGCTATCACATCTGGTGGTGCAAGAAAACTAGTTGCCGCATTCCTCCTAAAACCCGCCAACACAGCAACTGTATCAAGCAGTTTTGCAAGTCCAGGTAGAGTGCCAACAGGGCTAACATTTGATGGTACTAACCTTATTAGCTGTGATGCTGATAATGATTCAATATACATACACGATGGAATAACTTCAACCATTCTAAGTAGCTTTGCATCTCCAGCTGCATTGCCAACAGGGCTAACATTTGATGGTACTAATCTTATTAGTTGTGATTATGGTACTGACYTAATCTACATACACGATGGAATAACTTCAACCATTTTGAGTAGCTTTGCAAGTCCAGCTACAGCGCCAACAGGGYTARCATTCGATGGTACTAATCTTATTAGTTGTGATTATCGTGCTGATTCAATCTACATACACGATGGAATAACAGGTACGGTATCAAGTAGCTTTGCATCTCCTTACACAGACCCCTACGGACTAACATTTGATGGTACTAATCTTATTAGTTGTGATTATGGTACTGATTCAATCTTCATACACGACTCAATCACATCAACACAACCTGCAATCCAATATCTAACCCAAGAGGAATAAACTATGTTCACATACGGACTATTAGACACAAATAACACRATCGCATCAATCGTACAATCAGAAACTCGCATTGATGCTACTGACCATGTATTCATATCAGCAGAGGCTAACTTTGATGGAACTAGCTACATTGGTAAATCATGGGCAAAACCAACGCCTACCTGGACAACCATCACTCGCAGACAAGGTAAGCAACAGCTAGTGATTGATGGCCTTGATACTTCTGTACAGACTGCTATTGATAGTGTTACTGATATTACACAGCGTAAGTTATTACAAATCTACTTTGATGATGCTGATACGTGGGGACGAAATCACTCTGAGTTGATTGCATTGGGTGCATCTATTGGACTTGATAGTACACAGCTTGATACTATATTTGAATCTGCTAGTAAGTTATAAATGAATGTTAAGATACTAAAACCTAAAACAATATTTGGAAAGGCTACCTATAAGCTATTAAAGACTGAGGTTATATTAGCAGTTCATGTACCTAAAGGTTTCATTACAGATGGGGCTACAGTACCTAGGGTATTTTGGCCTATATTCCCACCAATCAGTATGTATCTTGAAGCTACCGTGTTACATGATTACTTAATCAGCAT
>VCMH01000076.1_pt1 | contig 13110 bp, 12 predicted proteins | sample 3385031 | NCBI WGS metagenome assembly VCMH01 (sample SAMN11833398, study PRJNA544312) | saline spring metagenome | isolation source: microbial filaments from arctic saline spring | place: Canada: Axel Heiberg Island, Nunavut | collected 2010-05 | reverse complement strand
ACACGACGACACGACGACATTAAAGACTATATCGAGTATTACAATACAAAACGAATCAAGGTGAAACTAAAAGGCCTGACTCCGATAGAATATCGAAACCAGGCCTTAAGTGCCGCTTAACTAAAATGTCCAACTTTTTGGGGTCACTTCAATAACCTAGGTTATTCGGGCTTTTTTGTTTCTATAGGCGTCTATCTATGGCAGAACGAATCCAATGCTTTCATGGACCGCTTTTAGTGTTTTCTGAGCTTGTTGGCGTGCGGTGGCAGCACCCTGTTTTAGAATGGCTTTAAGAGCCGCTTCATCCTGGCGAATTTCATAATAACGGGCTTGCATCGGGGATAGGTAATCGACAACCAATTCACCTAATTCAACCTTAAGATGTCCATACATCTTGCCTTCAAAGTGTTTAACGACTTCATCAATTGATAAGCCACTAATCACTGAATAAATCGTCAATAAGTTAGACACGCCGGGTTTGTTTTCTAGATCGTAATAAATCTCAGAGCCTGAGTCGGTGGTCGCTTTCTTGAATTTTTTTAGAATCGTTTTTGGGTCGTCTAACAGGCCGATAAAGTTACCTTTGTTTTCATCTGATTTGGACATCTTAGAAAGAGGGTCTTGTAGGCTCATAATACGGCCTCCAGAGATGGCTGGTGCAATAAATGGCTCAGGCACTTTAAAGAGGTCTTTTTCAAAACGGTTGTTATAACGGGTCGCCAAATCGCGAGTCAGTTCTAAATGCTGTTTTTGATCCGCGCCGACGGGCACCATCTCGGTTTGATAAAGCAGAATGTCTGCCGCCATTAAAACGGGGTAGTCATACAAGCCCACATTAATGTTCTGTGAATGCTTTTGAGACTTGTCTTTAAACTGGGTCATACGGTTCAGTTCACCCATATAGGTTGAACAGTTTAAAACCCACGCCAGTTCGGCATGTTCTGGGACATGCGATTGAATGAAAACGGTGCTCTTGTTTGGGTCAATGCCGGCGGCTAAATAAAGTGCGACAAAATCTAAACTACGTTTCATTAATTCTTTTGGGTCTTGTTCAACCGTGATGGCGTGCATATTCACCAAAGAGAAAAGACAGTTGTAGTCGTCCTGCATGGTCACCCAGTTTTTTATGGAGCCGATGTAGTTGCCAAGCATAAGATCGCCAGAAGGTTGAATGCCACTGAATAACGTAGGTTTTAATTTGCTCATATTGAATTCTTTTAGATGTATTTAAGATGGGCGCTATTTTCGCACTTTCTGCTAGGAATAACTAGAGAGAAGCGCTTTAAGCGTGAGATGACAATAAACTTGCCTAAGTTGTTATCGAAACCTTAATAGACAAATGGAATGAGTTTTTTGGTTTTGCTCTGATAAACCGAATAGTCCGCTAAACGTTCCACTAATAAGCTTTCTTCATAATGCAGTTTGAAAAGCAGGGTGAATACCAGTGCTCCTAAGGCAAGTAGGCTAATACCGCTGACGTGGAGTATTACCCATGGAAAGAAAAACAATAGTATCGATAAATACATCGGGTGGCGGATATATTGGTATGGGCCCGTTGTAACCAAGTTAATTTCAGGCATCGGATCAGGAACAATATTGAAGTGGCCAATATGCATGGTTTTCAGAGCCCAAAGTCCTATAAAAATAGCCAATAGTTGGAGTGGCAAAATTTGCCAAGTCATACTCGATGGCAGTAGCCAGATTAATAAAGTAATCAAAGAGAATTGTAGAGTGACTAACGAGTAGGATAGTAACGGATGTTTGAACTGAGTTTTTTGAGACAAAATCATTAGCCTATTAAATGGATGTAATTAATGGAAGAGTGCATTGGATTGAGTGTGTTAGGGAATTTAGTTTATTAGTTTTTTCATTTTAACGAAGATTAACAGTGTTTTGTGAAGTAATCAGGCTGCTATTGGATGCTTATTACTGTGAGCGGCCAACAATCGATGTAAAACTTGGTTAATGCGTTGAACTCTGGTCAAAAATCGCTAAAATGGTAGGCTAATTAATGATAAAAAACTGAACATACTCTATGCGACGAATTATTCGTAAAATCACTTCCTATTTCATACCACCTAAAAAGCCTACCGTACCTGTCTATGGCGATGAGCCATTAGTCTTAACTCGTGATGAGCACAATATTTCTAGAAGCGATTTGGATAAAGCCGCTTTGGACGTTTTATATGGTTTTAAACGCTCTGGTCATGATGCGCATTTAGTTGGTGGATGTGTCCGGGATTTATTATTGGGTCTTGAACCTAAGGATTTCGATATCGTAACGAGTGCGGAACCGGATGAAGTTAAGCAGGTTTTTAAACAACGTTGTCAGTTGATTGGTCGTCGTTTTAGATTGGCACATGTCCGTTTTGGACGTTTGGTAATTGAAGTTGCAACTTTCCGAGGGCAAGGCGAAGGTCAAGGCAGTACCGAACGAAAGGATCGTTTTGGACGTAATGGTAAGTTTTCAGGTGCCGCTCGTGAAGTAGATGATGCGGGTCGCCTAGTGCGTGATAATGTTTACGGCACTATGGAAGAAGATGCTTGGCGTCGAGATTTCACCGTCAATGCAATGTATTACAATATTAAAGACTTTACCATTGTCGATTATACCGGTGGTTTGGATGATATGGATGAGGGACAGATGCGCCTTATTGGCGATCCTGAAACTCGTTACCGTGAAGATCCTGTAAGACTGATTCGAGCCGTTCGTTTTGCTGCAAAGCTTGGTTTTAAAATTGAAAAGTATACGGAAGCGCCGATGGTTAAAATGGCACCTCTACTACGTGATGTCTCACACGCCAGAATGTTTGAAGAGGTCTTAAAGCTCTTTCACAGCGGTGTTGCCATCCAGGTTTTTGAGAAACTTCGTCACTATCATATGTTTGAGCACCTGTTTCCATTAACAGATCAGATATTAAGTGAAGAGCAAGATGGTTTCCCAAGAATGTTAGTCATCGAAGCGCTAAAGAGTACGGATAGCCGTATTCGTCAAGGTAAGACGGTTAACCCATCATTCTTGTTTGCCGCGCTTCTTTGGGAGCCAATGTTACAACGCAAGAACGCACATTTAGACTCTGGAATGCATCACCAGGATGCAATGTTCGCAGCGGCAAATGATGTTATTGAACAGCAGATTAAATGTACAGCCATTCCTAAACGTTTTACGGCACAAATCAGAGAGATTTGGAGTTACCAATATCGTTTGCCAAATCGTCAAGGTGATCGCGCGCAGAAATTAAGAGAGCATCCGCGCTTTAGAGCCGCATATGACTTTATGGGGATTCGTGCTGCAGCGGGTGAGACAGAGTTACAAGAAGTATTTGATTGGTGGACTGAGTATCAAGCGAAAGACGCTGTTGAGCAAGTTGCTTTTGCAAACGCAGTTGAAAGGCCTGAGCGTTCAAAAAAACCACGTAAAAATCGTAACTTCTACCGTAAGCGTAGCCAGAAAAACCGTTCTCAAGCCGCCGAATAATAAGCGAGCTGACTTAAAATGGCCAATGTCTATATCGGTTTGGGAAGTAATCTTGAAGATCCACTTTCCCAATTACAGATTGCAGTAGAGCAGTTAAAATCATTGCCAGAAACAGCCTTAGTGGGCTGTTCTCAGTTTTATGGCTCTAAACCCCTTGGGCCTGATGACCAACCTGATTTTATCAATGCCGTTTGTCAAATTGAGACTCAATTGTCACCTCCGGTCTTACTTTCTGCTTTGCAGCAGATTGAAATTGATCAGGGTCGAATTAAAAAGCGCCATTGGGGTGAGCGCTTGATTGATTTGGATATCCTTTTATATGCCGATAAGATCATTAAAACAACCGATTTAACAATTCCACATGCTGAGATCGCTTTGCGAGATTTTGTATTGATTCCTTTGGCCGAACTGTCACCAGGCCTGGTTATCCCTGGTTTAGGGAGTATCGAAACGTTGATTTTAAACTTAGAAACTTCTTATCTAAAGCCCTTAATTCACCTCTAAGGCTCCAATGTACTCTGCATTTTTTATCTTCACAGCTCATTATCCGCTCTTTATTAGGTAGTTATCCATGCGTAAATCGCTCTCTCAAATAAAAAAATGGCGCAAGCGGGTGATCTTATCACTTGTGTAACCGCTTATGATGCCACCTATGCTTATTGGATTGGCCAAGCGGGGGTCGATATGATTTTGGTCGGTGATTCATTAGGTATGGTGGTACAAGGGCATGCGAGCACATTGCCAGTGACTGTGAATGATATGGTTTACCACACGCAACTGGTGCAAAGAGGAAATGACCAGGCCTGGTGCATTGCTGATATGCCTTTTATGTCAGATTGCACGCTTGAAAAAAGTCTAGAGACAGCTGCTCGCCTGATGAAAGAGGGGGGCGCGAATATGGTCAAGCTGGAGGGTGGGCAACGTGTTTTACCTATGGTTTCGACTTTTTCACAGTTGGGTATCCCAGTATGTGGCCACCTAGGCTTATTACCGCAGTCCGTTCAAAAGCATGGTTACAAGGTCCAGGGTCGTGATGAGGTGTCTGCGGCAGTTTTACTGGCAGATGCTTTGGCATTACAGGCCGCTGGCGCTGAAATGTTGGTATTAGAGTGCGTGCCTTCGGCCTTGGCAAAAAAGATAACTCAGCAGCTTTCTATTCCTATTATCGGTATAGGTTCCGGTTCAGGCACCAGCGGGCAGGTGTTGGTTTTACATGATATTTTAGGAGTGACGGTCGGTAAGGCTCCGAAATTTTCAAAAAACTTTTTAGCGCAGTCGGGCTCAATACAAAGTGCCTTACAAAGTTATGTGGCAGACGTTAAGTCAGGGAGTTTTCCTGCGCCTTGTCATGAAGTAGGTTGATTTAATATGCGCATTTTTGAAAGCATTCCAGATCTAAGAGAGCAAGTTTTAAACTGGAGAATGCAAGGTCTTAAGGTGGGTTTTGTGCCGACTATGGGTAATCTGCACGCAGGACATTTAAGTTTAGTCTCCTTATTACAAACGCAATGCGATAAGGTCATTGTCAGTATTTTTGTGAATCCCATGCAGTTCGGCCCAAATGAAGATTATGAACGCTACCCACGTACTTTTCAGGCCGATCAGCAACAGTTAAACACCGTAAATGCCGATGCCATTTTTGTCCCTACTGTTGAACAGATGTATCCGCACGGATTACTACAAACAGTCATATCCGTCCCTTATAGTCTGACGGGTTTACTTGAAGGTGCAATTCGTCCAGGTCACTTTGATGGCGTTTCTACTGTGGTCGCCAAGCTCTTTAATATGGTTCAACCTGACTTGGCCGCCTTTGGCCAAAAAGACTATCAGCAACTACGCGTTATCCAGACAATGGTGGATGAATTAACCATCCCTGTTACCCTTGTGGCGGCACCCATTTCCAGAGCAGAAGATGGCTTAGCCTTGAGTTCTCGTAATAAATATCTGAGTGTAGAGCAACGCGCCATAGCCCCAAAATTAAATACGGTGTTATTGGATATTGCTCAGGCTTTAAAGTCGGGTAATCGAGATTTCAAAGCCTTAACTAAAGTCGGGATTGAGAGTCTTTTGTTAGAGGGATTTGATGCCGTCGATTATCTGCAAATATGTGATCCGTTGACCTTACTGAATTCAACTCCGAATCAATCAAAATTTGTTATTTTGGCCGTCGCATCCTTCGGAAATACCCGGCTATTAGATAATGTTTTGCTAAGTTAGGCATCTCTTGTCTCCATTGAAGAGCATCCTCTACTCAGATGTCTTGGCTAGAGAGTATCAATAGGCACGTAATCTATTGAATTCACATTTTAAGCCGATGTCTTACACAATTTTCTTATCTGCCAATTAGATGGCCCCGCTAAAAAGAAATTATTTTATATGAGTTTTTCAACATTAATAGGTTTGTTTTCTGGTTTAAGTGTTGTCCTAATTGCGATGTCAATGGGGCCTTCTCTTGGCTTATTTTTCAATACGCCTTCTATTATGATCGTTTTCGGAGGCACGATTGCGGCCACCATGATTCGTTTTTCAATGAAAGAATCTATCAGTGCATTCGGTATGTCATTCTATGTGATGAAAATCAATTCAGAAATTAAGGAACTTAATGCGTTAGTAGATGTCACAGAAGATTTATTGCATCTTGTACGCGGTAAAGGCGTTCTGGCGATGGATTCTTATGAGATTAATCATAGCTTCTTTGCGAATGGGGTTAGGATGCTGGTGGATGGTTATTCCTTGCCAGTGGTGACGCAAACGCTCAAAGAAAAAAACAAACTCCTGATTGAAAAAGCGGAAACCAGTGCCGGTGTGTTTCGTGCCATTGGTGATGCGGCACCTGCTTTTGGGATGATGGGAACCTTAGTTGGCTTAATTCAGATGTTGTCTAGTCTCAGTGACCCTTCATCGATTGGACCTGCGATGTCTGTAGCGATTTTAACCACCTTATATGGCGCGATGATTGCCAACTTATATGCGTTACCTATGGCAGACAAGATAGAGTCATGGGCGCAGGTAGAAGCTTACCGCCAAGCGTTTATTATTGAAGCCATTCAGAGTATTGGTGAAAGGCATAATCCAGCTGTTATGAGAGACTTACTAGCACCTTATCTACAAGGGACTAAAAAGGTAGGCGTGGATGTCAAAGAAGGTTAAATCTTGTCCTGCCTGGATGACAACTTTTGCCGATTTGATGTCGCTCTTAATGGCGATGTTTGTATTGCTCTATGCTATGTCAAATACGGATGAAGTCAAATATGCTCAAGCGGTTGAGTCGCTTACGGGTGCCTTTGCAGGAGAAGGGAGGCTCTCTTCAGAGCAGGTTACCTATCTTAATTCAATTAAGAGTCGTAGTGACTCGACCAAAGAGAGTGCTGAGCCACCTCAGTCATCTGCTGATATTGAGGTTAAAGAGACGCTTGTTAATGATTTATCCCCTCTCTATGAAAGTTTATTGGAAACCTTTTCAAAAAATTCAGACATGAAAGATATTAAGATAGAATTTGATGCTGTGTTAAATCAGATCAAAATGGTTTTTGCAGAACAGATTGCTTTTGACCGCGGCAACGCCGAGTTAAAACCTCGTTTCGCCAAACTGCTTAAAGATTCATATGCGTTGCAAGCTGAACCTGTCTTGATAAAAGTGATTGGGCATACTGATAAACTGCCAATTGTTGGCGGTAGATTTCATTCGAATTGGGAGCTATCAAGTGCTCGAGCGGCAAGTGTTGTAGTGCAGCTGATTGCTGTTGGGAGTGTTCGTGCTGATCAGGTACAGGCGATTGGAGTTGCGGATACTCAGCCTCAGGTGATAGGCGATACGGAAATAGAGTTTGCCAAAAATCGACGAGTTGAGGTGCTAATCTCATCTGAGAAATTTAAATATTAGAAGTTAAGTGTTACAACATGGGACGTCGCGTTAATGCTAAATAGAGCATTAACGCATAATGCAGGAGGTGATTAGCTTGCTTCTTTCATTTGTACCGCAATGGTATTACAAGTATGCGTAATACGATTTTCAGCATCGAAGTAGACTAGTTTTGGTTTAAAAACATCTGCTTCAGCTTCACTCATAGACGCGAAAGTTGCAACAATCAGCAAGTCTTGAGGGTTGGCTTTATGCGCGGCCGCGCCATTCACAGAGATAATCCCGCTATTGTCTTCAGCGCGAATCGCATAGGTCGTAAAGCGTTCACCGTTTGTGATGTTATAGATTTGAATCTGTTCATATTCACGGATGCCGGCCGTATCTAGAAGATGGCCGTCTATGGCGCACGAACCTTCATAATCCAGTTCAGCATGAGTCGTGGTAACACGGTGTAGTTTTGATTTTAATAGCGTAACTTGCATGATATTCTCTTGGGTTCGTCTGAACAGGATCACCGTTACAGTGTTGAAAGGCCGTTGTCACCATACTTCAACTACGAAGTTCTAAGTTAGGTGCGTATTATACTGTTATTTTATAAAAAATCTAACTTGAAACTGAATTCTCTAAAGATGTCTATTTAAAATCTATCAAATAATAATACTATGAAGCTTAAAGCCATTACGAGCGATTGTTTTAGGTACTTAAAGTGACCAGGCCTGGTCACCTTGAGGCCGGATAATGTTTAGAAAAAGGGGGTAGAGTACAAAAAACCCGCTAAGAAGCGGGTTTAGATTTGTACCAGAATTAACGGCTTGTTTAACCTGTATTGCGCATTCCTGCGGCAATGGCATTGATGCTATTTAATAGCACTGGTAGCCAAATCTCTTTCTCTTCATCTGATACTTTATCTGATTTGTAACGTCTCAAGAGTGCAATTTGAATATTGTTCAATGGCTCTAGATAAGGGTTACGACGTTTTAAAGACAGTGCGATTACTGGGGTATCAGCCATTAATGATGGAATACCGCTGATTTCAAGAATGCTTTCGACAGAGCGAGAGTGTTCGTCAGAAATAAACTTATAGACTGTCTGAGCAATTTTTTGATCTTGACCTAATAGACTGTATTGAGCCCCAATTTTTAAATCGGTCTTGAATAAAGTCATCTGGATATTGCTCATTAAAGATCTAAAGAATGGCCAGTTTTTATACATCTCGATTAATTCTGAATCGCCATGTTGTTTCATCCACTTCTCTAGAGCGTACCCGGTTCCTAGCCAAGCTGGGAAGGTCATGCGTGCTTGAGCCCAACCAAAAACCCATGGAATTGCTCGGATGGAAGATTTAGATAGATTGCCTTTTTTACGGTGCGATGGGCGAGAGCCGATGTTTAATAAGCCAATTTCCGTCACAGGGGTCGCTTCATAGAAGAATTTGAAGAATCCTTCGGTATCATCTGTGAGTTCTCTAAAGCAAGCCTCGCCGTCTTTGGCTAAGGTTTTCATCGTGCTTAGATAGGCCGGATGGTCTTCTATATGGTCTTTGACTAGGTTTGTACTGGCTTTCATTAAGCCAGTGACACCCAATGAAAGTTCATACATTGCCGTTTCTGAGTTGCTATATTTATAAGATAGCACTTCACCTTGCTCGGTAAATTTGATTGATCCACGTACGGTACCGGTTGGTTGCGACAGGATAGCGAAGTGAGTTGGTCCGCCGCCACGGCCAACTGTTCCACCTCGACCGTGGAATAATCGGCAGTCAACTTGATGTGTATCTGCTAAAGCCATAATCTGTTGTTGGGCTTGGTAAAGACTCCAAGCTGACGAGAGGTTACCACCATCTTTAGCGGAATCGGAATAACCTAACATGATTTCCTGCTGGTTACCGGATGCTTCCAATAAGGCTTTATAGGTCGAGTTTTCAAATAACGCTTGAGTGACCGGAACGATATGCTCTAAATCTTCAATGGTTTCAAATAACGGTGCTATTTGGATTTCACAGTAAGGTTCGCCAGCATTAAAACCTGCAAGGCCAGTTTGATGAGCAAGAAACAATACTTCCATGATGTGACTTGCTTCATGCGTCATAGATATAACGTAGTTGTTAAAGGCTTTTGCGCTGATCTCTTTGCGCATTTCGCGTACGACTTCAAAGACTTTAAGGACTTCAGTGGTCATCTCTTTAAGGTCAAGATGCTGAATGTCAATAATGGTTGCCGAGGCGACATGGCTGGCGAGTAAATCTAATTTTTCTTTTTCGCCAAGGCTGTTGTAGTCAACGCCTAGGTGAGAAAGTAGATCCGCAACGGCATCCGAATGCACATTTGATTCCTGACGGATATCTAAACGCATTAAGTAGAAACCAAAGGTTTTAACGAGACGAATTAAATCTTGCAACTCTTCATTTGCAACATTTTCATCACCATGTCCGCAAAGCGAGTTGTAGATCCGTTCAAGGTCTTCCAGAAAGTCAGTTTCACACTCATAGGCAAAGCGACTTTTAACAGTATGCTCACCATTGATGCGACCTTCTATGTAATTGATATTCTTTTGAAGTCTACCATGCATAAGATATAACAAACGACGGTAAGGTTCATCTTTGAATCGTTCTGGACGTTTTTTAAAGACTTGGTCAATTAAATCTGTATCCACGATTGTCGAGCGGTTAATAACATCCTGAGAGATGTCGCTGAGATACCGTGATTGCGTCAGTTTTGAGCTTAAGTCAAAAATGCGTTTTTGGTATTCATAGATAACGGCACGAGATTGTAATAGTAAGGCATCTACTGTTGTGTCATGGGTAACAAATGGGTTGCCATCACGATCGCCACCTATCCAAGAGCCAAAAGTTAAGAATTCGGGTGCTTGAATTTTGTCATCAGGATAGTGCTTGGCAAGTGCTCGTTCCATATAGCGATAAACTTCAGGCACAGCATCAAAGAGAGATTTACGGAAATAGTAGATACCGTTTCTAATTTCATCTTCAACCGTCGGCTTTTGGCGACGAACTTCATCAGTTTGCCAAAGGACTTGTACTTGAGATTCTAGTTGTTGATAGATAGAGTCTTTTACATATTCGTTGTTATAAGAGTCGGCTTCATTTAAGGCACCGATATCTAAGAATATTCTTCTTAAGTTATCCATCACTGAACGACGTTTTGATTCAGTCGGGTGGGCGGTAAAGACTGGGATATAGTGCAGTTTGTTTAACAGGGTTTGCACCTGTTGTGCATCCATGCCTTGTTCTTTAAATTCGCCAATGGTGTTAAGGACTGAGCCTGTCCATAAAGGACCGTCTGATTTTAGTTGACCTTGTCTTTCATGATATTGGTGCTCTTCTTCAGCAAGGTTGACAAGGCTGAAGTAAAGGTTGAAAGCTCGGATAATCGGCGACAGTTCTTCTGCCGATTGCGCTTCGATAAACTCGGTTAGCTCAGCTTGGAGTTCAGGGTTCTCTTCTTTTTGAAGCTTTAGGTAGCCCTTACGCAGTTTTTCTACAGCGTTATAAGTGGCGGTACCTTCTTGAGACTCAATTACTTTTCCAAGGACATTCCCAAGTAGCTTAACGCGTGCTCTTAGTTGCTTATCACGAATTTCTGCAGTCATTTTTACTCTCTGTAATCATCATAAAATTAGTACCGCATTATACCAGAAAATTCTAATTGGGTGTGAAGTATGGACTGGGTGAGGGGGTTTAAGAGGGTGTGGTTTTGGGATATAAAAAAGCCCCTAGAAAGGGGCTTGAAATATAATAGTTAGGTTCTCATTGAAAACTCAGTTTAGGCCTAAGCTATTTTATTTAGTTTCTTGGTAGGCTTTGGCACCATTTAAGATTTCTTGGCGTGCATCATCAAGGTCTCCCCAGCCTTCAACTTTGACCCATTTACCTGGCTCAATATCTTTGTAGTGGCTAAAGAAATGCTCTACTTGCTCTTTAAGCAGCGGAATATCTTCTACTTTTTCTATTTTAGAGTAGATAGGGGTTAATTTATCCACTGGAACGGCGATTACTTTTGCATCTTCTCCACCATCATCGGTCATCTTAAAGATGCCGATTGGTCGACAGCGAATAACCGAACCAACCATTAAAGGATGTGGAGTTACAACTAAAACGTCTACCGGATCACCATCATCAGATAAGGTGTCGTTAATGTAACCGTAGTTAGCAGGGTAAGACATAGTCGCACCCTGTAGTCGATCAACCCAGATTAAATCCGTGTCTTTATCGACTTCATATTTAATAGGGGCTGCGAAGGCAGAAATTTCAATAATAACATTGATGTCGTTTGGTAAGTCTTTACCAGCTGGAACAGCAGAATAACCCATGGTTAATTCCTTTTTAAGAATGTATGTTTAAAAGCAAAACACCCGCAATAGCGGGTGCTTTTTAACTCAGTATAACTAAAGGCTTACTTTTTGTGGTAAGCAACAACTTTAGCAACTTCATTTTTAGAACCAAGTACAACTGGGACACGGTCGTGAATGTCTTTAGGCTCAACGTCCATGATGTCCATACGACCTGTAGAAGAAGCGCCGCCAGCTTGTTCAACGATCATAGACATAGGGTTACCTTCGTACATTAGACGAAGTTTACCAGCTTTTGATGGGTCACGGCTATCATAAGGGTACATGAAGATACCACCACGAATAAGAATACGGTGAACTTCAGCTACCATAGAAGCAACCCAGCGCATGTTATAACGCTTACCTAATGGACCATCTTCACCTTTTAAACAGTCATCGATGTACTGCTTCATTTCTGGTTCCCAGAAACGTTGGTTAGACATGTTGATAGCGAATTCAGCTGTCTCTTCAGGAATCTGTAACATAGGCTTAGTTAACATGAACTCACCGATGTTTGTGTCTAAAGTGAACAAGTTAACACCGTTACCTGTTGTCATGACTAATAAAGCAGATGGTCCGTAAAGAACGTAACCTGCAGCCACTTGCTTACGACCTTCTTGTAAGAACACTTCTTGATCAGCACCCGTGCGGTTGTCAGCAGGGGCTTCTAAGATAGAGAAGATAGTACCAACAGAAAGGTTAACGTCGATGTTTGAAGATCCGTCTAATGGATCGAAAGTTACTAGGAACTTACCATCTGGTTGACCTGCAAGAGTGAAGTCTTCTTCTTCTGAACCAACACCCTTAACATACGGGTTAGCGCAAAGGATGTCTTTTAAAAGATCGTTAGAGATAACGTCCAACATCTTCTGAGTTTCACCTTGGATGTTTTCATCTTCAGTTGTGCCTAGGATACCGGCTAATTCACCTTGACTTAGTTTGTATGCAATATCCTTACATGCAACCATAACGTCTTTGATAACTAGCTCTAATTCTGCTGAAGTGCCATCACTTGATAATACTTGATCTAATCTTTTCATCGAGAGTCTCTCTGCTGTATTAAATTTAAAAAATATTGAACGGATTTATGAATTTTAACATGCTCTAAGCGTTTTTATCAATTCAAATATTTTTAGAAGCATTTTTTAATAGTGTTTTAGAGGTCTGGATTCTTATCCTTGGAGTATGGTTTTAAGCAAAGTGGAAGCGGTGTACAATACCCATAATTTTGACTTGTTTCTGTTTGAAAGTACTCCTTAATAAGTGGGTAGCGCTTATTAAGGAGAGCAGGATTGTCGTCGGTTTTCCAAGACCTCTAGGGTTTTTCTATTTTAAAACCGTCGCCATTGATAGCGCACTAGATAAAGCCTTAGGCGCTGATTCCAGTCTTTTTACTGAATTCCTCGGGTTTGGAAGGGCTCTAGAG
>VCMH01000072.1_pt1 | contig 13350 bp, 13 predicted proteins | sample 3385031 | NCBI WGS metagenome assembly VCMH01 (sample SAMN11833398, study PRJNA544312) | saline spring metagenome | isolation source: microbial filaments from arctic saline spring | place: Canada: Axel Heiberg Island, Nunavut | collected 2010-05 | reverse complement strand
ACACGACGACTAAGGCTATTTGAGTCATAGTGAAATCTGAATTGGTTACGTTTAAAATAATCGGTATAGTATACCGTAATTCTCAGTGCCTTTAAGCGACAAAATTTTACCAAAAGAAACCTCCCTATGTCATCAAAAATGTCTGATAGCTCCGCTCTAAATTTATCCACATTTTCCCCGAAATTACTGGCTTGGTTTGACCAATATGGTCGCCATGATCTGCCTTGGCAGCATAATATAACGCCTTACCGAGTTTGGGTTTCTGAGATTATGTTGCAACAAACCCAAGTGAAAACGGTGATTCCCTACTTTGAACGTTTTATGCAGAGTTTTCCAACGTTGCAGCTCTTGGCAATTGCAACTCAGGATGAAGTATTAGGGCATTGGGCTGGATTGGGTTATTACGCCAGGGGGCGAAATTTGCACAAGGCGGCCGTGATGATCCGTGATGAATTTGAGGGCGAATTCCCCGTCACCTTTGATGAGATCTTATCTCTGCCTGGAATCGGTCGTTCTACGGCCGGAGCCATCTTATCCATCTCGCTTGGACAGCGTCAGGCTATTTTAGATGGCAATGTAAAGCGTGTGTTAAGTCGCTACCTAGCTTTAGAAGGTTGGCCGGGTGAAAAGAATAATGAGCAAAAGCTATGGTCGGTTGCTGATCAGTTAACGCCTGATCTGCGTTTTAATGATTACACTCAAGCGATTATGGATTTAGGCGCGACCTTGTGTACGCGTTCAAAGCCGCAATGTGGAAAATGCCCAGTGGCTGAATCCTGTGAGGCGCGACAGCAGGATAGAGTCATGGAGTTTCCTTTTTCTAAGCCCAAGAAAATCAAGCCCGTTAAAAAATCTTACTTTTTGATTCTAGAGAATCAGCAAGGTCAGGTGTTATTGCAGCAGCGACCACAGAAAGGGATTTGGGGTGGTTTATGGAGTTTTCCTGAGTATAGTTGCTTGCAAAGTTGTCAGGCGGATGTGAAAAGGTCGGAAACAGAAACAGAGTCTGCTCAGAGTTTGGTAGAATGGGAAGTATTCCGTCATACGTTTAGCCATTATCATTTGGATATTCATCCAGTGATGTATCAAGGTGTTCGTGAAAACAGTATGCAATTTGAAGGTGAGTGGGTTCACAAACAGCAGTTATGTCAGGCTGAAGTGAGTTTCGGAGTGCCCGCTCCAATTAGTAAAATAATGACTCTTATGGAGAAATAAAATGTCTAGAAAAGTAAAGTGCGTCAAGATGGGTGAAGAGTTAGATGGTTTAGATTTTTTACCCTTTCCAGGAGAACTCGGTCAGAAAATCTTTGACAACGTCTCTAAAGAAGCATGGAAACAGTGGTTAGCCCAACAAACAATTTTGATTAATGAATACCGTCTTTCAAGTTTAGATCCAAAGGCTCGTACATTCTTAGCAGAAGAGATGCAAAAGTATCTATTTAATGACGAAGATGTCGAAATGCCTGATGAATTTAAAGCGATATAGACGATAAGTCTGCATTATTTGCACAAAGGGGTCTTAGCTCTTTAGCATAAATGCTCTCAACCCTAGAAGTCTGTTTAATAACTCAGGGTTCTAAAGCAAAAAGCCCGCTTCATTCGCGGGCTTTTTTGTAAGTCGATTTTAAAAATCAATAAAGACTACTTGTGATATTGACCGCTTAACTCGGTTACCGCAGTGATAAAGGCACCAGCATGGTCTGGATTGATCTCTGGGTGAATACCATGGCCTAAATTAAAGATATGGCCTGTACCGTGCCCATACTGCTCTAGAATGGAAGCCACTTCTTGGCGAATACGGTCTGGAGAAGCATATAGCATACAAGGATCCATATTACCCTGTAGTGCAACTCTGTCACCCACACGCGCACGCGCTTCATCAATGTTGATTGTCCAGTCAAGACCTAAAGCATCAGCGCCAGTGTCCGCCATTGCTTCTAACCACGATCCACCACCTTTAGTGTATAGAATAACCGGTACTTTACGGCCATCATAGTCACGTATCAGACCATCTACAATCTTATGCATATAACGTAAAGAGAACTCGTTATAGTCACGTGGTGTTAAGACTCCGCCCCAAGTGTCAAAGATTTGTACCGCTTGTGCACCAGACTGAATTTGTGCATTTAGGTAAGCTATAACAGAATCGGCTAACACGTCTAAAATGTGATGTAGCGTAGCGGGTTGGTCAAACATCATTGCTTTGATTTTAGAGAAAGTCTTACTCGAACCACCTTCAACCATGTAAGTGGCTAGCGTCCAAGGACTTCCAGAGAAACCGATTAAAGGCACGCTACCGTTTAGCTCTTTGCGGATAGTACTAACGGCATCCATTACATACCCTAAATCGGAGGCCATATCAGGCACAAACAACTTCTTAGCATCTGCCATAGTGCGAACAGGATTACCAATTTTTGGACCTTCGCCAGTTTCAAATGTTAACCCTAAACCCATCGCATCTGGAATCGTTAGGATGTCAGAGAATAAAATCGCCGCATCTAATGGGAAACGCTCTAAAGGTTGCAGTGTTACTTCACAGGCAAGTTCTTTATTGCGACATAACTGCATAAAAGAACCGGCTACTTGACGGGTTGCGCGGTACTCTGGAAGATAACGTCCTGCTTGACGCATCATCCAAACAGGCGTGCGGTCAACTTCTTCTCTAAGAAGTGCACGTAATAAACGGTCGTTTTGTAGCTCTGCCATGGGAATGCCCTTTATCTGAATCAAAGAAAGAGACTATTCTAGCGGAAAGTAGGTCGTGCGAAAACTAAAATGACCAGGCCTGGTCATTATTAAGTAAGTTTCAATGGTTTGCGGTCAGTATCAAGAGGCTTTAAGGCGCTTTTAATCTGACTATTGGGTGGCTGGATTCAATTTATCGATTGAGAAAGGATGGTAGATAATCATAAACATGACGCCTTGATAAAGATAAGCTTGGCCACGTGCTTCGATGGTTTGGCCTTTGAGTTTTTTGATTTCATTGTAATCAAACAGGTCCCAATATCTTTCTGGAATGCGAATGCCAGTGGTGTCCATATTAACGATGTAGTTGGTAGAGCTTTTCTCAACCTTTAAGACTTTCCCCTGAATAATGCGAAAGCCTTCGTCTAAAGAGGTAAGCTCACTGCTTTTGACGAGCGGAAAATGCGACTCTGGATTCTTGGCAAGATAATCCCAAAGTTGAAAACCTCCCTGGCGTGCTTTTTTCTCAGCTTCAAAGTAACACTCCAGATGCTTGATATTGCCATTTTTGATGCTGGTGATACCAAAGCCACTTTCCAGAATCTTTTGTTGAATATTGGTGCCATCCTTCAAAAAGAGGTGCACTAATTGACGACCAAACTTATCCACTTTAGTCGTGTCGTATTCCACACCCACCTCTAGGTCATTGTTCGCGAGGAGTTTATTAAGAAAGGTTTGCGCTTCCTTGGCCAGAGGTTCGCCAGGCGTGTGGAACTTCTGCTTACGCTCAATTTGAGGTGCGTGGATGCCGTTTAAGCCGACTCGTTTGCCCTGAATAATCAGGTTGCTACCATTGGTTGCGTAAGTGGCTTTGGTCCATAGATCGATTTTTTCAGCCGCGCAGGCATCCTCGGCGGCGAAAGTCGACCAGGAGAGTAAGCTTGAGCTGATTAAGAGTAGGGTTGAGAGCGTAAGTTTAAACATAGTTCTGATTTTAATGGCTTTTGAGAGGAATACAATGCGTTTGTTCTATTAGGCACAAATTTACAGCCATTCAAGCCGCTGTTATGCTAGGCAGAAGTCGCTTAGCTTGTCTAAATGACGGGCATAAAAAAAGCGCTAACGACAAGATGTCAGTAGCGCTTTTGAATAGAGTCTTTAAGATTTCTCTTAAATAAGCTATTAACGACGACCGTATTTCTGCTTGAACTTCTCAACACGACCTTCAGTATCGACAAGCGTTTGCTTACCAGTATAGAAAGGGTGAGATGCGCTAGAAACTTCTACACGTACTAGTGGGTAATCGTTACCGTCTAGAGTGATAGTTTCGCCTGAAGTTTTTTCAATGGTAGAACGAGTAATGAAAGTTTCGCCAGTTGAAATATCCTGGAAAACTACATCTTTATACTCTGGATGAATGTCTGGTTGCATAATGACGGTCCAATTAATTAGTTAATTCTGTAAAAGAAAGGCATTATATTGATAAAAATAGTAAATGCAAGTTCTTTTGTGATTAAGGTGATTCTAAAAGTAGGAGCTTATTGAAATAATCTCCTACCTGTTAATGCTCAAAGACCTTTAGTGGTCTTTAAACGGAAGTTTTAACGTTTCATGGATTCAAATAAGACGGCGTTCGTTTTAGAAACTTTCATTTGATCAATTAAAGTTTCAATCGCATCGATTTCATTTAACGTTTGTAAGAAACGACGCAGAATCCAAATATTTTGCAGTTCATCTGATGTCGTCAATAGTTCCTCTTTACGAGTACCTGACTTAGTGATGTTGATCGCAGGGAAGACGCGTTTTTCTGCAATATTACGAGAAAGGTGAAGTTCCATATTACCGGTCCCTTTGAATTCTTCAAAGATAACTTCATCCATCTTAGAGCCAGTTTCAACCAAGGCCGTCGCGATAATGGTTAAAGAACCACCCTCTTCGATGTTACGTGCCGCACCAAAGAAACGCTTTGGACGGTGTAATGCATTGGCATCCACACCACCGGTTAAGATCTTCCCTGAAGAAGGTACGACCGTATTATAAGCACGCGCTAAACGAGTAATGGAGTCTAACAGAATAATAACATCTGTCTTATGCTCGACTAAGCGCTTAGCTTTCTCAATCACCATTTCAGCTACTTGCACGTGGCGAGTTGCAGGCTCATCAAAGGTAGAAGAAATAACTTCACCTTTAACGGTACGTTGCATTTCGGTTACTTCTTCCGGACGCTCATCAATCAATAAGACAATCAAATAAGCATCGGGATGATTCTCAGCGATAGATTGTGCCATCTGCTGCAAAATAACCGTTTTACCTGATTTTGGCGGCGCCACAATCAATCCACGTTGACCTTTACCGAACGGTGCTGCGATATCGATAATACGCGGTGCGATGTCTTCTGTACTACCATTACCGATTTCCATGGTTAGGCGTTCAGTAGGGTGTAGCGGTGTTAAGTTTTCAAAAGCAATTTTCTTACTGGCAACAACAGGATCTTCATAGTTGATGGTTTCAACTTTTAACAATGCAAAATAACGCTCGCCATCTTTCGGTGGGCGGATCTTGCCTTGAATGGTGTCACCTTTGCGCAATCCAAAACGACGGATTTGGCTAGGAGAGACATAAAGATCATCCGGTCCTGCTAAATAAGAGCCATCGGCAGAGCGTAAGAAGCCAAAGCCATCGGGCAGAATTTCTAATGCACCTTCACCAAAGATATCCTCACCCTTTTTCGAGTGCGCTTTTAAAATAGCAAAAATCATATCTTGTTTGCGTAAACGAGCTAGGTTATCGAGCCCCATAGTGGCTGCTAAATCTAGTAGAGATGCGGCGGATTGTTTTTTTAAGTCTAATAAATGCATAGTTTTTTGGGTATCTGTAGGATTGGTTTAAGGATCTTTAGTTTAGGGCCACTCTCTTTTAACAGAGCGTGTCTAAATGATTTTGGATTCGTAAGAATTTCGAAAGGATGGACGGTCATTCCCCTAAGCCACCATTGATGGCTTAGGGGGAGCAACTTAAAGGTTGCCGTCTAAAAATGTATTCAATTGTGATTTAGAAAGAGCACCTACGTGGGTTGCATCGACTTCACCATTTTTGAATAGCATTAATGTAGGAATTCCACGAACACCATATTTAGGCGGAGTTGCAGGGTTTTCATCAATGTTTAGCTTGGCAATTTTTACTTTACCGGCGTATTCGGTTGCCGCATCGTCTAAGATTGGGGCAATCATTTTACAAGGTCCACACCATTCAGCCCAAAAGTCGACTAGGACTGGGACATCTGATTGTAGAACTTCTGTTTCGAAATTAGCGTCACTTGTTGAGATCATAATTGCTCCTGAAATTTTCTGTGTTTCTAGTTGTTTATACGCCTAAAGAATGCACCCATACTTAATTTGCACGATGTGTTTAAAGCGTGGAAATAGGACGGTTGAGATTCGGTTAGGGATTGTTCTGATGATGAATAGACTGGTAATCTTTAGATTTTAAAGCCATTCAATTGAATCAATGAATTTTGAATATTTGCAATTATTACATGTCCGGGCGGACATGTGCAAGGTTTATTATTTAAACAAGGCCACTATTTAATTTTTAGAGTATGGAAAACTAGGAAAATTTATCGATTTGGTTATATTTTTTACCTGAAAACAGTTTTTGTTGTGCTGAGAAGCGGTAAAACCGTCTGAATTGCATAATCCATTCCAGAAGGTCAGGTTAGTGGCCTTAAATTGCGATAAAATCTGCAGCTCATAAAGCTTAACTTAAGCTTACCGACTCTTACTTATGCTAACAATAGCACTGAATACATTGAACCGTTTTGGAACCCCATGGATATCTCTTATATATTAAATGATTTAAACGACGCGCAACGCGAGGCTATTACCGCCGAGAATACGCACGCCCTAATTTTGGCGGGGGCAGGCAGTGGTAAAACACGTGTTCTGGTGCATCGTATTGCCTGGTTAACCCAGGTCATGGGGTTCTCACCTTACAATGTACTCGCCGTCACCTTTACCAATAAGGCGTCGAGTGAAATGCGTGGTCGTATTGAATCCTTGATAGGTCAACAGGCGGGCGGCTTGACCATGGGAACTTTCCATGGCATTGCTTATCGACTACTGCGTCAACATTATCAAGAAGTGGGTTTGCCGCAAAGTTTTCAGATTTTAGATTCTGATGATCAAAAACGTGTCATTAAGCGTCTATTGAAAGCGATGGAACTCGATGAGAGCCAGTGGCCACACAAGCAAATTCAAGCCTTTATTAACGGCGAGAAAGAGGAAGGCCGACGTCCACATCATATTGATATAGGTCATAACCCTTTCGTCGGTAAGATGGTCGAAGTTTATAAAGCTTATGAAGAGCAGTGTAAGCGCTCTGGCCTGGTGGATTTTGCCGAATTACTGTTAAGAGCGCATGAGTTGTGGTTAAAAAATCCGCAAGTATTAGCGCATTATCAAGCGCGTTATCAACATATTTTGGTTGATGAGTTTCAAGATACCAATAGCTTGCAGTATGCCTGGTTGCGCATTTTAGCCGGCGGATCAGGTAAGTTGTTTGTGGTCGGTGATGATGATCAGTCTATCTATGGTTGGCGTGGTGCTAAGGTCGAAAATATTCGCCAATTTGAAGAAGATTTTGCTAATGTCAAAACGGTTCGTCTAGAGCAAAACTATCGTTCTACCGGCACGATTCTAAAAGCCGCTAATGCCTTGATTGCCCATAATACTACCCGCATGGGCAAGCAATTATGGTCTGATGGTGAAGATGGCGAGTTGATTAAAATCTATGAAGCCTTTAATGAATACGATGAAGCACGTTATGTCTGTGGCCAGATTGAGGCTTGGTGTGAACAGGGCGGTGCGCGTAATGAAGCGGCGGTTTTATATCGCTCCAATGCTCAGTCACGCGTCATGGAGCAAGCTTTAATGCAGGCACAAATTCCCTATCGCGTTTATGGCGGCTTACGCTTTTATGATCGTGCGGAAATCAGAGATATATTGAGTTATCTCCGTTTATTGATGAATCGTGATGATGATGCGGCTTTTGAACGCGCCTATAACCATCCGCCACGCGGGATAGGGCAAAAAACGGCCGAGAGTATTCGAGAAGTCGCCAAACATAATCAAATTCCATTGTGGCAAGCCGCCGAGCAATTGGTTGAACAGGGTTTGACCCCACGCGCTAAAACTTCGATCGCCAACTTCTTGGGGCTTATTGAAAGTTTAACGGAAGCCACTTTAGGTCTCTCTTTAGAAGAGCAGATGTTAAAGGTAGTATCACGCTCGGGTCTGCAAGCCCATTTTGAAAAAGACAGTTCAGAGCAAGGTAAAGGCCGTCTTGAAAACATTGATGAGTTGATCAATGCCGCAGGCCAGTTTAAACAAACGCAGTCACAAGCCACTGCTGAAGGCTTACCCACAGAAAGCCAAGTGATAGCCGATGGCGTTGATGCTATTGCGCAACAAGATGGCACTCTGTTACAAAATCCGCAATATGACAATCCATTGGCTGATTTCTTGGCGCAAGCCGCATTAGAAGCTGGCGAACGACAAGCCGATGAATGGGAGTCAGCGGTGCAATTAATGACTATTCATGCCGCCAAAGGGCTTGAGTTTCCATTGGTGTTTATGATTGGCGTCGAAGAGGGCTTGTTCCCATCGCAACGTTCGTTTGATGATCCTGCCAGTTTAGAAGAAGAGCGTCGCTTGGCCTATGTTGGCGTGACGCGAGCTGAAAAACAGTTAATCATTACCTTTGCAAATCATCGCCGTCTTCACGGCACAGAAATTTACCCAATGCCTTCACGGTTCATTAAAGAAATTCCAAGCGACTGTGTTGATTTTGTCCGTCTTTCCGGAACGGTAAGACCAACCATTGGTGGCGGTTATGACTCCGGTATGAATGCCAGCTTAAAGGCCGCACTGGCTGCAGAAAATGAAACCGGTTTCAGCCCAGGTGAACGCGTCTTTCATCAAAAGTTTGGTGAAGGCACAGTGGTCGGTACCGAAGGCAATGGAGACCATGCCCGTATCAATGTTAATTTTAAAAATGCCGGCTCTAAATGGTTGGTGACGGCCTATGCCAATTTAGAGAAGAAAGGCTAGCAAATGCCCATTAACACTACGCACAGCGATTTAGAGGTGGATAAGACGGAACCAGGCCTTGCCATCTTAGAGGTTCAAAGTGTTCAAGCAGAGGGCATGCCTTTACCCATTGATTTGACGGTTGTAAATCAACAAGTTTGGATGCTTTCAGGGCCTTCTGGCACAGGCAAGTCTCAGTTCTTAAGAGCGGTTGCGGATTTAATTGAGCACACGGGTCAGGTCAGTTTGTTGGGTCAAATACAAACCCAAATATGTCCTGAGAAATGGCGTGTTCAAGTGATGTACTTTTCAGCAGAAACGGCTTGGTGGAGCGATAAAGTTAGCCTTCATTTTGAAACCCAACCTGATGCAGAGTTACTTAATTCACTCGACTTGAAAGTCGAGATTCTGCAACAAAATCCAGATAACCTTTCTTCGGGAGAGAAGCAGCGCTTAGCGTTATTGCGCGGATTGCAATATCAACCCAAAGTGCTATTGCTCGATGAAATTACCGCCAATTTAGACCCCGAAAGTGTCTTATTAGTAGAGGCCTTAGTGGTCGGCTATATCGCCAAAAACCAAGCCTCGGCCTTATGGATTAGTCACGATGCAGATCAACAACAACGGATTGGTTGCCCTGAGTGTCAGTTGGTGTTTGCTGCTAATGAGGCGTATAAATAATGATATTAATTAGTTATTGGGATTTATTGACCCTCTCTTTTTTAGTCTTCTTATTAGGGGTTTTATTGTGGCTAAATGGCTTTAGCCAAGTGAAGCAGTTTTGGTGGGCGAGCATTAGAATGGTATTGCAACTTCTGCTGATGGGTGTCTGGTTAAGCTGGGTGTTTTACTCAGAAAATCCACTATGGATTGTCTTAGTCGGTGTGGTGATGCTTTCGGCCGCTGGCTATGAAATCACCAAACGACAACAATACCGCTTTAAACGTTTGCACGGCCTGATGATTGGTTTTTTATCGCTCTCTTTTACAGCTTTGCTACTATTGATTGGAGTCCTCACGCTCGTGATTCAACCAGACCCATGGTATCAAGCGCAGTATGCGATTCCCCTGTTGGGAATGTTATTGGGGAACAGTATGACTGCGATTGGGTTAGGATTGGATTCATTAACGCGAAATGCGGTGCAGATGAAAGCTAAAATAGAAGCCCAGTTAGCCTTAGGTAAAACCGCCAAACAGTCTCTTAGTTTTATTAAACAACAAAGTCTGCATTCAGCCATGATTCCAATCATTAATATGCTTGTTGCGGCGGGTATTATCTCTTTACCGGGCATGATGACTGGGCAAATTCTAGCCGGTGCAGATCCCATGGAAGCAGTTAAATATCAAATTATGATTATGTTATTAATTGCTACATCCACAGGGTTAGGTACCCTTATAGCATTAGAAATGGGCAGTCGCCGATTGTTTGATGACCGGCAACGCCTACAACTGGATGTTCTCAGTAAAGCGTGAGTTGCCGCAACCTAGCTTCTTTAGTTCGTCAGTTTAAACCCACCAGGCCTGGTGGGTTGTGTTGTTTGATTACTTAACCGTAGTCAATCCCAATGAATTTCATGCCTGCATGCCACCGCGATACCAATGGATTTTATGGGCAGGATATCCCATACTCACAAGCGTTTTGATATTGGTCGGTGATTGACCACACCAAGCGCCATTGCAGAACATGACCAACTCTTTGGCTTTAGAAAAATCCCAGATATTATCTTCAAGGGTCGCCCCAAAACGGTCTATTAAAATACTTTCAACTACAATAGGCTCGTAGGTAGAAGCTTCACGATAAAGTTGCGTCCAAGGAATATTGGTTGCGCTGGGAATAGTGCCTTTAGCTACCCAATCCGGCGTTCTAGAATCAATGATCAATAGGTTCTTGTCGCCCTCTGCGACACGTTTTAGAAAGCCTAGCATCTCCATTTCACCAATCGTATTGACCCCCGGCAACAGCTGTATCGGTTGCACGCAAAAAGGCGGACACACTCTTGAAGTCAAAGCATAATCATCAACTATTTTGTTCTGGGTATTTTGATTACGCTGGATGGTGACAGTCTTGCCCTTGTGTTTTACTGCTATGGAGCCAATGTCTTTAGTAATATTAACCTTGAGTTTGGGTTCAGCGGCTTTGACGATAACCGTACCGCTCACCATGAATGCAATAATGCAGATGGGTAATAATTTTTGGTAATTCATGTATATTCTCCCTTAAGGGTTGTGAATAAGAATGATTTGAACCTTTATTTTAATCCATAGATTCAACTAGTAAGTGCAACACCTATAGGAATTGAAAAAGGCCAGTTGATAAGCTACCTTTTAAGTTCCTACACAAAAGAGGTGTTGCCCAATGAGCACATATCATCAACTGACCTTAGAAGAAAGATATCACATTTACGGACTCAAACGTGCCGGATATAGCATTACGACTATCGCAGACGAGTTAAAACGTCATAAATCGACCATTAGCCGTGAACTCAAACGCAATATTAAATCCCGTGGTTGGCGACCGTTGCTTGCACATACACAAGCCGTCGAAAGACGGTCAAGTAAAGCAAAAAAAAGAATATCTCATGACTGCTGGGAGCTTGTTATTCACTACTTGAAGCAGCGTTGGAGCCCTGAACAAGTGAGTGGTCGAATTAAGATAAGCCACAACATAAAAATAAGTCATGAACGTATTTACCAATTTATCTACAAAGATAAATCAAGCGGAGGTTTGTTACACCAGTATTTATGTAGAAAGAAAAAATATCATAAGCGTGCAGGTATTTATGAGACACGAGGCAGGTTCAGCACAGCGCCAAGCATTGATGATAGGCCTTCTATTGTTGACGAGCGCGTCCGACTTGGAGATTGGGAGTTAGATACTGTTTTTGGAGTTCCATCAAGCGCTAACTTAGTATCAATGGTTGATCGAACATCTAGAATCGCTCGCTTCATTAAAGTTAACACGAGAAAGTCAGACATTGTTAGCGCTGTCATCATTGAGCAATTACGAGCTTTAAACAGGCCTGTTCATTCATTAACTTCAGATAATGGCAAAGAGTTTTCACAATACCAAACGATGGCAAAAGAGCTTGGGACAGATTTTTATTTTGCCCACCCTTACTCTTCTTGGGAGCGTGGAACCAATGAAAATACCAATGGATTGTTAAGACGATTCTTTCCAAAAGGAACAGACTTCGATAAAGTAACTCAGGAAGAAATTGATTGGGTTGTTGATAAGCTCAACAATCGCCCAAGAAAGTGTTTAGGATTCAGAACACCTAATGAGGTGTTCTGGGAAATTAAAACTGTTGCACTTACGACTTGAATGTATCACTTATTAAAGACCTGCTTACTAAAACTTTTACCCTCTAACTTTAATAAGTTAATTAACTCTTCTGCCGCAATCGATAAAACCTTGCCTTTAGGATAAGCTAGATACCAATGTCTATTTATTGGAAAACCTTCTACATCTAAGATACTGATTTCACCGGCATCAATCTCTTTTATAAGCGTTGAAACCGCAGTCACCGTCACCCCCAAACCTTGCAATAAACCTAAACGCATCACTTCATTCCCCCCTAACACCATCTGTAGACGTGGCTGGAACCTTAACTGTTGAAACACCTTCTCAACCTGGGAGCGAATACCTGAGCCCACCTCTCGCATTAAAAATGCCTCGCTTGCCAAGTCTTCAATGTGCAATTTTTTGCCCACCAAAGGATTCGAACTATTGGCCACAAACGCTAAAGGGTTGTCCGCCAACAACGTAGACTCAACATTCAAGCCCTCCGGTGGCTGCCCCAACAAATAAAAATCGTCTTTATTTTGCGCAATTCTTTCTAATAAATTCTCTTTATTACCCACTCGAAAAATAACCGTAACGTCTGGATAAGATTGCATAAATTCGTGAATGACTTTTGGTACAAAGTATTGTGCCGTAGAAATTACCGACATCTTGACACTGCCACCAGAGAACCCCTTAAGGTGGTTGATTTTTTGCTCAGCAATAGACAATTGCTCCAAGATACCACCCACTGAAGCGTACAGAGCTTGACCAACGGCCGTTAAATAGACTTTTCGACCAATTCGTTCAAATAAGGGCGCCTCAAGTATATCGACCAACTTTTTAACCTGCATGGAGACGGTCGGTTGCGTCAGGTGCAACTCTTCTGCCGCTCTGGAAAAGCTATTGTGCCTGGCAATACTTTCAAATACTTGCAACTGTCGCAAGGTCGCACTTCTGGCTAGAATCGATATTTTCTCAGGCATAATTTTCCTAAATTGGATTAAAGGATGGGACAGGACTTATATTATAGGCTTAGCGTGTATCAGACATGATTAATAACTCACGATTTCGGATAATAAGTGCAATTTAATTTAGGACGGGACACTTGTAAGAAAAAAGGGCAACTGAAATAGAAGCCATGATTTTTCTAAGTATTAAATTCAATTAACGCATTGTAACATCTTGTTAAAATCCTATACCTTACAATACCTTATGCACGCTATAACGTCTATTGAAATATTCAATCAATCTCATCTTTTTATGGGCCATAGATTCAACTAGTAAGTAGTCGTCGTGT
>VCMH01000330.1_pt1 | contig 13374 bp, 15 predicted proteins | sample 3385031 | NCBI WGS metagenome assembly VCMH01 (sample SAMN11833398, study PRJNA544312) | saline spring metagenome | isolation source: microbial filaments from arctic saline spring | place: Canada: Axel Heiberg Island, Nunavut | collected 2010-05 | reverse complement strand
ACACGACGACTAATGGTTGATCGAACATCTAGAATCGCTCGCTTCATTAAAGTTAACACGAGAAAGTCAGACATCGTTASACGMYGWCATCATTGAGCAATTACGAGCTTTAAACAGGCCTGTTCATTCATTAACTTCAGATAATGGCAAAGAGTTTTCACAATACCAAACGATGGCAAAAGAGCTTGGGACAGATTTTTATTTTGCCCACCCTTACTCTTCTTGGGAGCGTGGAACCAATGAAAATACCAATGGATTGTTAAGACGATTCTTTCCAAAAGGAACAGACTTCGATAAAGTAACTCAGGAAGAAATTGATTGGGTTGTTGATAAGCTCAACAATCGCCCAAGAAAGTGTTTAGGATTCAGAACACCTAATGAGGTGTTCTGGGAAATTAAAACTGTTGCACTTACGACTTGAATGTATCGGTCTTAAATTAGACATTCTTTAAAATTCACCAGGCCTGGTTCAACCGTTACCCGTTGGCACGCCATCATAACCAGCCACAATAGACTCAATCAACCCTTCTGATACCAGCTTATCTATATCGATTAGAATCACCATTCGACCGGTTGATTTATGACGATTTTCCTCAGCACTTTCTTGAGCAAGCGCTTGTTCAGCAGGTTTATTTTCGATTGTGGCTAACCCCAGCACAAATTGATTCTGGACAGACGTTGAAATATCCGGCGCGGCTTGTAGCTTATTAAGGTCAAATTCATGCACATCAGAAACGGCATCAACCACTAAACCGACAATACGCTCTCCTTGACTCGTAATCACATGCACAACAATGACCACTGTTGAGCCATCAAAGCTGGACTTTAATTTGAACTTTTCTCGTAAATCAATAATCGGCACAACCGTACCGCGTAAATCCACCACGCCTTTTACAAAACTAGGCACGTTTGGCAAAGGACTCGGTTCCTCCCAGCCCCGAATTCCCTGAACGCGGAGTATTTCAACCGCATATTCTTCGCTACCGATAATAAACGTTAAAAACTCTTTTTTTTGATTCAGGCACGCTTTAACTCCGTTACACAATGGTTAACTTGACTTCAAAAGCCTTCGGCCCCGTCAAGGTGAATTCCTTAGAAAAAGAATGTTTCCCATATTACTACACTTCAGAGAGAATTAAACGGCTTTTAATACTGTTTATGGGGTTCAAACCTAGAGAGAGAGATATCAATAAATAAGCTAAGATATTTTGTAATTTTATGGTCCTGCGGTATCATCAGTACACTGTTTAAGAATGAAGGATAAAGCAATGAGTTCCAGCGCCACTTTAGACCCACAATGGCTAGACTTTCTAGCAGCACAAAATGCTCAGTTTGACGAAGCCGGAAAAATCGCCACCTTCGGTCAGCCCGAATTAGAACGTTTTTTAATTAAAAACGGCCCAGTGTTAACCAGCCTAACCCACCAAGCGCTCCTTAAAGTCACCGGCAGCGAAGTCGATGCTTTTTTGCAAGGCCAGTTAAGCAATGACCTTAAAAATGTAACAGACAGCAAAGCACAACTTTCTGCCTATTCTGATCCACAAGGCCAAGTGCTGGCACTGTTCTTAATCTTTAAATACCAAGGTGACTTGTATTTAAACTTTGATGGCGCTTTAAAAGAGCCTATTCTTAAACGTTTGAGAATGTTTGTATTGCGTGCCGATGTGCAGTTTACCGATGTTTCTGACAGTCTAATTCAGATTGGTTTTGCGGGTGAGTTCGGTGATTTGGATATCCAACGCCGCTTAAGCACTAAAGTAAAAGACGTTTATGAAACGGACTATATCGACATTGATGGTATGCGAGATATCTGTGTGGTTAAAGTACCCGGTCCATACCATCGCTATGCTTTGTTTGGGCCTGCTGAACAAATGATGGAAGCTTGGAAAAGCTTGCGTAGCAATGCCGATGTAACTAACTCTTATGATTGGAATCTGCTGAATATTACGGCTGGCGTACCTGAAGTTAATGCCAATACCACTGGAAAGTTTGTCGCCCAGTTTTTAAACCTCGATAAACTGGATGCTATTAACTTCAAAAAAGGCTGCTTTCCTGGTCAAGAAATTATTTCACGCATGCATTATCGCGGTAAAGTCACCAAACGCATGATCCGCATTCGTTTTGAAGAGAGTCTAAATTTAACAGCTGGCGAAACACTTATCTTAAAAGATTCAAATGAGAAGAGCCACAAACTGGCCGTTATCAGTTCCAATCCAAACATATTCAATGGCACAATTTGTTTAGCTATAGGGACCTTAAGATCTTTAGGCGCGGTTGAAGGCGATTTATTAACCGAATCCGGCTCCTCTGCGATTATTGAACCCCTGCCTTACTCAGTGACTGACGACGAATAATCCGAGCCATAGAAAGGGTTAGACAATAAAAAAGCCCGTTAAGGTAACCAAATTTGGCCACCTTAACGGGCTTTTTTATATGCACTCAATAAATACTCAATCTAGCGCACTCTTCTAGCCCTATTTCAGACTAGAAAATTCATTACCAGTTTTTACTGTTTCCGCATATGCGGAAAAAGCAGTACATCACGAATCGAAGCCGAATCGGTAAATAACATCACCAAACGGTCAATCCCGATACCTTCACCTGCTGTTGGTGGCATACCGTGCTCTAGAGCGGTAATGTAGTCTTCATCATAATGCATCGCTTCATCATCGCCGGCATCTTTTGCTTCTACTTGAGACTTGAAACGCTCAGCTTGATCTTCGGCATCATTTAACTCGTTAAAGCCATTGGCTAACTCTCGGCCCCCGATGAACAACTCAAAACGATCGGTAATAAATGCGTCTTGATCATTACGACGTGCCAGCGGAGAAACTTCTGCTGGATACTCAGTAATGAACGTTGGATCCATTAGCTTTTCTTCAACCGTTTCTTCAAAGATTTCAGTAATGATCTTACCTAAACCATAGCCTTCTTTAACATGAATTTTTAAGCTATTAGCTAATGCCGTTACTGACTCAATCGTCTCTAACTGAGAAAGCTCAATACCTTCGTTGTACTTCACAATCGAATCTTTCATGCTGATACGTGCAAACGGCTTACCAAAATCAAACTCTTGTCCTTGGTAAGGTACTTTAGTCGAACCGACCGCTAATTCCGCTAACTCTTTCAGCAACTCTTCAGTGTAATCCATTAATTGAATATAGTCCGTGTAAGCCGCATAGAATTCAACCATAGTGAATTCTGGATTATGACGTGTCGAAAGTCCTTCGTTGCGGAAACTGCGGTTAATTTCAAAAACACGCTCAAACCCACCAACGACTAAACGCTTAAGGTAAAGTTCAGGTGCGATACGCAGGTAAAGAGGCATATCCAACGCATTGTGATGTGTATGGAAAGGCTTAGCCGTTGCGCCCCCAGGAATGACATGCATCATTGGCGTTTCAACTTCCATGAAATCATGGCGAATTAAAAAGTTACGCACGTGCTGTACAATTTTAGAACGCAACATGAACGTTTCACGCGTATCCTGGTTAACGATTAAATCGACATAACGCTGACGATAACGGACTTCTTGATCTTGCAGACCGTGGAATTTATCCGGCAGTGGACGAATCGATTTAGTAATCAGTTCGATATGCTCAACGTGAATTGAAAGCTCACCAGTATTGGTTTTAAAGATAAACCCCTCAGCCCCAACGATATCGCCTAAATCCCATTTTTTAAACTGAGTATTATAGAAGTCAGCTGGTAACTCATCACGAGTAACATAGATCTGAATACGCCCAGTAGGGTCTTGTAAAGTTGCAAAGCTGGCTTTACCCATAATGCGACGTAACATCATGCGTCCAGCTACCTTAACGCGTACCGGCTCTGCTTCCGCCAATTCCTCTTTGCTCATCGCATTATAAAGAAGGTGTAACTCGGCAGCATTATCCTCACGGCGAAACGTATTTGGGTATGAATGCCCGTCTTCTCTTAATGCATGAAGTTTTGCACGGCGTTCTGCAATGATTTTATTCTCATCAACTTCAGGCACTGTATTTTGTGTTTCGGACATGGGATAACTCTCTTAACTTTAATAGGTCAAACGACCAGGCCTGGTGGTTTCGAAAACCACCAGGCCTGATAACTTAATAGATTGGAATATGAACGGTATTTTAAGGCTTTAGGTCATTAAAAACCAGTTAAACAGGAGTTAACTTGGTTAAAGACGTTTTTTTAAAAGGGTCTTAAACACCCGCTTTTAAACTGGCGACAATAAACTGATCTAAGTCACCATCTAAAACAGCACTGGTATTGCCGGTTTCGACATTGGTTCTTAAATCTTTGATGCGCCCTGAATCCAATACATAGGAGCGGATTTGACTGCCCCAACCGATGTCAGACTTAGACTCTTCTAACTCTTGCTTCTCGGCATTACGACTTAGCATTTCTAATTCATATAACTTAGCGCGTAACTGTTTCATCGCTTCGGCTTTGTTCTGGTGTTGTGAACGACCATTCTGACACTGGGTTACCGTATTGGTCGGTAAGTGTGTAATACGTACGGCAGATTCGGTTTTGTTAACGTGTTGTCCCCCCGCGCCACTGGCACGATAAACATCGATACGCAAATCCGCAGGGTTAATATCGACTTCAAAACTGTCATCTATTTCTGGCGAAATAAAAACCGATGCAAATGAAGTATGGCGACGGTTACTTGAATCGAATGGTGACTTACGTACTAGACGATGCACGCCCGTTTCGGTACGTAACCAACCAAAGGCATAATCACCCTGCACATGGATTGTGGCACCTTTAATGCCCGCCACATCACCGGCTGTGATTTCTATAATCTCGGCCTTAAAGCCGTGGCTGTCCGCCCAACGCAGATACATCCTTAAAATCATATTGGCCCAGTCTTGAGCCTCTGTTCCACCCGAACCTGACTGAATTTCTAAATAGGCATTATTGGGATCCATCTCACCCGAGAACATCCTTTGAAACTCAAGTTTTTCAAGCTTTTCGCCCAAAGCATCCAAATCGACAATGACTTCATCGACCATCTCCTGATCGTTTTCCATCTCCGCCATTTCGAGCAACTCTTTGATCGATTCGGTACCTGACTCCATCTGATCAATAGTCGAAACAACCATCTCTAACTGAGACTTCTCTTTGCCTAAGGCTTGCGCCTTTTCAGGATCATTCCAGACATTCTGATCTTCTAGCTCTCGTACAACTTCGTCTAAACGCTCTGAACGGGCTTCATAGTCAAAGATACCCCCTAAGCACTTGTGTACGCGCCTGGTAATCATTAATACGAGTATAAACAGGATTAAGTTCCATTTTCTTCCACTTCCAAATCACACTAAAAATATCACCGCATGATACCAGTATTCGCCCTATCCTGCTGAAGTTATGAGTAAACCTAATTTTTTATAACGGTTTTTGTGACACTTACATTCTGATCTAATGCCATTCTATTTTTCCTAAAAAGTAATCATTAACTTCAGCTTTAATTTTATCAGCCGATACAAACTGTATAAGAATTTATCTCTCAGTAGTTTAAGACCTATTTAGAGACATTTCCAACATTACAAATAAGCGTTAAAATAAACGTACTTGATACTAAAAATACTCGACTAGAAAAGAGGCTCTATTATGGCTGTTGAAATGAATAATTTAAGTTCCATCCAGGCCTATCAAAAATCAGCAGGGCTCGACAATGCCAACCCAGACAACCAAGGCAAGCGAGCCTTAGGTCAATCTGAACAGGCGCATCAAACTAATCAAGCAAACCAAGCTGATTTGCCCGAAAAAGCATCCATGCAAGCAACCCAAATGACGATCCGCACTGAGCGTCAAGCCAGTTTGGTTGCACACCTGTTTGGAGATGGTACATCCGCAACGGCGGATTCCTTAAAGCTAACCTTTCAAGCCGCTATGGAGAAAATCAACGAAGTATTGAGTGCTGAATTTGGTATTACTGAAGGTGGCACCGCGCCCATCAGTGAAGAAGCCCTAAAGACACAGGGCGGCATGGAATATTGGACGCCTGAAAATACTTCGAAACGTATTGTCGATGGTAGCACCGCTTTCTTAGCGGGTTTTCAAGCCGCCAACCCTGAACTTGAAGGCGAAGCTTTAATGGATCGTTTTATCGATGTGATTGGTGGTGGAATCGCCCAAGGTTTCGATGAGGCTAAAGGATTATTAGGGGACTTGGACGTACTGAAAGGTGACATTGCCAGCAATATTGAATCGACCTTTAAATTAGTACAGGATGGATTACAAAACTTTCGTAACCAATATCTAGGCATTACAGAAACGGCCGTGCCCGTTACTGAAACCGCTGATACTCAAACAGACATCCTAAACAGCGACAACTCTTAACGGCTTCAGGTTGTTGAGTTTGCATGCCAACTCAACAATCCAAATGACAGACAATAAAAAAGGGCCTTTCGGCCCTTTTTTATTGAATTGGAGATTAACGCTCTTTATCGCCAAGGCGACTCTAGCAATTAATTACTCAATTTCTTCCAATCTAACTTTTGTTAGACCCGTCTCATTTGCATAGTTCGTTAACTCTGCCGTTGAAGTCGCGCCCATTTTAGTCATTAAGTTCTCGCGGTGTTTAGAAACTGTACGATCACTGATTTCTAACATTTCAGCAATCTCTTTAGTTTTATACCCTTCTGCAACTAACTTAACAACCTGCTTCTCACGAACCGACAAGCGCTTATTAATTAAGCCAGAAGCTTCTTCCAAAATAGGTTGAATCTCAGAATGGATAAATACCTCACCCTTCATCACTTGACGAACACCCTGAATCAACTCTTTTGGTGAAATTGATTTCATGGCAATACCGCTCACACCTAACTCAAGAACTTCATTCCAAACATTGGTCGTTTCTGCGGCGGTTAAAACAATCACTTTAGTCTCTGCATAACGCTTTTTAATATGAGTAATTGCATTTAAACCACTTAACTTTGGCATAGATAAATCCAAAAGTACCACCTGCGGAGATTTCGATCTAACCAATTCCAGGCACTCTAAACCATCTTCAGCTTCACCAACGACCACAAAATCCGCTTCTGCTTGTAAGATAGACTTGAATCCTGCTCTCACTAAAGCATGATCTTCAGCTAGTAAAATACTAATTTTTTCAGACATATAAATCACCCAATTTGACGAATCTTAAGTAACAACACTTATCAAAGTGTACGTTTTGTTTATTATTAAAAGCCATTATGACTAATCATTAATGACTCCTCAAGGTATTTCAGGGAAAATTCTAGTTTTTCTAGTACTAGGTCTACTTTTTGTTGTTTAACTTGAGCAATTTCCTCATTTTTAACGCTCTTTTCAACCGTTTTAAGTAAATCCACCATCTTATCTAACTGAAACAACATGCAATTACCTTTAAGATAATGTGCTTTAGCCGCTAACGCCAAACCGTTATTAGCTTTATTCAAAGAATTCATTTCAACCAGACCACCTCTCATTTCGGCTAGAAACGAATCCATTAAAGCATGAAACTGTTCGGGGACTTTTTCAAACGTATCCAAGGTATTTTCTGGATCTGTTTGTACGGATGCCAGTTGTTTTGATTGCTCTGATTTTGATGTCATCGATTGTGGTACTGCTGTTTTCGAAGACCTTGAAGAGTGGTCTTCTTGTAATAAACCAATAATTTGTGCTTGAGTAACAGGCTTTACAAACCACCCATCAAAACCGATTGAGGCCAAAGACTCGCCTTGCGGAATAAAACTCGACTCTTTCCCGCCAGCCGTAATGGCAAAAACCCCTTTTAACTTTTTGGCATGTGCAGGATTTTGTTTGATACTCTGTTTAATTTTTTACTGACTTCAATACCATCTAAAAAAGGCATTTGAATATCTAGAAAGACGAAATCAAACATCTCTTTTTGAAAAATATCCCAGGCTTGCTTACCATCCTTGGCCTCAGAGACAGTGCAATTTTCTTCTTCTAAATATCCCGCTAAAACCATTCGATTTATCTTAGAATCATCTGCCACTAAAATTTTGCAGTGCTTTCTAGATTTCTTAGTTTCATTCTGTTCGTCCGTTTTTTTAGAGTTGGAAGTCTCAGTTTTTAGCTTGTTGTGATGTCTGTAATTTTAATTTTATTGGCTTCTGCATCGCAGAAAGAATAGGGCCATTAGAATGCTCTTTATCAACACTGATCTCATCGACTGAAGGCAGAATCAAATCTACATAAAAAGAGGTACTTACGCCTACATTTGATTTAACGGATATCTCCCCTCCCATCAACAGAACCAATTTTTTAACAACAAATAGACCCAAGCCTGAACCAATGTTAAGACCGCTACCACGACTCTCTAACTGCTCAAAAGGTTCAAAAATATGCGCTTGCTTTTCCTCCGAGATGCCTTCTCCCGAATCCGTGACTTTAAACAGGAAGTGACTATCGGCTTTTTCACTGACCTCAATTGATACGCCACCAAACTGGGTAAATTTGAGACTATTTACAATTAAATTTATTAAAATCTGTGATAGTCGAACACTGTCGCCAACCACTAGATCGCGCTCTCCCATATAGACCATTGAGACAATTAGTTTTTTATCAGAGGCGATGGACTTCGTCAATTGCTTTACATTCTCCAACACATCTTTTAAAGAAAATGTCATCGGATGCAGGGTAATCACATCATATTCCGTTTGCGAATAGGTCAATATATCATTCACTAAAAAGATCGATTGTTCAGCCGTCACATGTATCGTCTTTAAAGCCGTAAGCACATCATCTCTAACGGATTCCGTCGTTAACTGTTCTTGCAAACGCTCTACTAAACTACTAATCCCCAATAGTGGCGAGCGTAACTCATGACTTAGCATCGCTAGAAAACGCGACTGTTTTTGATAAGAGTCCGTAATAAATTTATTCTGTTCGACTAAGAGCTCTTCCCTTTCATGCACTTGATTGAGTGAGAGACGCCCCTGAGAATCCACCATTTCACGTTCAAACTCAACCATTTCGGTGATTTCGATACAGATGGCCCAAACATAACGAACCCCACCATTTTCATAGACTCTTAAGCGATGCTGAAAGGAGAGCTTTCCCAACAAGGTGTCAAAGGAAGCCGAAAAACGTATATTGGCAGAGGGATCATTCAATATCTCTTGGGTTTTGATGGACATAAGTGGCGTCGTATATTGCCCCGTCAAATCCTCCAGYTTKCGAATGGGTGTTTCAAACAAGAGTTGCAAGGCATCAGACAAGCTCAAAAAGTTGACTGTCACCCTCAATCGAATAGCGCCACCATAAAGCCTTATCCAACATTTCATTGGCAAAGGCACTCTTATCAAAACTCATTCAAAAACCTTCTTATTTTGTGACTATATTTTTGATTTAAACAGGCGTAAAATGAGCCCCATTCAAATATTATTTATAGCTTATTAAACCACGAATAACCTTCAATCACTTATATTAAAAGACACTTCTAATGCCTATGTCAAAAAATAATAAAAACCCGCAAACCCGAATTGAAAAAGATAGTATGGGGAGCCTAGAAGTTCCAATAAATGCCCTTTATGGTGCACAAACTCAACGTGCTATCAATAACTTTCCGATCAGTGGCATTCCAATGCCTAAAACCTTTATTAAGGCCCTTTGTTACGTTAAGTTTGCCTGTTCGAGTAGTAATCAGGAGTTGGGCCTATTAAGTGAAGAGAAGGCCGATGCCATCCAAGCGGCGGCGAAAGAAGTGATTCAGGGGCATTATCTCGAACAGTTCCCTATTGATGTCTTTCAAACAGGTTCGGGCACCAGTACCAATATGAATGCCAATGAAGTGCTCGCCTCTCTAGCCAAACAACTGACGGGCTTGGAAATCCATCCCAACGATGACATCAATATGAGTCAAAGTTCAAATGATGTCATTCCAACGGCCATTCATGTTGCTGCGGCCATCGCTTTAGAAGAAACCTTACTGCCCGCCCTACAGTATTTAGCTCTCACCATTGAAAATCGTGAAAAAGAGCTAAGTCATGTTATTAAAACAGGCCGCACCCACTTAATGGATGCCATGCCGGTCAAAATGAGCCAAGAACTTTCAAGCTGGCGCGTTCAAATCACGGACAATATTGACCGTTTAAAAGATACGCAGAAACGCATTCAAAAATTGACCTCAAGGTGGCACAGCCGTCGGTACTGGAATTAACGCGGATCCCGAATTTGGCCGGTTAGTATCGGCCAACCTAGCGACCATCACCGCCGTTGAATTTGAACCCATGGAAAACCTGTTTGTCGGATTAAGCTCTCAAGATACGGCATTAGAGTTAAGTGGCCAACTGAATGTCCTAGCGGCCAGTTTGATGAAAATATCCAATGATTTACGCTGGATGAACTCTGGGCCTCTAGCAGGTCTGGGTGAAATTCAACTACCGGCATTGCAACCTGGTAGTTCGATTATGCCTGGTAAGGTAAACCCAGTGATCCCAGAGGCCGTCGCGATGGTAGCCGCCCAAATTATGGGGAATCATACCGCTATTACGGTAGGCGCTCAGTCAGGGACTTTTCAGTTAAATGTTATGCTACCAATGATAACGTTGAACCTCTTACAAAGCATTGAGATTGCCGCAAATGCCTCTGTGCAACTGGCAGACTTGGCCATTAAAGGTTTCACCGTTAATCAAGCAAACCTTCAAAAGACCTTAGATGTAAACCCTATTCTAGTAACCGCCCTAAATACCGTTGTCGGCTATGAAAAAGGCGCTGCCATTGCTAAAGAGGCCTATCGTTCTGGAAAACCTGTATTAGAGGTTGCTTTGGAGATGACCGATTTGGATGAAGCCACTCTAAAACAATACTTAAATCCTGCCTTATTGACAGAAGGCGGCAATCCTAAAATTTAAATAACTCAACTTTATATCGTTAATTTATTAAAACCAAGAGGAACCAACATGGCTGTTATCAACTTAAAAACGGATCAATTTGAAGAAACCATTAAGAACAATGAAATCGTTATTTTAGATTTTTGGGCAGAATGGTGTGGCCCATGCAAGCAATTCGGCCCTGTCTTTGAAGAAATTTCTGAGAAACATCCTGAAATTGCCTTCTGCAAAGTCAACGTAGAAGAAGAACAAGAAATAGCAGGTATGTTTCAAGTCCGTTCAATTCCGACCATTACCTTTATGCGTCAAGGCATTGTCGTTTTCTCTAACCCGGGTGCGATTCCGGGTAATGCATTAGAAGACGGCATTAAGCAACTACTTGAGTTAGACATGGAGCAAGTCCATAAAGATTTAGCGGATGCTCAAGCTAAGGAAGACGCTCAAGCTTAATTCGCTTAAGCTAAAACGTTCTACTGACCCTACAAATACACGACTACGTTTTGTAGGGCCATCCCCTTCCCCAGCCATCTTTACCGAACCCCCTCTAATACACCACACAGAAAACCAGCCTACAAAGCCCTTAGTTGCGGATAATAAAGCCAAAATAAGCTAACATAGCCATAATTAATAAAAATCGCTACAAGACACCCTTAACACACAAAAGGAAAACAGCATGCTGGTAACCCATTCAGGTCGATTTCACGCCGACGAAATCTTTGCAATATCCATGATTTTAATGATTGAAGATCGTGAAATCACGCGCACCAGAGATGAAGAAATCATTCAAAAAGCCGACATAGTTTTGGATGTAGGTGCTGAATATAATCCAGAAACATTACGCTTCGACCACCACCAAAATAGCTTTACCAGAGCCAGAGAAGATGGCACTCCATACGCAACAGCAGGACTGGTGTGGGAATATTTTGGTGAACGTGTTTTGGCTAAAAAAGGCCTGAAAGGCGATTACGAAAAAGAGTTTGCATTGCAATGGGTCGATAAAAAACTCATTAGTGACATAGATGCGGTTGATAATGGTCTGTTCACCGAAGACCCACGCCCATCTGTCTCAATGTTAGTCGGCATGATGAATGCATCGTCCTCTGATGATGCTGAACAACAAGAGGCAGCCTTTAAAAAAGCGGTCAGTTTCACAACCGGTATCTTAAATAATTTTATTAAAGCCGCCATAAAAGAAGCCGAAGTGGTGGTTGAACTGGAAGCCTGTGCCAAAAATGTAGAGGACGGTATTCTCACGCTAGAAAAGAACCTGCCTTTCAAAGATTTTATCCGTTCACACCCAGAAATTACCCGCGTTGTCTATCCAAGAAGTGCAGAGCAATTTGGTGTTTTCTGTAATGGTAAAGAGAATCATCTGCCCGAAAGGTTTCGTGGATTAAGAGATATTGAGCTCAATGAAGTCACGGGATTAACAGACACTATCTTTTGCCATAAGTCTGGCTTTATGTCGGTTTGCTTAAGTTTAGAAAGCGCTCAGTTCATGGCGAAAAGTCATTAAAACCAGGCTTTCAGAACTGTAACAGACCTTTTTCAAGCGCTTGATGAAGCCAAATTAGAAACCTAGCAGGCCTGGTAGGTTTTAAAGCCCTCCTTTCAATTGGCCTAATATAATCAATATTAGGGGCTTAACAAACAACACTCGACAGATAAACCGTTGAAGACCTATAGATATAAACGACATGATAGAAGATGCTTTAAATAGACTACCAGAGATCCTAACCAGGGATTTGGATCGCAACCTCTGCGTCTGCAATGATGTGCTTAGAATCGATGTCATCAAAGCCATTGTTGACGGTGCCGACACCATTGAAAAGGTACGTGCAAAAATCTATGCATCCGATGGCAATGGCTGTTGCAAGCGTCAAGTGCAACGTCTTTTAGATTGTTTAGTCGAAGAGAAAGATGAGAGCTCGCCAATGACACCCGAAAACAAAACCAACGCCCCTACCTAAAGAATAAAAGTGCTACGCAAACAGGACTTGGTGCAAACCTAGCACCATATTAAAGCAAAACAAACCAACGTCCAATCCAAAAAGCTCCAACACACATCACAACTCATTGAAAAAACTCTCTATTTAGTATTGGTACACCAATTGCTTATTACAAATTAATAAAATCGTAATAATTTATTAAACCGCTAAATTTAAAGCCTGATACATTCAAGTCGTAAGTGCAACAGTTTTAATTTCCCAGAACACCTCATTAGGTGTTCTGAATCCTAAACACTTTCTTGGGCGATTGTTGAGCTTATCAACAACCCAATCAATTTCTTCCTGAGTTACTTTATCGAAGTCTGTTCCTTTTGGAAAGAATCGTCTTAACAATCCATTGGTATTTTCATTGGTTCCACGCTCCCAAGAAGAGTAAGGGTGGGCAAAATAAAAATCTGTCCCAAGCTCTTTTGCCATCGTTTGGTATTGTGAAAACTCTTTGCCATTATCTGAAGTTAATGAATGAACAGGCCTGTTTAAAGCTCGTAATTGCTCAATGATGACAGCGCTAACGATGTCTGACTTTCTCGTGTTAACAGTCGTCGTGT
>VCMH01000064.1_pt1 | contig 13414 bp, 10 predicted proteins | sample 3385031 | NCBI WGS metagenome assembly VCMH01 (sample SAMN11833398, study PRJNA544312) | saline spring metagenome | isolation source: microbial filaments from arctic saline spring | place: Canada: Axel Heiberg Island, Nunavut | collected 2010-05 | reverse complement strand
ACACGACCGACTTCATTAAAGTTAACACGAGAAAGTCAGACATCGTTAGCGCTGTCATCATTGAGCAATTACGAGCTTTAAACAGGCCTGTTCATTCATTAACTTCAGATAATGGCAAAGAGTTTTCACAATACCAAACGATGGCAAAAGAGCTTGGGACAGATTTTTATTTTGCCCACCCTTACTCTTCTTGGGAGCGTGGAACCAATGAAAATACCAATGGATTGTTAAGACGATTCTTTCCAAAAGGAACAGACTTCGATAAAGTAACTCAGGAAGAAATTGATTGGGTTGTTGATAAGCTCAACAATCGCCCAAGAAAGTGTTTAGGATTCAGAACACCTAATGAGGTGTTCTGGGAAATTAAAACTGTTGCACTTACGACTTGAATGTATCAGTCATTAGGCTGAAAAGTATTTTGTATTATTGCGTTATTAAATCAGTTTTAGATATTAACATGCCTCTCCATAGAGATATAGTCGTTCTAATGGAAAACACTGTTGCGAAATAGTGGTGATGGCGTTTTATGTTCAGACGAAATCTAGATTGAAGGTGACCCTACGCTCACATGGTTTTGTAAGGCCGCAGAACAGCCATGCCTGGTAGACAAGTGCGTTAAAGAGTAAGAGAGTGAAAAGTAAGAATGTGTGTGGATTGTATGTAACGAGCTCTAAAGTTAATCCTTAAAGCCAAAATCCTACTTAATTTAAAGGTCAGGGTTTTCGGATGATAAATGCGGGTTAATTAGTCGGAGCAGGTTTGTGCATACTCAAGTATTTGTGGGTAAATATTTTGGAATTTGCGCACTATCTCGGCATCAAAGTGGCTACCCGAATTGTCAATAATAAAATTTAACGCTTGTTCATTGGACCAGGCATTTTTATAGGGGCGCACGGAAGTCAATGCATCATAGACATCACAGATGGCCGCAATACGCGCTTCAATAGGGATTTTATCGCCTTTGATACCATGCGGGTAACCTGTGCCATCTACCTTCTCATGATGATATAAGGCAATGGTTCTGGCGAGCTTAATGAGGTCTGAATTAGAGTTGCCTAATATCTTGGCGCCAATCAGAGGGTGTTTGTTCATAATGAATCTTTCTTCGGCATTAAATTTTCCGGGCTTGAGCAGAACCGTATCAGAAATGCCTATTTTCCCGATGTCATGTAGCGAACTTGCGTAAAGCATGAGCTCAGCTCGCTCTTTACCAAAACCGCACTCTACTGACAGTAAATAACAGTTATAACTCATTCTTAGAATGTGGTTCCCCGTCTCCTCATCCCTAAATTCAGACGCTTTCGCTAAACGGGTAATAATTTCCAACTCATTGTCTTTAATGTGTTGAGTTTGTCGGATACTCTTATCAAATTGTTTGCTAAATAAAATACTGAAAATCAACAGAAATGAAACTCCGGCAATCGTCGCAGTAGCGGACATGACATGAAAAATATCACCTTGCTTCAAGAATAAATAGGTGACTGTAACCGTCATGGGAATAGCGAAAGCAAGCAGAACAGGACGGACCGTGCCAAGGGAGATGATACCGCCCGCAATTAAACCGACTGTGAAAATAGCGGCAATCATGTGGTAGCCGGATTGATGTTCTGGGAGCTCGACCATAAACAGAAAAATAAAGGAAAGCGACCAAGCAAGACTTAAGGCAAAAAGAATAAGCGCTTGGGTGCGTATCTGAGTCCTAATAAAAGCATGATCAATTTTAAAAGAGAGTCGGTCTTGTTTGATAGTTTGTCTTGCAGAATAGTAGCGAATGCCCAGAATACCGTAAACGATTGCTAACCATGTGCAGACCAGATTTTCTTTTATACCTGATAAGGAAAGAATCGTAGCGAGTAACAATGCAAATACAATTTGGGCAAGGACAGAGGTGCGTGCCATTTTTGACAGATAGAGAATACGACTCGCATTAAGGTGATTTTCAGGCATCTATTATTTATACTTGTTTAATAATTTAATGGACTGATTATATCTAAATAAGAGTGCAATAGAACTTGTTTAACTATAATTTTTACAGAAGTAAATATAAGGATTTACCCAAAAAATATAAGGTCTTGATAAATGGTTATAAATCGCTCAAATCCCCGTATTTACAGGGGGTAATAGGAACTTAATCTGTTAGTAGAATTGATAAATTTTAGAGGTGTTTATCGGTAGCGCTTCCAATATCTGCTTTAATTAAACCCATCTAGCTTAAGGCCAAAGGTTTACGTTTATCAATATTATCTTGAACCAGGCCTGGTTGTTTGGCTACGCAAAATTCTCAATAAAGGGAGTGTGAATCCGACCAATGGTGTGGTCTATTATTGGAATTCATACGCTTTTAATCCTGCTTTTGCCAAGCTAGAATGCGATTGTTTTGTGGCATTTCGTGATCTTCAATCAATTTGAAACCGGCACTTTCGGCTAATTCATTACACCACTCAAAATCTTTAATGCAGCTATCACAACCTCTTTCACGAAGCATGGCATCGAAACGGGCGTTGCTTTCACTAGTAAAATGGCCGTCATAATTGAAGGGTCCGTAGATAATGATCAAGCCATTATCATTGATAACGGATGCGATATTTTTAAAGAAATCCGTTACATTTGATGCGGCCATAATATGAAAACTGTTGGCGCTGAAAACCGCATCATAAGTCTGCTTCGGCCAAGAGTCAGAGGATACGTTGAGTGGAATGGGCATCTCGATATTGGTTAACGATGAATCTGTAATCCATTGGCTAATCCCGGAATGATTTTCAGTTAAATCAGAAGTTTGCCAGTGTAAATGAGGCATTTCATGTGAAAAGTAGACAGCATGTTGACCCGTGCCACTGGCGACTTCTAAAACGCGCTTAAGTTTTGAAAGCCGCGGTTGGATAATATCCAGTATGACTTGTTTGTTCTGTTCACTGGATTCTGAAAAAGGTTTAATAGGGTTCATAATAAGTCTTTGTATTAGTCTAAAATTTAATATCTTTGAATAAGTCACCAGGCCTGGTCATTCAATGAATGGGGTATATTGGCCTTTTTTACAATTTATTGTACTGCGCTTGACTAATTGTAGAAGGTTTTGCAGTATGAAGTTATAGTGAATTTGGAAAACTTATCACGCTCACTAAGCGATTTAATAAAGGGGATGAGTATGTTGAAAATAGGATTGCTGGGAATTGTGTTGATATCGATGTCGGCGTGTAGTTGGATCAACCCTATCGAAGGCGCAGAGACGGTGGCGGTTTTACAAAGCGATGAGGTGAGTCAGTGTGTGAAATTAGGCAGCAGTTCGACCACTACGCTGTTTAAGGTTGGTTTTTATCAACGTGATGCTGAGGCAATGAAAAAGGAGTTGATCAAGTTGGCTCAAAATGAAGCTATCAAAATGCAGGGCGATAGCATTGTGGCAAACTCTGAGTTGATTGAGGGGCAGATGAGTTTTGATATCTACCGTTGTAATAACGTGTCGAAAAAGTAAGATTTTATAGCGGATCTTGTTAGGGTCTAATCTAATGCCACGCCGTTTCATTACAAATGCAGTTCGAATAGAGCCTTAATGTGTTCACGCGCAGAGAGGCTTAAGGCTTCAAGATCGTATCCACCTTCTAGCACGGAGATAACCTTACCGGAAGCAAACTCTTTGGCAATGGCATTAATCTCTTCAGTAATCCAAAAATAATCCTTCTCATGTAATCGCATATTGGCCATAGGATCTAGAGTGTGACCATCAAAGCCCGCAGAAATCAGAATTAATTGCGGTTTAAAGGCTCTTAAAGCCGGAAAAGCTAACTCACGCCACACAGTTCGGAATCGTTCACCATCACCGTATTTTGGTAAGGGCATTTTAAGCATATTGGGGATGTCTGATTTGGCTTCGCTAAAAGGGTAAATATCAGATTCAAAACTAGACGCAAAGAATACGCGGGGTTCCCTGCGGGCATAGCTTTCGGTGCCATTGCCATGATGGATATCAAAATCGACTATGGCGATACGTTCATACCCATATTTTTCAAAGGCATAGGCGGCACCTATAGCGACATTATTAAACAGGCAAAATCCCATGGCATGATCGTATTCAGCATGATGGCCTGGTGGCCGTACATTACAAAAAACTTTTTGGGCTTTGCCAGACTCGACCGCATCAACCGCATCTAAAACGGCACCAACTGCGTGTCTGGCGGCGAGGAGACTACCAGGAGTCAAGCAAGTTTCGTCATCGATACAGACAACGCCTTCTTTTGGCAGTTTCGCTTTAATGTTTTCCAGATGCGAAGCGGCATGACAGAGTAGCAGTTCTGCATCACTAGCGGCACGCGACTCCATCTGTGGTATCCAGTCAAATAGCTGGCTACTAATCAATTGGTCCTGAATTCGACTCATACGCTGAGCTATTTCAGGATGATCTGGCCCATTGTCATGCAAACGGCACGAAGAGTGGGTAATATACAGATTCATTAAGTTATTCTCCGCAGAAGGATGTTCGATGGGACCACATTATTTATCAAAATTGTTTAATCCGCAAAGTGTTGCCGTATTTGGTGCAAGTGATCGCCTAGAGTCGGTCGGTGCGAATGCATTGCAAAACTTGCTTAAAGCCGGTTATCAAGGCGCGCTTTACCCTATTAATCCTAAACATGATACGGTGCAAAATCAAGCCTGTTATAAAAATATAGCTGATCTGCCGGAGATTCCAGAGTTAGCGGTGATCGCGACACCGATGCCGTCCATTTTATCCATCATACAGGCCTGTGGAGAGAAGGGGGTTTCCAATGCGGTTATTCTCTCTGCCGGTTTTGAAGATGATGTCGGTAAGCGGCTGCAACAGAAGATTACGGCGATTGCTCATAGTTATGGCATGCGTTTGTTAGGGCCTAATTGTCTTGGTATTTTACGCCCAAAAATTGGTCTGAATGCCACCTTTAGTAAGAACCAAGCCTCTGCGGGTAATTTAGCCTTAGTCTCTCAATCGGGCGCTTTGTGTACCGCCGTCTTGGATTGGGCAGAAGCGAATGATGTCGGTTTTTCGCTGGTCGCGTCTACGGGCGATGCGGCGGATATTGATTTTGGTGAAATTCTTGACTACCTTGCATCGGATGCTGAGACGCACAGCATCCTTTTATATATTGAAGGCGTGACGGATGCGCGTCGCTTTATGAGTGGTTTAAAAGCAGCCGCACGTATGAAACCCGTGATTCTCTTAAAGTCGGGTCGTATGCCGGAAGGTAACTTGGCGGCGATGTCTCACACGGGCGCCATTGTCGGTGGTGATGATGTTTTTGACTCGGCCATAGAGCGTGCGGGGGCGATTCGAGTGCTCACCATTTCACAGCTGTTTGCGGCGGCTAAAACACTATCAGACAATATAACCATTAAAAACAATCGACTCGCCATTTTAACTAATGGGGGTGGTCCAGGCGTAATGGCAACCGACCGTGCCGCAGAATTAGGGCTTAAACTGCCTCAGCCGAGTTCGAAAAGTTATTGAAGCTTTAAATGCCTGTTTACCAAAGCACTGGTCACATAGTAATCCCATCGATATTTTAGGTGACGCGACGAGTGAGCGCTATAGACAGTCATTAGAAATCTGTCAGGCAGATGATCAGTTTGATTGTATTCTTGTGTTGTTAACGCCGCAGGCGATGACCGATCCCACCGCGATTGCCAAAGCCGTCACCGAGTTTGTACAAAAGACCCCACACTGCAAACCCGTCTTTACCGCTTGGTTAGGCGAGCATCTAGTTCGAGAGGGCCGTAACGACTTTACTCGTCATAAAATTCCGTCTTTTAGAACCCCTGAAAATGCAGTTGAGGCGTTTGCGTTTTTATCGGCATATCATCAAAATCAACAATTATTAATGCAAGCCCCAGCCGCTGGCGATCAGCACTGTACGCAAGCCGATGCCGTAGGCGCGCGTTTGATCATTCGTACGGCCATTGAAGAAAAACGCGATTTTTTAAGTACGACTGAAACCCGTGCGGTGATGCATACCTTTGGTATTAAAATGACCCAGGCCATTGAAGCGGCTAATGCCAATCAAGCTATGGTGGCGGCAGAGTCTTTAGGTTTCCCCGTTTGTATTAAAGTGAATTCACCAAAACTTACGCATAAATCGGATGTAGGCGGCGTGAAGTTAAATATTCAAACGGGTCAAGCTGTGCGAGATGAATTTAAGCAAATGATGGCACGCATTAAAAGTGCTGAGCCAGAGACTGAAGTTTTAGGTGTCACCATTGAACCTATGTATCAATCAACTTCTGCACGAGAGCTCATTGTTGGCGCTATACGCGATCCGGTTTTTGGTCCCGCGATTACCTTCGGCAGTGGTGGTACGATGGTTGAAGTGCTCAAAGATCTCTCGATAGGACTACCACCGTTGAATGCGTTCATTGCTAACCGAATGATAACCAGAACGAAAGTGTCTAAAATGTTGGGTGCTTTTCGTGGGCAACCTGCCGTGCAAGTGTCGGCGATTGTGGAGGTGCTGTTGCGAGTGTCAGATATGGTTTCACAGCTGCCTGAAATTATTGAACTGGACATTAATCCACTGTTGGCAGATGAACATGGCGTCATGGCGGTTGATGCTCGTATCCGGGTTAAAGAGCTCGATATGCATCAAACTCCTTATCAACATATGGCCATTCACCCTTATCCTGCGGAGTTGATTCAGAAGGTACAGACTAAAACGGGATTGGCAGTGATTGTTCGTCCAATACGACCAGAAGATGCCAAGATGGAGGTCGATTTTGTTGATAACCTATCCGAACGCAGTCGTTATTTACGCTTTATGGGAAATCTACAAAAACTCAGCCCAGCCATGTTGTCACGCTTCACGCAGATTGATTACGATCGTGAAATGGCTTTTATCATAACCACTGAAGATGAAAACGCACAAACCATAGAAATTGCCGTCGCACGTTACACAACGAATCCCGATGGTAACTCTTGTGAGATGGCGATTGTGGTTAGAGATGACTTTCAACACCAAGGGCTGGGTGAACTGTTATTAGGTAGCTTGATTAATCATGCCAAATCGAAGGGATTAAAAACCATGGAAGGTGAGGTCCTTAATGAAAATAAGGGCATGCTCAAATTGGCAAAAGGTTTTAATTTCAAACTCGCCTCTATTGAAGGTGATCATTTAGTCACGGCGATTTCTTTAAGTTTATGGGAGTGATTCGAGAGTCATAGTTAGGAGTGTCGAATAACCCTTATCGATAAATCAACCAAGCCACCAGGCCTGGTATATCCTGCGGCTTTACAGGACTATGTGAGCGTAGGACATGTCCTGCGGCCTTACAAAACCATGTGAGCTCAGGGCATGTCCTGCGGCCTTATAAAACCATATGAGCGCAGGGTCACTTTTATTAACGCTTTGACGATCTCGTAATATAGTTATCTATTTAAGTGCTATATAGGATCTAAAAGTTTGGGTTGTACAAGAGGGAACTTGCCGCTTATTTTAATCAAGCTTGCAAAGTAGAAAACCAATCAGAGTTGATTGGTTTTCTTTTTGGAGGTGCTTTATAGGTGAAGGGTGATTGTTTACTATTTACCCAGTTTTTCCAATAAAAATGCCATAAAGTCTGCTTGTGGGATGTCCTGTGATTTTTCATCACGACGATATTTGTATTCCAATATGCCATTATCTAAACCACGCTCACCGATAACGATGCGGTGTGGAATACCAATCAAGTCCATATCAGAAAACATCACACCAGGGCGTTCGCTACGGTCATCAAATAGAACTTCGATACCAGCGGTCATTAGTTCTTGATAGATTGCTTCAGCAACCTCTGCCACGCGTGGTGATTTGTGCATTTGCATTGGCACGATACTGACTTGGAAAGGCGCGATACTTTCTGGCCAGATAATACCTTTGGCATCATAGTTTTGCTCAATCGCAGCGGCCACCACTCGCGTTACCCCAATACCATAACAACCCATCTCTAAAATTTGTGCGCGACTGCTTTCGTTTTGGACATTGGCGTTCAAAGCGGTTGAGTATTTGTTACCCAGCTGGAAGATATGCCCCACTTCGATACCACGACGAATTTGGATTTTACCTTTGCCACATGGGCTAGGATCACCTTTGACGACATTACGAATATCGGCAATCAATGTAGGCGTTGCATCTCTGTCCCAGTTACAGCCCGTAAAGTGGAAACCATCTTCATTGGCACCGGTGACAAAGTCAGCCATATGTGCCGCTGTGCGATCGACAATCACGGGAATCGTTAAACCAGCCGCACCGATCGAACCGGCGTTACAACCTGCAGCCGCTAGAATTTCTTCATCTGTGGCCATTTCAAATGGTTCTGCGACCAATTCTAAGTTTTGCGCTTTGATTTCGTTTAATTCTTGATCGCCACGAACCACTAAAGCCACCACAGGTGCGGCTTTCGTTGCGCCTTTAACCAGCAATGTTTTAACGGCTTTCTTTTTCTTAATCTGTAGGAAATCACAAACGTCTTCAATGCTGTGCTTATTGGGTGTCGCAACTTTCGTCAAATCTTGGGTTGCTTCGGCACGTTCACCACGTGGTGCTAGGGCTTCTGCAAGTTCTACATTGGCGGCAAAGTCGGATTCTGTAGAGAAAGCGATATCGTCTTCACCCGAATCCGCCAATACGTGGAACTCGTGTGAACCATCACCACCAATAGAACCGGTGTCGGCTTGTACTGGACGGAAATCTAGGCCGATACGGCTAAAGATACGGTTGTAAGCTTCGTACATTTCAGCGTAAGTTTTTTCAAGACTTTCACGGTCCATATGGAAAGAGTAGGCGTCTTTCATTATGAATTCACGCGAACGCATGACACCGAAACGTGGACGAATCTCATCACGGAATTTGGTTTGAATTTGGTAGAAAGTGACTGGCAGTTGCTTGTAGCTACGAATCTCTTTACGCACTAAATCGGTAATGATCTCTTCATGTGTTGGACCAAGCGCAAAACCACGACCGTGACGATCTGTAAAGCGTAATAGTTCTGGGCCGTAATCTTGTAAACGCCCAGACTCTTCCCATAACTCAAGTGGCTGAACCACTGGCATTAACACTTCTTGTGCATTGGCGCGGTTCATCTCTTCACGAATAATGGCTTCTACTTTTCTTAAAACACGCACGCCTAACGGCAACCAGTTATAAAGTCCGCCAGCCAGCGGGCGAACAATACCAGCTCTAAGCATCAATTGATGGCTGATAACAACCGCATCAGCAGGGGTTTCACGAGTGGTAGCAAGTAGTAAGTTGGAAGTTCTCATTATGGCGTTTTACCTTAGGTATAAAGTTTGGGAAAGCGTCTTTAAAAGCATTACGCTTAAATCATTTAAATTGGGCGTATTTTAGCATGTCACTAGGCTTTCATGCTTGATAAATTGGGGTCATTGAGGAGACTTCATTGGAAGGGCATTTTATGTGACTTCTGAATCATTGTTATACAGAGTCACCAGGCCTGGTGACTTTATATTCCGTCTTACTTATCCCGTAAAAGCTTCTTTAGAGTTTAGGTAGGTGACTTCTTCTGGCGTATTGGTTCGACCTAAAATGCGATTACGATGCGGAAAACGTCCAAAGCGCTTAATCAAACTTTGGTGGTGTTGTGCGAAGCGCATGTTGTGAGTGAGACCGGCTTTGCTAAAAAGTTCAACCGATTGGTTTTGATCCTCAAGGGTTTCACTGTGCATGAGTGGCATATAAAAAAACATCAATTCATCATGGGGAATCTGTAAATCAAACCCGTTCGTTATACCTTGTTTGGCGAGGGTGATTGCCAGGGATTCAGTTTGAAAACTACGGGCCTCACCACGAAACATATTTAACGGGAATTGGTCGAGCAAAATGCATAAAGCCAAAACCCCTTCAGGGCTTTGCGACCATTCGGTTAGCATCTCTAGTTGATTGTCTTGTTGAACCTGTTGCCATAAGCTCTCAAAACGATTCTTGATATCATGGTCGAATTCGGGCGTGGAGTTAAACCATAAGGCTTGAGCTTCTGTAGAAAACCAAAAGCTGATAATGTCATTAGCCGTGACGGTGATTGGGGCGGAGTGCGATGTAGGGATTACGTTAGGCATACATAACTCTTTGGCTTTAGCCGCTGACAATCGAAATAAAAAGGGGGGTTAGTTTTTCTTAAAACTTTTTTACTGATATTGGTAATGTAAGACCAATGGAAGTAGCCAATAATGAGATAAGTGACCGTTCCAAATAGACTGCCCAATATAATATTACCTAAGAAAAAAGGTTTCCAAATCAGTGGGAAAACTTCATTAAACCAGATTTGCGAGCCAATGGTAATGTGCTCGGAAGCCTGAAAAAGGTCGGGCGTGCCGAAAAACCAAGTGCCAAATAGATAGCCGCCATACCAAATCGGCCACATGGTTAATGGGTTGGTAATCCAAGCCAAAGCAGTTGCCAGTGGGATATTGGCGCGTAAGTAATAGGCAAATGCTGAGCTAAATACCATTTGAAAAGGAATGGGCAACATCATGCAAAACATGCCGATAAAACCAGCTTTTGCAAAGGAGTGTCTGTCACCCGCCCAATAGACTCGGTCTCTAAACTTGGGGAAATATTTGTTTAGAAATACTGAGCGTTTGGTAGCGCGTCCAATCTTGTGGACTTTCAGTCTTAAATATCGAATCATGCTAATTATCATATCAGAGAACGGTTAAGTCGTTACCAAAAAGTTTTAAAGGGAAAGTGCTTAGCGAAATAAGCTTATTTTGATTCTCTCAGGCGTTAGGGGGGAGATAAAAATGAGGAAAAATTCTGCTGATTGAGGCGAAAAATTTTGCAATAGTGCACTATTACCAAATTTGACGCCCGAAGAAGTGCCCTTGGGGTACAACGAAAAGCAGCTGGATTTTAACCATTTTTAGCCGTGATAGGTCCGCCAGGGGCTTGATGCACCGGCATAATCTCAACTCGGTTGATATTGACATGTGCAGGTTGGTTTAAAATCCAATCCACACTCTCGGCAATATCTGACGATTTAAGCGGTTCTAGCCCAGCATAAACCTGTCCCGCTTTCATCTCATCTCCCTTAAAACGCACCAGCGAGAATTCACTCTCATTTAACATGCCGGGTTCAATATTGGTCACGCGTATTGCGGTGCCTAATAGATCACTGCGTAAATTAATGGAGAACTGCTCTACAAATGCTTTGGTGGCACCATAGACATTGGCACCTTTGTAGTGATAAGTCCCGGCAATCGATCCGATATTGATAATATGTCCGTGATTTCGTTTGACCAGGCCTGGTAGGAGTTGATGGGTTAAAAATGCCAAAGACATACAGTTGGTATTAATCATGGTCTGCCAATCCATCCAGTCCGCTTCCTGTGCTGGACTTACTCCTAACGCCAGGCCAGCATTATTCACCAAAATATCGATTTTTTGAAAGGCTTTTGGCAAGTTTTTTAATTCATTTTCTAGGGTGGCATGGTCATTAATGTCGCAGGCAATAATATGACATTGCGTCTGTGACGTGAGTTGGTTTTTTAAGGCTTCGAGCCGTTCCGCTCTGCGGGCGAGCAGGATTAATTTAATACCTTGCTTGGCAAGGTTTTCGGCGATGGCTTTGCCGATTCCGCTGGAAGCGCCGGTCACCAATGCAACTTGATAATTCATCTAAAAAATCCAAATTTTGATCGTGGCTAAGTCTCTATTTTAGAGGAGAGTTGGGGGTGGAAAGTCGTTATTTAAAGAAAAAGTGAGTGACTTCTAAAATCACAAAAGCAGAACTGGCAATAAAAGCGAGCAGGGATATCCAGCTTGGTAAGTTTATATTGCCCTCGTTATGAGGCTGACGTTGCTTGATTCGCCAGAGTGAAAGGTTGACTAGCGAGAAGACAATTAACATGATGATTGAAGTTAATTCGGCTAAAGACCCGAGACGTCCCACGATGGCTAAAATCACCACGCCGCCAATGCTAAAGGCGGTGGCGAAAAGTGGTGTCTGTGTTTTGGGATGCACACGACTCAGTAAAGCCGGTAGTTGTCCCCTAGAGCTCAGTCCGTAAAGCACTCTGGATGCCATAATCATTTGGATCAATACCCCATTGACAATGGCTAATAACCCGATAAGACTGATGAATTTGGCATCCTCACCGGTATGGAATTGATACAACAGAGCCATTGGCGCGGAACTTTGTGCAAGCGTTTCTGGTGGCATGGACAAGACAGCGATCGTCATAATCAACATATAAAACACGGTTGTGATGCCCAGCGTCAATAAAATCGCTAGCGGAAGGTTACGCTTAACATCTTTGACCTCTTCGGCGACGTCCACCATATCCTCGAAACCGATAAAGGCATAAAAGGCCAATAAAGAGCCGGCGAAAATAAAGCCCCAACTGGTGAAGTCAGCGGTGGGTATCAGTTTTGGCCACTCTGTCGATAGATCCGCTAAAGCGCCATGACCCACATAAATGATAGTGATTAAACCTGCAATTCCTAGTAGGGTCATGGCCGCAGTGATGAGGATAGATTGCATGATCCCCCAAGCGGCAAATAGACCCAAAAAAAGAGTGGCTAGTAAGACAATAGTCACACGGTCTAATTCAATCCATGGATCTATTAATTGGTTTAGGTAACCTGCAAAGGCGTTCACTAAAGCCGCTGAAGAGACCAGGCCAGCTGAAACCACCAATAAGCCGACTAAAGTTGAAAAGCGTTCAGAACCAAAACCTTCACGGGTATAAAGTGCGGCACCTGCCGCCCAGGGAAAACGGCTCGAAAGCTCTGCAAAGGAGAGTGCGGTGATGCCCGCTAACAGAGAAGCTATCAAGAAGGCCATGGGGGCTAGATAACCCGATATTCCAGCGAGCTCGCCGACCAAAGCGTAAATGCCGGCACCAATCGTCGTGCCTAAGCCATATAGCACCAGCATAGGCAAAGAAATAGCACGTTTTAAAGGAGTGGGTTGGGACATGTTTATGGTGACTCTTTATTAAAAGCTTGATACTTTATCGAGTATACAAAGTTACCGTTCAAATGAACAATCATATCTTCTAGATCCAAAGCGCTCCTCAGAGTAAAAGAAAGATGGTTTTATAGATGCATAGATTCAACTAGTAAGTGCAACACCTATAGGAATTGAAAAAGGCCAGTTGATAAGCTACCTTTTAAGTTCCTACACAAAAGAGGTGTTGCCCAATGAGCACATATCATCAACTGACCTTAGAAGAAAGATATCACATTTACGGACTCAAACGTGCCGGATATAGCATTACGACTATCGCAGACGAGTTAAAACGTCATAAATCGACCATTAGCCGTGAACTCAAACGCAATATTAAATCCCGTGGTTGGCGACCGTTGCTTGCACATACACAAGCCGTCGAAAGACGGTCAAGTAAAGCAAAAAAAAGAATATCTCATGACTGCTGGGAGCTTGTTATTCACAGTCGTCGTGT
>VCMH01000039.1_pt1 | contig 13455 bp, 8 predicted proteins | sample 3385031 | NCBI WGS metagenome assembly VCMH01 (sample SAMN11833398, study PRJNA544312) | saline spring metagenome | isolation source: microbial filaments from arctic saline spring | place: Canada: Axel Heiberg Island, Nunavut | collected 2010-05 | reverse complement strand
TTCTTCACCAATGGTCGATTGGCTAAAACCTTTGTAGTCATGCGCAGGAAAGACCATAGTCTCTTCGGGAAGAGTGAAAAGCTTCTCTGTCAGTGAATGAAATAGATTTTCGTTACTGCCGAGTTGAAAATCCGTGCGCCCACAGTCTCGAACCATTAAGGTATCACCCGTAAACGCGGCGCCTTCGATCAGGTAGGTAATGTCATTGTCGGTATGGCCTGGAGTATGCAAAACTTCAATTTCTTGATTACCGAGTTTAAAGGTGTCACCTTCAACCGCTAGAACATCCGCACATTTAGAATCAGAGTTTTTATGAACGACAATTTGTCCCTTGGTTTGCTTACGCATCGGGCCGGCACCGGTTATGTGGTCAGCATGAATATGGGTTTCTAAAAGATATTTAACATTCAAACCTAACTCTTTAATATGTTTAATGTCACGCTCAAGACGCTCTAGAACGGAGTCAATGACGGCGGCTTCTTTGGTGGCTTCATCCCAAATTAAATAGGTGTAAGTCCAGGTGTCATAATCAAACAGTTGACGGATTTTCATATTTAGAGCCTTGTGGTTTGTTTGCTATAATACGTTTCAATAGAATTCCATGAAGTATTTTGTGCAATGCCCGATGCGTTAAGCATTCGATATAAGCAAATGCTTAACCATTCATTATCCTGGTAAAAAGTATCCCCGTCAACTATGTCTGAAGTATCCTTTACTGTTCAAAAAAACGAGTTATCCAACCTATTAGATGACTGCCTGATTAAAGATCGTTCGCGCCTGCAAAATGCATTAAAAAGGTTGGATCTGACGACGCTCAAAGAAACTGACCAGGCCTGGTTGAAGTGGGCGGACCAAGTTCAATCCTCTATTCAACAGGTCGAGAAACGCCGTAATAGTGTGCCTAAGATTGAATATGATGATTCTCTACCGGTGGCCGCTAAAAAAGAGGAACTGGTCAAACTTATTCGCGATAACCAGGTGGTGGTGATAGCGGGAGAGACGGGGTCAGGTAAAACCACGCAGATTCCTAAGATTTGTTTAGAAGCTGGATTGGGTGTCCGTGGCAGAATCGGTTGCACCCAGCCAAGACGATTGGCCGCGCGTAGCGTCTCCGAACGTATCGCCGAAGAATTAGGTGGGCAACTTGGGGATATAGTCGGTTATCAAGTGCGCTTTTTAGATTTAGTCAAAGCGCATAGTTTAATTAAGGTCATGACCGACGGAATCTTACTGGCTGAAATTCAGAATGATCAAATGCTTTTGCAATATGACACGATTATTATCGATGAAGCGCATGAGCGCAGTATCAATATCGACTTCTTATTGGGTATTCTGAAACAGCTATTACTCAAACGTGCTGATTTAAAAGTTATTATCACTTCGGCAACGATCGACACTCAACGGTTTGCCGACCACTTTACCCTCAATGGGAAACGTCCCCCTGTCGTGGAGGTTTCTGGGCGTACCTATCCCGTTGAATTGCGTTATAGACCGTTAGCCTCTTATGAAGATGACGCTGGTAATGAGATAGAGCAGGATATGACCATCGGTATTGCCGATGCGATTGATGAATTGGCGCTAGAAGACCCATTTGGTGATGTGTTGGTGTTTCAGGTCGGTGAACGTGACATTAAAGAAACCGCCGAGATGTTACGTAAACGTAATCTGAAAAACACCGAAGTCATTCCTTTATATGCCCGTTTATCGATGACGGAACAACAAAAAATCTTTAAAACCTCGCAAAAACGCCGCATCATTCTCAGTACTAACGTGGCCGAAACCTCGTTAACGGTGCCCGGTATCAAGTATGTAATTGACCCAGGCCTGGTGAGAATAAGCCGCTACAGCGTGCGTAATAAAGTACTACGTTTGCCAATCGAGAAAATATCACAAGCCTCTGCGAACCAACGTAAAGGCCGTTGTGGACGTGTCAGCGCCGGTATTTGTATTCGACTATATGATGCAGAAAGTTTTAACTCACGCCCAGAATTTACCGATCCTGAAATTCATCGTACCTCGTTATCTTCCGTCATCCTGACGATGGCGCAACTGTCTTTAGGCGATGTGAAGCACTTTCCATTTATTGAGGCGCCTTCCGATAAATCGTTGAATGATGGTTATCGTCAGTTACATGAGTTAGGCGCTTTAGATGATCAACGTCGCTTAACGCCAGAAGGCCGCCACATCGCCAAGTTACCAGTCGATCCAAGTGTCGCCAAAATGGTGATCGAAGCGGATAAGAACGGCGTATTGGCGGAGTTGATTGTCATCGCCTCTGCATTGAGTATTCAGGATCCGCGTGATATCAATCAAACTACTATGCAAGCGGCAAGAATTGCACATAAACCCTTTGAAGATGAACGTTCTGATTTCTTGTTCTTTTTAAATCTGTGGCAGTTTTATGAGTATCAACGCCGCCATCTTTCGCAAAGCAAATTACGCAAGTTATGCAAAACTAACTTCCTCTCTTATATGCGGATGAAAGAGTGGCATGAGTTGACGATGCAAATTGAGCAGAGTCTTAAGCGTATCGGGTTACGGGTAGGTCAATTACACCTGTTTGAAGAGGTCACTGAAGGCAATGTCGTCAAAGAACGCCTTAGCGAATTGCACAGTGTTGCGGTACACAAGTCTTTATTGGCGGGTCTACTGGGCAATGTGGCTTTACGCGATGATGATAAATCTTATATGGGTGCACGTAATACCAAACTGTTTATCCATCCGAGCTCTAGTCTTTATAAACGTAAACCTAAGTGGCTTTTGGCAGGCGAGTTGGTCGAGACGACGAAACTCTATGCACGTAACAATGCCGCCATCGATATCCAATGGATAGAAAGCCTCGCCAAGCATTTGATTAAGCACAACTACAATGACCCGCATTGGCAAAAGAAAAGCGGGCAAGTAGGTGCCTTTGAATCGATTACGCTATACGGTTTACCCATCGTTAATCGACGCCACTGTAATTACGGACCCATTAATCCGGTTGAATCACATAAGCTTTTCATTCGTCATGGTTTGGTCGAGGGCGAGTTATTAACGCGTGCAGCCTTTTTTAAGCATAACCAGGCATTGATTGAAAAAATAGAGAAGCTTGAGCATAAGTTACGTCGTCCAGATTTTCTGGTGGATGACGAGGTGCTTTATCAATTCTATGACGAGCGCATTCCTAAACATATCTTCAGCCAACCGGCGTTAGATAAGTGGGTTAAGAAATCTTTGCGAGAAGCACCAGAAAAATTAGAGGCACTTTTCTTAACAGAAAATGACTTGATGAAGCAGGAAGCAAATGCGGATTTCTATAAAGAGTTTCCGGATCAAATACAGATTTCTAATCAGCTTAATTTTGCGGTGGATTACCATTTTGAACCGGGTCAGAAGCGTGATGGTTTAATTTATAACATTCCATTGTCGACTCTGAATTTACTGCAAGAAAGTGATTTTGAATGGTTAACGCCTGGCTTACTAAAAGAGAAGACCTCTTTTTATATCAAATCTTTACCGAAACAACTTAGAAAGCAGTTTATCCCTGCGCCACATTATTCTGAGCTAGTTTTGTCAGAAATGTCACCGGAAAAACCGTTAAAAGTGGCCGCAAAGAGTCTTATCTCAATCAATTGGTCTGGGCGCTGAATCGCCGAGGAAATCTAAAGGTATCTACCAGCGATTTTGATGCGATTGAGTTACCAGATTACCTATTACCGTTTTTGTCTTACAGGATGATAAGGGCAAGGTGATTGCAGAAGATGCCAGTCTGAGTCTCTTAAAGTCTCAGTATCAGCATCTAGTCGATGCCAAAATTCAACAACATCAGTCTCGCAAAAAAGAGAGTCGTACGGTGATTACGGAATGGAATTTTGGCGATTTAGCGGACTCACAAACCATCAAAAGCCATGGCATTGAAATGGTGGCTTATCCCGCACTGCAGTATCAGGATGATAAACTTAGCTTGGAATTAATGAGCGACGAAGTGGAGGCCTTAGAGACTCATGCTCAAGCCGTGTTGTTTTTGATTCGCACGGAGTTGGTCGATAAACTCCGATATCTTCAAAAGAAGCTGCCTTTGCAAAAGGCTTGCTTATGTTATGCGCCCTACGGAACGTGTCAGGACTTAACCCAGCAGGTAATTGACCGTGCGTTACACCAGTTAGTGCCATATCCCGAAAAAGTACGCCGTCAAGCGGATTATGAAGCAACGTTGGAAAATGTACGCGGACATTGGATTGAGTCGGCACAAGCGGTTGCCGTGCAGGTCAATGCCATTTTTATCCAACATCAGGTCATTGCTAAGCGGGTCAGAGGGCGTGTTAATCCACGTTGGTTGGCTTCGATTGCAGATATTCATCCACAGTTAGACGCGCTGATCTCCAAGGATTTTGTGAGGAATACGCCAGAAGAGTGGTTCAAGCAAATCAGCCGTTACTTGAAAGGGTTGGAGGTACGTTTGGATAAGATAGAGCAAGACCCGAGTAAAGATCAAGTAGCGATTCGGCAGATTCAACCGGTATTAAAGGCGTATCAAGCTTTAGCCCAGGAATCAGCTTATCAAAACCTACCAGGCCTGGTCGAAATCCGTTGGTTGATTGAGGAGTTAAGGTTATCACTGTTTGCACAGCCTATGAAAACCTTAATGCCGATTTCCGTGCCCCGTATCGAAAAGAAGATTAAAGCGCTGTAATAGCACTTTAATCTTCTGTTTTATCCATTAATCTTCCTTGTAAGCTGCGACCCACTGCGGATCAAATTCAGTTTGATTCAGCTCCTGTCCTAACTCCAACATTTTAGTTTCAAGGGCTTTTTTATCTGGCATTAAATCAATTAACGCGAGATTGTTACCTTCTAAATGATGCATCTGTTCCAGTCCCAGGTGATAGAAACGCATGACTTTCATGGCATGTTCATCATTCAATTCGACTTGATCTTGAACCTTCTGTAGAACATTGGTAATGTGCATTAAGCTTCTTTTTAATCGCCACGAATACATCGACTCCTTCATCCAGGCTTTGTCCGCAAACCAGGTTTTTACGATTAAACCGGTAATCATTAATCCGACAAACGCCCCCAGTAAGTTCAATATGAGTTTATTGCTTGAATATTCACCGAAGGTCGTGACGGCAAAATAAGCCGTTCCAAAGCCGATAATGATAAACATCAGCATAATGATCAGCGTGGCGTTACGGGTTTTCTTTCTATAAACTTTAGGATCAATGGCTTCTATTTTAAACATGACTTTTCTCTGTAATTAACTTTAGTTACTTGGGTTTGCGTTGGATATTTAATCCATTTTAAAGACTGACGAAAACCGTCAGGCTTATACCTATGGCATAGATAGTCTATTAAATTAGTGAGCTATTGTACCAGTTTGCTACTCTATTGTGAGTTGTGACTCTCTGACATCCCGCTTGTGTTTACAAAGGTTTTGGGTATACTGGTATTCAAATTTTGTCGGAGTGCCTTTAGGCTGAGATCGCGAAAGCGGGATCCGTAGAACCTGAACTGGTTAATACCAGCGGAGGGAACAATCAGATATTTATTCTTAAATTTCATGATTGCTGCAACGATATTTATATTGCTGGAGTGATTTTTAGTCTGTCCAAGTAATTCATTCGGCCGACTGAAGCCTCTCTTTTAATCTCTATAAAATCCCGTTATAGCTTCCATTTAATTTTATCTGTTTTCTACATCGTCTAAGAGCTTCGCCTATTTTTAATTCTTTTTAAAAAGGCAGAGCCATGAATACCAATCAAAAAAATACTAACTCAACTGAGCGCAAAAGCACCGATCGTCGTCAAAGACGTGCGTCGGCAGAAGCCTTTATTCAAAACGTCTCAGGTCAATCGTTCCCTAATTCTAAAAAACTCTATATTGCGGGTAAAACGCACGATATTAAAGTCGGTATGCGCCAAATCGCCGTCACTGATACCTTTGTCAGCGGCACCAATGAAAATCCGGTGTTAGAACCGAATGAGCCGATTAATGTCTATGATACCTCGGGTGCTTATACCGACCCGAATATTGAGATTGATATCTATAAAGGCCTGCCGCAACTTAGAAAGTCTTGGATTGAAGGCCGTGGCGATACTGAAACCTTAAATTCAGTGACTTCAATATTTACCCAAGAACGTCTGGCCAACGAAGGGCTGGATCAGATTCGTTTTGAGCGTTTACCGACGGTAAAATGCGCTTTAGCAGGCAAAAACGTCACCCAGATGCACTATGCCCGCCAGGGTATTATCACGCCAGAGATGGAGTACATTGCGATTCGCGAGAATATGCAGCGTGCCGAACTACGCGATGAATCACTCACTCAGCAACATGCTGGACAATCGTTTGGCGCCGCTTTACCTAAAGAGATCACTCCTGAGTTTGTACGAGATGAAGTCGCGCGTGGGCGTGCCGTGATTCCTTGTAATATCAATCACCCTGAAAGTGAACCGATGATTATAGGGCGCAATTTTTTAATTAAGGTAAATGCCAATATCGGTAATTCCTCAGTGGGCTCTTCAATTCCTGAAGAAGTCGAAAAACTGGTGTGGTCGACTAAGTGGGGCGCAGATACCGTTATGGATCTCTCTACTGGGCGTAATATTCATGAAACCCGCGAATGGATTATGCGTAACGCACCCGTACCAATCGGCACGGTGCCAATCTATCAGGCTTTAGAGAAGGTCAATGGCGTCGCCGAAGACCTAACGTGGGAAGTCTTTCGCGACACTCTAATCGAGCAAGCAGAGCAGGGTGTCGATTACTTCACAATCCATGCCGGTGTTTTACTGCGTTATGTGCCTATGACCGCTAAGCGTATTACAGGCATAGTTTCGCGTGGCGGCTCGATTATGGCGAAATGGTGCCTAGCACATCATGAGGAGAGCTTTCTTTATACCCATTTCGAAGATATTTGCGAAATTATGAAAGCCTATGACGTCACCATCTCGCTAGGTGATGGCTTACGTCCAGGTTCGGTTGCAGATGCCAATGATGAAGCGCAGTTTGCGGAATTGGAAACCCTAGGTGAGTTGACCAAGATTGCCTGGAAGCATGACGTGCAGGTCATTATCGAAGGCCCTGGACACATTCCTTTGCATATGATTAAAGAGAATGTCGAAAAACAACTTGAACTCTGCGGTGAAGCACCTTTCTATACATTGGGGCCATTAACCACTGATATCGCACCGGGTTATGATCACATTACGTCTGGAATTGGTGCCGCCAATATCGGTTGGTATGGTTGTGCTATGTTGTGCTATGTCACACCAAAGGAACACTTGGGTCTACCGAACAAAGAGGATGTCAAAGAAGGTTTGATGACCTATAAAATTGCCGCCCATGCGGGTGATTTGGCAAAAGGTCATCCAGGTGCACAGATTCGAGACAATGCTTTATCCAAAGCCCGTTTTGACTTCCGTTGGGAAGATCAATTTAACTTGGGACTTGACCCTGAACGCGCGCGTTCTTATCACGATGAAACCATTCCGCAAGAATCCGGTAAGGTCGCCCATTTCTGTTCGATGTGTGGGCCAAAATTCTGTTCGATGAAAATCTCCTATGAAGTCCGCGAATATGCCGCAGAACAAGAAACCGCTAAAGCTCAGGCTGGACAGATAACTGAAATTTCGTTAGAGAGTATTAAAGAGGGCATGATTGAAAAGTCTAAGGAATTTAGAGCTTCAGGGAGTGAAATCTATCAAAAAGAGGTCTAAATTGGCGATGTTTGAATCCGACGGGTCCCGTTTTGCAGAGCTTCCAGCTCAAGATGCGAATAACGGCGAAAACCGTGGTGAAAAAAAGCCACCTATTGCCATTTTGGGTGCGGGGCTGATGGGTAGAATGTTGGCCATCTCGTTAATGGACGACTATCAGGTCTTCCTGTTTGATAAAGACTCTAAAGAGGGGCAACAGAGTGCGGCGTATTTGGCCGCCGCTATGCTGGCACCACTGGCGGAGTCGGCCGACTGCTCAAAAGAAATTATGCAATTGGGTGAAATGGCATTGGAGCTGTGGCCGGCCTTTTTAAAGAAAGTTGATACGCCGGTATTTTTCCAACAAAAAGGCAGTTTAATTGTGGCCTTTGAGCAGGATAAGAGCGATTTAAATCAGTTTAAATCCCGCTTAAAAGGCCGTGATTATAAACGCCTCTCTGATTCAGAAATGGAGGCGTTAGAACCTGGATTAAACCAATATTTCAAATCAGCGTTATATCTGCCAAATGAAGGCCAATTGGATAATCGTCAACTGTTGAATAGCATGGCCACTACCTTGAATGACAGCGATGTTTTTTGGTTTGACAGTACGGCTGTTGAATCTACAGCAAGTGGTTTTCAAGTCAAAGGCCAGCCACTGGAAATCTTTTTGAATGCAGGTGTGAATGACACATTTGACTGGATATTGGATTGCCGAGGTTTGGGATCACAAACTGATGCTATTTTGAGTGAAGCTGTCTGTGATGCCGCTTCCGATATCGCTTCAAGGACAAGCAAGTTAAGAGGGGTTAGAGGCGAGGTTGCTCGAATCAGAGCGCCTGATGTGCATTTGACCAGGCCTGTTCGTTTGATGCATCCGCGTTATCCAATCTATATCGCACCTAAAGGTGATGGGCTGTTTGTGGTCGGCGCGACTCAAATTGAATCAGAAGATAGTCGTAATCCTACGGTGCGTTCAACGCTTGAATTATTGTCGGCCTGTTTTAGCGTTCACAGCGGTTTTGCAGAAGCAGAAATCCTGAGTATTGAATCTGGACTACGTCCGGCTTATTTGGATAACAAACCAAAGATTATAGTCAAAGATAAGCTTATTTCAGTCAATGGCTTATTCAGGCATGGTTATCTGTTAGCGCCCGTCATGCTGCAACAATGTCTGAATATAGTAAAGGGTAATATCAGTGATATAAGCATCACTCAGATAATGCCTAATCTGGTTGAAAACTTGAGTGCAAAGCCTAGGAGGTGAAAAGTGATTATTTTATTAACAATGAAGCGCATGAAATAGCCGAGGGCAGTACGATTAATGCGGCTATTTTAAGTTTTGATGCCAAACCGCCCTATGCGATTTTAGTGAATGATACATTCTTGCCAAAGTCAGAACACGAGCATTTTATTTTAACGCCAAACAATCGGATTGAAGTCATCTCCGCTATTCAAGGTGGCTAGTTCTATTTTAGATAAAAGAAGAATTTATGAGTAATGAACACAATGTAAAAGATGCCTTAAACATCTACGGAACAAAACTTAATAGTCGTTTATTGATAGGCAGTTCGATGTATCCCTCTCCCTCTGTTATGCAGCAGGCGATTCAAGCCTCAGGTGCTGAGGTGGTGACACTCTCTTTGAGTCGCCAAAATCCACAGGCGTCAGGAGGTCAGGCTTTCTGGGAGTCGATTCAATCATTGGGATTACATCTATTACCGAATACCGCGGGTTGTCATTCGGTCAATGATGCCGTCAATATGGCTCAAATGAGTCGTGAATTGTTTCAAACGGATTGGATTAAACTTGAGTTAGTCGGTGATGACTATAATCTACAACCTGACCCGATTGCTTTGGTCAAAGCCACCGAGATTCTCTTAGGTGAAGGTTTTAAAGTACTGCCTTACTGTACTGATGATTTAGTGATTGCCCGTCATCTGGTTGAGCTGGGGTGTGAGGTGTTAATGCCTTGGGGTTCACCGATCGGCACAGGTAAAGGGATTTTGAACCCGTACGCCTTGCAAGCCATGCGTGACCGCTTTCCGGACGTGACAATGATCGTGGACTCAGGGATTGGTTTGCCATCCCATGCGACGCAAGCCTTAGAGATGGGGGTGGACGCTGTGTTATTGAATACGGCCGTTGCGAAAGCCAATGATCCAGTACTTATGGGGCAAGCATTCGCCAAAGCCATCGAAGCAGGTCGCTCCGCTTATTTAGCGGGTCCTATGGCAGAACGGACGGCCGCGAGCCCGAGTACACCCACTATTGATTCGCCTTTTTGGCATCAATCAGCATAAGTTGATGGGGAATGATTCAATAAACCGGTATTCAGTGTGAACAGGCAACTTTTGACTGGTTACATTTATGACACCTCTTTCATAAGGAGTGAATAAGAGAAATCATATTTTGAACTGCTAACAGCTATTCGGAGGGGTGACTACTCGTAAAAGCAGTCGGTCTCTTTATAGGGGGCGTGCTTTAAGCAGTCGGCCGCATACTCTTCCACCGCCTGTTTTTCCTCTAAGATAAAACGTTCAATGCCTTCTGGGAATGGATTCACCCTTAGCCAGTGCGACGATTGCATTGCTATGGGCACAAATCCGCGGGCAATCTTATGTTCGCCTCCAGCACCCGGTTCAAATACCTGTAAACCATTTTCGATCGCATACTCAATACCTTGATAGAAACAGGCTTCAAAGTGTAGATTCTTAACTTCCTGAAGACAACCCCAATGGCGACCATACAAGTGCGTCTCCGAGCGGAACATTAACGAGCCTGCAATACATTGATCATTTTGATCTGCTAAGACTAACACTATCTGTAAAGGCAGTGCTTGGGCTACGGCCTTAAAGAAATCGACATTTAAAGTGGGGGTGCTCCATTTTTCAATAAAGGTCTTTTGATAGAAGGCTGCAAACTGTTGCCAATCCTGTTCGGTTGCCGTGAGTCCATTGAGGACTCTAAAAGTAATGCCCGCGCTGGCAACCGACTTACGTTCTTGTTTTATGTTTTTACGCTTCTTGGCGCTCAGCGTGGCTAAGAAATCATCAAAATTCTGGTAGTTCTGATTAAACCAGTGGAACTGGCAGTCATGGCGGTGTAGCCACTCAGGTTGTTCCGTTAACCAGGCCTGCTGGGATTTATTGGGAAATAGAACATGTGCACCACTGAGCTCCTGCTCGAGACAGAGTCTTTGTACGGTTTCGGTAAGTTGACCTTGAATCAAAGCTTGTCTCGATTTGTCTAAGTCGTTAGACGTTAATAGACGATCTCCTAAAGCAGGCGTATAGGGGGCTGCTGACACTAACTTAGGATAATAATTCAAACCCACCTGTTCCCAAGCATTAGACCAGGCCTGGTCAAATACAAATTCACCATAATTATTATGCTTTTCATACAATGGCATAGCCCCAATCAAGATATTATTTTCATACACCCCGAGGTGCTTGGGAATCCAACCAAACTTGGGGCAGACACATTGATGTTCTTCTAAAGCGTGTAGAAACTCGTGGCGCATAAAAGGGTTGTTATCGCTTAATAGAGCGTTCCAATCGTCGGCAGAAATCTCAGAAATTTGACTGTGAACCTTAATGTTCAAGGGAGGGTTATGCATGGCTTCTCATTACTTGATTCTGTTTCAAAATAGTCATCTTAGTTTAAATCTTAAATCATCAAACTTATAACATTGTGTCAAAGCCTTTGAAAGAGGCCGCGGTTAAAAACCCTAACAGCGTCACAAAACCAATAATAGAGCCACCTTTAACATAGGCTTCGGGCAGCATGGTTTCAGCAATCACGGTCAGCATCGCGCCTGCCGCTAAGCCACCAATCAGCGCAAAAGTCGTGTGTGTCGCACCTGCTAAAACGATGCTACCGACTCCTGCGCCAATGCCTGTTAGTACCATTAAAAGCGTCCAGGCCATTAATACCTTCTTAAAAGGGATGCCTTGTTCACGCATACTCGCCGAACTTGACAGTGCTTCAGGGTAGTTGGAGAGAAATAGCCCCGCCAGTAAACTCATGCTCAACATATGGCCGTCGGTCATGTGTGAACCAATCATTAACGACTCGGGAATACCATCCAATAATATCCCTAACCAGATCGCCATATAAGCCGCTTTGTGTTGGTTAAGATGGTGTGAAAACTCTGCCAGGGAAGGTAGGTGCCCAGGCAATAAGTGTTTGACCGATTGATTAACCCAACGTTGAGCCTTGTTCTCCGGTAGGTGTTGTTCTTTGGTTAGGTATTGATGGACATGCTCTGTTTTTAAATAGGATTTTAACTTGGAATGTGAAGGGTCCACTTGATTTAACAGTTCTAAGAAGTCGGCTTTTTCGAGTATCCAAAAAGTGATATCAGTGTTGGCAACGGCTGAACTGGCATGTTGACCGCCTACTACAAAAGCCATACCACCAAAATAATCTCCAGGCTGTAAAAATCCATTCCCTTCCTGTTTTTTCATGGGATCAATTAATTCGACCGAACCAGATTCTAAAAGATAAAGTCTATCGGCATCGCTTTTATTGCTAAAAATAGCCTGTCCTGCTCTGAGAGTGTGTAAATGCAGTCGATTAGCAATAATGGGGTGAGTTTCTTTATGGCAATCGCCAAACAGTTCAAATCGATGGGTGCTTTCAAGACGTTTGATTGCTAAAGGCAGTAAATTAGGTTGTTCTTGAGTTGTTGGGAGGTGGTGCTGGGTTTCGATAAGCTGACAGATAGCCTTAATGTGCCCATTGATTTGTGCCGTAGACATTTGGTGACGGCTCTTTAAATAGTGAACCAACTCGGTGCTGCTTTTCATATATTGCACGAGGATTTCGGGCAAGATGGTTGTGTTCGCTAATACCGTGTTGAAGGCATCCCTGTCAATCTCCCACAGGGTCACATCCGTTTGCGCCTGCGCCAAAGTGGCATTAGGTAGGCTGGTAAAAAAAGCCATGCGCCCGAAGGCATCAAATCTTGATAATTCTATAAAGGTTTTTAAATTGAAATTAGGATCACGTAGTTTGATTTGACCCTTTTGTATGATAAACAGTCTGTTTTGAATGTCGCTGTGGTGATAGAGCACAGTATTCGCTGGGTAAGTGACTATTTTGATCTGTTTGAGTAAGAGGGCACGCTCATTATCGGGCAGTTCTTGAAACAGTGGAACTCTATTCAGAGACTGAAAAAACTCTCGTTGGTGCTTTTTTTGACGGCTACGAAAATATTGAATGGTAGTGGCTGTTTTTCGTAAAAACCCCCCTTTCTGATTGAGCTGATGGTTTAGTGCTAAATAAATTAAGCTACCAATAATGGCTCCGATTGCCGCGGGAACAAACATACCTGAGCGGACGGCTGGGGCAAAGAGATCAATGGTGACGGCAGAGAGTAAAGCCCCGGCGCCAAATGCCATCAACCAAGCAATTGATCGGTCGCTCGGAGTCCAAATTAATGTCGTAAGCGCGCCTAAAGGCAGGGACGCCGCACTGATAATACCAATAAAAAAAGCGAAATAGAGTAGATTGTCAAATGCCACAAAGCGACCTTGTTTTAGAGTGTGTGTTTATTTGAATATTGTCTGTATAGACAGGTGAATAGAGTGGTTATTACTATTGATACATTCAAGTCGTAAGTGCAACAGTTTTAATTTCCCAGAACACCTCATTAGGTGTTCTGAATCCTAAACACTTTCTTGGGCGATTGTTGAGCTTATCAACAACCCAATCAATTTCTTCCTGAGTTACTTTATCGAAGTCTGTTCCTTTTGGAAAGAATCAGTCGTCGTGT
>VCMH01000116.1_pt1 | contig 13472 bp, 10 predicted proteins | sample 3385031 | NCBI WGS metagenome assembly VCMH01 (sample SAMN11833398, study PRJNA544312) | saline spring metagenome | isolation source: microbial filaments from arctic saline spring | place: Canada: Axel Heiberg Island, Nunavut | collected 2010-05 | reverse complement strand
ACACGACGACGCAAGACCCTCTATACTCTCATCGTGCCATTGCAAGGTAAGCAATCTGATAAGTTAGCTCAAGCGGTCATTGATGTTATGAGCGGCATCAAATCTCAAGTTCTCACGATTACCTATGACAATGGTAAAGAGTTCGCCGACCATGAACTGATGGCTAAAGCGCTGGAAACTGATATTTATTTTGCCCACCCCTATGCTTCTTGGGAGCGAGGAATCAATGAAAATACAAATGGTCTGATACGTCAGTATTTTCCAAAAGGCATGGACTTGAGAGATGTGACAATGGAACAAGCTCAATATGTGATGGATCGGCTAAACAACCGTCCAAGAAGTAGTCGTGGTGGTAAAACGCCTAATGAATTATTTAAGGGGCTGCAAGTTGATTTACTTGCAGCATGATTAAATTGCACTTATTACTTGAAACCGCGACATAACAACTCTTTTTTATTGAGAAAAACAATTTATCCATAATTGAAATACAAAAAATAATACAAATAGTAATTTATGAATTCTATTCTAGAAATGATTAAAGGTTCAAAAACATAAACACTTTAAACTACATTAACATGACTAAAATCACGTCGGGCTACAGTGCTTACTACTTTAGCATGGTGTGCATACCGATTAGTCATCAACGTACTTTTGTGATTAAGTGTTTGCTTGATTTCTTCAAGTGAATAGCCATCTTGCAACATTGTGGATGCAGTTGTGTGCCGTAAATCATGTATTCTCAATCCAGCAGGCATATCTGCATTATCTCTGCATTTATGCCAGTAGTTATCAAAGTTAATAAAAGCCCTTCTAGGGTCATGTATGTACGGAAATACCCACTGCGTTACTGGCAAAGATAGTTTCCACTCTTTAAGCATCTTAATAACAGATTGAGGCAATGAGATAGTATGGTCACTTTTGTTTTTCGTATCTTTGAAGACCATAATACATCGCTGAAAATCAACATTCTCCCAACGTAATTCGATTACCTCTCCACGCCTTGCACCCGTTAAAAGCAGTAAATACAGGTAGAGATGCAAACCACTCCATTTAGATTTTTTTGCCTCTATGAGAAGCCTGGATTGCTCTTCTTTAGTTAGATAGGTTTCACGCCCTGCTGACTCTTTACGCCTAATAATGTCACGTGTCGGATTTACAAGTTGGTATTCACGGTATTTGCGCTGTGAAGCAGCCCATTTAAAAACAGATGAGATGGCAGACTGATAACGATTAACCGTTGGTGAAGCTAAATGTTTTGCTTCTTGAATATCATCAAGTGAATTTTCAACCATGATCCGATCAATATCGGTAATTGGCCAATCACCAAAAATATTTACGAAGGCGCTAAGTTGATAGAGTGGCTTTTCATCTTTGAGACCAGTATCTTTGAAATGAATACGATAGTCTTTACAGACATTAGAAAAGCTAGGAATAGATTCACGCATGCGCATAGAGTCAATTTGAGACAACTCTTCACGTGCAATTTTACCGAGTGTGTTTTCTTTATTGTGGTGTGTTAAGAGTTCAAGCCAGTCTTCAGCTTGTTCTTTGGTAGGAAAGGTTTTGTAGTAGCGAACGCCACTAACCATTTTTTCTGCTTTGAAGCTTTCGCTTTTGGTCTTAGAAATACCCATAATTTCATCTCCGTTAAAGAGACAAAAAACAGTAATTACGCCGAAGATTACGCCGCGCTGTTTTTATGCCTTAGTTTTAAGTGTAGTTTTGTACCAACAAACACATAAAATTTAAGCTTTAAAACAAAAAAGCCCGTTAGATATCATAATCTTACGGGCTTTAAAAATATGGTGCCCAGGGCCGGACTCGAACCGGCACGATGTTACCATCGAGGGATTTTAAGTCCCTTGCGTCTACCAATTTCGCCACCTGGGCAGATAGCTAACATTGCAAAATGCTAAGTCAAAATTTATCAAATTTCCAAAATAAATGGAGGCGGAACCCGGAGTCGAACCGAGGTAGATGGATTTGCAATCCACTGCATAGCCACTTTGCTATTCCGCCAATATATATTTGGAGCGGGAAACGAGGTTCGAACTCGCGACCCCAACCTTGGCAAGGTTGTGCTCTACCGCTGAGCTATTCCCGCTTGATGGGGCGTATTATAGGGGATCGACTTTAAACGTCAAGCAATTTTTAGTAAAAGTTCGAAAAGAAAATTTCGTTAACGAGGCTTAGGGCCCTAAAACAAAATTATCCTTATGATTTTGTTGAACGAATGATTTCAGGTAGAGCGGCTTTGGTATATTGAATCCAAGTAATCACTGTCAGAGTGGCTGCAAAGTACAGCATTGGGAAACCAAGCTCACCCCAGTTTACGCCCCATAACTCGCCACCGTAGACCAACCAAGTTAATGCGGCCAGCTGTGAAGCCGTTTTAAGTTTACCCAACTGTGAGACTGAGACCACGTCTCTAGCATTATTCTGTGCCATCCACTCGCGTAGGGCTGAGATGCTAATTTCGCGCATCATAATCAACACGGCTGAAATAATCACATAAATATTATCGTGATATTCTGCCGCGACCACAATCAGAGCCGCCGCCACAATCAGCTTATCCGCCACAGGATCGAGAAAAGCGCCCAGTTTGCTATCTACGCCTAACTTTCTCGCTAAATAGCCGTCAAACCAGTCGGTAATCGCGGCGACCATAAAGGCCATGCCTGCCCAATAACGGGCGTCTTCTATCGGTGCGTAGTAACAGATTAAAAACACTGGGATTAAAACAACACGTGACCAGGTCATAATCATTGGGAGGGATCGTAAATTCATAACTTTTCTTTTTTATTTAAAAATGGATATTAGGAATACTATCATAAGCTAAGAAATTTTAAGGTGATTCACCTCAATTTTTATAAGCTTCCGTGAAAAAAGTCATAGATTCGTTGCGCTTTGTCCTGACTTACGCCTTTGACCTTACTTAATTCTGAGATAGAGGCCTGCTTCACTTCTGTTAAGCCGCCAAAATGTAACAACAAAATTTTTCGGGTTTTCGGGCCTATGCCTTCAATGGATTCCAAATTAGATTGGGTTTGCGCTTTGGTGCGTTTGGCCCTATGCGCGGTAATAGCAAAACGATGTGCTTCATCGCGAATATGATTTATGAGGTGTAACGCAATATCATCCGACTCTAAATCGATACCTTGCATATTATATGGCGTATAAAGCACCTCTAAACCCGCCTTACGCCCTTCGCCTTTAGCAACAGAGACCAAGGGGATATTATCTAACTCCAACTCCTTGAGCACCTCAATGGCTTGGTTCAACTGGCCCTTACCGCCATCCACGACAATCAAATCTGGCAACTGGGCCGATTCTGTCTTTAAACGACTGTAACGGCGCTCTAGCACTTGACGCATGGCGGCATAATCATCACCCCCAATAATGCCCGAAATATTGAATTTTCGATAGGCCTGGGTATTGGGAATACCTTCTGCAAAGACCACACAACTGGCAATCGTCAACTCGCCCATCGTATGACTAATATCAAAACATTCCATATAATTCGGCGGATTGACCAAGCCTAAAGCTTCTTGCAACGCCTTAACACGCTGAGCCTGAGTCGCTTTCTGGGTAATGTGCTGTTTTAACCCCGCATTGGCATTGGTTTGCGCTAACTTGATTAAGCCTTTTGCCGTCTGTTGAACGGGTTGTTTTATTTTGACCAGGCCTGGTCGTTTATCTTTTAACCACAACTCCAAACCGACTTGCTCGGTTAATTTAATCGGTAGCAAAAGTTCAGCTGGAATCGGATGGGATTGATAATGCTGGGCGACAAAAGCGGCTAACACGTCTTGCTCTTCTGCTGAGTCCATATATTTGGGATAGAAGTGCTCACTGCCCCACAGGTTGCCACCGCGATACATCATTAAACAGACACAGACTTGATTAGCCTGTTCAGCCGTCACAATCACGTCTATATCCTTAGCGCCAGGCTGATTGATAAGATGCTGACTCTGTATCGCCCTTAAAGCCGCCACCTTATCGCGATATGCGGCCGCCTGCTCAAAGTCTAAGGACTCAGCGGACTGTTCCATCTTCTCACCAAGGTCTTCAATGACCGTAAAGCTTTTGCCCTGCAGAAACATCAGCGTATGCTCAACATCCTCTTGATAGGCTTCCTTCGTGACTAATCCTTCCACACAGGGGCCAGAACAACGCTTGATTTGGTATTGCAGACATGGACGCGAACGATGGTTAAAAACACTTTCGGCACACTGTCTTACTGGAAAAATCTTTTGTAAGGCCTGCAAGGTCTGATGCACCGCGGAAGTATTGGGAAAAGGCCCAAAGTACTCCCCTACTCGGCGTTTCGCGCCACGATGGTAACTTAATGCTGGATATTCTTTGCCCGTAGAGACGTAAATATAGGGATAGGATTTATCATCTCTGAATAGAATATTGTATTTAGGTTTGTGACGCTTAATCAGAGTGTTTTCGAGTATTAAGGCTTCGCTCTCTGTATCGGTGACCGTCACTTCAACTCTGGCAATCTGCCCAACCATTGAGGTCGTCTTAATCTCATCATGCTTTTTCTTAAAGTAACTGCTGACGCGACGTTTTAGGTTTTTGGCTTTACCGACATAGATAATCACGCCTTTTTTATTCAACATCCGATAGACGCCAGGTCGCTGAGTTAACTGCTTTAAGAAAGCGTCTATATCAAACTCGGACAAAGCACTCCCCGACAACTCTTCAGGCAACAAGCTATCTTCCACTTCGTCGGTAGTTTGAGTATCTTCTGTCTGACTTTTGGCAGACTCACTATTTTTTAGATTAGGCGTATTTTCTTGGGTCATAGACTCGAACAGGTTAGAATTACAAAACTTCGAATTATTATAAGGCATTCACAATGGAACAAGAGTCTCAAAAATCAGAAAATAACTTTAATCGACTGGCCAGCGCCGTAGAGTCGCTGGTCAAACAAGAGCGATGGACTCGACGTTTTGCCAACGTCCTAAAATTAGCCGTCGCAGGTTACGTCATCTTCTTTATTTATATGGCCACCCAAAGCATGGGCTCTTTGAATGATATAGATGGAGTGTCTGCAGGTAAAGACCATGTTGCGGTCGTCAGAATTGAAGGTCCTATTATGCCGGGGACTAAAATCAGCGCTGAAAAACTCAACCCATTGCTGGAACAAGCCTTTAGTAATAAACACAGTAAAGCGGTCATTATTAAAGCCAACTCTCCTGGTGGAAGCCCGGTTCAATCGGCTTTGATTAATGATGAAATTACGCGTTTGAAAAATTTATATAAAAAACCTGTTTATGTCGTCGTTGAAGATCTCTGTGCTTCTGGCTGTTATTACATTGCCGTCGCGGCCGATAAAATCTATGCAAATGAAGGATCGATGATTGGTTCTATTGGGGTTCGCATGGACTCTTTCGGTGTGACCGACTTAATGGATAAAATCGGTATTGAAAACCGCTCTATGCATGCCGGTGAACATAAAACTTTTATTGACCCTTTCAGCCCTAAAGATGAAGCAGGTCGCGCATTTTTCCAGGAAATGGTACTTGAAAAAACCCATCAGCTATTTATTTCGGCCGTTCGTGAGGGTCGTGGAGATCGCATTAAGGAGACTGAAGACACCTATACCGGTTTAGTTTGGTTAGGCGAAGATGCTATGACTAATGGCATGATTGATGGCCTAAGTGATTTACACAGCGTGGCACGTGATATTGTCGGCGTTAAAAATGTGCGTTATTACGAAGGTGATAAAAGCATTATTGAAGAGTTAATGGGAGATATCACCGCTGAAACCTCTAGTAAATTATCACTTTATTTAAGCACTATGCATTAAGACTCTTTAGCGAATAACCCACCCTGGTTTATCTAAACAACCAGGCCTGGTGACTTTTCCTTAGAGACAAAAAAGCCTGATTAATTCAGGCTTTTTTGTTTCTAAATTGAGTGATCTATATCTGTACTCTAAAGCAAATCCAAATGCTTCAAAGATTCCAAGGTCCATTCGACGCCCTCAAGCCCGTAAGCAAGACCATTCTCTTTTTGATAGGTTAGCATCGCCAATTGAGTTCTTTCATCCCACTGACCATTCAATAAGTCTTTTCTATCCACTTCTGCTGACGTTAAATACCCTTGATCATGCAAACGAGCTTGCAGCTTAACAATGTTTTTAACCGTCAAGTGCTCTTCACAAATAACCGTACGAGAACTTACTCTCTGTTCAGAAATCAGTACGTTTGTATCAGATGATAACCTTTGAGAAGGCACCATTACATCCACCAAACAGTTCCCCGCTAAGGCTGGTAAGTTCATCTTTTTCAGGTTGGCAAACACATTCGCTCTCAACGCTTGTCGCTCATACTCGGTCTGCACTCTGGCGCGCTCTGTGACCTTGGCTTTGTGAATCATTAAATCAATCTCAGATTGAGATGGCACAACATCTTGATTGGCCGAACCCGTCGTCTTAACCACACTCTGCGAACAGCCTATTAAGCTTATCGAGGAAAGTAGTAGAAGTGCCGTAGCGGAAAGTCTAAATATGAACATGCTTAACCTTTTAATCTATTTTTCTTAAAACACATTTATTTTAACGCATTATTTTCGACAAAAGCATCTGTTAACATGATGATTTTCAGGCATAAAAAAACCACTCATGACCTAAGTCAGAAGTGGTTTTTTATTAAGAGTCTTTTGACGAGAGGATTAACCTACTGCAACGCCAATTTCAGACAAGTTTTTTGGCGAGATAACTTCGTAGTCCGCCATCTCATCAAACTGAAGGTAACGATAAACATCGTCGCCCATCGTATCCAACATCGCCACTTCTTTTAAATACTCTGCTGTTGTCGGCAACTTACCTAAAGAAGCACAGACCGCCGCTAACTCGGCAGAACCAAGATAAACGTTGGCGCCGTTCCCTAAACGGTTCGGGAAGTTACGCGTAGAGGTTGAAAACACGGTTGCGCCATCCATAACACGGGCTTGGTTACCCATACACAGTGAACAACCTGGCATCTCTGTACGTGCGCCTACTTTACCGTAGATGCTGTAATAACCTTCTTCGATTAACTGACGTTCATCCATCTTGGTTGGCGGTGCAATCCATAAACGCGTCGGCACATTGCCCATACTCTCTAACACTTTACCTGCCGCACGATAGTGACCGATATTGGTCATACAAGAACCAATAAAGACTTCATCAATTTTGGTGCCCGCAACGTCTGATAACAACTTAACGTCATCTGGATCATTCGGACAAGCCACGATGGGTTCTTTGATTTCATTTAAATCGATTTCAATCACGGCCGCATAGTCTGCATCGGCATCCGCTGACAATAACTGTGGATTATTTATCCACGCCTGCATCTCATCACGACGGCGTAATAAGGTACGCGCATCGGCATACCCGCTTTCAACCATCCAGTCGATTAACGCCATGTTTGACTTTAAATAAGCAATGATTGGTTCTTTAGATAACTTAACCACACAACCGTTAGCAGAACGTTCAGCTGAGGCATCAGACAACTCAAATGCTTGTTCTGCCGCTAGATGTTCAAGCCCTTCAATCTCTAGTACACGACCGTTGAAGACGTTCTTTTTACCTTTCTTCTCAATCGTCAATGAACCTTCTTGAATCGCTTGGTAAGGAATCGCATTGACCAAATCACGCAATGTGACACCTGGCTGCATTTTACCTTTAAAACGCACCAATACTGACTCCGGCATATTCAAAGGCATAACCCCTAGCGTCGCGCCGAAAGCCACCAAACCAGAACCCGCAGGGAAAGAGATTCCAATCGGAAAACGCGTATGAGAATCGCCACCCGTACCAACGGTATCAGGCAGTAATAGACGGTTTAACCAAGAGTGAATAACGCCATCACCTGGACGTAACGCCACCCCACCACGACTGGTCATAAAGTCTGGTAACGAGTGCTGTAAAGTAATATCGACCGGCTTTGGATAAGCCGCTGTGTGACAGAAAGACTGCATGACTAAATCAGCCGAGAAACCTAAACAGGCCAACTCTTTCATCTCATCACGGGTCATTGCACCAGTGGTATCTTGAGAACCGACAGTGGTCATATGCGGTTCGCAGTACATGCCAGGACGAACACCGGCGATACCGCACGCTTTACCGACCATTTTCTGAGCCAGTGTATAACCGTGATTTGCTTTAGATCTGTCTGACGGACGGATAAAGGCTTCAGATGGCCCCATTCCTAGCGCAGCACGCGCCTTATCCGTTAAACCACGACCGATAATTAACGGTACACGTCCACCGGCACGTACTTCGTCCGGCATGGTTTCAGGTGCAATCTCAAAAGTAGAGATGGTTTCACCGGCTTCGTTAGTCACTTTACCGGCGTAGGGATGAATCGTAATCACGTCACCCATATTCATAGAATCCACATCACACTCAATCGGTAATGATCCTGAATCTTCAGCGGTATTGAAGAAAATCGGGGCAATCTTGCCACCTAAAACAACACCACCTTGGCGTTTATTCGGGACATAACTGATGTCTTCACCAAAGAACCACATCACAGAGTTCATCGCAGATTTACGCGAAGAACCTGTTCCAACCACGTCACCCACATAAGCCACCGTATGGCCTTTGGCTTTCAATTCATCCATCACGTCGCCCACATTCTCAATACGGGCCGCTAACATCTCTGTCGCGTGTAGTGGAATATCAGGACGTGACCAAGCCGCTGTCGCTGGGGAGAGATCATCGGTATTGGTTTCGCCTTCTACTTTAAAAACCGTCACGGTAATTTCTTCTGGCATCTTAGCTTTATTGGTAAACCATTCTGCATTTGCCCACGACTGCATCACTTGCATCGCGTAATCATTAGTTTTAGATTTCTCAACCACATCATGATATGCGTCATAAACCAATAAGGTTTTAGACAAAGCCACAACGGCGGCTTCTGCAACACTGGCTTTATCGCTATCAAGCAAAGTAATCAAGGGTTGAACGTTATAACCACCCAGCATTGTGCCTAATAAGAACACCGCTTGCTCAGCAGAGATTAAGGCATTGGTAATCGTGCCATTCGCCACATCGGCTAAGAACCCCGCCTTAACATAAGAAGCCTCATCCACCCCAGGCGGTACGCGGTTCGTTAACAAGTCCATTAGAAAAGTTTCTTCACCCACTGGCGGGTTTTTAATCAACTCAACCAATGAAGCAGTTTGTTCCGCGGTTAGCGATAACGGTGGAAGACCTTGTTCTAAACGTTCTGCAACGTGACTACGATAGGCATCTAACATGATGAGACTTCTCCTGAAAATTAAAATTTGAATGCAGGTATTTTATCACAGTCAAAAGGCGATGGTTTTTGGATTGTGTGAGCTTTTTTATGGGATTTAAACCGACCAGGTCTGGTCGATTTAAAAGTAACCAGGCCTGGTTGTTTTGAAATAAGGATATTTAAAAAGAAATAAAGCTAGATGAATTTAAAGGGGGAGCGCCCCCTTTTTTAGGCTTTCTTAACGATACTGATCAGATATAACAAAATAACAGCGCCAATAGTGGCCATAATGATAGCGCCTAACAAGCCGCCTGTTGTTATGCCGAGCAAGCCGAATACAAAGCCACCCAATACAGCACCCAGAATTCCGACAACGATATTCCCTATGGCACCAAATCCTTTTCCTTTCATTATATTGCCAGCAATCCAGCCAGCCAATGCACCAATTGCTACAAATATTATTAAGCTCATGATATCCATATATCCTCCAGTGTTATTTTTTAGCGAAAAGGAAGAGACCAATAACAAAACTGATCGCGCCAGCAATGTAGTAAGTCATTACCTTATCTGTATCTGCACCTGTAACAGCTTCTGTTATCTGTGATCCGACAGAATCAGATAATTGATACCCCCATATTGCAAGGCCAATCCCTAAAACTACCAGGGCAAGACCCATAATTTTCGTTGTCGTTTCTGAACTCATTGCCATGTTGAACTCCTATCGTTGAAAGAGATTAAATGTTTTAGTATTACAGCTAAGATCTAAGTAAGTTGGAAAAAGTGAGCGCTCGTCTTTTGACTTGTGATGTAAGTAAAACCATAAATTAAGTATTTTTACCACCCCTATTAAGTTCAACCAATATATCAAATTAACTACTGGTTTGGTAGTTTATCTCGTTATCTTGTTCCACCCTTCTGGATGGGAGCAAGCCACAAAACACTCAGGTCTGGCATGTCCTGCGGCTTTACAAAATCATGTGAGCGCAGGGTCAAATTAATTTAATGTTACTCTGACTCCGATTACTCTTATTACTACTTATCGGTGACAGCCCCTTCAGAGGCGCTAGACACCAGTTTTGCATATTTAGCCAACACGCCACGAGTGTAACGTGGAGCAGGTTGTTTCCAGTATTTACGACGCTCGGATAGCGCGGCGTCACTGACATCCAGGGAGATTTCTCGAGTCTCAGCATCGATGGTAATTCTATCGCCATCCTCAACTAAGGCAATCGGGCCGCCATCAAAGGCTTCCGGGGTGATGTGACCCACTACAAAACCATGAGAGCCACCGGAGAAACGACCATCCGTGATAAGCGCGACGTCCTTACCCAGGCCTTTTCCAATAATAGCTGAGGTTGGGGAAAGCATTTCACGCATACCAGGGCCACCTTTTGGACCTTCGTAGCGGATTACCACGACGTCACCAGCCGTCACTTCGCCATTGAGGATACCGGCCAACGCGGCTTCTTCACTGTGGTAGACACGAGCGACTCCTTCGAAGCGCAGACCTTCCTTGCCCGTAATCTTAGCCACCGCACCCGTTGGCGCTAAGTTGCCGTGCAATACCACTAAGTGAGAGTCCTTCTTGATCGGGTCGCTGAATGGACGGATGATGTCTTGACCGGCCGGATATTCGGCAACGTTGGCGAGGTTTTCAGCAAGTGTTTTGCCAGTGACGGTAAGCGCGTCGCCGTGCAACAGGCCAGCATCGAGCAAGCGCTTCATCAGTGGCTGGACGCCCCCGATGGCGACTAATTCGGACATCATATACTGGCCACTGGGACGAAGATCGGCCAGCACGGGTGTGGTTTTACCTATCTCGATAAAGTCATTAAGGGTTAGGTCTACGTCCACTGCATGGGCCATGGCGAGTAAATGTAAAACACTATTGGTGGAACCGCCCAGTGCGATAATGACGCGGATGGCGTTTTCGAAGGCTTTGCGCGTCATGATATCGCGTGGTTTGATATCCTGAGCGAGCAGTTCCATTACTTGTTCGCCAGCGCGGAAGCAATCTGAAGCCTTATCTGAAGAGATTGCGTCTTGCGAAGATGAGCCCGGTAGTGACATACCCAAGGCTTCGATGGCTGAAGCCATGGTATTGGCAGTGTACATACCCCCGCACGACCCTGGGCCAGGAATAGCAGTGTCTTCGATCTGCTTGAGTTGAATTAGGTTCATTGCACCTTTGGCGTACTGACCCACAGCCTCAAAAACCGAGATAATATCGGTATGGCCAGCACCGGGTTTGATGGTGCCGCCATATACAAAGATTGCTGGGCGGTTCAACCGTGCCATACCGATGAGGCAGCCGGGCATGTTTTTGTCGCAGCCACCTACGGCGACCAGGCCATCGAAGCCTTGGCAGCCAACCACGGTTTCAATGGAGTCGGCGATGACCTCTCGCGACACTAGAGAATACTTCATACCCTCGGTGCCGTTGGCGATACCATCCGATACCGTGATCGTGTTGAAGATCACGGCCTTGCCACCGGCCGCATTGGCACCTTTTTCGGCTTCTTCCGCGAGCTTGTTAATGTGCATGTTACATGGCGTGACATTGGCCCAGGTCGAAGCGATGCCGATCTGTGGTTTTTAAAGTCTTCATCAGTGAACCCCACGGCACGAAGCATAGAGCGTGCTGGCGCAGTCTCGACGCCATCCACCACTTTGGAAGAATACTTACGCATGTTATCAGTGATCTTAATCATTTCGAAATTCCTTAAGTAGTTTTCGCGAGCATGTCGCCTTGGGCCGACAAATAACCAATATGTGTCGGTTTTAATGGCGCTTATTTTCTATGTGGCGAGTAAATAAATATTGGAGCGATGCGCCAACAATAACAGCTGGAAAAGATATTAAGCAATTAAAATTCTCCATTACTAGTGACACATAACGCCTCGCATCAGCGGCCACACAAAGTGCGTAGTGATTTGAGTGGTCCGACTGCATGCGTTTGTTCTATATTCTAGCGCGTATGCTCATCGTTTTTCGTCGGTGTTAAGGCAGGAAAATTATGTGTTGCAAATACGGTATGGCAACCAACACACGATTCAGTCATTTTGGAAAAATAAAAATTTATTAATTCTGGTTTTTATTTTTGCAGCATGTTCAAGCATTCCTGCCAGATAATGAAACCTCTGATCTTTTTCAATAAATTCAGATGGTAATACTGAATGCAATTCTTTTACTTCGCTTTCCGTTAGGCTTTGTTTCAATATATAACTACTCTTTATTTTCTCTGCCGTAGTTTCGATTTCACCCCAGTTTCCAGAAACATATGCGGGGATAATGGACATCATTCCATCCTGTAATGCTTTCATTTCTTCAGATAATAGATTGCGTAAATCAGGAGAAAGCGCCTCTACTCCAGAAGCCTTTACGTGTTCTTTATGTTTATGTACATCTTCTGCATAACTCATTGCTGGTAATAGGATGGCCAACAGTGCGATGCTAATAAATATTTTCATATGAGTCTCTGTTCAAGTTGATTGTATAACGCCCGGCTCACCGAGCAAATTTTTGATGGCGGCTATTGTTCGTGTTTTTGCATTTGAATCATTCTCCTTGAAAATGTTGCACTTGCAAGTTGATTCTAAGGCGTCCCCCTTTTTCATGAATGGCTGCTATGAAGGGGATTTCAATTATTTAAACATCCACTTTCATAAAACATAAAAGCGGACATTCAACGCCGCGGTTAATGGGGCGCAAAAGCGATTAAAGGGTAGCGCTTGATTCTTGAATTCAAGGCGTCCTCCTTTTTAAATCCACCCGTCAGCATCAAAGGTATATTCGTTACCCCCCTTGCAAGCCTGGAAAAGTCAAGAAAGTATGAGCCTAGACTTGTACCGTCGGAACTTGCTTTTGCGCCGGGTAAATATGGAGTGTAAAATAACGGCTCTATGTGAAATAGAGTGGGTAGTTGAATTTCAGTTTTCCGCATAGGAAATAAATCATGTTGATGAAATTCCCGATATTGCGATAGCCTCTGGCGCGTCTTTTGGCTAATTGCACCTTACTATTAATGCCTTCCAAAATACCGTTGCTAATACGCGACTCGACAAAGTGAATAATTCCAGACCAATGTCTTTTGACCGTTTTTGCAAAAGCCATAAAGGCGGGAATAGTTGACTCTTCGACCTCTCTGCACCAGTTGGTCAGGAACGTCGTTGCCGCCACTTTATTTGGCATGTCCCATACATCATTGAACAGCASTTTCAGTCGTCGTGT
>VCMH01000003.1_pt1 | contig 13698 bp, 4 predicted proteins | sample 3385031 | NCBI WGS metagenome assembly VCMH01 (sample SAMN11833398, study PRJNA544312) | saline spring metagenome | isolation source: microbial filaments from arctic saline spring | place: Canada: Axel Heiberg Island, Nunavut | collected 2010-05 | reverse complement strand
ACACGACGACACGATCATGACTTATTTTTATGTTGTGGCTTATCTTAATTCGACCACTCACTTGTTCAGGGCTCCAACGCTGCTTCAAGTAGTGAATAACAAGCTCCCAGCAGTCATGAGATATTCTTTTTTTTGCTTTACTTGACCGTCTTTCGACGGCTTGTGTATGTGCAAGCAACGGTCGCCAACCACGGGATTTAATATTGCGTTTGAGTTCACGGCTAATGGTCGATTTATGACGTTTTAACTCGTCTGCGATAGTCGTAATGCTATATCCGGCACGTTTGAGTCCGTAAATGTGATATCTTTCTTCTAAGGTCAGTTGATGATATGTGCTCATTGGGCAACACCTCTTTTGTGTAGGAACTTAAAAGGTAGCTTATCAACTGGCCTTTTTCAATTCCTATAGGTGTTGCACTTACTAGTTGAATCTATGATCTAAAAAAATAAGGCCAGGTTGCGGATGTAATCTGGCCTTTTTCATCTCCAGCTACGAGGTTCTGAATGGCTTTACCTTTAATAATAAGCGCCGGTTTTCACAGTACGGCCGGCGTTAAACCTGAAAATCAAGATTCAGTGAATTATTGCATTCCGCTAGACAATGCTTTGGAATTTAAAGGTGCAGTTGCCGTCATTGCCGATGGCGTCAGCAGCAGTGAAGCGGCCAAACAGGCCAGCGAAACCGCCGTTAAAAGCTTTATTCAAGATTACTACTCGACACCAGACACCTGGAGTACCAAAAAATCTTGTCAGCAAATTATTAGTTCAATTAATAGTTGGCTATACAAACAAGGCAGTAGCCAAGCATCCGACCTCAAAGGTTGGGTCACGACGTTTGATGCGGTGGTCTTTAAATCGACCACCGCGTATATTTTGCACATTGGTGATTCACGCGTGTACCGCTTTCGTAACGGCGAGTTAAAGCAACTCACCAAAGACCATATTACTTGGCTCAATAAAAACCGTAGCTATTTAAGCCGCGCTTTAGGGGTCGACACGGCACTGCAAATTGACTTTAAAACCGTCGCCCTAGAAGAAGGTGATCTGTTTTTATTCACCACCGATGGGGTGCATGAATTCATTACCGACAAAGTCATGATTCAACACTTGAGCTCCAATGCTTCGGAAACTGAGATGGCACAAAGAATGGTTGAAAAAGCCATTGCCAACCAGTCCAATGACAATCTCACCGCCCAAGTGGTTCGCATCAAACAGCTGCCTAATGAGACCAAAGAGGAAGTCTATTACAAGTTGTCACAACTGCCTTTTCCACCAGAATTAGAACCCGGTATGAAAATCGATGGTTATGAAATCACTCAAGAGCTCAACCTCTCTGCCCGCAGTCAAATCTACCTGGCGAAGGATTTAGACACTGGCAAGGAGCTGGTGCTAAAGACCCCCTCACAAAACTACTGTGATGATCCTTGGTATCTGGATGGCTTTGTCAGAGAAGAGTGGATTGGACAACGCTTGTCGCACCCAGGCCTGATGAAAACCTATCGTTCGAACCGCCCTAAACAGTTTCTCTACTTTACGACCGAGTACATCAAGGGGCAAACAATTAGTCAGTGGATTATCGACCATCCAAATCCGCCTTTGAAAACAGTGCGCGGCTATATAGAGCAGCTTGCCAGTGCGTTGCGCAGCTTACATCGACAGGATGTGATTCATCAGGACTTGAAGTCCGACAATGTGATGATTAACGATAGCGATCGTATTAAAATTATTGATTTTGGCGCGGTACATGCGGCAGGTCTGGCGGAATTGGCCAGCGTTTTGGAACGACAACATCCAGAAGGCACGCTCAACTACACCGCTCCTGAGTACATGATGGGCGATCGTGCCGGTAAAAATGCCGACCTGTTTTCATTGGGGGTTATTACCTATGAAATGCTCACCGGTGAATACCCCTTTAAAGAACAGTCTATTAATAAGTTTCAACTTAAAAACTACAGCCATATGCAGTATATTTCGGTGCGTCAATATCGTCCTGACCTGCCCACTTGGGTCGATAGTGCGCTTAAAAAAGCCTGCGCACCCAACCCTAGTAAACGCTATCAACTACTCTCTGAGTTTTTGCACGACTTAAGAACGCCGAAAGAGTGTCAATACGAAGAGGCCTTTAAACCGCTAATGGAACGTAACCCGTTACTGTTTTGGAAAGCTACTGCGTTACTGGCTTTGGTCGCCAATATTGGCTTATTGGTTTACTTTTTTAAATAGAACTTGGTATCGACTTATTTCAATTTACCCACAAAAAAGCAAGTCAGAAATAGTTCTGGCTTGCCTTTGTTGGTTGCAGAATAAACGCCTACCTGCATTAAAAATTCTAAGAAAATTCTTCTAAAGCCTAGCAATTAGTCGATAATATCGTTCTCATCAATATCTGCAATCGAGGTATTTTGTAAAGTAATTTCGTACAAGACACCACCACTCGTAGTTTCGCCATTAGAATCTATAATGACCTGTACATCCCCTTCGACTTCAGTAAACGCTAGATACTCATTTAACGAGTCTGCGTCAGTAATCAAATTTGAGCCTTCTAAAATATCTGAAAGATCTAACAGATCTGTTCCATTTTCAAAGTCAGTAATGATATCGCTTGAACCTAAATCATCGGTCGTCATCTTAAAAACATCAGCACCTGCGCCACCTTCTAAGGTATCCACATCGGCGCCACCGACTAAAATATCATCCCCTAAACCACCGTATAGAAAGTCAATTCCAGCAAAACTGTTTAAGGTGTCACCAGAATCACTGGCATAGAGAGTTTCATCCGCGGCGGTTCCATCGACAGAGTCCGTGGCATCGACCGTGAGATTGAGTGTTGTTTCGACACCAAGGGTTTCTCCGGTGTCCGTCACCGTTGAGTATGCAAAGACAGTAATCGAATCTGTCGTGTCACCGCTGGTAATTAACGTCAAATCGCCATTCTCAAGTGCGGCCAAATTTGCTGCATAACCAATATCTGTTGCGGCTCCAAGCTCTATTATCCAATCACTGCCGTCTTGAGTGGCGGTCATGCCAACAGGCACGTCTAACGTAATGCCTGCTGATAGCCCCGAAATTGTAATCGCCAGTGTTTCTGAACCATCTTTGTCGGCTAAATCTAAACCACTAATCACTAATGGAATTTCAGCTCCTGCCGCAGCAATATTATTCACACTGCCATTTAATACACTGTATTCGGTGACGCCACTGGCATGCTGAGTCAAACTCAATGCAAAGGAACCCCCTTGCGGGGTAAGTTCAGTATGACTACCGCCATCAACCGTCCAAGCACTTACATCCACTGCAATATCGCCCTTAACCCCTTCAGGCATTGTGGCGACAATATCATTTAAGTTTTCATAAGCTACGGCAGTAATTGTGTAGGTTCCGTCAACCTCTTCACTAGGATGAATATCGCCACCTATTGTGAAAATTACACCTTCTGGCAGACCCGTTAAGGTAAATGAGACAGTTTCCGAACCATCAACATCTTCCATAGACAAGTTAAGATTTATCGGAATATTACCGCCTTCAAGCCCAAAGCTATCGATAGGATTCAAGGTTAAATCATCTGCAGACGGATTCACCATCACTTCGAATAAATCTTCTTTAACCAAAATGTCTCCGCCATCACTGACGTAAGTAATTAAAGTCAGTTCTATTGGTGTTGCATCGCTCCAATTCTCTGGCGCTTTTAACCAAACTTGTGGTATTCCACCACTGACATCTATATTCCACTGGTTAAAACCAACTTCGGTGCCGTTCAGATCAAAACCTTGACTCGGGATGTCGTTAAAGACGCCATTATCACCGGTGTTTTGCGCTAAGGTGCTGTGATTATCGTCCAGGAAGATTAGAAAGCCATCCGGCACCCCGTTAATCATCAAGGTAGTGATACTTTCCGAAGGATCTTCCAAGACAGCACCATTTAACGACAATTCCGCCGTTAAATCCGCGAGCAATTCAATATAACTGTCTTCATCGCCCAGCCCGCCCAATTCAGGTAACGTCAGGCCATCACCGACGGGCTGCACATCAACAGTGATAAGACCCGTGCTAGAGGTAATATTAGTTGCATCAGTTTCTTGCGAGAAAACAGCACAACTTAAGGTTACATTGCCAGCTTCATTTTCTGCTGGTTCAAACGTTAAAGCGCCAACTTGATCAAAGGGCACCGCCGCAGTGGTGGTCGTGGCATCAAAGACAACTGAACCACCCGACCATGACAAGGTGCCATAAATGCCACTGTCGTGCGTTACGGTGAGCGTACTGACTGGCGTCGAGTCTGCGGCACCTTGCACATAGCTAAAATCTGGGTTATCCACCGTATTTAACGTAATTGCGATGGAATAACTGCCATCCTCTAAAGCTTCTGCGCTAACATCCCCATTCTCATCCAAATACGTTAGAGTTGCAGAGCTGCTAACCAAATCCGTTACGGGTATAACATCTTCGACAATGGTCACCTCCATGGTGTCCTGTTCCCCACCAGGCGCATAGGTCGTTAAGGTGGCCGTAAAACCGAGTGTTGTTCCACCGGCATTGTTTTGATTGTAATTAAGATCAGGCGTAATGATGATATTACCTAATTGGGAACGGATAGCATTCTCATCACCCGTTGCGGTTAGAATGTAAACCGTTTCTCCAGCCACCTCATATTCTGTAACGCCCGTCCCCGTTAAGGTGGCATTTTGTAAGCCTTCGACGGTAATCGAAAAGGTATCAGATGCACCGGCATTATCAACACTGACATTAATAATCTCTGCCAGGTTAAAATTGGTGTCTTCATAGACCGCAAAAGCTTCATTCTCCACAAAGCCGTCAGGATTAATGACAATCGGCACCCCGCCGGTTTCAGCACCACCATCCACAAAAACATCCGCTTTAATAAGGTTAACGTTCGTCACACCACTCTCTTCACTGGCAACCACTTCACCATCCAGCTTCTCTTGGTTATAAACAGTGATGGTAATAGGTGCATTCGCGACCACGTAAGTGGCATCATCCCCGTCGACAATCAAGTTTAGGGTGTACTGCTCGGTGATGTTATCTTGCACAATGTCAGCAATATCCACATACCAAACACCGGTATCGCCGCCAACAGAGTCACCACCATAAAAACCGCCTTCGACGCGCACTCCGATTGGTACGCCTTCAACCACTATACGCGTAATGAATTCGGAGCCATCAGTATCAAGATTATTCGTGGAGGCACCATTATCTAAAGTGAATTCATCTGCTGTATCAACGCCAGAAATATCAAGCGTAACGCTAATCGTGGTGTTGTTATTGACGGTCACATCATTGCCATCAACCGTGATATCTTCTGCAACAGTGGCAACGATTGCACTGTGATTGACGGTGATATCGTCGGTAACCGCACTAAGTACTAAGCTATAGGTGGCTGTGGTTTCTGCTAACACATCATTCACAGAAACCGAACCATTCGTCGTCAAGGCCACATCTTCTGTCGTGTATTTAATCCCAAAACCGGTGTTTAAACTCGATCCTATATCGGCATCGTACTGAACAAAAACACTGTTGATGGCATCGCCTGTTAGCTTATAAAAAGTACCGTCAATCGTAACCTCTATGTTTCCGGTATCCGCGGCAGCTTCAGCAAGCGTCACGACATTGCTATCCGAGCCATGCGAAGTAAAGTCTTCAGCAAATAACGTAAACTCTTTACCGCTGACATCATCGATATTAATCCAAACAGAATTCACCGTTTCAGCCGTCTCAGCGTTTTGTTGTACCACTGAAAAATTAACCAACGTTAAGGTATCTTCATCTACGGCTGTGGTGAGATTTACAGCCCCTTCAGCAACGGGAGTCACCAAGACGGAGACGGGAACGACAGCATGCGTCTGGCTATCACCACCTCGTTCAGTGGTGATATAAGTAAGTGTAAAGTCTATTTCGCCGCTGTAGTTCTGAGCGGTGACAACTTTGACACTGTCCAGCTGACTCTCATCTAGCACCCATTTTCTATCAGAATCCACGCCCCCTATAGACGTCGCGCCTGTGACAGTAAATTCTGGCGCCAAACCGGTAATGACAATACTCAGGCTTTCTGAGCCATCACTGTCATAAGAGACCAGGCCTGGTGAGTTATAAAGCGTGCTCAAAACAATCTCGGCACCTTGCCCACCTGCAGCATTGTCTTCGGCAACCACGGCACTGTAGATATTCAAACCCGTATCCGCATTAATAACGCCTGTTTCATCTAAGCTGTTTAATGCATCGTTCACAGGTATGTCGGCAACGCCTAGTACCGACACATTCCGTATAAAATCAGCGGTCGCACCACCGGTTACAAGGCCATCTGTAGTGGTTGAAGAAACGACAAATGCATAATTGGTATCACTATTGTGGGGCGGGATAAACTGTGGCGGCAGATCGTTATTGTAATCATCAATGGTTATTTTCCAATTGCCTACGACCGGACTATCAACCGTAACGCCTGATAAAACGGGATAGCCTGCAACTAAACCTGTCTCATCAAATAAACTCCCCAAATAGAAAACAGCACCACCATCAGGAATGGCATCAATCGTCACATTAAAGGTTTCTGAAGGGTCATTTGAGGTCACTTTAATATTAAGTGCCGCGCCATTCTCTGGCGCATCAATGTCTGTTGCATCTTCATTCAAGACAACCTGTCCAAGACTAATGGTGGCAGCATCAATATTCGCGATAACGGTGATTGTTAAGGTATCTCCTGGTGAGGTGGCCTCAGATGCAGTTTCTTTATCACTAACATCATCATCCAAATCAACCGTTTTAATCTCCGTCGTGAGTACTAATGTACCGCTGAAATTAAAAGGTGGCTTGACTTGTAAACTGTCTAACCCAGCCGCCGGTATTTCAACTGGAACTCCGCTCACTCCGTTATACCGTATCTCGGTAACATCACCGCCAATCGTGTAAGTAAACATCGTACCGACCAGGACATCACCCGCCCCATCTTTAGGGGTGAAGAGCACACTATTTTTTTCAGCAGTATCTTCATTATTTACCGTTAAGCCAAAGCCGCTGTCCGCTGTATTTAAATTGAAATAGACGTCTTCTTCTGCTGTAGTTGTATAAGAATGATCTCCTTGTGTTATCACATCCTGGTTACCATCTCCGTCTGTATCACTAGGCTGTCCATCAACTGCTATTTGTTCGGCGACGGGGCTCACTATCACGATCTGAGCATGGTTATGCGAAACAGTTGAATCAGGTCGGCCAGACTCCACATCTAGAACCGTTATATCCATATTAAGCTCAATATCTGCACTGCTATGTGGTGGAGGCGTCAGAGTGTAATTTTGAACATTAGCTAAAGTAGCTGAGGTAACGTCGATGGTTGCATTCAAAACATCATTACCAGTGATGACAATGCCACCGATTTCATCTTTTAGAACCCAGCCATCCGGGAGTGCATTAATGACAATTTTCGTGATGGATTCAGAGTCATCGGTTTCTGTTGTTGCCAGGCTCGCAAAAAGCAAACTAGGTGTATCTTCAACCATCGCAATATCTTCTAAAAGCATTACATCTGCAATGGGGTCTACGGACAACGTAAAACTCACTGCTGTAGAAAGAGTCGTAGGCGCAGCTGTTGTTGAATCAGAATCGCTGTCTTGAACCTTCAGCATAATGGTTACCGTGCCCATATCACCACTGTAATTTTCGGGTGGTGTAATCGTAAAGGCAGGATTTTCACCGACTTCATCTACTGTAATTTTATTGGCTATACTGCTGAGATTACCACTGACATCAGCCGTATAAGTATTGCCTCCGATTGTGACTATTGAGCCTTCCACCAGGCCTATCAACTCGTACCATATACTTTCTGAACCGTCGGTATCATCCAAACCCTCAACTAAATCAGTGGTGAGCGTTAAGGTTGTATCTTCATCGATGGTATAGCTTGCAGGCGTGAGCGTTAAGGTTGGCGTATCCGTTACCGCAAGCACTTCTACATGAACATCACGAGTTGACTCAACGTCCGTCACCGCGACCAATTTATTACCACTATCATCCACTTCATAACTGGTCACGTTAAGCGTCATATCAAGATCACTATGGACATTGACGGCGGGTAATATCTTTAACAATTCAAACTCAGCCTGAGTCAACTGAATAGCAGAATCTAATATTAAATCGCTATGGTGCACACTGGTATCCAATACATCTGGCGAGGTCACAATGACGATAGACATCGTATTATTAGCGCCCGTAAAGAGTAAGGTCGTGCCGTCAGCTTTATAAACCTCAGCACCGGTATCGACGCTTGTTAAAGAGATATAACCCAAACGTTCAGCATGGTCACCGACTCCCGCTAAATTCTGATCGGTATTATCGATAATCGTTGGCAAGGTCAAATTCAAATCGACCATAGTATCTTCAGGAGTCTCCACGCCAGCGTGGGGCAACCAAACAGGCGCATCTGCAACGGGATTTACGACAATAGAGACCGTTGTACTTGGGGAGGTATCACCATCAAAATCCGTCACCACATAATCAAAGGTTGGATTGTAATTATAGTTACTGTAATTGTCATCAGGTGTAAAAGTAAATGTCCCGTCACCTTTATTGAATAATTGTCCAATAACGGTTGTACCATCTTGATCATAGATGGGCGTACTTGCATTGGTTGCAACCGTTTGTTCAACCCCATCCAATGCGGTAATTTTAACGACCGACAACGCCTCTTGACTGACCCTTAAGGTAATCGCAGTATCTTCATCGGTGGTAATGGTTTGCGGGGCATCGAAGGGTTTTGAATCGGTCACACTCACCACAAATTGCCCATTTGCCGAATCGCCCGCTGTCACACCGTTATCATCCTCGTCCACCACAATCACATCAAACGGTAATTCCCAGACCGTATCGGTCGCCCCCGTTACGGTATGATCTATCGGCTGATGTAACTTGAAATCGTAACCTGCAGATTCGGTGGTTCTAGCGGTTAAAGTGACCTCAAATACGGTGGTCGTCCCTGCTTTTGCAGTGATGACATCGTCAGTAATGGTATAAACCAAAGCAACTCCATTCGAAGCCAAGCTTAAAGCTTCTAAGCTCACTTGAGTCTCTGTAAATTTGGTATTCGTCGGATCGGTTCCTTGGCCAACCGTCAGCGTTTCAGTAACCGTAACAGGCGTTAACGTCACGCCATAACCTAAATCTTCTTCATTAACCGTTTGATCAACAGGCGCAATGGTAGGGTTCTCTCCATCTAAAACATTAATCACCAAATCGGCATCAGCCGCATCACCGTTACCATCCGTAAAGGTATAGGTAATAATGTCTTGAGGAATATTATCATTCGGTGTCGTTGTGTCCGTCTGTTTTTCCCAAGGATCAGAAGTGTACTGCCAAGTGCCATCGGCATTGACGGTTATGGCACCATATTGGGTGTCAGCTTCTACACCGATTGTTCCTGCGGTAGAATCACCCGATTCATTAAAGTATTGAAAACCAGTTATCTCGCCCCCGGGTGTTCCCGTTTCATCATTGGTTAATAAATTACCCTCAACCGTCGAACCATTACCGTCATCAGTGTTCTGATCTATAATGGTACTGCCCTCTACCACATCAATTGAGTTATCAAGTAAATCTGGTTTTGCATTGACATGAATGGTTGACGTCACCTCTAAACTGTCTGCATTCATGTCATCTTCAAGAGTAATGTTAATCGTTCTATCCGATTCAACCGGTTGTTCTAATGCCGTGACAAAAGTAATCGATTGAATGGCGGCCTCATAATCTGCCAAAGAGTATTCACCCGACAAATCAACCGTAATAACACCCGGTGCTGAACCCGTTAAAACGGCACCAAATTTAGCATCAAGTGCTGTTATATCAAGGACATCGCCTGATAGTGAATTGGTAAACGTAAGGCTTGCCGAGGTTATGGTGGTGCCGTCATAATCTGTGATTGTAATGTCATCTCCGACAATACTAATCGCCGAACTATTTTCATTAAATGTAGTCTCATAATTATTACCTTCAGTACTATCATCTAAATCAATAATTGGTGCGTCATTAGTTCCAGTAATAGTGATGGTCACGGTTTCGGTATCAGACAAAAGCGTCCCGTCGTCATCGGTGGCTTTGACGAGGTATTCTAAAATCAGTGTTTCATCGGTCGCGAGATAGTCGAAAGCTTCGCTGCTAGAGTTGAAGTTCCAGGTGAGAGTGTCTGTGTTTTCTGTACCGTCAAGGATGGACGTCGGGGTCACGCTGAGCATGGCCTTCAACTCGGCATCACTGGGTGCGACGGCATCTGAACGATTCGAGGTTCCACTGATAGCAAGGCTATCGACACTGGCGGTAACCACATCGGTGGTGTCTATATCGCTGACGGTGAGGGTTCCGGTACTGGTCAGCGTGGTATTGGTTTCTGTTAGGCTGGCGGTGTCGGGACCGTCGGTAATCGCGGGCGCATCGTTGCTGCCGGTAATGGTGATGGTCAGKCGTTGTYGTGGCGGTATCGCCATCTTTATCAGTAATCGTGTAGGTAAAGACATCGGTTACTTTTTCATCGGTTATTAATGCTTGAGTGTCTGTATTTGCGTTATCAAGGGTATAAGTATAACTACCATCTTCACTCAAGGTAATTTTTCCGTAAATACCAGTAATTTCAGTGTCTACACTACCTGAAACATTGGTGCTAATTTCCCCAACGGCAACACCTGTCACTAGAGTGGTGATGTCTGCACCTAAGTCATCATTCGTAAATACATTACCTTCGACATTATCCGTAGCACTGTTTTCATAAATGACGGTCAAATTGTCATCTGCGGTTACTGTAGGAACATCATCGACGATGGTTATCGTAAATTGATTAGTCGGATTTTCGTCATTAATAGCAATATCGCCATCGTGGTCAGTGACAATAAAATCAAAGCTCAAGGGCAAGCTATTTTCACCATCCGCATTAGGATGATCCAGAGGCTTATTCAGCGTAAAACTATAACCCGCGCTGACACTGTCTGGATTGGTAATAGTGACGCTAAAGACAGTATTTTCGCCCGCCGTTGCCGTTAAAGTATGCGAATCGGTTAACTCGTAGGCTAAATCAACACCGCTAGACTTATAAGCCAAAGCTACCAGGCCTGGTAGCTTACTGGCATCAAAAGTAACACCTAATGTATCGGTTCCTTCACTGATGCCTAAAGCCCCCGTGACGGTTAAAGCAACTGAATCTGGGACTGTTCCTGCGGCTAAATTTTCTTCATTGACCGATACGTCATCAATATCAGCGTCCGTCACGAAAGGATTAGCACCATCCTCAACTTCAATATATTGAATCGCTCCCGACTCAGAGCCATCTGTATCGACTAAAGTATAGGCGAAATCTGCGCTGATCTTCTCGGCAGAACTATGATCTAAGTTTGTTGACGGCGTAAACGACCAAGCACCATTCGTCTCAACGGTTAAAGCACCACTTTGCGCTGTAACTGTTTTTTCAGTTTCTCCATCAGCAAAAGTATAGAGTGTTAAATCACCATCGATATTCAGATAGGAAAAATCGAGTAAAGTAACTGGCGTATCCGAACCAAGTTCATCATCCCCAGCATCATCAAATGTGTTATCGATGACATTTCCAATAATCGCATTCGTTGTATCCGTTGCATTTTCTGCGATGGTTCGTACAGGATCATTATGGGCGACTGGAACAGTGTCTGTAACCGTAATATCAAAATCAGAAGTAGCCGTTTTTGAATTATCATCGCTGACAGTTATTTGAATGCGATCTATTAATGGATCTACACCACTGTGATTTTCAGAAGTATCAGAGGTGTAGTTCCAAGCCCCATCCTCAGCGATGGTTAAAGAACCATATTGTGTATCGACCGTTATTTCATCGGTCGCCACTGTATCAGGAAGAGTCGCTGTTTGGTCAACGCCGTCTTCATCAAAATAATCAAAGCTGGTTATTTTTCCATTTTGACCGAGCTCATCATCATTGGATAATAGATTTGTAGAAGAATCTGAAATAATCATCCCATTTTCAGCCAGTGTTTCAGCATCATTGGTTAATACAATATCGTCTAAAATCAATGCCGTTGCGCTGTTGTTATCAGGATGCACTGCAACATTTTCAAAATAGCTACTGTCTGAATCTATGGAAAAAAGAGTCACGGTATAACCATGATCGCCTTCGTTTAAGGAATCTTCCGCAACAATATTTTCAAATGAATAACTTGAATCTCCATTACCTGTAATCAAAACTGACGTTGTTCGCGCTGGTTGAAAATCGGCATCATCGGCCAGAGGAACGCTATCCGTCTGACTATAAGCAACCGTCAGCGTAATCGTTTCTCCGATGGCTAAATTAACGTCATTATCTAAATTGTCTACCAGCCTTAACGAATGGCGAATAACTACGCCATCCTCTTCGTTTACCGTTTTACTACCACTCAGTTGCACATACACCGTATCTGTAGGACCCATAACGGCAACAGTTTGATTACTGCGGCCTGCGAACTTGTGCTCGTTAGCATAATCGTTAGTACCGGTATCAAAACCGGCGGTCACTTTACCTTCAGCTGCAGTACGTAACGTCGTCATTGCTTGCTGATAAGATGAATCTACAAAACTTTGAGTTTTTTGTTCGGCCTGTTCAAGATCCGCTAATTGTTCTTGAAAAATTCTTTTAAGGTTGGTAAAAGTATTCGCCGAGCCCTCTAATAAGGCCTCTAACTTATCGAGCAGGGCCTCAGAAATAACCTGATTATCGAGTGCCAAACGAAAATCACCATTCAGCGTAAAATCACGACCATCAACCATCGCGACGGATAGAACAGCCCCCTCTGAACCCAGTAAAGTTTCATTGTAAAAAATTTCACTGCCTTTCTTGGCGACACGCTCTTCACCGGTTTCGGTGTTTAGAATCGTGACAGAACCGACAGAACTGACTACTTGAGCGACAACAAGGGGCATAAAATTTCCTGTCCGTATTTCTTATTAAGAACTATTTTACATTATGATTTAGATACATTCAAGTCGTAAGTGCAACAGTTTTAATTTCCCAGAACACCTCATTAGGTGTTCTGAATCCTAAACACTTTCTTGGGCGATTGTTGAGCTTATCAACAACCCAATCAATTTCTTCCTGAGTTACTTTATCGAAGTCTGTTCCTTTTGGAAAGAATCGTCTTAACAATCCATTGGTATTTTCATTGGTTCCACGCTCCCAAGAAGAGTAAGGGTGGGCAAAATAAAAATCTGTCCCAAGCTCTTTTGCCATCGTTTGGTATTGTGAAAACTCTTTGCCATTATCTGAAGTTAATGAATGAACAGGCCTGTTTAAAGCTCGTAATTGCTCAATGATGACAGCGCTAACGATGTCTGACTTTCTCGTGTTAACTTTAATGAAGCGAGCGATTCTAGATGTTCGATCAACCATTGATACTAAGCTAGCGCTTGATGGAACTCCAAAAACAGTATCTAACTCCCAATCTCCAAGTCGGACGCGCTCGTCAACAATAGAAGGCCTATCATCAATGCTTGGCGCTGTGCTGAACCTGCCTCGTGTCTCATAAATACCTGCACGCTTATGATTATTTTTTCTTTCTACATAAATACTGGTGTAACAAACCTCCGCTTGATTTATCTTTGTAGATAAATTGGTAAATACGTTCATGACTTATTTTTATGTTGTGGCTTATCTTAATTCGACCACTCACTTGTTCAGGGCAGTCGTCGTGT
>VCMH01000051.1_pt1 | contig 13742 bp, 13 predicted proteins | sample 3385031 | NCBI WGS metagenome assembly VCMH01 (sample SAMN11833398, study PRJNA544312) | saline spring metagenome | isolation source: microbial filaments from arctic saline spring | place: Canada: Axel Heiberg Island, Nunavut | collected 2010-05 | reverse complement strand
ACACGACGACTACACGACTGTTCATTCATTAACTTCAGATAATGGCAAAGAGTTTTCACAATACCAAACGATGGCAAAAGAGCTTGGGACAGATTTTTATTTTGCCCACCCTTACTCTTCTTGGGAGCGTGGAACCAATGAAAATACCAATGGATTGTTAAGACGATTCTTTCCAAAAGGAACAGACTTCGATAAAGTAACTCAGGAAGAAATTGATTGGGTTGTTGATAAGCTCAACAATCGCCCAAGAAAGTGTTTAGGATTCAGAACACCTAATGAGGTGTTCTGGGAAATTAAAACTGTTGCACTTACGACTTGAATGTATCAGTGTAAAAAACGTCGGTACATTCGTGCTTAGTGTCCAATTAATACTTTAAATTTTAAAGATAATCGTTAGCCTTAAACCTTATGAAAAAATAACCAGAACAGCTCTATTACCTTATTCAGCCAAACAAATGTATGACATAGTTAATGACGTTACTGACTATCCTAACTTTCTCCCTTGGTGTGGTGATTCCGAAATTGTATCGGTAACAGACTTGGAAATGGTTGCCAGTGTTACCATTGCCAAGGCTGGGATTCGTCAGACGTTTAAGACCCGTAACCATTTAGTCCCTAATGAGCGTATTGAAATGCAGTTGTTAGAAGGTCCGTTTAAATCCCTAAAAGGCGAATGGAGTTTTAAAGTGCTGGATGAGCAAGCGTGCAAAATTCAATTTGAAGTAGAGTTCGAAGTCAGTAATGGTTTGTTTAATGCCGCCATTGGTCCTATCTTCGAACATATTAGTAGTACATTAGTGGATTCATTTTGTGAACGAGCCAAACAGCTCTACCCTTAAAATAAACAGTTAAACTTTAATCGGCCGTTATGAAAGTCTTGTTAGGAATAAATTATGGACGATAAAATTCAGATAGAAATCGCGTACGCATTACCGGACGAACAGTTTTTGTTCAAAGAAGAGGTCGATGAAGGCTCTACAATCGCTCAAGCACTGGTGAACTCTAAACTATTGATTGAGTTTCCGAACTTGAATATCGATAAAGTCGGTATTTTTGGCAAGTTGGCCAACAGTGATGCGATTTTGCGCCCCGGAGATCGTATTGAGGTTTATAGACCTTTAAAGGTGGATCCTCGTGATCGTCGCCGAGCGAAGGTTGAAAAAGAGCGTAAAGAGGCTAAGTAGTTTATCTTAATCATGTTAACGGATGGGGCGTGATTCTTAGGATGGGGTGAGACGATAAATTATGAACGATTAGACATAAAAAAGGCCTGAAATTTCAGGCCTTTTTTGTGTGATTGGGATCGGCTTAGACGTTAGAACCAATCGAGTCCTAACCAAGAGTCATCCTGTTTCAAGGCAACAGTCGTCGGCAGAGCTTTCCAGTCTTTTATCATTTCATCTTCATCAAAATTAATAATCAAATGTCTCGCCGAATCGGTGTGTAGCGTAGAATTTGAGCTGTAAAAAACATATTCCCAATGATTTGGGTTAAATGGATTTTTACCCTGTGGCGGTCCTATTAACTCACGAACTTGCCCCTTAGTCAGTCCTTCTTGTATATGTGAGATCGATTCTTCTGTCATCACATTACCTTGCGTTAAAGGTGTTTTGTAAGGCTCAAGGTAAGAACAACCGCTTAATAGGCTCGCTGAAAGCGCTAATGATAGCCCTAACATTTTGCTTTTTGTCTGGCGATTAATAAGAGGCTTTGACTTTAAGCCTGATTTGAACGGGGTCAGCTTCAATGGTTTCATACTCAATTAGATGTCTGTGATGAATGATTTAAGGTATTATACACACTAATTGAGGTTGTTAATCTCACAACAAAAATAAAATTAATAAAGCCACTGAACACGCTTCAAGGCAATGAGATCGCGGTTTGTAAAATGAAATCCGCTATCCGCTATCCGCTCTGTGTTAGAGTGTGGATGAAATGTGTTAAAGACTAGAGGATTCCATGAGCGGCGTAGAACTTAAGAAAAAGGGCTTAAAGGTCACTTTACCTAGATTGAAGATTTTAGAAATTCTCGAGAGTCTAGGGGATCAGCATCACCTTACCGCTGAGGACATTTATAAGATTTTGTTAGAGCAGGGTGAAGAAGTAGGGCTTGCAACAGTTTACCGTGTCCTAACGCAGTTTGAGCAGGCAGGCATTGTACGTCGCTTAAACTTTGAAAATAGCATCTCTATTTTTGAACTCGATACCGGTGATAACCATGATCACCTCGTGTGTGTTAAAACGGGTACGGTGAAAGAGTTCGTTGACCCTATTATTGAAGAGCGTATTAAAGAGATTGCCAAAGAGAATGGTTACGAGTTGTCGAGTCATAACCTGGTGATATATGGTTGTTTAACTGAAAAGTAATGCTATTCTACTCTTCTGTTAAGAGTGCAGGGATGTTAAAAAAGGCCGTTCAAATGATGATTTGAACGGCCTTTTTTTATGCTGTTTTTTTTCAGTAAGAGGGCTTTTTTACAAGGTGAAGTACTCTTTAATCCTGGAGGTGACTATCGATTGAGTTGTTGCGCCGTGCTAAACATCTCTTTGGCGTGTTCTAGGGTTTGTTGGCTGATGGTTAATCCGCCCATCATGCGCGCCAGTTCTTCAATACGTGCGGCTTCATCAAGCTCGATGACTTGAGTAAACGTTAACTCATTTTCAGTACGTTTTTCAATCTGTAAGTGGGTATGGCCGTGGGAAGCCACTTGTGCCAAATGGGTGATGGACAATATTTGTTTATGCAGCCCTAGCTGTTGCATTTTTTTGCCAACGACTTCGGCAATACCGCCACCGATACCGACATCGACTTCATCGAATATAAGGGTGGGTAGATTAGTAACTTCTGCAGTAGCAACTTGAATCGCTAAACTGATTCGCGACAATTCACCACCAGAAGCGACTTTGGCTAGGGGTTGTAATGGCTGGCCTTTATTCGCGGTCACGTGAAAAGCGATCTTATCTACGCCGCTGGCATTGGTGCTTTCCAGGGCAGATACTTGAGCTTCAAATAAGCCATTGGGCATGCCCAGAGAGTGCATTCCATCGGTCACAATCGTAGAGAGTTTTTTGGCGGCTTTTAAGCGTGATTTACTTAAGAGAGACCCACTGCTTTGGAACTTTGACCAGGCCTGGTCAATATCACTTTTTAGGGTTTCTAAAGAGGCATCTGACTGCGTTAGGCTGGTTAAAGCCTCTCTAAGTTGTTGGTGCTTTTCAACCAGGGTGTCGGGTTCCAAATTGTACTTTTTAGCTAGGCCGAACAATAAAGCTAAGCGTTCTTCTATCTGATTAAGTTGATTGGGGTCTAGCTCTATATCACTAGAGTGCTGATGGATCTCCGCGGCAGCTTCTTGGGCTTCAATAAGAGCGCTATTGAGTTGATCAACAGTGGATTGCAAGCTTGGGCTGTAGGTCAATATAGATTCAATCGCGTGAATGGCTTGATTGATTAAATCTGCGGCACCAGCATTGCCCTCGATCGCTTCATAGCCGTTTTCACAGGCCAAAATTATTTCATTGGCATGCGAGAGTTGACTCTGTTCTTCTGAAAGTTCTTCAAACTCTCCCTGAATGGGTTGAACTTCCTCGAATTCACTGTTTTGAAAAGACAATAGTTCAAATTTACTCTGAAAATCAGCTTGATTGGCGAGGAGTATTTCTAATTGATGATTTAAAACCTGCCAGGCCTGGTAGTCTTGACGACAGGTTTTTATCAACTCTGGATGAACCGCATAGGCATCTAATAATCCGAGTTGCTTCTGGTTTGAAATCAGAGATTGATGTTCGTGCTGTCCATGAATATCTATTAGCATGCTGCCGAGGGTTTTTAATAGGCTGGACGGAATAGGGCGGCCATTAATATAGGCTTTAGAGCGGCCTTCGGCCGTGACGGTTCTGCGCAGGTAGCAATCACACTCATCATCTAGTTCCTGTTCAGCTAACCAGGACTGTACATGCGGTAATTGTTTGATATCAAATTGGGCGGTCACTTCTGCTCTTGGCGTATTGTGGCGCACTAAACTGCTGTCCGAACGATCCCCTAAAGTGAGACCTAATGCATCCAATAGAATGGATTTTCCGGCACCGGTTTCACCGGTTAAACTGCTGAATCCCGTGTTAAAGTTGAGTTGCAGTTTTTCGATTAGCGCTAGATTTTGGATGGAGAGTTCTTGCAGCATGGTTACTCTTTTTCGTTAGTTTGTAGCGTCTGAAAAGTTTGAGACTAAGTCGTATAAAGTGCGGCTTTACGCATTTTACAGTTTATCGCCCCAATGTAATTTGGCTCTGAGTAACTCAAAATGATCATGGCCTTTAGGGTGAATCATTTTAATGAAATTAGGGTGGCGCGTCACAATGGTTCGGTAACCGGCAGAAATCAGGTAGGTGATTTGACCATCACAGATGATTTGCGCCGTGCTATGACAATCTTCATGCGGACGTAATTCAACCACGCTTTCTCCAGAAATAACATAAGGCCGGTTACTCATGGTATGTGGGTTAATAGAGACTAAACTTAACACATCTAATGAAGGGTCAAGAATTGGACCCCCCGCAGAAAGTCCATAGGCGGTAGAGCCAGTCGGTGTTGAGATAATCATGCCATCAGAACGTTGACTATTAAAGAAACGGTCATCGACGAAGGTTTCAAATTCAATCATTCGCGGCGAATCGGTTTTATGGATCACCACATCATTAAAGGCGAGTTGATCGAATAGAATATCGTCATCCTTTTTAATAATGACTCTAATGAGATTGCGTTCTTCGCTCTCATAAATGCCTTCCATGACGTCGTCTAAAATGGAGGTCATCTCTTTAGGTGAAATATCGGTCAAAAATCCTAATCGGCCGAGGTTGATACCGAGAATGGGGATGTTTTGGTCAACAATGGTGCGTACGACATCTAAGAAAGTTCCATCACCACCGACCACTATGGCGACATCAATATGCTGCGCCATCTTTTCACGATCAATGATTTCGATACCATAGCGTTCATACGGACAATTATGGCATGATGCCGAATCCAAAAAGACGGTTTTGGATCTGTTTTGCAGATGTTGAATCAGGGTCTCAATACTTTCCCAAGACTGAACACCATTGTATTTACCAAAAATGCCTATTTTCTTAAACACTTATTTCTCTCACTCTTTCAATTTCAATTTAGACGTTAAAAAATTCTTGTATAACTGGGCTGGAAACTTATAATTTAGCACTCAAGGGTTGAGAGTGCTAACTTTAATACTATATAACCTAAGGTAGGCAGAAAAATAAACCACCTATTGCCATTTTTGACACTTACGATACATACTCTTAGGCTAGCAGATGTTAAGCGACCGTTCACAGATTTTATTTAAAAACCTAATGGGATTATACCTGAATGAAGGTAAACCGGTAGGATCAACCACCTTGGCTAAATGCCCTGAAATCGGCTTAAGTTCCGCGACAGTACGTAATGTGATGGCTGATTTAGAAAAGCTGGGGTTGATTCATGCTCCACACACTTCGGCTGGCCGTGTGCCAACCGATAAAGGTTATCGTCTTTTTGTCGATTCAATGTTGACCTATCAGCCACTTTCTTTACAGGGCGAAGCACGAATTCGCCAGGAACTATCACCCAATCTAAATCCAGATGCTTTGATGCTCAACACTTCGACTGTTCTCTCTGGCATGACCGGTATGGCCAGTTTAATATTGATGCCTAAAAAAGAGCGAGAAATTCTTAAACATATCGACTTTATCGCCTTAGGCGAAAATCGTGTTTTAGTGGTGTTGGTCTTTAGTGATCAGGATGTGCAAAATCGAGTAGTCGAGTTAGAAAACTCTATTACGAGCAGTGAGTTAATTAAAATCGCCAACTTTTTAAATGAACAGTGTGCTGGTAAAAGCTTGGTTGAGGCTAGAAAAACGCTGGTAGAGCGACTTGATTTAATTAGAAGTACCACCAATGAATTTATGTCATCGGTGATAGAGGCAACTGATAGTGTGCTCTCTGAACAGTTAGCACAAAAAATACCTTTTTTAGTCTCTGGTCAAACCAATCTTCTTAACTACCAAGAGTTGGCGCATGCGGATAAGTTAAAATCGCTGTTTCATGCCTTTGAACACCACTCAGAAATGCTCGGTGTGTTGGATAAGAGTATGGATGCAGAGGGGGTACAGATATTTATTGGTGCGGAGTGCGGTAACCCAATCTATCAAGATTGTAGCATCGTTACCACGCCCTATGAAGTGGAGGGCGAAGTGTTAGGTGTTTTGGGTGTCGTTGGACCAAGCCGGATGAATTATGAAAAAGTAGTGCCTAAAGTGGATATCACAGCAAAAATTTTAAGTTCGCTCTTGAAAAAATAAACCTTAGTCCCGATGATTTGGGTATCAGAATTTTTAAAGTTAAGTGGTTTGCCTTGTTTAAAGACAAACCAACTCAAATAGGATGAAAAACGTGTCAGATTTTAAAGCAGATAATCAAACAGCTGAAGAACAAATCCCAACAGTAGAAGAAACGTTGGAAACTGCCGAAGAAGCGTTAGAAGACGCCCAGGAAACCGTTACGCATGATGTAGAAGCTTTGTTGGCCGAGTCTCGTATTGAAGCAGATAAACATAAAGATATGGCGTTACGCATTCAAGCCGACATGGAAAACCTACGTCGCCGTACGCGTATCGATATTGAAAGCGCACATAAATATGCCTTAGACAAGTTTGTAAACGCTTTGATTCCAGCGATGGATTCAATGGAAATGGGCATGGATGCTTCTTCTAAAGAAGATGCTTCTCTTGAAAGCCTTCGTGAAGGCATTGATATGACTTTTAAGCAGTTGATAGATGTTTTGGGTCAGTTCAATGTTGAACGTGTTGATCCAAAGGGCGAAAAGTTTAACCCTGAACTGCACGAAGCTTTAACGATGATTCCATCACCAGATCACGAGTCGAATACAGTGGTCGATGTCATCCAAAAGGGTTATACGCTAAACGAACGTTTAGTAAGAGCGGCCCGCGTTATTGTTGCTAAGTAAGCAAAATTATCACGAACTAGATAAAAACCACAAAAAAAACGTTGCATGGCTTGAAAAGCAAATTAACAGCCCTATAAAGTTTGCAACATTAAAAAATTAAATACTCTTGGAGAATATTAAGATGGCTAAAATTATTGGTATCGATTTAGGAACAACAAACTCTTGTGTTGCTGTTATGGAAGGCAAAGAAGTTAAGGTAATTCCTAACGCTGAAGGCGCGCGTACAACTCCTTCTATCGTCGCTTACACTGCTGACGGTGAAGTATTAGTTGGGGATTCTGCAAAGCGTCAAGCAGTCACTAATCCAGAAAACACGATCTTCGCAATTAAGCGTTTAATCGGTCGTCGTGCAAATGATAAGGTTGTTGCGAAAGATAAAGACATGGTGCCTTATGCAATCGTTGCCGCAGATAATGGTGATGCTTGGGTTGAAGTCAATGGTAATAAATTATCGCCACAAGAAGTCTCTGCAAAAACATTGATTAAAATGAAGAAGAGTGCTGAGGACTATCTTGGTTATGAAGTGACTGAAGCGGTTATCACAGTACCTGCCTACTTCAACGATGCACAGCGTCAAGCGACTAAAGATGCGGGTAAAATCGCTGGTCTAGAAGTTAAGCGTATTATCAACGAGCCAACGGCTGCAGCACTTGCATACGGTATGGATAAAGTTGTTAAAGATAGCGTTATTGCAGTTTACGATTTAGGTGGGGGAACATTCGATGTTTCAATCATCGAAGTGGCTAACCTAGATGGTGAGAAGCAAGTTGAAGTGTTGTCTACCAACGGTGATACATTCCTAGGTGGTGAAGATTTCGATAACGTCATTGTTGAGTACATCGCTGAAGAGTTCATGAAAGATCAGAATGTTAACTTGAAGTTAGATAAGTTGGCACTACAACGTGTTCGTGAAGCGGCAGAGAAAGCGAAAATTGAACTTTCTTCACGTGAGCAAACGGACATCAACTTACCTTACGTTACGGCTGATGCAACTGGTCCTAAGCATTTAAACATGAAAATCACGCGTGCTAAGTTCGAGTCTTTGATTGAAGACTTAGTTAAGCGTTCGATTGAGCCTTGTAAGATTGCTTTAAAAGACGCAGGTCTTTCAGCTTCTCAAATTGACGATGTTATCTTGGTCGGTGGTTCTACACGTGTACCAATGGTTCAAGCGGCTGTTAAAGAGTTCTTCGGTAAAGATCCACGTAAAGATGTAAACCCTGATGAAGCTGTTGCCATGGGTGCAGCGATTCAAGGGGGTGTACTTTCTGGTGACGTAAATGACGTTCTTCTATTAGATGTAACCCCTTTATCTCTAGGAATCGAGACAATGGGTGGCGTCATGTCTAAGTTGATTGAGAAAAACACTACGATTCCTACTCGTAAATCACAAGTGTTCTCAACCGCTGACGACAATCAGTCTGCCGTAACCATTCACGTGGTTCAGGGTGAGCGCGAAATCGCGTCTGGTAACAAGTCTTTAGGTCAATTCAACCTAGACGAAATTGCAGCAGCACCGCGTGGTCAGCCACAAATCGAAGTTACTTTTGATATTGATGCTAACGGTATCCTAAACGTATCGGCTAAAGATAAGTCGACAGGTAAAGAGCAGCACATCACTATTCAAGCCTCTTCTGGTCTTTCTGAAGAAGAAGTAGAAGCCATGGTTAAAGATGCTGAAGCACATGCTGAAGAAGATGCCAAAATGAAACTATTGGTTGAAGCACGTAACCAAGCAGATGCGATGGTTCATGCGACTCAGAAGATGGTTAAAGATGCCGGTGACTCTGTTGACGCGGCTGAAAAAGAAGCGATTGACACGGCCATTACGGCTGTGAATGACGCAATCAAAGGCGATGACAAAGAAGCCATTGAAGCGGCTGTTGTGACACTAACGGAAGTAAGCCAGCCAGTGGCTGAAAAAGCACAGGCTAAGCAAGCGGAAGGCGGCGCAGAAGCAGAGCAACAAGGTGAAACAAACGAAGCGGATGACGATATCGTCGATGCAGAGTTTGAGGAAGTGAATGACGACAAGAAGTAATTTTTAAGGGGCATCTCGCACCTCTAAAGCGCCAGCTCTGCGTTAAGAAATAATCACTGACACTTGTCAGCTCATATTTCTTGCCTTGATCTGACGCTTAATAGGCACAAGAGGCCTCCTTAAAGTTTTTATTTGTAGTCTAACAAATGCACGAATATCTTAGGTTTCTAAGGCATTTGTGCATTTTTATATGTTTAATTTAAGTCTCTATTTAAAAGTGACCAGGCCTGGTCAGTTGGTTCGGTTGTTTTTAAATAGACATTAATCATGCGCTTGGCGCAAATACGAGGGATCGATGAGCAAAATCTGTTATTACGAAATTTTAGCTGTTAGTAAGACGGCTTCTGAAGGCGAAATTAAAAAGCCTACCGAAAAATGGCGATGAAATATCATCCTGACCGTAATCCAGATGATAAAGCTTCTGAAGATAAATTCAAAGAAGCCGCTGAGGCTTATGAGATTTTATCGGATTCGCAAAAGCGTGCGACCTATGATCAGTTCGGTCATGCTGGCTTGGATGGTCAATCCGGTGGCCACGGCGGTTTCGGTGGTTTTGAAGGTGGTTTTGGCGATATATTTGGCGACATGTTCGGTGGCGGTTTCGGCGGTCAGCGTGGCCCTCAACCCGGTGCAGATCTGCAATATGAGCTAAAGATTAATTTAGAAGATGCCGTTGCTGGCACCTCTGTTGATATTCGTATCCCAACCAAAGATAACTGTGATAGTTGCGATGGAACGGGTGCTGAGCCTGGTAGTGATGTTGAAACTTGCCCAACCTGTCATGGAGCTGGGCAAGTGCGCATGCAACAAGGTTTCTTTGCTGTCAACGTGGCTTGTCCTGGCTGTCATGGCGCAGGTCAGCTTATTAAAACGCCTTGTAAAAAGTGCCGTGGAGAGGGTTATACCCATAGCCATAAAACACTGACGGTTAAAATCCCAGCAGGTGTTGATACTGGTGATCGTATTCGTCTACAAGGCGAAGGTGAAGCCGGCGAGCCAGGCGCGCCACGTGGTGACTTATATGTGCGTATGAACGTTGAAAAACACGCCATCTTCGAACGCGATAGCAATACACTTTATTGTGAACTGCCAATAAGTTTCTCAATCGCCGCATTGGGTGGCAGTGTTGATGTCCCGACTTTAGATGGCAAAGCCAGTCTAAAAGTGCCTGCTGGAACGCAGTCAGGTCAACGTTTTAAATTGGCAGGCAAAGGCGTTAAATCAGTTCGCTCATCTCGTGTCGGCGACATGATTGTCGAAGTGCATATTGAGACACCTGTGAAGTTAACGACTCGTCAAAAAGAGTTGTTAGAAGAGTTTGATGAAAGCCTAAAAGGTAAGCATCATAAACAGCACAGCCCAAAAGAACACAGTTTCTTTGATTCCGTAAAATCGTTCTTTACCAATGACGATGAAAAAAAATCTGACAAAGAGGATGGCCCTTGGAATTAAATCCAAGCGTGTCATGACTGAGTTAAATAATTAAAAGTAGTAAACCTAACGTTTTTACAAAGGATTCACGACAATGAGAATTGCAATTATTGGCGCTTCGGGCCGCATGGGAAAGAACTTAATCGATGCGGTCAATCAAACTGAAGGGTTAACCGTTTCGGCTGCGATTGAACGTCCTGATAATAGTCTGTTAGGTGCCGATGCCGGTGAGTTAGCAGGCCTGGGTAAACTGGGAGTGAAAATTGTCGGTTCACTTGAAGACGTCGTTAATGATTTTGATGTGTTGATTGATTTCACCACGCCTGAGACCACGGTACACAACCTTGCGGTTTGCCTTGCTAATAACAAAAAGATTGTGATTGGCACGACTGGTTTTGATGCAGTCGGTTTAGCCGCCATCGATAAAGCGGCTGAGAAAATCGCTATTATCTTTGCTGCAAACTACAGCGTTGGTGTTAACCTTTGTCTTAAATTACTGAAGCAAGCCGCTGAAGTTTTGAACGAAGGGTACGACATTGAAATCATCGAGGGTCATCACCGCCATAAAGTTGATGCCCCTTCCGGTACGGCGTTAAGAATGGGTGAAGTAGTTGCCGAAACCTTAGGTCGAGACTTAAAGGAATGTGCGGTCTATGGTCGTGAAGGTTTTACTGGGGCTCGTGATCCGAATACTATCGGCTTTGCGACAGTGCGTGCCGGTGATATTGTCGGTGACCATACTGTCTTGTTTGCGACTGAAGGCGAGCGGGTTGAAATCACCCATAAAGCCTCAAGTCGTATGACATTTGCTAATGGTGCGGCTCGTTCATGTCGTTGGCTGGCGAATAAAGAGCAAGGGTTGTTTGATATGCAGGATGTTTTGAATCTACGTTAAGGCACTTATTTAAATTTAACGAATGTTTTATAAAAGGCGTATTCAGATTGATGAATACGCCTTTTTTTTTGAATAATCTTAAACAAGACTGCACGATTGAGGTGGATTTAAGAGCTGTTTAAACTATAAACTTCTGATTTTATAAAACGCGAGAGATACTTGGAAAAATTTATTTGAAAATTTTTTAGGGCTTGTACTGCTTATTGGAGTAATTATTGGAATGCCTGGGATTCCTATACTTATTATTTATGCTTGATTTAACTTTTCAGGAGTCGATATTCGGGATTTGTTTTTAAGCTTAGCCGTTATAACGATTCCTTATGTTTTTTTGATGGTCGTTATCCAGCTAATATTAGATAAAACGTTTTTAAAAATGCGGGCAGTCTTATCAGTTTTGCCATTATCGCTGTTTTGGGTAGTCTTATGATTGCCGGTATCATTACTTTAAATTTACCTTGATCTTAGCTGACAATAGCTTGTTTTAGTGAAAAAATTCGTAAAAGTTTTGCCACTATTTAGATGATTCTAAATGTTCTTTAAGTGTCTTATAGTTCGAATAGCCGTGTTTTACAAATTGAATTTGACCTGCCGCATCAACCACAAAAGAAGCTGGGACGGCATGGACCGAATAGAGGTTTTTTAACGGGTCGTTCTGATCGTTAATGATCGTATCTGGATTCATACCATTCTTCTGAGCAAAGGCCAGCACTTCTTGATCGGAACCAGACTGGATGGCAATATTAATTACGGGGTATTCTTTAGCCAGTTTTTCAATATCCGGTCTTTCATATTCGCAGACCTCACACCAGGTCGCCCAAAAATGCATTAACACTGGTTGGCCTTGGTAGTCATTGAGATTCACAATTTTGTTGCTGATTGAGCGGGCTTGGAAATCAGGTGCAGGGCCTTTGGCCGCCTCTTGAATCAACCAAGAGTGGATAAATGGGTAAATCAGAATGATCGCCAAAACGATTAAAGCATTTTTACCCCAGTCGGTTTTCCAGAAAGGGGGGTTAGGTGTTGTGTCTTGATTCTTCATTACGTTAATTCACTGAATGCTAATGCTTGGAATCATAATGGAAATTTGTAAATAGGGGAAGTATTACCAGTGCTTGAATGATTTGATTTTGTCATACTGCTTAATGTCAGTGAATATGTTTTGGTGATGTGACTCAATGTTACGATTGATTGTAACGATGAGTACTGCTTTAAGTGTAAAATTATTTTAGAAAATTACCTCGATTAAGGTAAGTTATAACCAGTTTCAGACCTCTTGTAGAGCCATGACAGAGTCCTATTAAGCATTAGGTAAAAAAGTTTAAAGGATAGAGTGTGAGCAAAGGTTTRTAGWAAAATCTGGGTAAAAAATTGGAAGGGAAGCTTGTTAAAAAAGCTAAGAAAAAATAGAAAAATCACTTCTGAGCAATACCGTTACTTGATTAGTTTTCTTTACAAAGGCGTATTCATCCGTGGGTGAATACGCCTTTTCTACTTTAACGGATTGGAGGCTAATCTGAGTTGCCGAAAATCTCTTTTATGCCGAAGGGTGTCCTAATACCTCTAAAATAGCTTGAAGCATCATTTTTCATCCAAATAGTCAATTGGAATAGCATGGAAAAGGCCATTACTCTCTAATACCAGGCTGGGAAAGCTCATCGCTTGAATACTTTGATTGAAGGCGACTTCTTGGCTGAGTTGGTCCTGAGTGTCAGGGTGATTCAGTTGCCCTTCAAACTCAGAAGAATTTAACCCTATGTTGTATGCCAATGAAATAAGCGTGTTATCGTCCGACGGGTTTTGTGCCTTTAGATAATAAGCTTGTTGAATCGCTAGAATCATTTTTTCTTCATACTCAAGACCTTGTTTGCGCGCAGCGATGACTGCTCGGCATGCAGGGTAGGTTGAACGTCTTGATTGGTTTAAATGCCAAAAATCAAAGTTAAATTCTGTTAAAGGAACCTTTTGTTGAATATTACGCCAAATAGACTGTAATTTATCTTGAAGCTCTAGTGGCATAGGCTCGTTCGTATCAGCCGCTAATCCACCGAGTGAATTATGAACTTCTATAGTGCGAGGTAAGCTGTTTTTAAGAGCTTTCCAGGCAGGACGAAACGCCCAGCACCAACTGCACATAGGGTCGTGAATGTAATGCAGAGTTGTCTTGTGGCTCTTATGAGACTCTGTTATCGACATACTGTGATATCTCTAGTGTTATTTATGGATAGAATTTATCAATTGTAAGCGGTCTTTCACCAGCCTGGTTGTTCTAAGTTTAAACGATATTTAAAACGTTAGGACTAGTAGCACTAAGCATTAGACTATGAAAAAGCTATAAAAAAGGCGCCTTCAGAAAGTCGTCGTGT
>VCMH01000030.1_pt1 | contig 13819 bp, 12 predicted proteins | sample 3385031 | NCBI WGS metagenome assembly VCMH01 (sample SAMN11833398, study PRJNA544312) | saline spring metagenome | isolation source: microbial filaments from arctic saline spring | place: Canada: Axel Heiberg Island, Nunavut | collected 2010-05 | reverse complement strand
ACACGACGACTAGCTTCAGAATCAACATTTTATCGTGTTCTAAAAGCCCAAGGTCAGCAACATCATAGGGGGAAATCCAAAGCTCCGATAAAGCGCGCCAAACCGACGAGTCATATCGCCACCGGACCCAATCAAGTCTGGTGTTGGGACATCAGTTACATGCCCACCGGAATACGAGGGCTCTACTGGTACCTATACGCGATTATCGACGTTTACAGCCGTAAACTGGTCACCTGGGAAGTTCATGATAGAGAATGCAGTCAACTTGCCAGTGAACTGGTACAACGTGCCGTACTGCGTGAACAATGCCTACTTACACCACTGGTATTACACTCAGACAATGGCAGCCCGATGAAAGGCAGTACCTTAAGAGCTAAGCTCGAATCACTTGGGATAGTCAGCTCTTACAGTCGACCAAGAGTCAGCAATGACAATCCTTATGTAGAGTCGTTGTTTAAAACCTTAAAATACTGCCCTCAATGGCCAACTAAAGGGTTTTCAACCTTAGAGAATGCCAGGAAGTGGATGTTGAAGTTCGAACAGTTTTACAACCATGAACATCGCCATAGCGGTATTCGATATGTAACGCCTAGCGAGCGCCATGGGCTAAAAGATGTAGCGCTGCTTGGACAACGTAAAGTGGTGTATGAATTAGCAAAATCAAAGTATCCAGAAAGATGGTCTGGCAGACAGACCAGAAATTGGACACCAGTAGGCGCGGTAAGCTTAAATCCGGATCGGGAAATTGTTCCGGTTCAAGCCGTCGCTTAAAACACGTTTATCGGACAACTACCTTGAAAAACTCCGATAATGCAGTACCTATATAAGAAAAGTAGTTGACTCAAATCCTATCCCCCTTATAATACGCGCCATCTCGCCGAAATAGCACAACTGGTAGTGCAACTGATTTGTAATCAGTAGGTTGTTGGTTCAAGTCCAATTTTCGGCACCATATTCTAAAAGCCCGTAATTTCCTTAGAAATTACGGGCTTTTTTTGTATTACAGTTGTAGCAATTGTATTGCTGTCTTTGTAACTGTTATAATAAAAATATTTATAAGAAAAGTAGTGGAAACAACTGAATGGAACAGCAATCTAGTTACACAAAAGAAGAGCTTTTATCGAGTGGCCGTGGTGAACTTTTTGGTCCTGGTAATGCACAATTACCTTTACCTCCAATGTTAATGATGGATCGAATCACCCATATTTCAGAAGAGGGTGGTGCATTTGGTAAAGGTCAAATAAGAGCAGAGCTCGATATAACTGAAGATTTATGGTTCTTCGAGTGTCACTTCAATGAAGACCCGGTCATGCCTGGTTGCTTAGGTGTCGATGCTATGTGGCAATTGATTGGTTTCTTCCTCGGTTGGACGGGTGGTCCAGGTCGTGGACGCGCTTTAGGTTCAGGTGAAATTAAATTCTATGGCCAGGTCTTACCAACGGCTAAGAAGGTTGAGTACGTTATCGATATGAAACGTGTTATCAAACGTAAGCTCTATATGGGCTTAGGGGATGCTAAGATGTTTGTCGATGGTCGTGAGATTTACAGCGCAACTGATTTGAAAGTTGGTTTATTCACAAATACGGAAAATTTTTAAGCTATGAAAAGAGTCGTCATTACAGGTGTTGGGATTGTTTCAAGTCTAGGAAACAATACAAAAGAAGTTACTGAATCTCTTTATGAAGGTCGCTCAGGTATTGTTGCTGCGCCTGAATATACTGAGAATGGTTTACGTTCACAGGTGCACGGAGCCGTGAAGAACCTTAATTTTTCGGATCACATTGACCGTAAGCAATTACGTTTTATGGGGGATGCGGCGGCCTATACTTTTATAGCAATGCAGCAAGCCGTGAAAGATTCAGGCTTAACTGAGGATCAAGTTTCTAATCCTCGTACAGGATTGATTGCAGGTTCTGGCGGTGGATCGAACTCGAACTCAACGGCTGCTGTTGAAATTGCTCACAGCAAGGGCGTTCGTCGTGTAGGGCCTTATATGGTCACACGTACAATGGGTTCTACTGTTTCAGCTTGTTTAGCAACACCTTTTAAGATTAAGGGTATTAACTATTCAATCAGTTCAGCGTGCTCAACGTCTGCACATTGTATTGGTTCTGCCATGGAACAAATCCAACTAGGTAAGCAGGATATAGTGTTTGCTGGTGGTGGTGAAGAGCTTCATTGGACCATGTCTGTCTTGTTTGATGCGATGGGTGCCTTATCTACTAAATATAACGATACACCAGAGAAAGCGTCACGTGCTTATGATGCTGACAGAGATGGCTTTGTTATCGCTGGTGGTGGTGGAATGGTGGTCGTAGAAGAGTTAGAGCATGCACTTGCTCGTGGCGCAAATATTTACGCTGAAATTACCGGTTATGGCGCAAATTCTGATGGTTATGACATGGTGGCCCCATCTGGTGAAGGTGCGGTGCGTTGTATGAAAATGGCCATGGAAACGGTTGATGGCGATATTGATTACATCAACCCGCATGGCACTTCTACACCTGTTGGTGATACTAAAGAAGCGGCTGCTATTCGCGAAGTATTTGGGGCGAAGGTTCCAAAAATAAGTTCAACAAAATCCATGTCTGGTCACTCTTTGGGAGCCGCTGGGGTACATGAATTTATTTACAGCTTAATGATGTTGGAAAATGACTTTGTTTGCCCTTCTATCAATATCGACAATCTGGATCCAGAATGTGAAGGGATGCCAATCGTAACCAAACGTATTGATAATGCTGGTCTAAACCGCATTATGAGTAATAGTTTTGGTTTCGGTGGTACAAATGCTTCTGTGATTTTTGAGCGTTACAAAGCTTAAATCTAAGCTAGATTAAAGTTTGTTTAGTTTTTAAAGTTTTTAGAATGACCAGGCCTGGTCATTCTAGTCTTAAAATTTAAACAATAAAAAACCGAGTAGTGAGTTTTCTCTACTCGGTTTTTTTATGCCTGAAGCAAAAGTATTCATCTTTAATCTGGAAGTTTAATCACATCTAGCATACTGCCTTCTATACATACGACTACGGTTGGACACTTTTTTAGCGACCTTCTGTAACCAAGGCTTTTTAAGATAGGTTCTACGTGAATAGCCACCTTGCCCTTCGTGATAGGCGAGGTAAAGCTTATAGGTATCCTTGCGAGATATTTTAAGGCGTTTGTGTGACTGATAGTTATACCAGCCCATAAAGTCTAACGCGTCTTCAATATCTGAACGGCTTTGGCTCCATCGGTTTGTGGCTTTCTTATAGTCATCCCAAGTGCCATCTTGTGCTTGAGAGTAGCCATAGGCACTTGAGTTCCTGAATAAGGGGATAAAGCCTAATGCATAAGGTCTGGCCGGTTGAGCATCGGGTTTAAAACGAGATTCCTGATGAACCATTGCCATCAAAACATAAGGTGGTGTGCCCCAGCGTGTTTGAGAGAGTTGCGCCGCTTCTTTCCATTCCGGATCATGTTGAAAAATCGAACAAATATTATCATAAGTCTCCTTAGGCGGTGGTGTACTACTACAACCGCTGAGGACGACTAATGAACCCAATAGAGCTAAGCCTAAGGACTTCTGTTTGATTTTAATAACTGTGCGCAAGAGGTATTTCATTATAGGGTTCCATAGATAAATGTTTTTCGGAAGATTACGTCTTGGTTTGCATCAAGTACTTCAATATACCAAGTACCTTGCCAAGCGCTGCTCATTTTTTTTGACGACCAAGTCTGATCGTTTTCACGGTTAATTTTCAGAGGGATTGTTGCTAAAATTCGATTATTAAACAGCCAGCGATGACGAATCGTTTGGTTCTTAGCATGCTCTATTTGAGTATAAAAACTAAGTTCACGGATATATTTCGGAACAGTTTCATTAAATTTGGTACCGGGTTGTTGTTTAATAATTTCACTGGTTAAAATTGCATTGGTGATTTTGATATCACTTTCAATCACTGGATGCAGAGGAACATTTTCTTTGGCTCGCTTTTGCGCTTCCTCTGCCTTGTAAACTTCTAAATCACGTCTTTGCGCCGTGGAGAGTAGCGCTAAATCTAACTCATGCCTTTTTGTGATTTTTCTGGAGTCGCTGTGTTCGTTAATGATGGAGTCTGCTCAGGAGGTGCCGTTTGAGAAAGGTTTTGAGTTTGCACTGGGGTGCCAGCAATTAGACGTGCTTGTTCAGCTTGCTCCTCTTTGATATTACTCATCATTAGTAGTGTCGTACTAATGCCGCCTATGAGCATCATAATTCCCCAAGCAAATCGACCTCGCCAATCTGATTGACCGTCATCATCGACACTTAAGCTAATGTCTTCTTCTGCTTGTTCCCATCCCATCTGAAAGTAACTACGCATCTCCATATCTCGACGAATGAGACTAGGCATGCTGCTGAAAGGCTTTCCTTCAAGCGCCATTCTATAACCTTTCTTGAAGGCATGCTGGAAGTGAATGTTATCAGTATCAGGTATCTGCATACAGCTCTACGGTTACATTATTAGTCTGTTTTAATGGATGTCGGCTAATTGTTTTGATCAAACAGTGCTTCAGTAAAGGCTAAGCTTTCAAATGGACGTAAGTCATCAATTGATTCACCAACGCCAATAAAACGAATGGGAATTTGCGTTTGTTCTGCTAAGGCAAATACGATCCCTCCTTTAGCCGTGCCATCCAATTTGGTTAGGGTAATACCTGAAACATTAACCGCTTCTTTGAATTGTTGTGCTTGGTTCAGGGCATTTTGTCCTGTTCCTGCGTCAATCACGAGCATGACTTCATGCGGGGCGGTCGCATCTATTTTGGCCAAGACTCGTGTTACCTTTTTCAGCTCTTCCATTAGATTGGATTGAGTGTGTAAGCGGCCAGCGGTATCCGCAATCAGGATATCAATTTTTTTTGCTTTGGCCGATTGAATTGCATCAAATAATACGGCGGCTGAGTCTGCTCCCGTTTTTTGAGCGATGACGGGTACATTATTACGTTCCCCCCAAGTTTGTAACTGTTCTACGGCGGCCGCGCGGAAAGTATCTCCAGCGGCGAGCATGACAGATTTACCTTCTTCTTGATATTTCTTAGCAAGCTTACCAATCGTAGTGGTTTTTCCGACACCATTAATTCCAACCATCAAAATAACAAAAGGACCTTCTTGTTTGGCTAAGTGACGGTCAATCTCAAGCGGCAATTCAATGGGGGCTAAAATATCCTGTAATAGCTTTTTTAAAGCCGTGATTAAGGCTTGTGGTTCTTTGAGTTCCTGGCGTGAAACTTGTTCCGTTAAATTCTTAATAATACGGTCAGTGGCATCAATTCCCACATCAGCGGTTAACAGAATCATTTCCAGCTCTTCAAGCAGGTCATCATCAATTTCTTTGCGGCCTAAGACCAGAGTCGCTAAGCTGTCTGTAAAACTATGGCGCGTTTTGCTTAAACCTTTTTTTAAGCGGGTAAAGAAACTCTGTTTTTTAAGCGGAGTTTCCTGATTAGAAGCGTCTTTGGCTTCCGTTTGTAAAGTAGACTCACTTGCAATAACCGCTTCTTGATTAAAGTGTTCAGCCTCCTCAGATGGAGTGGCCTCTACTTGCAACTCGCTATTTTGAAGTGCATCATTCACTAAACTATTTTCAGTGACAGTCTCTACACTTTCGATAGGCTGGACTTCAGGCGTTGTTACAGTTTGTTCTGGCTCGGCCTCAGCGGGTAATTCTAAAGGTTGAATCTGCTCGACAGACTCTTCTTCCGCGTGTTTTTTCTTGCGACGTAAAAAACTAAACATGATGTGTTCCTGTTAAGACCTTTTGAAAGGCTTTAGGGCATACGAAAATTTGGAATTCTTCAAACTCTCTTAATGCTTGAAATTGAATATTCGGCTATTATAAATGAATTCAAAACGGTTGTAGACACAACCCCTAGTTCAAAATGCTTGAAGAAGCGTAAAGGTTTAATAAATATGAGAATAATGTCTCTTAAAGCATTGATTACGGCTGCATTGCTATCCGTGCTGTCTTTACCGATCCATGCCAGTAATTTACCAAGTATCTCTGAATACCAGTTAGATAATGGCATGAAGGTCATCGTTAAGCAAGATCACCGTGCCCCTGTTGTGGTGCATCAGGTCTGGTATAAGGTCGGTTCCACATATGAGACGGTCGGTAAAACTGGCTTATCACACATGTTGGAACATATGATGTTTAAAGGCACGAAAACCTTAGAGCCAGGGGTGTTCTCTAAACAAGTCTCTCAGCTTGGAGGTCAGGAAAACGCCTTTACCTCTGCTAATTACACCGCCTATTATCAAGTAGTGGGTAAACAGCATCTTGAGAAGGTCATGCAGTTAGAATCCGACCGTATGCGCAATTTAGTGATTGATGATACTGAATTTAACAAAGAACGCAAAGTGGTCACCGAAGAACGTCGCTGGCGTTTGGAGGATCAGCCTACTTCTAAACTCAATGAACAGTTTAATGCGACGGCTTTTATGAACAGTCCCGCGCGTAACCCTGTGATTGGTTGGATGACGGATATTGAGCATTATAAGGCGAGTGATCTGCGAGATTGGTATCGTCAATGGTATGCACCTAATAATGCGACCTTAGTGGTGGTTGGGGATGTTGAGCCACAAGCGGTCTTGGCTCTTGCCAAGACCTATTATGGTCGCTATAAACCCGAAACTATTTCGAGTGTGAAACCGCAGTTAGAGATTGAACAAGAAGGGTTGCGTCGTATTGAACTTAAAGGGGCGACCAAGGTCCCTTCCGTGCAGTTGGGATATCACGTTCCCAGTTTAGTGACCGCCAAAACCGCAGTCGAAAAACAGGAGGTTTATGCACTTGCTGTCTTGGAGAGTATCTTAGACGGTAGCAGTAGTAGTCGTTTGCCGGTTTCTTTAGTGCGCAAACAACAGATTGCCGCGGGTGCGAGTGCCGGCTATAACACCACTGATCGTCTATCGACTTTATTTGAGTTGAGTGGCACGCCGGTGACGGGTCATAAAGTGAGTGAGGTTGAAAATGCATTATTGGCTGAAATCGAAATCCTTAAAACAGAATTAGTCAGCCAGCCAGAGTTAGAGCGAATTTGGGCGATGGATGAGGCCGATCATGTCTATTATCTAGACTCCATTCAAGCGCAAGCCTCTATTATCGGCTCTTTGGTAAGTGTCGGTTTAGAGGCCGATACGTTGGATTATTGGATTGAAAATATCCGCAAAGTTACCCCGCAACAAATTCAGGCGGTGGCTAAGAAATACCTGACTCGCGATAACTTAACCATCGCGACCTTGTTTCCTGATGGCAAAGATCACTCAGGCCTTAAAGCCTACACAGGGAGGCTGTAAATGCTTATATTTCCGAAACACAGCATAGCTTCAATTTTGATGAGTCTGGCATTGAGTCTTTTCTCTCTGAATGCTTGGGCGGCGGTACAGATAGAGCAGTGGCATACACAAAATGGCGCGAAGGTTGTTTATGTACACGCTCCGGAACTGGCGATGTTGGATATTCAAGTGAGTTTCGATGCAGGAAGTGCTCGCGATGGAGAGCCGTGGGGCCTTGCATCCATGATGACGACGCTTTTAGGATTACAAACTAAAACCCACAGTGAAGAAGTTCTGTCTGACAAAATTAACGCATTAGGTGCCAATGTAGGCGGCCGTATTAATCGCGATATGGCCAGTTATACGCTTCGAACGCTGACGCGCGACTCTATCTTAAAGCCCGCTTTAGACTTGTTTCATGACACGATTGTAGAATCGACTTTTGATGAGTCTATCTTTGAGCGCGAACGTAATCGTGTCTTAGTCGGCTTAAAACAACAGCAATTAGCCCCGAGTGCCATGGCCTCTAATGCATTTTGGGCCATGCTGTATGGGGATCATCCTTATGGACATCCTGTGGCCGGCAATGTGGAGAGCGTTAAAGCCCTTAAATTAGAAGCCATTCAGGCTTTTTACAATCAATATATTGTTAGTAAGAATGCATTGATTTCGATTGTCGGAAATGTCGATAAGCAGCAAGCTCAACAAATTGCTGAAAATCTATTGAAAGGACTGCCTGCGGGTTCAAAGCCAACGGCGATAGCGGCTCCGAGTGCTTCACAAAAAACATTGACTGAAGCAGAATCGAATCTAGTCATTGAGTTTGATTCAAGCCAAACCTATTTTAAGCAAGGTCAGATAGGCGTTAAACGCGGTGATCCTGATTACTATGCGTTGTTCTTAGGTAATCATCTATTAGGTGGCAGTGGTTTTGGTTCGCTACTCATGGAAGAGGTGCGTGAAAAACGCGGATTGGTGTATGGGGTTAGTAGTGGGTTTGCTCCGATGCGTCAGCCAGGTCCTTGGTTAGTCGGTTTATCCACTAAAAACAAGAGTGCTATGGAAGCCAAAAAAGTCGTCAATCAAACCATCGAGGCCTTTATGAAAGACTTCGATGAAACGCACTTGCAAGCCATTAAAGATAATCTGGTCGGCGGCTTTCCTTTACGCATAGACAGTAATGGCAAAATTATCGGCTATATTACGATGATTGGCTTTTATGATTTGCCATTGAATTACCTTGAGGAATTCCCTAAGACGATTTCTGAATTAAGCAAGCAGGACGTATTAGGTGCTTGGCAACGTCATATGGATTTAAAGAGTATGAAATCGATCATGGTAGGCAAGCCCGAGTAGTTTAGTCTTTTGACTACAGCGATGATTTAAAATGACCAGGCCTGGTCACTTTAAATTCGAGGTCGTTTTTACCACTATTTCTCTTCACTTGTCCTCAATAGGGCTCATATAACGCTGTTTTTCTTAGGCTTTATCTTATCGATTTCGACAAAAATAAACGCATCAATACAGCCGTTAAAATCTGGATCAACACTAAAGTCTATAAAACGACAGCCTTTATCATCACACAGTTCGGCATATTGCTTAAACAACGTAGGCACTTTGACACCTTCCAAGTTTAATAAAGCATTGAGCTTTTTATAGCTCTCTTTATAGTCGCCAGCAAACTCAGTTTCGGCAATGGCTTGCGTTGGTTTACTCAGTTTAAAGGGTCTCTTACCGACCGCTAAAGAGTGTTCATCGCCAAGTTGTTGTTTGTAAAAACCACTGATTAACTCCTTCGCTAATTTCGGATAAGCATCTGACATACTCACCGGGCCAAACATATACTTGATCTGCGGATTGCGCACAAGATATGCGCCTATGCCATACCATAAATAATCTAAACTACGTTTACCCCAATAACGCGGTTGTACAAAACTTCGCCCCAATTCTAAGGCATTGGGTAGATAAGCTTCAATCTCAGGTTTCAAGTCAAATAGCGTGCTGGTATAGAGGCCCTTAATCCCTTTTTTAGCCATAATATTGGCGCATTCGCCAATACGATAAGCCCCTACAATCTCTAAATCTTGTTCATCCCAGAGTACCAGGTGGCGATAATCGGCATCATAAGCGTCAAGGTCCAAGCGTTTTCCTGTGCCTTCTTCGACGGTGCGAAAGGTCAGTTCGCGTAGTAGACCAATTTCTTGCATGACGGGAGAGTCGGCTTCATAGTCAGATAGATAGATCTGCTTGCCATCTTGGGTTTCTCCCAGGCGCTCGGCTGTTTTGAGATCCTTTTTAAGGGCGCTACGATTCACAGGATGCGCAATCGTTTCTAGGGTTTCCAAAAAAGGCTTTTGTTTTATTTTCTTGGGCTTGTCTAAGCGGTAAAGATATTTTCTAAACTCATTAGCCAGCTTTTTCCCCTTATGCTCATGCTTGGCAATAGACTTCCAAGGGATGGGTTTGCTGATATGAAACTGAATCTGTTGGTGGCTTTGCTTAAACATCTCTTGAACTAACATGAGCGTGCCTAAGGGTTTATAAATTGCGGATAAGGCGTAAAATAGTGCCGAATTTCGGGCGTCGATATAGATGGGTAGAACAGGGGATTTGGTTTTTTCAGCCAGCTTTAAAAATCCCGCTTTCCAAACGCCATCACGCACGCCGCTTGGACGGATCCTAGAGACTTCACCAGAAGGGAATATAATCACAGCCTGGTCAGATTGCAGGGCGGTTAGCATCGCTTTAAATTGGCTTTTATGTTGTGCGCTGGCACTCATGTTGTCGACCGATAAAAACAGAGAATCTAGTGGGTCGATGTGTGACAACAGTTCATTGGTCACGATACTCACATCAGGACGCACGCTACGCACCAGTTTTAACAGTGCTAATCCATCTAAAGAACCAATAGGGTGATTGGCCACGATAATCACTCGGCCTTCAGCAGGAATATTATTGAAATCACGATTGTTGATCTGGTAACTGAAGTTAAAGTGATCTAAAACATGATCTAAAAAAGCAAATCCCTTTAGGTGCTGATTGGTTTGAATGAAGTGATTAATCTCATCTTCATGCAATAAGCGTTTCAGGAGTTTTAAAAACAACTTAGCGCCTGTCTTTTTCCCAAAGTCTGGGTGCTTATGGGAGATCGTTTTTTCAATATTAATCATAAGTCACTTTTATTATCTATTTCTATTCAACCTGTAGTCTGACACCCTTATGTGACGGTGTTATGACCTATAGATTACTTTTGATAATGCCTCCTAGATCAGTGGAGAAGTAGCTTTAGTAAGACAAAAGTGACGTTGTAAATTATTATTACTTAATCTTTAAGATATTGATTTTATGGAGATACTGTACTTAGGTACAGTGTAAAGTTGCGAATTATAAGTTATAATACTCGAATAGGTATTAATATAGTTAATGGGATCATAAGAATGAACAGAAGAAATTTTTTGGCACTAGGTGCAAAGCTAGCCGCTTCCTTAGCGATACCAACATCCTTAGTCGGTTGTGGTGGCGGTTCTGGTGATGCTGCAGATTTAGCTCCTAATGCCGCTACGTCTAGTATTGATAGTAGTTTAGCAACGACCAGTGCTTTACAGTCGGATGCCGACGGTACTACTACGGCATTAAATGATTCTTTGAGTTCGACTTTAGCCTCACCTACTGTTGCTCCAGCGTCATCATCAATGGCAAGCGTGAGAACGAGTTCAGATTCTCTAACGGTCGAAGATAATGCTAAGCTGGTTGAGTTTTTTCAGACTCGCACACCAATGTATGCGCCAGTTACTCCTGTGGATGGTACGACCTATTTAACTTCGCATTATCTAGAAAATTCAGGCACTGGAACGCTTTGGGAGAATGCAGTTTCCGCTCAGCAATTGGCTTACGAGCAATACACGCATCAGTACACTAAATTAGTCGCCACAATGCGTTTGTTTAATTCAAAAAATGATAGTAGTACGGATGCACAAACGGCAAGTGCTAGCTCTGTTGCTCCGCGTGTGGTGGTGCAAGCCTCCGCACGTTCGTTAGTTGCGAGTCCTAAAGCGATTGATGCCTTAGACCTGCTTGACGGTTTAATTAAGTTGATTTCTAGTAGTTTCACCAGTACTGGGCTTGGGCTTATTGCAGACGGGCTCCAAGCTGTTTACACCTGGCTTTCTGAATTATTAGGAACCTCTCAGCTTCAAGGTTTAGCTTATTCATTTTTGGTCACAGCTTCAGTGGATGACATGCTTCAAGCCGTGATTACCAAAAATACGACGGGTCTAGCTTTTGATGACCGTACAAATATTATGCTGAGTTTGTCTAAAATCAGTGTGGCTTCTGGCGCATTATTAACATTGACCAAAATGAATGATTTGGAAAATGCGACGGCTGATTCCATTGATACCGAGTTTATGACAACGTACCTAGCGAATAATAATGTTGTGACCAATATTTCATTAATGTGGTTAGGGTTGTCAGAGACAATGACTTCAGACGTAGTTGGTACGATGCAAGCGAGTGCACGTGACGCAATAGAACTTGACGCTAATCGTGACGTTATGCCAGATACGACAGGACTGATTACAACGTTGGAAACTAATTCAACAATATTAGCGATGGTCTCATTAGCCATTAAGAGTATTTTCTCTGTAATGGAGAGTGAAACAGTCGACACAAAGACGACAGGCTTTACAGCAGATAGTAGCGCTGATATTTTTAAAATACTATTCACTTCAGAGCAAAGTCCTACGGATGTACTTCTAAGCTCGTTCATGGGATCAGCTCTCAGAAAGGGTCACAACAGCGGCAACAGATTTAGCAACAGCAGCAAAAGATGCTGAAACTGATGAAGATCCAGCTTCTGCAGCGGATGTGGCAATTGCGGAAGCCGCGACTACCTGGAGTCTTGATCCTGTTAATATTTCATCCCTAGAGGTGACAGACGCCGGCACAGCTGCAGTAGAAGATGACGCTTTTGTTTTTGCATCAGAATTAGCCAGCTTCTTTTATGAATTTACGGCACAAACGGAAGGGGACGCCTCTGAATTTGCGATACATATGGCCGATTTAGCGTATCAATTCACTATGGATATAGAGAATGATGCCTATACCTTTGCCATGACGGGGATGGAGTATGGTTATCTGTTTGCTTCACGTGGTGAAGAAGTTGGTATTATGGCGGATCGTATTTTGTGGATGGCCGTCCAGATTGGCATTATGGCCGATCGAATTGGAGAGATGGCCGATCGAATCGTTTATACCGAGCAGTTCATTGTCTACTCTGAAATTCTTATTTTAGATTTTGGTTTACTGATTTACGGTACGATTAAGCAAATCACGAACTTAATTCTAACGGGTATGGCCTTAATTCTTGATCGAGAGTGGTACGACGGTGAATCAGAAGACTTGGTTCTTGATGCGATTACGGGTAATGTTAATGTCATGCTTGAAAATATGAATATATATTCGTTAGCCGTATTAGATAACCAAAGTGACTTAAGGCAGTTAACATTGGATTCATTGGTCGCTTATGCTGATTATCCCGAACCAGCAACCGTATAACTCAATAGAGTATTAAAATCGTTATGTTATTGCAGACTCACCCAATCAAATTAAAGCTAAGGCTCGCAATGAGTCTTGGCTTAATGGTGGGTGGTTTTAATGTTGCCTTAGCCAATGAAGTCATCACCCCTGCTGCGGTTTCTGGCGCTGTCGTGACTGAATCGGCTACGGTGAAGCCGATTGAAGACGCTCAAACGATCTACGATAGAAGTGTTAATATTTTCTCCAGCAAAAACATCTATTTTATAGTCGATTCTGACATTCACTACGCGGATGGAGGAACTGAAGAGAGAGCTTTTATATTGGCTAAGAAATCTTCGGCAACGGATGAAAGTTCTATTTTGATTCGTTTTTTAGCCCCTTCTAATATTAAATGTACTACCGTCTTAGTAAATAAGAGCGCTGACCAAACCAGCCGTTTTGCTTATTTTCCCGCATTGAACCGTACTCGGGTCATTCCGGAAAAAGATAAGCAAAAAGAGGTGTTTGGTATTGGTATTTCGTATGAAGATTTGAATAAACCTAGTGGTCTGTTTTTAACCTAGATACATTCAAGTCGTAAGTGCAACAGTTTTAATTTCCCAGAACACCTCATTAGGTGTTCTGAATCCTAAACACTTTCTTGGGCGATTGTTGAGCTTATCAACAACCCAATCAATTTCTTCCTGAGTTACTTTATCGAAGTCTGTTCCTTTTGGAAAGAATCGTCTTAACAATCCATTGGTATTTTCATTGGTTCCACGCTCCCAAGAAGAGTAAGGGTGGGCAAAATAAAAATCTGTCCCAAGCTCTTTTGCCATCGTTTGGTATTGTGAAAACTCTTTGCCATTATCTGAAGTTAATGAATGAACAGGCCTGTTTAAAGCTCGTAATTGCTCAATGATGACAGCGCTAACGATGTCTGACTTTCTCGTGTTAACTTTAATGAAGCGAGCGATTCTAGATGTGTCGATCAACCATTGAGTCGTGTGT
>VCMH01000106.1_pt1 | contig 13861 bp, 18 predicted proteins | sample 3385031 | NCBI WGS metagenome assembly VCMH01 (sample SAMN11833398, study PRJNA544312) | saline spring metagenome | isolation source: microbial filaments from arctic saline spring | place: Canada: Axel Heiberg Island, Nunavut | collected 2010-05 | reverse complement strand
ACACGACGACTGCCATTAATGCAATGGCTTACAACGTGCCATTAAAGAGATTTGCAGACGCATTAAGGGCTAAAGGCGTAGCAAGCGGAAAGATTAAAGTGGCTGTCATGCGTAAATTAATTCACATTGTGTTTGCTGTTTTAAACAGTGGCAAACCTTTTGATCCAGWATATAAGATGTGTGTTTGACTTAAAGAATCAAACACGGTATCTGGCATGTCCTGCGGCTTTACAAAACCATGTGAGCGTAGGGTCGATTTGAAAACACGGATTAAGCTTAGCTCTACCAAATCAGATCATCAGGGATTTCAAACTGGGCGTAGTAATCTTGGTCTTCTTGCGAGATCGATTCATCGATAGCCGCTAACGGGATCAATACTGAACTATCACGCTGATCCACCTTATCTGCCGCTTCTGCTGGAATCAAAGCATAACCGCCCTCAAAACGGGCTAAACGAATTACGCCTGCAACCAGCGCTCGTTGTGTCTTTTTATTGACGTTCAAGGTTTTGACCGTACTCTCATCTGCAAAATTATAAACCACATCCCCTTCAAAACTACTCATGCGATTAGACTCAATGACCTGACGCAACTCAGCTAAAGCGGCTTTCTTTTCCTGCTGTTGCTTGCGTTCTAGGTTGAGTTGTAGATCGCGTTCGGCTTTTTGCTTTTCAGCTTCTACTGCAAGCTTGGCCGCTTCATTTAGAACAGGTTGCTGTCCTTTTTTCCCTTTGCTCTGTTTAGTTTGCTGATACTTGTCTTTCTTGGCCTTTTTAGCTTTTTTGTCATCAACCAAACCGGCTTTTTTAGCTGATCAAATAAGGATCCTGCCATGGTRTTCTACTCATATATAAAATTAGCCGCTATTTTAACCTATCCAGTCAATCACAGGCCATAAACCAACCCCCAGTATTTTCGCCAGATTGAATACTAAATAAGTTAGTCAACAAGGTTTAGAGTAAAAAGAGAGGCTAACAACTCATTCGTTAAAGTTAAAACCTGATTGGTCGGGTCAAAAACAGTCTCTTTATTTTTAAGACTTTACTTATATCACCCTTATTTAACTTATAATCGAGCATTCAATGCATCTCATGGTGCCTCAATAAAGAGTTAAGTGTAAATAAGGAATCAACAGTATGTTAGAAGCCGGTTTAATGATTATTACCCTAATGGTTTTATCTTTGATTGTTCAGGAAAAAATCCGCATACCTCTGCCCATTACACTGATTGTCACTGTTTTATTGTTGGCGCATTTTAATATTCACCCAATCAATATTAATGACGATGGCTTCGATCATCTGTTGTTGTTTTTACTGCCTTTGCTCTTAATGGGCGATGTGATGCAACTCAAAACCAAAGATTTAAAAAATAACTGGTTGAGTGTCATGAGCACAGCGGGCATTGCCGTGACTTTGTCGGTTTTTGCAGGCGTGCTACTACAACCGATTATGTTGCCAGGTTATGCATTGAGTGTCCCGGCGATGATCGCTTTGATGTCAATGGTCATTGCAACCGATCCAGTCACCGTTGCGGCTATCTTTAGCACGACCAAACTGCCCCACAAACTCAAGTTTTTAGCTGAGTCCGAATCCTTATTTAATGATGTTGCCGCATTTGCTATTTTTACCATCGCGATTACTTTAATGAGTCAACCGATGACGACCACTGAAATCATCACCAGCTTTTCTCTTTCCACTGGTGGTGCTTTAATCACAGGTATGATTGTTGGGATTATTGGTATGTACCTGCTTAAACTTTCTGATGATCCAATCACTGAAACAGGAATTTTATTGATTATTGCCTACAGTGCTTTTTTGATTGCCGAGCATTTTCATTTTGCAAGTATTTTTGCCATTGTAGTTTCAATGGTGCTTGCCAACAGTTTAATCAACTCTGACGAACCTCACGCTACCACGGTGCAACCGCATCTATCAGACAAACCAATGTCGAAATTTTCATCGCGTCAATCTCATAAAAAAGCCCTCCATCAGACTTACCGGACTTTTTAAGTTTAAAACACTTAAAAGCCACCAAAAAAAATCGTCCTATTATTTTAGGATTTATTGGTTTTGCCGCACTGTTTGCCAACGTTATCTTATTTGTCTCTATTTCTGAAATGATTGACCTGGCTTTATTAAGTCACTATTGGCGTGAAATATTATCCGTCTTTGTCGTGACCACGTTTATCAGAGCCGTGATGATGGGGCAATTTGCTTGGGTTTCTAATAAAACCGATAAAATGCAAAACATCACCTCTGATTGGTGGCTAATATTGACCTTTGCGGGCGTAAAAGGTGGCCTATCTATTTTAATGGTCCATATGATTCCGGACGTTTTTGAATTTAAAACCTTATTCGAAGCCATTGTTATTGGCAATATCATCTTGTCTATCTTTATCTATTCGCCTTTAATGATGCTTACCATCAAACTACGCCAAGCCCACTTAATGGCTAAAACCCCACACTAAAAMGGCACTGACATTGCAACATAAAGCCCCACTTTGGCTGATTTTATTTGCGGCACTCAGTAATATGATTGCCCCCTTTTCAATCGACACCTATCTGCCCTCTTTTCCAGCGATTGAAAGCTATTATCAAGTCTCTCGCGAACTGCTCTCTACTTCAATGGGAGCGTACTTATTGGCGTTTTCACTAACCACACTCGTCTGGGGACCGCTTGCCGATCGTTTTGGTCGACAAAAAATATCGATTGTCTCTTTAACAGGGTTTTCACTGGCCTCCGTCGGTTGTGCACTGGCACTTTCATTTGATTATTTTCTATTGTTTAGAATCTTACAAGGTGTATTTGCCGGCGGCGTGATCATTGCAGCGCGCGCCATGATAAGAGACTTTTTTACCCCGCAAGAAGCTCAAAAAGCCATGTCTTTGATTATGATGGTTTTTGCGATTGCACCCGCCATTGCCCCGATTATCGGCGGCTATTTACAACTTCACTATGATTGGCAAAGCATTTTTTGGTTTTTGAGTGCCTATGGTGTTTTTACCCTATTCATTATTGGACTCCTGCTGAAAGAGACCCAACACCCGGATCATATTCAATCCATCGCGCCCAAAAAACTATTTAACTCCTATTTACACAGTTTAAAACATCCGTTATTTATACGTTTAGTATTAGCCCAGTCTTTTGTCTTTGGTGGATTTTTTATCTATATAGCAGGTTCAGCCAGTTTGATCTTCGACCATTTGAAACTAGGTCCGGAAGATTTTTGGATGCAATTTGTGCCGATGGTTGCCGGTATGATACTGGGTGCATGGCTCTCACATCGACTCTCAAACCAAAAATCTCCCAGCCAAATCATCCACCTCTCTCTTAGTATAGGAGGCATTGCCGCACTGTTTAATGTGCTGCTATTATTTGTGACATTGCCAACTGTTTTAACCATTATCCCGGCACTCAGTCTCTATGCTTTTGCCTTATCGCTAGGCCTACCAGCACTGTCAATTTTAGCTCTGGACTGCCTGCCCGAAAAGCGTGGCATGGCGGCCTCATTGCAAAGCTTACTGCAAATGGGGATGGCGGCTTTAGTCTCCATTATGCTAGTACCTTTAGTACACTCATCGCTTTTAGCCATGGCCGGAAGTATGTTGGCCCTGTGGCTAATGGGTGCATTTCTGTGGGTTACTCATTATAAAGCGCTTAACCACACAGCTTTGTAAGCCTGTAATCTACAGAAAAACCTGTCAATTAAGCCCTTTATTAAACACCTAAAAATCCAATTCAAACCTCACCCATATATGGTCGCTAGACCAGGCCTGGTCAGTTTGAAAATCAAGAAATATTCCTTATTGTAAAACTCTAATTAATCGGTTAAATTAGCGACAAATTGTGATCATTAGAATACTGGCTTCAAAATGACCTAAATCACTTTTTAACTTTTTGTCTAAGCCTTTATTCCACTCTATAACACGGTTTATTTTCAGTCACTAAACACGGCTGTTAACCACTGATATTAATAGATATCACAATCCTAAGGAACTCATTATATGAACATGGCACGAATCGATAATAAAAACAAAAGAATTAGAAAGAAGCTTTATTTAGGTGAATTTGCCATTAAAGGCTTTGAGATGACTTGCAAAATCGATATTCAAGACAGTGCAGAATACGATACTTTTATCGATGCTTTGTTAGAAGTCGTTGAAAGCAACAACCTATTACTAGGTGGCGGTGGTACTGATGCATTTGATGCGTTTGTTTGCTCTAACCAACGCTATGGCTCTGTCAGTGAAGAAGATCGCTTAAAAATTGAAGCTTGGTTAACGGCTCAGCCTAAAGTATCTGATCTTGCTCTAGGCCAATTAGTGGATGTCGTCTACGAGTTTTAAGGCTTTAAACTCATGATCATTACTTCTAGAAACTGACCAAACAGGGTCAGTTTTAACTGTACCACCGACCTCCAAAAAAACATAGTGGCGTACACTTACCACCCCTCAAGCCGCCCTGTAATCCTTACCACAAAGCACCCATTAATACCGCCTATCCATATCCCGAAAACGATTAACCATCGACTTATTTTTATTCCGTTATAGTTCACTATAGACTTCATGTTTATGCCTTTTAAAGGAATCGTAACGACCTTGATTACTCTCTTCTCTCAACTGACGAGTATTAAACACAGATTAAACTCAAACCCTTCGTACTCTATCAGCTCTGGTCAATTTTGCTAACTTCCGTTATACCAGCCCTGCAAACCCATGATTTTAGGCATTTCTATCCAACAAAAGGCTATAATCCTTTTATTCTAAACTGTTAGGGAAATATTATGGCCATTCAATGGTATCCGGGTCACATGCACAAGGCTCAAAAAGAAGTTCGTGAAATTTTTAGCCAGATAGATGTCTTTATCGAAGTGTTGGATGCGCGTATTCCATTCAGTAGCCAGAACCCCATGATTGAAGAGATTCGTGGCAATAAACCGACCATTAAAATCCTCAATAAAACCGATTTAGCGGACTCTGAAAAAACCGAGGCCTGGCAGGATTATTTTGAACAAGAAAGTAGTGTTAAAACATTAACGTTTAATTCCCAAGTCGGCGATAAACGTGAACAGATTATCAACATGATTAAAAAGCTGGTGCCCGAAAAAGTCGATTCGGTTAAAACGATTCACGCGTTAATTATTGGGATTCCCAATGTCGGTAAATCGACTCTGATTAACAATATTACCGGGCGTACCATTGCCAAAACGGGCAATGAACCGGCGGTGACAAAAAACCAGCAACGTATTAAGCTAGAAGAAGGCATTACACTGATTGATACGCCGGGCATGCTGTGGCCAAATATTGAAAACGAGAACAGCGGTTATCGCCTTGCGATTACAGGCGGAATTAAAGAGACGGCGTTTGAGTTGCCGGATATCGCCTCTTATGCGTGTGAATATCTACTGGAAGCCTACCCGGATCTTATAAAAGAACGTTTTAAATTATCTGAGTTACCGCAGACCGATATTGAACTTTTAGAAGCTATTGGTCGCCAACGTGGTTGTTTGCGTTCGGGTGGAATGGTCGATTTGGATAAGGTTTCACGTATTTTAATTGTTGAATACCGTGATAAAGTCTTAGGCAATATCACTTTAGAAACACCTGAGATGATGAAGATAGAACTTGCTCAGGTTGAAATTCAGCGATTGCTCAAGGCCGAAAAAATCAAAGCAAAAGAAGAAGACAAAAAGATAAGACGAGCTCGTCATAAACGTAATAAAAAATAATCCGTAAACCATCTATAGGGCTCTATCAACTTGTTAGAGCCCTTATGTATCTTTAGTCATCTTAAGAGATAGCTTTTCCACTCATTCCTTAGACCAGGCCTGGCATGTCCTGCGGACTTACGAAACCATTTGTGCGTAGGGCATGTCCTGCGGCTTTATAAAACCATGTGAGCGTAGGGTCAATTTTGATTTAAATTAAGTTTTAATTCACAATTTATTCGTTTGCTATCACTCTATTTTAAGAGTGATATGATGTCCGTTAAGTTACTTATTAAATTAAGGTTAATATTGTGGACACTCTTTCTACATCAGACAGCGATCAAAAAACTCATTTCAAATGCGGCTCCGCAAACATCTCATTGCAAACGTTGGTTCGTTTTATTAGGACTTATCATCACATTACTCTCTCTCTGGTATTTCTGGCAAAATACGGCTTCGAACGCAAATATCTCACAATACCAAACAACACCCGTTATTCAGGGTGATTTAACCATTGAAGTGACGGCAACAGGTACCTTAGAACCCTTAGATAAAGTCGAGATGAGCTCTGAAACCTCGGGCACGGTTAAAGCTGTTTTAGTTGAAGATAATGATTTAGTCAAAACTGGGCAAGTACTGTTAGAACTGGATACTAAAACATTAGAAGCGCAAGTGAAACAAGCACAAGCCAATGTTCAGATGGCACATGCCCAAATAAGACAATCAGAGATTACGCTTGCAGAAAAAAAGCTCTCTTATAATCGAAATTCCAAACTACAATCGAAGAAGCTTATTTCTGACGAAGAGCTGAATACACTAAAATCTGCTTATTTGCGAGCCAACGCGGATTTGCAATCTAGCCAAGCCAAACTATTACAGTTAGAAGCCACTCTTGCTTTGCAACTCGACAAGCTGAGTAAAGCCACTATTTTATCGCCGTTCGATGGCGTGGTTTTATCTCGCAAGATTGACCCTGGTTAAACCGTGGTCGCGTCATTACAGGCCCCTGTTTTGTTTACTTTGGCTAGAACCTTAACGCAAATGGAATTGCTGTTAGATGTTGACGAAGCGGATATTGGTTCAGTCAAAGTTGGGCAATCTGCATCCTTTACAGTGGATGCTTTTCCAAACACCCACTTTTCTGCCACTATTACCAAAGTGCATCTCGCGTCACAAACCATTGAAGGTGTTGTCACCTATCAAACCCGCTTAAGTGTGGACAATACGCAAGATATTCTCCGTCCGGGAATGACCTCAACAGCAGACATTACGGTAGCCAACGTAACGAATTCATTATTGGTACCTAACACCGCCTTAAGGTTTGATCCTCCGACAACCCGTCAGGAATCTTCAAATAGTTTTGTCAGCCAACTTTTACCCAAAAGACCACATCAAGTGAAGAAAAGTAACTCTGCTATAAATACCCCACACGTTTGGATTTTAGAGAACATGCAACCAAAATTAATCGAGGTGACCACTGGCTTAACTGACGGTTTGCATACTCAAATACTCAGTGGGATTACGCAATCACAAGCCGTTATTATTGATGTGATTAACGAGACAACCCCGTGAATTTGCCATTGATTGAACTGCAAGGGGTTTATAAAACCTATGGTAAAGGAGATGGAAAATCGACCGTGCTTAAGGGGATTAATCTCGCCATACAAACCGGTGAATTTGTCGCTATTATGGGACACTCAGGTTCTGGAAAATCTAACGCTTTGAACATTCTTGGTTGTCTAGATACCTCTTCTGACGGGCGTTACCTTTTTGATGGCACGCCCGTCGAAACCATGAGCAATCAACAACGTGCTCTATTACGTCGCTATTACTTAGGGTTTGTATTCCAAGGCTTTAATTTAATCAACCGAACCTCGGCTCGCGAAAATGTTGAGTTACCGCTTGTTTATCGTGGCACCGCCAATAAACAACGAAAAATACTTGCTATGCAAGCCCTAAAAACGGTTGGTTTAGAAGATTACGCAGACCATACCCCTGGCGAACTCTCTGGAGGCCAACAACAACGTGTCGCCATCGCCCGCGCCATAGTAACGCTACCCAAAGTCTTATTGGCGGATGAACCGACAGGCAACTTAGACACAGCGCGCTCTCAAGAAATTATGCAGATTCTGTTGGATCTGAACCAACAGCAAGGTATCACCATTATTATGGTTACCCACGAGGAAGATATGGCGAGTTATGCTCAACGTCGAATCATCTTCAAAGATGGGCAAATCATAAAACCACAGGAATCAGCATTATGATTTCTAATGCATTTATTCTGGCCATACGTGAAATTAGACGCAATTTAATGCGTTCATTTTTAACCGTTTTAGGAGTCGTTATCGGTGTCGCTTCCGTCATAACAATGGTGACGTTGGGCAATGGAGCGACCCTGCAAGTGACCCAGAATGTCGCCAGCTTAGGTTCTAATTTAATCAGTGTCAGGCCTAGAAAAATGGGTTCAAGGAGTTCAGCACCCACTTTAAAACGAGCAGATGCCGATGCTATTCAGCGAGAAATTCGGGGTGTCAAAGCGACCGCCCCATTGGCAAGTCAAAACTCTACGGTCGTCAATGGCAATGCCAACTGGTCAACCAGTATTGTTGGCACAACTGAAAACTACTTCACAGTACGTGAATGGAAAATGCAATTTGGCAGGGTATTCACTTCATCAGAAGAGCGTTTAGGCAGAGCGGTTTGTGTCATTGGTGAGACGGTCAGAAAAGAGCTCTTCGGTACGAGCAATCCATTAGGACTGAAAATTCGTTTCAATAAAGTGGCTTGTCAAATCATAGGCGTATTACAGGCCAAAGGTCAGAGTACTTTCGGTTCAGATCAAGATGACCGGGTACTAATGCCTCTCAAAACGTATCAACGTCGAGTGAGTGGCAATAAAGATATTCGTCAGATTGATATCGCTATTCAGCAAGGTTTTGATACAACGCTTTATAAAACTAAAATAGAAAAGTTTATGCGGGAACGTCGAAACTTATCTGATAATCAAGATAATGACTTTAGCGTCATGGATATGAAAGAAATATCCAATATGCTAAGCAACATAACAAAGATTCTGACCATGCTTTTAGGCTCAGTCGCAGCGGTGACTTTATTGGTTGGAGGGATTGGCATTATGAATATTATGTTAGTTTCCGTCACTGAACGTACTCGCGAAATTGGGATTCGTTTGGCGATTGGTGCCTTGGAAAAAGAGGTATTACTGCAGTTCCTAGTCGAAGCTATTGTGTTATCCACTTTTGGAGGCCTCTTTGGAATTTTACTTGCTTTGGCAGCCTCTTATAGTTTGGCGCAGTTCATGGCAATTCCACTGGTTTTCAATGTCTGGGTGATTTTATTCTCCTTTATCTTCTCCGCTTTCATTGGGGTCATCTTTGGTTATTTCCCTGCCCGCAAAGCCGCCCGTCTCGATCCAATCGTTGCACTTCGTCATGAATAATGAATTGATAACTTAAGACAAACTTCAGAAAATTAATCATATATTATTGATTTTAAACAACTAACGGATCGAAAACCATCAATTTTCTTATCCCTTAATTGACAAATCACGCAGGTATTTTTATGCTTATTTTAACGTAATGAGCTGACAAAATTCAGCGACTCTGAAATCAATAGAGAAGCAAATTATGCAAAACCTAATACACAATAGAACGATCGCCGGGCAAAATCTTGCAGAAGCGCTCCCCTCTTATCTGAGCCAAGAAAATGTCATAGTGCTGGCCTTACCAAGAGGTGGAGTGCCGGTGGCTTTTGAGATTGCAGAAAAACTGCATGCCCCTTTGGATTTATTACTGATCAGAAAGTTAGGGACTCCGGGTTATTCAGAGTTGGCGATGGGGGCCATCGCTAGTGGCGGTATAAGAGTTCTCAATAAACGAATCATGAGTAGTTATGGTGTTAGGCAAGCTGAAGTCGATGCCGTTGAAATAAAGGAGCGTTTAGAACTTGATCGACGTTCTGAGCTCTATCGGGGCCAGCGCCCTTACCCCAAACTTGGCCATAAGATTGTCATTCTCGTGGATGATGGCTTAGCCACCGGTGCCACAATGCATGCCGCGATTGATGCCGTTAAGCAACTAAACCCCCAGAAGATCATAGTGGCGATTCCTGTGGCACCGCTTGACAGTATTAAGTCGTTGCAACAAATGGTCGATGAAGTTATCTGCCCGCTACAACCTAGACAACTCTCATCGATTGGTCAGTGGTATGCGGACTTCTCTCAAGTTAGTGATTCAACGGTTATCGACCTACTTAACCAGGCCTGGTCAAATGAACATTAAACCTATGCTTTCCCCGAGAGTCCAAATCACGGCTCAAAGCACCATGCAAACCATTGAAATCCAAACGGATACCGTTGCGTTGGAGGGGTTTTTAACCGTACCAAAATCGGCAACGGGGTTGGTTCTATTTATCCATGGCAGTGGCAGCAGTCGCTTCAGTGAACGTAATCAATATGTTGCTGAGTTATTCAACCGAGCAGGCCTAGCGACTTTGCTATTTGATCTACTGACCCCAGAAGAAAATGCCATCGATATCACGACACAAGAGTATCGTTTTGATATTGATTTACTCGCTAAAAGAACCATAGAAACGGTTGATTGGATCACAGATCAACAGTCTCTGGAAAACCTCTCTATTGGTTTATTTGGTGCCAGCACAGGTGCCGCAGCCGCACTGATGGCTGCCAAAGCCAGGGCAAATGAAATAGAATGTATCGTCTCACGAGGAGGACGTCCAGATTTGGCCGTATCCGCCTTGCCTGAAGTGATTGCGCCGACCTTATTGATTATCGGCCGTCGAGATACGGATGTATTACACCTCAATCAACTCGCTAAACATGCCATGAAATGCGAATGTAAGTTAGTCACTATAGAAGGAGCAACTCACCTATTTGAAGAGTTAGGCACACTAAAACTCGCTGCGGTAGCCGCAAGAGAGTGGTTTCTTAAGTATCTAGAGGAGTGAATAAACCCATTAATAGTAATGGGAGAGAGTCTTACGTTTACAACGTATAAAGAAAATGATGACTTTATTCATGGTTAATCGATGAGCAAAGCCGCTTATTGATTGTTTAAATATTCTGTAGCCATCTTCATAGCTTCATCGGCACTCAAGCCTTGGTGCATAAAATCATACGCCACTTGTTGCTGCTCGGTTAAGAAGCGATTTTCAAAATCGGCTATCAACGTTTTCCAAGCTTGTCGGTCACCTGGTTCACCTGGCGTGTGCGCTAATAACTTCGCAAGCATGCCTAAAGAGAGTGTGGTGTCACTCATATGAGTGTAGTCACTAGAGAACTGCTGAAAGAGGTCATCCAGGGTTTCAATATCAACCTGCCCCTGCTTTGCACGTTTGATACTCCCCTCTAGGGCTTGCAGAAGTATTGTGCCCCTCTGACGACTGGATTGCTGTTGAGAAACCGCCAGGTTCAAAGCCATACTGGCTTCTTGAAAATCAGCTTCATCCGTCGACAGTTCTGAACCATCTTCAATAAAATCAAACTCTGCAATTTCAGAATCGCGCATCGAAATCAAAGCACTTTTGGTATCAGTCACCACCGTACGGTGATGTGCCAATAGCTGTGCGCTGGTGACTTGAGTGATATGGCAACCACAAAGTAGGCGTTCACCCGTTTCTCTTTGGTGAATCACTTCAACACTTTCTAGGCAGTAGACTTCATCGGTTTCTCTGTTTTTAATCCGTAAGCTTACTTGCTGACCGGGAAGAAACAAATCGGCATTATCCAACCAAAACTTAAACCCGTTAGATTGACATCAAAACCTTCAAAAGGCTCAGAAAACGTCTCATCCTCATAGTCAGTCACCAAAAAAGGCCGTGAAAATCGTGATGATTGTCGTTGTTCAAAATCCATTTGGATCATATCAATATTCCAAGGTAAACGTTGTCTTCATCACTCAATTGAGCTTTTAGGTTTGCTTGAATCCAAGTGCCAAACACTCGGCTTCTGGTAGCCAGCCCAGGCAACTTCTCACCTTGAGTGATTGGTAATTACGTACCATCGGCATCACGGTGAGTGAGCCCCAAAGAATTTGATACCAATGCCAACCAATCGCGGATGGCTGCGCTGACCACCAAAGGTTATTCACCCCAAAATGCTTGGTTTTAAAGACAAGATGAATGGCTAAACGCCAATACTTCAAGCCATACTCTATTCTGGTCGATAACATTTCTTCTCCAAATCCGAGATTGTATAAATTCGGCATTCCCCTCGTACAAAGGGCTCTGTTTAGTTGTCTAGATCAATCAACGGGCTATTTTCTTTATAAACCGTTGAACCCATTGGGGCATGGATTTTAGCTATTTTGCCATCCACGGGTGCGGTAATATAAATATATTGTGACCAGGCCTGGTGCAATGCCACATCAGCTTTAGCTTGCTGATATTCCGCATTGCTAACGTCATACGCTAACTGCGCGGCATCTCGTGTGCGTTTAGAGGTGACGGTACGGTCATATAAGTCCAAAGCCTGATCTAGCTCTATTTTAGCATCCGCTAACTTCGCTTTTTGTAAGTTTTGCTGTGCCTGTATACTGTGCAATTTCGCTTGGAATCGGCTGGCATCGATATTCATGAGACGATCACCTTTTTTGACGGTTTGGCCCTCTTCGACGTACACTTTAGAAACTTGACCGGCCACCAATGCACCAATTTTAACGGTCTGTGCAAAGAGGCTTGTACTAAATAATCCGACGGCCAAAATGGCCGTAACGGTTGGCAAGGTGCCCAGTTTATGTTGCAAATTCATGATTGTGTTTCCTGTTTATTAAAGCGCTATTTTAGGGAATTAACGATCGAACCATCCGCGACCGCGCTGGCACTCTGTTCCAATCCCACTTTCTTGCCCATTAAATAGTCTATTTGTGACCACAATAAAGCTTGTTTAAATTTCCATGCCACGAGGTCATAATTCGCTTGTGACAAACGTACCATGGCATCGCCTAAATCTGTCGCCGCTTCGTTTTCATATAACGCACGACTATAATCTAAATAGAGGTCAGCATAATCGCCAAATGCATAGTGTTGTTTCTTTTCAGCTTGTAACAGTTTAATTTGAAAATACAGTTCGGTCACTTCAGCCCTGAGACTCTGAGATAATTGCTGATACTCAGCTTCAGTCATCGCTAAATTAGCCTGTGATGTGGCAACAGCCGCCGCTTGACTTCCTTGATCGTACAAAGGAATATTCACGGAGATTTCTGCACGCCAATTTCCTCCGCGTATCTCTGGATAGCTGGATAATTGACCAGCCCACGCATCGGCTCGAACCGTTGGCTTACCTTGTGAAAGCGCACTTTCTAGGTTCGATTTTTGACTGTCTAATTGTTGTGAAATGGCCTGTAACTTAGGGCTTTCTTGTAACACTTGCGCTTGCAAATCTTCCAAGCTAAGATCTTCAAGTGAGCGTTTAGCAAAACGCTTTAGGCTCGGAAAAGTAAACTCACCAGGCCTGGCATTCGGTTGATGTAGGATATTGACTAACTCAACGCGGCTTTGTAATTGACGCGATTCAGACCGCATCCTATTGACGAGCGCTTTCTGATAGCTGCTCTCCGCGGCCAAAAGATCGACATCCGATAGCTGACCTATGGCATTTCGATCTTTGACTTTATCAAATCCCACATACTCAATAGCCATCGCTTCATCATCAATTCGAAATTGAAAATCAGCAAGTAGGACATTGAAAAAGCCCTGCATGATGGCGAAACGTTGTTGATTATCGACAGCTTCACTCAGCGTCTTCTCAGCATCAAGACGCTGTTGTGCCGATAATACTAATAAATCAGTTTGATCGAAATCATATAAAACGCGGTTTCAAGTAATAAGTGCAATTTAATCATGCTGCAAGTAAATCAACTTGCAGCCCCTTAAATAATTCATTAGGCGTTTTACCACCACGACTACTTCTTGGACGGTTGTTTAGCCGATCCATCACATATTGAGCTTGTTCCATTGTCACATCTCTCAAGTCCATGCCTTTTGGAAAATACTGACGTATCAGACCATTTGTATTTTCATTGATTCCTCGCTCCCAAGAAGCATAGGGGTGGGCAAAATAAWRTCRTCGTKTCCAGCGTTTTAGCCATCAGTTCATGGTCGGCGAACTCTTTACAGTCGT
>VCMH01000018.1_pt1 | contig 13931 bp, 13 predicted proteins | sample 3385031 | NCBI WGS metagenome assembly VCMH01 (sample SAMN11833398, study PRJNA544312) | saline spring metagenome | isolation source: microbial filaments from arctic saline spring | place: Canada: Axel Heiberg Island, Nunavut | collected 2010-05 | reverse complement strand
ACTAATATATCTATCTCTTCGGGTGTCCAAAAAACACAACTTAAAATTTCATGAGAAATAAACTCCCAATTATTTTTAATAATTCCTATAAAATCAAAGGTATAGCCAAGCTTACCAAGCTTGTCAGAATCCAATTCAATGCGTTCCTTGAGAATTTTACGGAGAATTAATTTATTTTTGAGTAATTTTCTATCAAATAAATAAGTTTCTGGCATTTGAGCAAAATAGCTTGCTACAGCTTCATTAGTGAACGGCAAAATAAGGTTCGACGTAGTGGTATCGGCAAAATTTCGAGCTTTCCTTTGAAAGGTTTCAGTGTCTATCATGCAACCTCTAATATCACCACGATGATCTAAATAATCAAAATGGATATTCTTGTGATCTTTTGCATACCAATAATTACTGGTGTCATAAGCTGTATTTAGTATTTTTTTGTATCCGCATACGAAATACCTGATAAACCGACCCATTCTGAACGAGCTCTTCCAAGTATATGTAAAAAGCTTTCTGACTGCGCATATTTGGTTAATGGTCTAAGTTTTGAGAAATAAGCAGAAAACTTTTGCCTTTTAAATTCGGTTGAACTTGGTATATGGCCGATATAAACATCATTACCACTGCCATCGATTATATTGGCATTTTTTAATTCTGGTTTTTGTGCTAAGTATAGAGGATAGGCCAAAGTTGCATTATCCGTTACCGGAAAAGGTGCTGATTCAAAATAGGCTTCAATCTCTTGTTTATGTGCACTGTTTAGGTCAATTGATTCGTGTAAAATTTCATGTTTAAATCCAAGTCGATCAGCAATTTCTTTACTTATATGACTTTCATCTGAATCACCTTTTGACTGATGTGTAATTAACGTAACTTTGTCTTGCAAACCCGCTTCAGCCAATGCCAAAGCAATTGTGTTACTGTCTTTACCTGCGCTGTGAAACAAGTACGTTGGTTTAGTATCATCAATTCGTTCAATGGTCGCCTCTGCAATCATTTTTAAAATCAAATCTTCATCAGGTTGCATTTCAGCGGGTGACAAGCGGTTAGCGTTTAAAAACGGAAAATCATGTTTAAAGGTTAGTATTACACAACCGTTATTTGACGTTATTTCGACAGAATCTCCAATACCCAAAATAAAGACATTCTCATAAGCTGTTTTAGGCGGCGGCACAACACCACTTTGTAACAAAAAAGATAAGCCTTCGGCCGAAACCTTTAAAGGCTTGGGTATTCGTTGTTCATTTAAGAGTTCAGTAATCGACTCTGAATAGAATAACGTTTGCTTGTCAATTGCTAAGTATAAATATAGTGGAAATTCACCGGCTAAATCTGATGCCAGTGTTAAAGGCACACTATTTACAATATATTGATTAATCATATTTTGTTTCTTCACGTTTAAATAATCTGCTTTTATATAAGCTTATGAGAATAATAGTCAAATTCAAAAAAGCACCTGAAATACTAAATATAGCTATGGCAACAATGGCATCGTCATAAAGCTTAAAACCTATTACAAGCGCACTTAATCTCATGGATGCACCCACTATTTCATAAATCAAGAATAAACCTTGTAGTTTCAAAGCGGGTAGCGCAGCTATGGTTGGGCGTGCCGTTAATGAAATAAATAGCCATAAAGCCAGCCATTGTGCGTATTCACCTGCTATATGCCATTCATCACCAAATACAAAGCCAAACAACCAGGGACCAAACACCATAACAATTGCAAAAGGGACAAAGCCAATGAGAGCTAACATCCCCGTTGCTTTAAGCAGTAAACGGGTTAGGTTTTCGCCATGATGAGTTGCTTCGGTAATACGTTGGTAAAAGACATCGCCCACACTTTTGCCTAAAAGTATTGAGGGAACACCTAAAACACTCATAGCGATGGTATAAAACCCTGCGGCTGCGGGCCCAAAAAAGCTTGCTAACATTAAAACAGGCAAACTCAACGAAATGGCATTAATAAACACTTGTGGAGAGCGATAAAGAGGAAAGTCTCTATGGGTAGATGCTAATTGCTTATAATCTTTATTTGCCCCAATTTGACGGCCACGTTCCGTTACATTGAGTGAGACTTTCTCTTTGGTATTTGCATTTTTAGTTCCAATAAAAAGCATGACCGCTTGCAGTATGCTACCCAGGGTTGCAACGATAATCAGAACGGCACCGATAGGTTTAATTAGGCCCACGCCAGTTTGTAAGCTTCCAACGATAAATGACTTATAAACTGCGACTTTTGCCGTTATTTTGAAGTGTTTTTTTCGGATTAACCATTGTTCAGCAATTTGCAACATCGCCGCAAAAAACATACTTAATGGTAATAACATCACATACGGCAGAATTGATTGAGAACCTATTAGGGTTAGAAACCCATCACCCCAGAAAAAAAAAATAATGGCAATAAAACTACTCATGCCTAATGCAATATAAAACGACAACCAAGCAAGGCCTTTGGCATCAGAATCTTCTTTGGGCAAAACGATTGCAATCGGATAGGTCAATGCCGCTATGGGGGCCGTCATCAGCACTAAAGCCATAAATACGCCTAACAAGCCAAAGGCTTCTGGACCATAGAGTCGAGTAATAAAGGGGGCAAATGCCATAGTAATCGCTTGCGCACCCGCCGTCCCGGTCGCAACAATGGCAACATTACGTACAAATTTACTTTGGGTTATTTGACGGACTTTGGCTTTCACACAGCAACTTCTTTAAAGGGTGATATTTCTTATTCTGGAATTGACCAGGCCTGGTTGTTTTATTTAAAGACTTCTTCAAACATTGGAATAAGCAAGGTGTTGCCATATTCATTTAGATGGTCATCATCGTAGTAAAGAGAATGACCATTTTTAGAACCATAGCAATATTTATTGTCACACAGATATGGAAGCGGATTTAGAATTTTTACCCCACATTGCTCAGCGGCTTTATCTTGTGCTTGCCAAACGAGTTTGTGACTAAATTGATATTCATTTAAGGGGATCTTGATGTCGTCGTTACCGCGATTAAACAGAATCTTGCGACTAAGTGTTTTAGAAACATCGTTTGCCATTTCAGGAATAGGCCTAACTAAATAGGTCGGTCTAGTTTGTGACCATTTACAGGCTGTTGAGATAATCGCCTGAGTAAATTCATTTTGAAAAGTAACATCAGTTGCATCTGAATATTCTTTTGTAAAATAAACTCTAGGCTTTGTCTTAATGATGCCATCGAAGTTACCGCCACTTAAGTAAGATGACAATCTAGATAGTAAAATAATAGGCGTGTTCTCTGAGTAGTGCTTATTTTGATTGAAAGCCCATTCATTGAATTCCATACAACGATAAGTTGAATAGTTTTTTTCCCATTGTGGGTATTTGGCAGTGAATATCGGAGGGCAAGGTGCCAAAGACCATTCGATTACACTCTTAGAGAATAAAGCAGAGGTTTTAGCTAATCCACCAATAGTCGCATTGGCGTGAGAATCGCCTAATAGTATTGCCCCAATATCACCCTCTCCATATTTACAGCTTGGTGAGCCTTTAGAGGTCGCTTGTTCATGACAAATACTCTTTCTTGGGTTGTCATCTAAGGCTCCATTGGCTGCTATTTCCACATTTATTGGTAGTCTATTGCCAAAGTCTTTGAACTTGATTAAGACTGCACTGATACCGATTATGATGACAACCAATGCAATAATTGAAACTTCTTTTTTGAGTGTTTTTTTGGTTAAGTAACTACGCGTTGGTGTTTCAATTAAATGATACGAAAGGTGCGCTAAAACAAGGCTGAGTATAAACGCCCCAGAAACCCATAACCAATCGGATTGTAACGCAGCAAAATACAGTGCCACGACTAATGGCCAATGCCATAAGTACAGCGAGTAAGAGCGATCACCCAGCCATTGTGCGATAGCGTTATTCGTTAACTTACAATCTTGATTATTTGCAAAGAGGATCAAACTTGCGCCTAGCACGGGGAATAGCGCCCAATAACCAGGCCAAGCTAAGTCTTGTGTAATAAATGCTAGGCTTGAAAAGACGAGTATCCAACCTAACCAAAAAATCAGATTTGTATTTGCTTTACTTAAAACCAGTTGACGCGCGAGTAAATAAACAAGACCGCCTGCTGCCAACTCCCAACCCCGTGTTGGTAGAAGATAAAATGCGGCTGTTGGCTTGAACTCAACTAACGCAATATTCAGTACAAAAGATAAAACAAACAAAACGATCAAGGCAATCGTGATCACTTTAATCCTAGGCCAATAACGCCATAAGACTGCAATAAAAGCAGGATAGAGTACATAAAATTGTGCTTCAACGGCTAATGACCAAGTATGCAGTAACCATTTTTCATGTGCAGCACCATCAAAATACCCTGCTGATTTCCAATAGCCAATATTGGAAAGAAACGCTAAGGAATAAGCTGACTGTTTGCCTAGTTCTTGATAATCTGGTGTCGGCAACCAAAACCAACCTAAAACCAACAAGGCAGCAATCACGACTAACAACGCAGGTAAGATTCGTCTAACCCTTGCCATGTAAAAACCTAAAAGCGAGAAACTACCTTTTTCTAGTTTACTCACAACAATTGCTGTCATTAGGTAACCAGAGATTACAAAGAATATATCTACCCCAACAAAGCCACCGGGTAAACCAATCAATGTGAAATGGAATAGCAATACAGCAATAACAGCCCATGCACGCAGACCATTAATGTCTTCTCTAAAATTTACGGGGGAAGGTAGATGTTTATACATGGATTTTAATCTTTACCAAACAAGTCACGGGTATACACTTTATCAGATACATCTTGTAAATCATCAATCATGCGGTTAGCGACAATCACATTACTTATTGCTTTAAAGGCCTGTAAGTCTTTAATGACTTTTGAGTGATAGAACTCAGGCTCTTCTAATTCTGGTTCGTAAATAACGACTTCAATGCCTTTGGCTTTTAGGCGTTTCATAATGCCTTGAATCGCACTGGCTCTGAAATTATCGGAGCCTTGCTTCATGACTAAGCGATAAATACCGACGGTTGGTAATTTTGAATGTTGAGTGTTTAATTTTGAATTAACTTCTAATTTTTTAATTACTTGCTCTGCGATAAAGTCTTTACGCGTAGTATTCGAATCCACAATCGCGCGAATGATATTGTTTGGTACATCTTGAAAGTTCGCTAACAGTTGTTTAGTGTCTTTTGGTAAACAGTAACCACCGTAACCAAAACTTGGGTTATTGTAGTGATTACCAATACGAGGGTCTAAACCTACGCCTTCGATGACTTGTTTTGAACTTAAACCATGACTTTCGCAATAAGTATCTAGTTCATTAAAGTAAGAAACGCGCATCGCTAAATAGGTGTTTGAGAACAATTTAACCGCTTCGGCTTCGGTACTATTGATAAATAGTACTGAAATTTCATCAGCTGGCTTATACGCGCCTTCGACTAATAGATCGGCAAATATTTGGGCGCGTTCTGAGACTTCACCCACAACAATACGCGATGGATACAGATTATCATGTAGCGCCTTACCTTCCCTTAAGAACTCAGGAGAAAATAAAATATTGGGGCAATCAAACTTGGCTTTGACCTGATCGGTATAACCTACTGGTATGGTCGACTTGATAATCATAATCGCATTCGGATTTACGGCCAGTACATCAGTGATGACGGCTTCGACTGAATTGGTATTGAAAGTATTGGTGGCGGTATCGTAATCAGTCGGTGTGGCGATAATGACATATTCAGCATTTTCATAAGCGTGGTTTTTATCGAGGGTTGCTGTAAAGTCTAAGGTCTTATTAGCTAGAAAATCTTCAATTTCTACGTCGGCGATCGGTGACTTCTTTTGGTTTAGTAACGCGATTTTTTCGGGGATAATATCAACCGCAACCACTTGGTGATGACGGGCTAATAATACGGCAAGGGATAGACCAACATATCCGGTTCCGGCGACTGCGATTTTCATGTAATACCTTTATCGTTATTATTCTTGTTATTAATAAAATTTTAATACTCTACTTAAAAAGCATTATATATTAGAATATCCTAATTTTGTGGTAAATTTACCCAAAGACACCGTAAATAACTCAATAAACAGTCGGATATAAAAAGTACTTATAAAATCTAATGAATAACTTCACCGAGTAGAAAATTTCTAGTTCCTGAATCGACAGCTTTCATTAAATCATTCACAAAGTCTTTCTGTTTTTGATATTCAGCTTTTGCATTTTGTCCATGGCTTGAAACTCTAAACAGTAGACCGTCTGGAATTTTACCTTTTAAGGAAAATTTAAACTGTTGCAATTTAAAATCCAGATCTGTAGCAACGGCTACACCGCCGACAACGATCCAATACGTTACAAACTCTATTTGGTCAGAACTGACCCCTTTTAAAAACTTGACCGGGATTGTTTGATCGCCTACTTTAAGCTGCCCTACTTCGTTGCTTTCTATATTAAAACCTTGAGCTGGATAACAAACCTCCGGTTTATGGACTCGAAGAGGTTCCGTTTGATTGGGGCCATAGGCAAGAGATAAGATTACCTGGTGTTGCTGATGATCGACATAGACACGAGTTAGGGTTTGTGAATAGATGGCATCGAGTGATTTTTCCATCTTGGTGTCAACAATTTGCGCATAATCTTTATTTACACTCTGCCAACCACCAGCTGAAACAGGGATAACCGATTCTAAATTTGGCATATGGGGATTGTCTATTGCATTAGGTACAGGTCGGATAAATTCTGAAAAAGCCAAAGTGCCAATGAGCAGTGCGAAAATAGAGAGACTTTTAATAAGGGTCATTCTTTTGCTCCTGCTGAACTCTGTTTATTGGCTTTTTTTCGGGCTATTTTAAGTTCAATTTTTTGCAAGAAGATATCAATGGAGATAATAAAAATCAGCGCTGTGCCGTATAAAACAAAGCCTGCAAATTCATGTAAAAACCCTTGTCCGACTTCATCTCCATAATAGTAAGTAATGAGTACCAAGGCGATAACCCGAATGACATTGGCTACAAAGGAAATAGGAATAATTAAGATTGCTAGAGAGACATTGCGTATAAACGACCCTCTTTTTACCAGGTGCAAATAAAGCAAGCCCATCGCTTCTAAAGAGAAAACGGTGTGCAACCCGGCACAAGCGTCTGCCACTAATAATTTGTAATAGCCTATTTGCAGGATGACACCATCCCGCGCAATGGGATAATCAAAATAATAGAGTACGGCCTCAACCACATTAGAAACGGCAATTTTCATGGGCAAGGTAATGGCATCGACCACACTCCCAGGGAGTGGGACTATAAACAGAAGGAAGAATAACGGGAACCACAATCGCCTTAAGACAGAATAGCCAGAGGTTATTAAGATTAGTGCAATGACGATTGGAATTTGGATGGCGACTTCAGCGACTAGGATGTATTGCCACTTAGCCAAAATATAGATACTGAGTGAGGCAAAAAGCAGTGACCAGCCGATAACCGAAGTGTCTTTAGACTCATCACTTTGTAGTAAAAAACCTTTCTTTTGCCAAAAAAGGAATAAGGCAATCATCAAGACTAACGGGCCATGAGCCTGCTCGTCTTTAGACCAAAAGATATTGTAAAGTTCAATATAGGTGGGTGTGAATAAGGATATCAATCCCGCGATAAGCGGAAGCCAAATCAATAACTGTTTGTTTTTATTGACCTCTAAACCGTCCATATCCAATCTCACTTAAAGTCGTTAAGCACAATACCAACAGGTTCGGCTCCGGCTACAATAATGGATTGCTTGGCTCTTTCAATGGCCGACACTAAGGTTGAATCCCTCTTTGCCACCAACATGGTGCCGTGACAGACAGCCGATAAGGTTTGTGCATCACAATGTTCTAATATAGCAGGCGTATCTAATAATATAACATCATACTGGCTTTTAAGTTGATCCAGTACGCTTTTAATTTTAGCTTTACCTAACAACTCTAACGGGTTTGGGGGAATGGTTCCAGAAGACATAAGAGACAAATTGGTTAATTTAGAGTGTGTTTCAATCACTTCCAAACCGACTCTATCTGCTAACACATCAGACAAACCAGACTTATTCTTTAACTTAAAGAGTTTTGACTGGCTCGGATGACGCATATTGGCATCGATTAATAACGTTTTTTGACCTAATTGCGAAAAAAGCACCGCTAGGTTTGCCGCAATATAACTTGCGCCTTCCGCTTTTTGAACGGGCGCAATGACGAGCAACTTGTTATCGGTAAACCACCTTAAGGAGAGCTGACTTCTGAGCCCCCTTAGGGCTTCGACATTATTACCAAATGATTGGAATGCAGCAATCACACTTTTATCAATTGAATGATCGTCACTCGAAAGACTCTCGTAATCAAATTGCTGCGAGACGACATGTTTAATGTCTTCCTGAGTAATAAGGCCTAACTTAACGGCCGCATCTCCAAACTTCAAATCATACTGTTTTTGGGCTTTGATAATACGATCTGCATCTTCTGCTCTGATTTTTCCCGCTTCTAAAAGAAGACTACCAATCGTTTTACTGTTTGTATGTAACTCAGCTGAGGTATTTTGCATGTTGATTAGCCTTTAACCTGTTTTGAATAGGAAATTTCACCCAACAATGGGATGCCTAAATTATTTAAATCATCTACTGTACGAACGCGTCTATTCAATAATTCAGCAAGCAAGGCAAAACCGATTGCTAATATTAGACCTAAGAAAACTGACAGGACAACATTTAACATAAATTTTGGTTTACTGTGATTTAAAGGTCGCGTTGCTTTGGTTAAGACAGACACATCACTTTCGCTTAAGTCGCCCTCTAAGATCGTTTGACTAAGTCTTTGTGATGCCGCGTTTAAAGTTTGCTCTGCACTGGCAACATCGCGACTTAACACATCTAATCGATTACGACTCTCATTGATGCCTAACAAGGTTTGCTTTTGCTTAGCAATAGCCTCTTCCAACCCAGCTACGCGCTGGGCGGCAATTTTCATTGAGTTTTGTAAACGATTTTTGGCCAATGAGAGTTCTGTTTCTAGTTTGGCTCTAAAGACACTGACTTCAGATAAGGCCGAGAGATAATCAGGATGGTTTTTGCTGACACGCTGCTTTAAATCTGCTAATTGCACTTCTGCTCTGGCTAGAGCTGTATTCATGTCTCTTACCATCGGGCCACTTAACAGTTCACTGTTGCGTGAATCCGACTGATTTATGGATTGCCATTGTGATTGCAAGTCAAACAATTGGGATTGAGCGGCCACTAAATCTTGTGATAACTGCGCTAAACGACTACTTTCAACATCTGCACGTTCATCAATAGAGACAATAACTTTTCTTTTTGATACGCTGAGAGTGCTTGTTGTGCATTAACCAGATTCTGTCTCATCTCAGCAACCTGCTTCTTAAACCAAGTTGCCGTTCGTTTAGAAGGTTCAATCTTTAATTCTAAATTGGTTTCAATATAGGCTTCTGCAAAAGCATTGGCCATGGTTGCTGCATAATCAGGATCGGTTGATTGATAGTATAAGAAAATGACGCTACTGGACTTTGATGGCACAACCGACAAACCATTTAAAAGCACTGTGGACAACCAATCACGTATTTCTATTTTACCTTCCGTGGCTTTGTAATAAGAGTCGATATAGACCGGGTTCGTGTACAAGCTAAGCTTATCGATGACCTTAAGTGCCACATTAGGACTGCTAATAATATCCACTTGTGTGGCCATGTAACCAGGGGTTTCCTGGGCTGACATTTGGGCGCCTGTAACAGAATCTGACGTGGTTGTATTGACGACCACAGAGGTAGAGGCGACGTAGGTTTTCGGTAACAATAGCGTCACGGCGACAATGACAACGACCGTAAAAAAGAAGACTAAAAAGGCGACATTTCTTCGAGCATTCAAAATGGTAAGCAACTGGTAAAAATTCATATTGTAGGCCTTTAGAATAAACTTTCTTTAACGGTGATAATATCGTCTGCGAAGATAACGGTCGACATAGTTGCTTCCACCTCTACCAACTGACCGTCTTGGTTACGGCGTTGTATTTGCAAACCATTCTCAGTACCTCTTGCAGATAACCCTCCTGCCATAGACAGTGCTTGAACCAATGTCATACCAGGGGTAAATCTAAAGACTCCAGGCGTTCTTGCTTCACCATAAACATAAAAGACGGGTGCTTCTGGGACATAGATAATATCATCCGCTTGCATCTGCATATTTGCGCTGTTTATTTGATCTGTATTAGACTGCAAAAATAACTTTTTAATATTCACCGATATTCTTTGTGGCGGATTTTGACTCATGCGGATAATGGTCATAAAATCCGATCCTTGTGCTGAAACTCCGCCTGAAAGCGCAATAAAATCAAACAAGGTTTTAGAGCCGGTTTCTATTGAATATTTACCAGGCTTCGCCACTTGTCCGAGAACAGAAACTTGCTGACCGGTTGACTGCAACACAATCAGGTTAACTTGTGCCTGGCGTAAAAAGCCATCAGCAATCAACTTCTTGGAAATCAACTTTTCTGCTTGAGAAGCCGTAAAGCCCATTACTGACACTTCACCAATTAACGGGAAGTTAATATCGCCTTGAGCAGACACTTTCACTTCCGTTGTTAAGTCGGGGTTGCCATAAACGGATATACGCACTAAATCTCCGTCATTTAATACATTATCAGCCGCTATTAAGCTGGATGAAAACATCAAAAACAGTATCACTATTAACTTTTTCATAGACTTTTTTTCCACCAAGTTTTTTAATTCGATTTAAATTTGTTATTCATATTTTATTGTTTTGACCCATCTGACCATCAGGCACTCTTAAAGTGTAATGGTCAAACTTAAAGTAATGCTATCCGCATCGTAATCTCTCAATAATTGTTCTGATTCACGCTGGCTTTTAGCGTAATTTAAACCGATGTCAAAATTATGATGTGGCTGATAACTCACACCTAGACTATAGCCTGAATAGATTTCTTTAACGGTATCAGAGGTCACCAGACCAGTCGTCACATATCGATCACTTACCGATTGGTTGAGACGACTGTTGAAGGTCACTTTGTCGGAAAAAAGCCAATTTGCACTTAAATTAACGCCCGTTGTTTCACGAGCACTACTCAATTCATCCTGACTATCCGTGGCTCGCTGATAAGCGCCTAAATTGACTAACAGCTGACCGGTGGCAACCCAGTCGTAATCGACTTTAAAATTTAACGCATCGTAGTTACTTGTTGATTGATTTTTGTAGTGACGGCTCACCATGCCAACTTCACCGTTGAGTTTACTTTTACCTGTCACCGCCCATAGGGTCGTTAATAACATGGACTGTTGTTCAAACTCACTTGTTGAACTGCCTGACTCCGGAATAATGGCATTTGGCTGCTTCGAATCTTGCTGGATAAACTTGAGGCCAACACGACTGCCCGAATTGGCTAAATAATCTACATTAACGGATTGAATAGAATCTTCTTGTTGTAAAACTTTTTGCTCTTGAGAATCATAGTTCAACTCATTTTCAGCTAAACCAAAGCCAACCTGCCAATCTGGATGAAAACGCCAGTTTGAATTTAAAAACAAATTCTGTGTCGTTTGTATACTGCGGTCAAGTGTCACTGTATTGCCAAAATCTGCAAGCTTGCTCTTATGTGAAGCACCTAGCTGACCTGTGACATGACTCCCCACCAACCAATTCCATCGAGCATTCAAATTTTGTTGCATATTATCGAGATTTTCATTTTTATCAAAACGACTATCCGTCATAGACGCATTGACTACAAACTGCTGACGACTGACCGTCCAATCCAGATTTAATCCGACTGCGGTTTGATAAATCGTATCAGACTTACTTAAAGTCGAAGGTAATGATGTTTCGTCTACAGAGGAGTCAAGGCGATATAGATTATTATCCTGTACAGTTGTTATCGACACAAAAGGTTGCAGGGTGTTTTCGGCTTGAACCAGGCCTGGTAACAATACAGCAGCACCCAATAATAATCTTATGGATTGAAATTTCTTCACAAATTCAGCTTCTTTTACGATTTTAAGTAGAGCATTATGGTTTCGGTGCAAACTGACCTAGATATTCAACCTGGGCACTCTCTTTCAAAGACTCGATCAACTTCTCAGCCGCTTCTTTTTGATTTTTATTAAATAATTCACGTTCAATAGCCGGGGTCGCTTGTTCAAGCGTGACAGGCTGTGGCTCCGCCTGCTGCAATGCAATCACTAACAAACCATCTGACATTTTTAAATAACCGATATCCCCCACCTTGAGAACATTTAAAGGGGCAAGTAATGGGCCCGCTAACTTTTCAGAAGCCTTAGCTTCGATCATTTGCTTATACTTAAGTCCTTTCTTTTGCAATATTGGCAAAAGCTCTTCTAAAGTCTTAACCGTTTTTAGCTCTTCAACAAGCGGCTCTAAGGTCGCTTTATCTGCCGTAATGGTTAACTGGGTATAAACAAATAGTTTTCGGTCTGCAAAGATTTGTGGACGTTCATTGTAAAAGGCTTCAATTTCATTCGCTGTTGGCTTGCCAACGCCCTGTAAGGTACGCTGAACATAAGCATCTATTAACACCTTCTGCTTAGCGGCCTCAAGTGCGCTTAACACTTCTGGGTTACGATCTAGCTTGGCTTGCTTGGCGGCTTGCAACACTAACGTCTGGTTAATAAGATGATCTAAGGTTTTTTGTTTAATCTCAGCCTGATTTTCTGGCGTGACTTTTACTCTTATTTGACGTAGCGTCTGATTAAGCTGATGAACAGTCACTTCATCGCCATTCACTTTGGCTGCGACTTGAGTCTCTTTATTTTGCTCACCTTTCTCGCCACCACAACCCACTAATAAAGTAGATATAAACAACGCTGAAACCAAACCTTTAACTCTCATCCTTACCCAAACCTTTATCTTATTAGTAAAACTTGTGTCGTGCCCAAGTATACGCAATTATAGGAGTGCGTACAATCCTAATTTTGATTAAAACACTACATAAACAAATACCCAAGACCCTTTACAGTAGGAAAAAAAAAGGGTGTGAATAAATTCACACCCTTTTCCATCACAACCGCTAAAGGCGATGCAATTAATCGCTTAGATTAAGCACTCTTACGACGACGTGCCATAAAACCAACTAAACCTAAACCAGCAAGCATTAATGCATACGTGCTTGGCTCTGGAACCGCTGAAACAGTGGCTCTAAATGACATAGTGTCATCCGTACCAGTTGCAGCACCGTCCCAGATCCACTGAGCTTGACTATCAATGCCAGCAACAGTTTTCCAGATATTGTCGCCGTTATTTGAAGCAACTGAACCTGGATTGCCCGCTGTGTTTGGAATCGCTGACTGCCAAGTACCTTGAGTTGCAGACGACATAACATCCCAAACAACGTCATTTGTCAGGTAAGTTGTACCATCCAAAGTAAACTCACCCAAGAATGCAACTGGATTACCTGGACTCACAGTGCCGTCATTTTGAATATCCCAAACAAACTGATAACTTGATACATCAGCGATACTCATAGTGTCAAGAACGCTTGATTTTTGCCAATTAGCAAGATTACCAACAGCTGTATCCACTTCTGGCAAAAGATCTGTAAAGCTTGAGCCACCATCAACAGAGTATGAAAACCCAGTAACATTATTATCTGCTGTAAAGGCGGCACTAAAATCAACACCAGATTCAAACGCATTTGCTTGTGTAGTTGCTACAAGTCCTAGGACTGATACCAACATAATTTTTAAATAAGTTCATAATGTAAATCTCATATTAGAGTAAGTTAATAATTCGCGGTTTCGGATAATAAGTGCAATTTGGAAATAGGAAGAGCCAGTTGAGTTAAACTCGAAGGCTTTTCCCGACCAAGAGAATTGCAAAATGAGTTATAACCAACTGACCGAGGGTCAAAGATACCAGATTTACGCATTATTGAAAGAGGGAKTMGTCGTCGTGT